>Ga0210401_10001956_pt1 | contig 23241 bp, 23 predicted proteins | sample IncBWH32MmetaG_FD_150866 | JGI IMG/M metagenome (GOLD analysis project Ga0210401, IMG submission 150866) | Forest soil microbial communities from Barre Woods Harvard Forest LTER site, Petersham, Massachusetts, United States - Inc-BW-H-32-M | ecosystem: Environmental > Terrestrial > Soil >... | reverse complement strand
CAATCCACCGCGCGCCGCAGCCGGCAGAACCTCGTCGAGCGCTGCCATCTCGGTCCCGATCAGAAAGACGCGGTCGACCTCGGCGGCAATCAGCGGCTCGGCCAATTCGCGATGAAGACGCCGGGCCGTATCGCCCAATTCGAGCATGTCGCCGAGCACCGCCACCCGCCGGCCGCCGGCTTCAGGGCTGGTCGTGGCGAGCACCGCCAGTGCGGCTAGCATCGCCGCCGGGCTCGCATTGTAGCTCTCGTCGATCAGGGTCAGGGCGCCGCCGCGCCACCGCAATCGATGGCGGCGGCCGCGCCCGGGCGGCGCCTCGAAGGCGGCCAGCGCCTCGGCCGCTTGCCGCGGGTCACAGCCGGCGGCAACCGCGGCTGCCAACACGGCGAGCGCGTTCATCACCCAATGCCGGCCGGGGACATTCAGGCGAAAGCGCACGACCTTGCCCCCGACCGAGGCCTCGATCGTGCTGCCGTGCGGCTCCAAGACGCAGTCGCAAAGGCGCAGGGCGGCCTCGGGATCGGCGCCAAAGCCGATGATTTTCGCCACCCCGGTTTCGGCCGCCGCCGCGGCAAGCCGCGCGTAATGCGGGTTGTCGCGGTTGAGGACGGCGACCCCGCCCGGTTCGAGGCCGAGAAAGATTTCGGCCTTGGCGTCGGCAATTTCTTCGACCGACCGGAAAAAGCCGAGATGGGCGGGCGCCACCGTGGTGACGACAGCGATGTGGGGCCGCGCCAGCCGGGTCAGTGCGGCGATCTCGCCCGGATGGTTCATGCCGAGCTCGAACACGCCATAGGCCGCATCCGGCGGCATCCGTGCCAGCGACAGCGGGACGCCCCAATGGTTGTTGAGGCTGCCGGGCGAAGCAAAGGTCGCACCGCAGGCGCCGAGAGCGATGCGCAGCGCCTCCTTGGTCCCGGTCTTGCCGACGCTGCCGGTCACCGCGACGATGCGCGCGCCGCTGCGCTCGCGCGCAAAGCGGCCGAGCGTGGTGAGACCGGCGAGCGTGTCGCCGACCCGCAGCAACGGCGCTGCCGCGGGCATGTCGGCGGCGCTGCAGTCGACCATCGCCGCGGCGGCACGGCGTTCGAGCGCCGCCCCGACGAAATCGTGACCGTCGTGGTTGGGGCCGCGCAGCGCGACAAAGAGATCGCCCGGCATCAGCGTGCGCGTGTCGATCGAGACGCCGGTCGCGGCCCAGTCGACGCCGCCGCCGCCGGCGGTCGCGCGCACCGCGTCGGCCGCGGTCCACAGCGGCGTCACGAGCCGGTCCGCCGCCGGACGCTCGGCCGCCGCTCGACGCCCGGCCGCCGCTCGACGATCGCGCGCGCGATCTCGGCATCGTCGAACGGCAAGGTCTCATCGCCGACGATCTGGCCGGTCTCGTGCCCCTTGCCGGCGATGACCAGCATGTCGCCCGCGCCAAGCTCGGCGATCGCGGTTTCGATCGCGCGGCGGCGGTCGCCGATTTCGATCGCCCGCGGCGCGGCGGCGAGAATCGCGCGCCGGATCGCGGCCGCGTCTTCGCTGCGCGGGTTGTCGTCGGTCACGTAAACGCGGTCGGCGGCCCCGGTGGCGACCCGGCCCATCAGCGGCCTCTTGCCCGGATCGCGGTCGCCACCGGCGCCGAACAGCACCGCGAGCCTTCCCGGCGTGTGCGGGCGCAACGCCCCGAGCACGGTCGCGAGCGCGTCGGGCGTATGAGCGTAATCGACGACGATGCCCCCGCCTGCCTTCCCCTCGGCGACGAATTGCAGCCGGCCCGGAACTCCCGTCAGTTTGGCGAGCGCGGCAATCCCGGCCTCCACCGCAACGCCGCTCGCGATTGCCAGCCCGAGCGCCGCCAGCGCGTTCATCGCCTGGAACTCGGCGAGCAGCGGCAGGGACAATTCGTGCCGGCGTCCGAAAACCTCGATCGCAAGGCCCTGGCCGCGCTCTCCCGGCCGGGCGCAGATCAGCCGCAATTCGGCCGATTTGTCGCGGCCAAAAGCAAAAACCGGATGGCCGTGCTGGCGACAGAGCGCCGACAGGTGCGAGAACTCGCCGCTGTCCCGGTTCAGCACCGCCGGCCGGCCCGGCGCCAGGATCGCGGTGAACAGCCGCTCCTTGGCGACGCGGTACGCCGCCATGTCGCGGTGATAGTCGAGATGGTCGCGGGTCAAATTGGTAAAGGCGGCGGCCGCGAGCGACAAGCCGTCGAGGCGGAACTGGGCGAGCCCGTGGCTCGACGCCTCGATCGCGACATGGTCGATCCCGCGCTCGGCGAGCGCAGCGAGGTCGCGATGCAGCGCCGCCGGGTCGGGGGTGGTCAGCGCCCCGGCGCGGCGGCCGGACGATGTGACCACCCCCAAGGTGCCGACGCTCGCCGCGGCGTAGCCCGCGGCAGTCCAGATCTCGCGGGTGAAATGGGCGACCGAGGTCTTGCCGTTGGTGCCGGTGACGGCGGCGACGGTGCGCGGTTGCCGGCCGTAAAACCGGGCCGCCATCAGCGCCAGCCGCCGCCGTGGATTGGGGCCGGCGACAACCGCGATGCCCTGGCGCGCTTCGAGCGAGAGGTCGAGCGCCGCGGCGTCGTCGGTCAGGATCGCCGCGGCGCCGCGGGCTGCGGCTTCGGCTGCAAAGCCGCGCCCGTCGAACCGCGCGCCGGGCAGGGCAACAAACAAAAACCCGGGGCGCACCGCGCGCGAATCGGCGGTGAGGCCGGTGATGTCGGGGTCGCGCACCGGCCCGGCGTCAACGGGCGGGTCGCCGCCCCCGATCAGCTCAGTAAGCTTCAATCCGTTTGCCTTCGAGGCTCTCGGGTGTCAGTGCGTGAACGATTTCGGGCGACGATTCATCCACCGGCTGCACGCCGAGCAGAGGTGCGACGCGTACGATGGTGCGGCCGACCGCCGGCGCCGCGGTCCACCCGGCGGTCGCGTAGCCGTGGCTCGCCTTGTTCGGGTGCGGCTCGTCGACCATCACCAGCACCAGATATTTGGGCGCCGTCATCGGGAAGACCCCGAGAAAGCTCGACAGCAATTTACGCTCGGCATAGCGCGCACCGACGACTTTGTCGGCGGTGCCGGTCTTGCCGCCGACGACATACCCCGGTGCGTCGACCATCTCGCCCGTCCCATAAAGCACGACCATGCGCAAGAGTTTACGCATGTGCTCGGAGGTTTCGGGCGAAATCACGCTAATCCCTTGCGGCGCACCCCCGTGCGGCAATTTGAGCAGGGTCGCCGGGCGCAGGATGCCGCCATTGACCAGCGCCGATCCGGCGGTGGCGATCTGCAGCGGGGTCTCGGAAATGCCGTGGCCAAAGCCGATCGTCATGACATTGACCTCGCGCCACCTCGCCGGGAAGTGCGGCCTCCCGATTTCCTTCAATTCGAAAGTCGGAGAAGAAAGCAGCCCGAAGCGCCGCAGATATTCCTGCTGACGGTCGCCCCCGACGGCAAGCGCGATCTTGGCCTCGCCGATATTCGACGAATACATCAGGATTTCGGGCACCGATTCCCAGCGATGCTTGCCGTGATAGTCGGAAATCGTAAACCGCCCGATATGGATCGGGTAGGTGGCGTCGAAACGGCCGGTCATCGTGGTCGCACCCGAATCGAGCCCCATCGCCGTCGTGAAAATCTTGAACACGGAGCCGATTTCGTAGTCGCCGAGCGTCACCCGGTTGAACATCCGCTCCGCGATCGTCACGTCGGGATGATTGGGATCGGGCGTGTCGGGATGGCTCGGGTCGAAATCCGGCAACGACACCATCGCCAACACCTCGCCGGTATTGACGTTCATGATCAGGCCGGCGCCGCCCTTGGCGGTGAAGTCGTCGACCACCCGCGCCAATTCCTCGTGCAAGATGTATTGCAGCCGCAGGTCGATCGACAATTGCAGCGGCTCTTGGCGCCCGCGCAAGGCGCCGTCGAGGCCGCGTTCGATGCCGGCCTCGCCGTTGTCGTCGATCCCGGTGTAGCCGACCGCATGCGAGAGCAGCGCGCCGTATGGATAGACGCGGCGCTCTTCGTGCTCGAATTGCAGTCCCGGTATGCCGAGCTGGTTGACGGCGTATTCCTGGTCGGGCGTCAGATGCCGCTTTACCCAGACAAAACCCTTACCCGAGGTCAGCTTGGCGAGGAGTGCCGCGCGATCGAGGCCAGGAAGCGCGGCGACGAGCTTGTCGGCGGCGTCGGCCGCGTCAACGATCTCCCGCGGGTTGGCGTAGAGCGAGAGGCTGTCGAGCGTCGTCGCCAGCAATTTGCCGTGCCGGTCGATAATGTCGCCGCGCCCCGGCGGTGGCGGCGGCAGCGGATCGAAGCGGGCGATGCGTGGCACGGTGATGGCGCCCGGCAACAGGGTGACTTGCGCAAGCCGGCCCGCGATCACGACAAAAGCGATCACAAACGCCACGCCGACGGCAAACAGCCGCGGGCGACAGCCGTCGAGCGCGCGCCGTGCCGGACCGTCCGGGACGACCGGCACGCAGGGCGGCGGCTTGAAGTGCCGCGGCCGGCAAGGATTGTCGTCGAATTGGAAGGCGGCGCTCATTATCGGCTCTCCGCGATCTGCGCGATCAGCTGGTCGAGCGAGGCGGCCCGACGCGTCGGGTCCGGTCGAAGGGCCACCCTTACCGGCGCCGGCTTGCCGGATGGGGCGGCGAGATGGGTTTCGGGTGCCGAGGTCAGGATCGGGCGCGGCTGTTCCGGCGGCGGCGATCGCGGGCTTGGCGGCTGGGCCGCAGCCTCGGCAAGCAAGACGGGGGGCCCCGCCGGCGCATCGGATTCGATCGGCGGCGTTGACGTCGGTGCTATCGGCGCCACGGCGGCGACCGTCTCGACCGGCGCTGGCGGCGGCGGCGCCGGACGCATCGCGATGTCGGCGAGGCTGGTGCGCAGTTGCTTGGTCGCGATCGGCGCCAGCGACAGAAAGCGCTGGTTCAGCTGGGCCAGCGCATCCGGCCGGTTCAGATAGGCCCATTCCGCGCCAAGCGCGCGAATGTCGCGCTCGGTGTCGTCGGCCTGTTTGACGCTGCGGGCGAGGTGGTCAGCGAGACCCTGAACTTCGTACTTGACCGCGAACATGGCAAAGCCCGCGGTCGCCACGACAATCAGCCAAAATAAACCGGAAAGCTTGATCATGCGGCCCACCCTTCTCGCCGATCTGTCTGTCGCGGCCAGGGGTTTTCCGTGGTGCGTTCGGCCGCGCGCAGCCGCGCCGAGCGTGCGCGAGGGTTCCGGCCCACCTCTTCCGGGCTCGGCCTGAGCGCCCGGCGATGCAGCAGGCGAAAGCTCGGCGGTGTCGTCTCGGCGGGCGTCGGCTCGTGACGCGAGGCGCGCGGTGCCGCGTCGCTGCGCTGCCGCAGGAACTCCTTGACCCGCCGGTCCTCGAGCGAATGAAATGACACGACGGCTAGGCGCCCGCCCGGCATCAGCAGCCTCTCGGCCGCGGCGAGGCCGCTCGCGAGCTCGGCCAGCTCGTCGTTGACGGCGATGCGCAGCGCCTGGAAGGTGCGGGTCGCCGGATCGATCCCGGGCTCGGCTTTCGGGATCGCCGCGCGCACCAGTTCGGCAAGCGCGAGTGTGCGCCCTATCGGCTCCTGCCGGCGGCCGAAGACGATCGCACGGGCGATCCGTCGGGCATGGCGCTCCTCGCCAAAATCGCGGATCAGGCGAGCGAGATCTTCCTCCGGCAAGCTCGCCACAAGATCGGCGGCACTTCGGCCGGCGGCGCTCATGCGCATGTCGAGCGGCCCGTCGAAGCGAAACGAGAAGCCGCGCTCAGGTGTGTCGATCTGGAACGAGGACACCCCGAGATCGAGGGCAATCCCAGCGACCGGGCCGGTCGCCTCCGCCACGAGCCGTGCCATGTCGCCGAAATTTCCCTCGACGATTTCAAACCGCCGGTTTTGGCCGGCGGCGAGTTCGCGGCCGCGCCGCACCGCCTCGGGGTCGCGATCGATCGCGACCACCCGACAATGGGCGGCGTCGAGCAATGCCCGCGAATAGCCGCCGTCGCCAAAGGTTCCGTCGACGTAAAGCGCGTCGTCGCGCGGCGCCAGTGCCTCGACCACCGCGTCGACCATGACCGGCAGGTGCCGGGCCGCATTCCCGGTCGCGCCCGGCGGCAGCGCGCCCGGCGCTTCGCGGTGCGCGGGCTGACGCGGCGGCCTTCTCATTCCCGGCGCCGCTCGGGCGAACGCAAGAGCGCGGGGAGCCGCGTCCCTTGCTGCCGCGCCCGCTCGCGCAAATTCGCCTGGTGTTCGGCAAAGCGCGTCGGCTCCCACAGCTGAAAGTTTCGGCCGGCCCCGACAAAAGCGACACTGTCGGCGATCGCGGCATGCTCGGCCAGATCCGGCGGCAACGCGATCCGCCCCTCGGTGTCGAGCGTCAGCTCCCGCGACGCGGCGAACAGCATTTCCAGGTTTTCGTGCTCGTCGGAGAATTTGTCGAGCGCGTCGAGCCGGTTCGCTAGCTCCTCCATCCAATCGACGCCGTTGGCCTCGAGCGCCGGATATTTGTAGGACGGGAAGACGACGATGCCGGGAAAGCGCTGGGCCGCCAAGCTGGTGCGAAAGGTCGCCGGCACTGATACTCGCCCCTTGCGGTCGACCTTGTTCACATAAGTGGACAAAAACATGCCACTTCATCCCCCAACGCTCGCCCACGGACGCTCGGCAAGGGGCGCCCGATAGGTGCTGCCGAAGTTCCCCCCATCGGCCGCACCCGTCCATGGGTTGACATGGGATAGCATGGGAAATTATGGGTGTCAACGAACTTCCCAGAATAAAACTTGCAATTTTATCGATTGTTGTGTCGAGCAGGTTTTCCACAGCATATAGTAGATGCGGTCGAGCGAAGGATCGCCGGCGCGAAGACTGTCTCATCCGCGGCGCGACAGATCGCGGCGCGACGTTCCGGAAATCCCGGTGAAGAGAGTCCACGGCGGGAGACCGGCCTGGTACCGGCCGTTACCGTAGCGCCGTAATGTCCCGGCTGGGCAGGCCGGGCGCCATCTGGATCGTCCCCTGGCTGATCAGCAATTTGCAGTGGTCGTAGATGGCAACCCGTGCGGCCTCGGTGCGGTTGTTGCCAAAAAGACCGGTTTCGACCAGGCGATCGAGATACCACACGGTCTGAGCATTGACCGAGAGGGTGATCTGCTCGGACTTCAACGGGTTTGCTTCTCTCGCCATCGTGGCCACCAAGTGGAAACAATGGCAAAAGAATGCCATAAGAATGGTAAGGAAGCGAGCATCATTTTGCCGCCATCCCGGCACTCCACGCGTCGCTCTCTTTGCTGCGCGGCGGCGGCGTCACACGACGCCCGCGGTCTCGCGCGCCGGTCGCGAGTGGCCGGCCCTGGCGGGACAACCCCGGCGCCGAGCCGGCGCAACCGAAGACTCGGCCTCTCAGCGTCGGCTTACCCGTTTTCGCCGTCCTGATGGTGCGGATCGACGATCGCGGATAACCAACTGCAACGCCGTATCGCTTTGAGCGGGGCTTTGGCGTTCGGAACGGGCGACCCCCAGGATCGCCCGCTCCATCCCCCCGAGGTGTGGTGCGGCGAGCCGGCAACCTGCCCGCGGAGCCTATGCCGGTCACCTGCCGCGGTCGCGCAGACCAGCCTTCGACCACACGAGCCGAGCCTATCGGCTCCGCCGCCGGACGCAATCACGCGAATCGCAATTCACAGGTTCCTCCCCTGAAAACTGCGGTTAGCCTGGTTTCATCCGCCAAATTATCCACAGTTCGGTTTTGGTCGCGCGCTCGCGGCGCCGTCCGCGCCTCCCTGGCTCCGCAAGCGCGGGCCGGCACGCCCGGCGTCTGCGGCACCGAGATAACGCCAGACGGCGTGTAAGCCGGGTTCTGTACCGCCTCGCGAGCAGCCGAGCGGCCACCCGCGGAAGCGGTGACGGCCATTCCTCTGGGACGCCCGTCGCCGGGCGTCTCGTGCGACCGACCCGAGCGGCGGCGCGAAGGCCCGCCCGTCGCCGCCGGACCCGGATTGCTCCGAGAGGACGGCGCCCGCCGCTCCTATTTGGTCTTGCTCCCGGTGGGGTTTTCCATGCCACCGCCGTTGCCGGCGGCGCGGTGCGCTCTTACCGCACCGTTTCACCCTTGCCGCCCGCCCGGTTGGCCCGAGCGGGCTCGGCGGTGTGCTTTCTGTGGCACTTTCCCTGGGGTCGCCCCCGCCGGGCGTTACCCGGCACCGTACCTCCGTGGAGCCCGGACTTTCCTCTCCGCGCGGCGTAGCGCAGAGCGGCCGTCCAGCCGTCTGGCGCCGCAAATCTGGGCGATCGTGGCGCGGCTGTCAAAGGCCATGACCCGACTGGCGCGTGGGCGCCTCCGCGTCGGCCGGCGCTCACGGCGTCGTCGTCACCCCGACCGCGGCGGCGAATTCTTTTTTGACATCGCCGCCGAACAGCGGGTTGACCAGCTGGGTGGTATTGCCCGAGCTCGCGTCGACCGCGGTCGGGCAGGCCATATAGGGCGAGATAAACGTGTTGTGGGCGGCGTTGCGCGAGGCGATGACGAGACAGGTGGGCGCCACTTCGAGGTCCATCGCAGCGATCGTGTTGGCAAAGCTGTAGCCGTTTTCGATCAGCAGCCCGGCCCCGCCTTTGCCGCTCGCCGAGCCCGCCCCGGCGATCTGCGAGATCTGCGTCTGCTCGAGCGCGATCCCGGCGGCCCCGCCGGCGCTATCGGCGACAGCGAAGATCTGCGAACTCAGCACGTAATTGAGCTGCAAGCCACCCGCCCGCCGCCCGGCATTGGCGTTGTTGATGATCAGATGGTCGATCTTGATCGAATTATGCGCGTCGGAGAAATCGGGCTCGCCGATCACCACCGCGTAACCATCGCTATTGGCGTTGACAAATAGCGTGCCCTGCTCGTTGAAGTAGAAGCACCCCTTGGGCGAGCGAGGATTTCCGCCGGAGCACACAATATCGAGCACCGGTGCCGCGGAAATCGACTTGCCATTGATGATCGCTCCCATCGAGATCAGGCGGAACCCGGTGTCCGACCGGGTCCGATAGTCGATCACCAAGGGGCGGCCGATCCGGAAGGTGCCGTGAGGCAAAAACAGTGGCTGGTCGGTCGCGAGCGCCGCGGCAAGCGCGCGATTGATCGCGGCGCTGTCGTCGGTCGTGCCGTTGCCGGTGGCGCCGTAGCAGCGCACGTCGATCCAGGAGGCGGCGGGGCAGGCGGGCGCGCCGAGCGAATTCGAGTTGGTCGCGGCGCGGGCAGACGGCGTCGCGATCGCCAGCATCCCGAACGAAAAGAGAACAATCTGCAGAAAGCTTACCGCACGGTCAGTCATGCTGTTTCCTTTCTCGGCTTGGGCGGTCCTGGGTGACCCGCCAAGAGAGTGGGTGATCGGCGCTTTACCTTAACGATACATAGCACGACATGCGTGTTTTGAAAATAATTTTCGCAAAAAACGGGAAAGACTCTCCCCTACGCAAACCGGCGAGAGTCGGCCTCGCGTTAACAGGGCGCCGGCGCTGGACCCGTTCGACCCGAACGCACTCGTCGCGCGCCGCCAGCGGCAGCCGCCGGCAATCGCGGCCGGGCATCCGCCGCGCAGCCCAGCCTCCCGGCGCACGCAACGGTTCGTCATTGTCGCGCGGCATGAGCCTGCAATAAAACTGGGCCTTTGCCCAAAGCGGAGGCACCGTTTGGATCAAGCCCTGGCTCAACCGCAGCGACCCGCGGTGGCGATCCCGCGCCGCGGCATGGTGCTGACGGCAGCACTGATCGCGACCTTCATGGCTGCGGTCGAAAGCAGCATCATCGCCACCGCGATGCCGACGATCGTCGGCGATCTCGGCGGTTTCCGGCTGTTCAGCTGGGTGTTCGCGGCCTATTTGCTGACGATGGCGGTGACCGTGCCGATCTATGGCCGGCTCGCCGACATCTACGGCCGCAAGCGAATATTCTTTGTCGGCACCGGGATTTTTCTGGTCGGCACCACCTTGTGCGGCTTTGCCCGGACGATGGTTGTCCTCGTCGTGTTTCGCGCGGTGCAGGGGATCGGCGCTGGCGCCATCCAGCCGATCGCCAGCACCGTGGTCGGCGACATCTACACCCCGGCCGAGCGCGCCGGGGTGCAGGGCTATCTGTCGAGCGTGTTCGGCGTCTCGGCGATCATCGGCCCCGCACTCGGCGCCTTCATCGTCGAGCATTTGCATTGGGCCCTGGTGTTTTGGGTGAACCTGCCGATCGGCGCCGTCAGCATCGCGATGTTCGCCGTCTACCTGCCCGAGCGGGTCGAGCGCCGCCGGCAGCGGATCGATTATCTCGGCGCCGTCCTGCTGATCGTCGGCGTCGGCGCGCCGATGCTGGCGCTGGTGCAGGCGCGCAGTCTCGACGGCGGCAGCCTTGCCGCGCTTGTCGGTTTCGGTATCGCCGTGCTGATCGCCCTCGGCGTGCATGAGGCGCGCGCACCGCAGCCGATGGTGCCGTTCCGCCTGTGGCGCAATCGGGTCATCGCCCTCGCCAATTTCGGCATCTTCGGCACTGGGTCGACGATGATGGCGGTCAGCGCCTTTCTGCCGACCTATGTGCAGGGGGTGATGGGCCGCAGCCCGGGCACCGCCGGGCTGGTACTCGGCTGCATGTCGGTCAGCTGGATGTTCGCCTCGTTCGCCGCCGGCCGGTTGATGATCCGGACCTCCTATCGCCTCGCCGCGGCACTCGGCGGCGTCGCTCTGGTGATCGGCGCGGCGATGCTGACGCAGTTGCAGCCTGCGAGCGGCGTCGCCTGGCCGGCCGCCGGGTCGCTCGTCATGGGGGTTGGCATGGGTGCCTGCAACACCGCTTTTCTGGTGTCGATCCAGGCGAGTGTGGGATGGAGCGAGCGCGGCGTCGCCACCGGCGCCAACATGTTCATGCGCGTCATCGGGCAAGCGTTCGGTGCCGCTCTGGGCGGGGCAATCCTCAATTTCGGCGTCTTTCATCGCGTGCCGGAAGCCGCCGACGCGGTCAACCGGCTGCTCGAGCCGGCGCTGCGCCAGGGGCTTGGCGCCGCTGAAATCGCCCGGCTGACCGCGGCCGTCGCCGCCTCGCTGCACGAGGTTTATCTGGTCGCGACCCTGCTCGCGGCACTGACCTTTCTCGCCGCGCTGAGTTTTCCGGCGCGGTTGAGCCCGCTGCGCCCGGCAGCGCCGGCGGCGCGTTGAGGCGGGGCCATATTGGCCTATAATCGCCGCAAATCCTTGGCGGAGGAGAGCGCGAATGGCGGTCATGCTCGGAACAGACGGCTACCGGTATCAAGTCGTCGACGATTGGGCGAAATTACCCGACGGATGGAAATGGGACGCCGACGTCGCCGCGGTCGGGGTCGACGCCCACGACAATGTCTACGCCTTCAGCCGCGGCGCCCACCCGATGATCGTCTTCGATCGCAACGGCAACTTCCTGCGGTCGTGGGGCGAAGGCCTCTTTCATCGCCCGCACGGCGTCCACATGGCGCCGGACGGAACCGTCTTTCTGACCGATGACGGCGACCACACGGTGCGCAAATGCACCCTCGAGGGCAAGGTGCTGTTGACCCTCGGCATCGCCGGCAAGCCCGCCCCCTATATGAGCGGCGAGCCGTTCCACCGCTGCACCCATACGGCATTGTCGCCGCGGGGCGACATCTATGTCTCCGACGGCTACGGCAATTCGCGCGTCCACAAATATTCGCCCGACGGCAAATTGCTGATGTCGTGGGGCGAGCCCGGCACCGATCCCGGCCAGTTCAACATTGCCCACAACATCTGCTGCGACCCCGATGGCTGGGTCTATGTCGCCGATCGCGAGAACCACCGCGTCCAGGTGTTCGACGGCAACGGCAAATACGAGACCCAGTGGAACAACATGCACCGCCCGTCCGGCCTCTACATGGAGACCGGCACCAGGACGCCGCGCTTTTTTGTCGGCGAGATCGGCCCCGATATGGCGGTCAACATCGATCTGCCGAATTGCGGGCCGCGGGTCAGCATCTACACCCACAAGGGCGAACTCCTGGCGCGGCTCGGCCATGCCCATGCCGGGCTCGATTCGGGCCAGTTCATCTCGCCGCACGGGCTCGCCGTCGACAGCCGCGGCGACATTTATGTCGGCGAGGTGTCGTTCACCAATTGGGGCCGCCGGGTGCGCGCCAAGGGCGAACCGATCCCGCCCGGCCTGCGCGCCATGCAAAAGCTCGCCAAAGTCGACTGACCCCAACGTCACGTTCTCCGACGCCCGCTCGCATATCTGTTCTTTTCCTTCGCCCCGCGAGCGGGCCTTCCCTCAACCCTTGGGGCGAATGTAATGTGCGTTGACCTGGGCACGTCTCCGAACAGAAGAGGTGCGTGATGTCGATAATCGCATGGGTTATCTTGGGTCTGATCGCGGGGTTCATCGCCAGCAAGATCGTCAACAAATCCGGCGAGGGCTTTTTCCTCGACATTGTACTCGGCATTGTTGGGGCCATCGTCGGGGGCTTTATCTTCAGCCTCTTCGGCGCGGGTGGGGTCACCGGTTTCAATCTCTATAGCATGGTCGTCGCAATAATCGGAGCGATCGTCGTGCTGGTAATCTACCACGCAGTGTTTGGTCGCAAGGCCGCTTGAGAAAAGGCCGCTTGAGAAAAGGGGGAGTGGCGACCGCGGTCGCCGCGCCGCCATCGCGGCCGAGCGAGGAAGACGGCTGCGCGTCATTGCCCCTGCACGCGCACTGCCTGTTCAGGCGCGGCATCCGTTTGGGTCCACAGCGGCGATCGACCCTATTAAAACAATCGCCTACTTGGACAGGCGCAGGTTCATCGGCTGTCCGGCAAGCTTTTGCCGGGCTTGGTTGAGGGCCTTGAGGCTGGCGAGGGTTTCGTCCGGCTTTTTCGCCGCCACGCCGACGAGCAGCGCTTCGATAAAACCGAGTGTGGCGGTGTGCATGCTCAGCATCTCGGCGTGCCCGCGCGGCACGGAGAGAACCAGATCGACCCGGTGTCGCAGGGTGGCGGCAAGCGTGTCCGTCACGAGAAATGAGCGCAGCGCGCGCCGGCCGATGTCGTCCAACAGAGCGGCGAGCTCGGCGTAGACCCGGCCATAGGCCAGCATGATGACGAGGTCGCCCTCGCGCAGCTTGCGCAAATCGTCGGCGAACAGAAGGCCCGTATTCGTCAGGCTCGCGGCGTCGAGACCAAAACGGATCAGTTGCGTGACCAAATAGTTGGCGATCGCGGCCGAGGGTCCGAGACCGAAGACGACAACCCGCCGCGCGCCGGCAATCCCATCGACCGCGGTTTCAAATTGCTCGAGGCTGACCGAGCGGCGGAGGGTTTCGAGCGACCGCGAATGAATGTCGAGCGTCACCGCGAAGGCGGCGGCGGGGCTGCCCCCGACCTCGCCCAGGGTTCGCGTCAAGCGCTCGGCCGGCGAGAGCGAAAGGCGCAGCTCGTCGGCAAGCGACCGCCGCAGATCCTCGAGACCCGCGAAGCCGAGCGCCTTGGTGGCGCGCACGACCGTGGCGTCGCTGGTCCGCGCCTTCGCCGCCAATGCCGCCGCCGACGCGATCAGGACCTCCGCGCGATTGTCCTGAAAGTACCGCGCGACGCGTTGCTCGGCTGGGCTCATCCGGCCGAACCGGTCGGCAATTCTCTCCTCGAAGCTCGGCGCCGCCGGCATGGTATCGCTTCCTATTGACATATGTCGTATCCATTACCATAATCGCGCCATATGGTCGTGTTTGCTACAATACTCAAGAGGGACACCATATGCATCAAGTAGCCTGGAGCGTGGCGGCACCCGCCGTCGGCGCGGCCTTCCTCGCTTCGCTGGTCGAAATCGTCGAGGCCTTCACCATCGTTCTCGCGGTCGCAACATTGCGCGGCTGGCGGCCGGCGGCGTTTGGCACTGCCGCGGCGCTGGCTGTCCTAGGTGGGCTGATCGTCGTGCTCGGCCCGCTCCTCGAGCGCGTGCCGCTTCATCTCCTGCAGTTCGTCATTGGCGTTCTTCTCCTCCTTTTCGGGATGGGATGGCTGCGCAAGGCCATTCTTCGATCGGCGGGCATCATCCCGCTGCACGACGAGAATGCCATTTTTGCGTCCGAGACGGCCCAATTGGCGGGGGTCGCCGACCGGCCGCACAAATCGCTCGATTGGATAGCCGGCCTGACCGCATTCAAGGGGGTCTTGCTCGAAGGGCTCGAAGTCGTATTCATCGTCATCGCCGTCGGCGCCGGCCGCGGCCTTTTGTGGCCCGCCGGTTTTGGCGCGCTGGCGGCGTGCCTCGTCATCCTCGCCATCGGCGCCGCGGTTCACAAGCCGCTCGCGAGGGTGCCCGAGAACACCCTGAAATTCGGTGTCGGCGTCATGCTGTCGGCCTTTGGCGTGTTCTGGACCGGCGAGGGGCTCGGCATCGCCTGGCCAGGTCAGGATCTCGCGCTGGCAGCGATCGTCCTTGCGTTTCTTGCGGTGGGCATCGCCACCGCCTCGATGCTCCGGCGACCGGCAATGGAGGCGCTTCAATGAGCATCATCCGCGATCTTTTGAACGAGCTCCTCGGCATGTTTCTCGCCGACGCCAGGCTCGCCCTCGCGACCCTTTTCCTCGTGGCAATCGTCGCCGGCCTTGTCGGTGCATTGCAAGCGGGGCCGTTTGTCGGCGGCGGCATTCTCCTTTTCGGCTGTCTCGCGATTCTCGTCGAGGCGGCCAGCCGCGAAGCAAATAGCCGGAGTCGCCGATGAACCGTGTCTTGAAGCAGGAAGCCCTGAGCAAGGTTCCCGAAGTCACGCTGGTCTTCTGGGTCATCAAGATCGCCGCGACGACGCTCGGCGAGACCGGCGGCGACACCGTCACGATGACGCTGAACTGGGGCTATCTTGCCGGCACCGCGCTTTTTCTCGGCGTGCTTGTCGTGCTGGTCGCCGCGCAAATTCGCGCGAAGAAATTCTACCCCTTCCTCTATTGGGCGACGATCGTCGCCTCCACTACCTTCGGCACCACGATGGCCGATTTCGCCGACCGGTCGCTCGGCATCGGCTACAGCGGCGGATCGGCATTGCTGTTTGGCTGCCTGATCACGGTGCTCGGCCTGTGGTATTGGTCGCAGGGCACGATCTCGGTCAACACCGTCAGCACGCCAAAGGTGGAGGCGTTCTACTGGGCCGCGATCACCTTTTCGCAGACGCTTGGCACCGCCCTCGGCGATTGGATGGCCGACACCGGGGGGCTCGGCTACGAAGGCGGCGCTCTTGTCTTCGCCGTCGGGCTCGCGGTGGTAGCAGCACTGTACTTCCGCACCAGCACGTCGCGCGTGCTGCTGTTTTGGGTGGCCTTCATCCTTACCCGGCCGCTCGGCGCCACGGTCGGCGACCTTCTCGACAAGCCCGTCAGCAACGGCGGGTTTGCGCTTAGCCGGCCGCTCGCCTCGGCGGTGATCGCGGCATTCATCCTCGCCTGCCTGCTGGTGCTGCCGCAACGCGCGGGGCGCCATCCCGACGCCGCCAAGGCGGTCACGCTGGGCTAGGGATGGTGCGCAGGGCCAACGGCACCGGGGTGCGCGCGGCAATTAGTGGGCATCCAACCCGGTGCCCGGCCCGGCGGGGTGTGCCGGGCCGGTGCGGGAAACCCCCGTTCTTAGTTCGGGTGGAAGACGAGGGTGCGCAGCTCGATGCTCTCGCGCGGGAAGGCGCCGGCCGGAGTGGTCGGGTCGGTGAACGAGGTGTGCGGCATAAACCGCGCGCGCCCGTCGGTCTTGGTGTCGGCGATCTTCAGCAGCAATGCCTGGTCCCGCTTCATCTCGGGCACATAGTACCATTGATGCGCCGGGTTCCACGTCACCGAATAGGTCTCGCCGACGCGCTCGCGATAAACGAGGTCCGACGCCACCAGATCGGCCGGGTCGACAGTGCGGGCATCGCACACCGCAAGCGGCGCGTCCTGCAGCGGCCCGCGGATCGGACGCCACAGGTTGATCACCTGGACGCGGCCTTTCAATAGCTCCTCGGCTTCGTCGGGCAACAGGTCGCGGACCCGCTGCGGCCCCGAGCGCGCGGTGTGGTCGACATGAACCCGGGTCGCCGGCTGGCGCGGTCCGCCGGCCGAGCGGTCCTGCACGCCCGGCACGCGGCGGCGCTGCAAATGGTCGAAGATGAAGACGCGGCTGGCACCGGTGACCTCGGCGAGAAAGCGCTCGGCCTCCGGGTAATAGACCCGGCGCACCTCGTCGTCGTCCCAGAAATCATGCACCGCGGTCTTCTGCTCGACGAGCGCGAAACCCTGCCGATCAAGCTCGATTTCCGATGCGATCGGCCGCATGTCGTGGATGCGCACCTGGTGCGGGTCGGCCGTCATGTTCGAGCGGAACTCGCCGGGTGCCGCCTCATAGGCGTAATAGCGCGGCCGCTCGGCCATCGGCTTCAGGTAATTCAGCTCGGCTTCGACATAAGGTAGTTCAGTGGCGGTCATGACTTCTCCTCCTGGCTGCTTGATGATGGCGTGATCTCAGAAAAAAGGGAACCTGATTTGCGGTGGCGGATCCGAGCCCTCCGGCGGCGGTGCCGCAAGGACCGCCCGCTCCAGCCAGCTCGCGAGGCCGCCACGGACGGCGCCCACCAGGCGCCGCAATGGCGATTTCCGCCGCGACCTGTCGACGATTTGGTTGAGCTCGTCGGTGACCTGGGCCGCTTGCACGGCACCAGCCGCCTCTGACCGATCCAGCGGGCTCGCCGCCGGCATTCGCGTCAAGTCTGTCGTCGTCATTCATTCCCTCCAGAACGGCTTGTTGCTGCGAAACTCGGCCTCGGCTCGGCTAATGCCGATGTCGGCCAGCATCCGGTCGTCGAGCGCGGCGAGCTGCGCGCGATCCGTCGCGCGGCCGCGCCATTCATGGAGTTTTGCGAGCATCCGCGCAGCGGCATTGCTCGCCGAATGCAGCGTGGTATGCGGCCGAGCAGCCGCAACCGACCCGCACGCATCCTCGAAGCGAACTGCTGACATATGAAAACCTCTAAACCGTACCAGCGCTCGAACGCGCTTGCAGAGTACTTTCGTGCCACTTAAATGACCGTTGTGGCGTCGATCCGCAAACGAGAGTTTCTCAGCCCCGATTTAGAATTTCTCATCCGATGAACGACAACCTGCCGCCGCTTTCGGCGCTGCGCGCTTTCGAGGCCGCCGCTCGTCATACGAGCTTCAGCAAAGCGGCCGAGGAGCTGTTTGTCACCCCGGCCGCGATCAGCCATCAAATCCATGCCCTCGAGCAGGATCTCGGGGTCAGGCTGTTCCACCGGCTGAACCGGTCGATCGAGCTGAGTGCATCGGGGCGGGTGCTGTTGCCCGGCCTTGTTGAAGCCTTTGCCGAGATCCGCGCCTCGGTCCGCCGGCTGCGCGCGCATAATGACACCGGCAGCTTGACGATGACCGCGTCGCCCTCTTTTGCCGCCAAATGGCTAGTATTGCGGCTCCACCGGTTTCAAGAGCGCTGCGCCGAGATCGATGTGCGGATATCCGCCACCGATGAGGTCGTCGATCTGACCAAGGGTGATTTCGACATCGCGATCCGCTATGGCAGCGGGCATTACCCGGGGCTCGATGTCGAGTTGCTGTTTACCAACGAGGTGTTCCCGGCATGCGGCCCGCAATTGCTGGCAAACGGGCCGCCGCTGCGCACCCCGGATGATTTGCGTCATCACGCGCTGATCCACGACCAGGCGATCGAGCGCGACCCGCTGGTGCCGACCTGGCCGATGTGGCTCAAGGCCGCCGGCGTCAAGGACGTGCCGCCCACCGCCGGTCTCAGCTTCAACAATATGAGTTTGGCGCTCGACGCGGCGATCGCCGGCCACGGCGTCGTGCTCGCCTACAGCACGATTGCCGCCGCCGACATCGCCGCCGGCCGGCTTGTCCGGCTGTTCTCGTTGGCGCTGCCCGACCAGTTCGCCTACTACATCGTGACCGCGCTCGGCGCCCTCGAACGCCCTAAGGTCCGCGCCTTCCGCGACTGGCTGCGCGAAGAAGCCGACCGCCAGCCGCAGTCGCTGGCCGCTGCCGTAGCCGACTGACGCGGCAGGCAGTCTCGGTCAAATCCAGGCGAGCGAGCGATCGATTTCAACCGGAAGACGAGCGCCGCGGGCGGGGCGCATGCTTCAAATTTTCCATTCCCTTGATGATCGCCGAGCCCAGCCGGACGATCGGCAGGTTCGATTCCTGCTTTGCCGAGACAAAGGCGTCCCGGATTGTCCCCCAGGCCAGCCAGGTCAAGCCGGCCAGAAACAACAGCAAAATTCCAAATGGATTAAAAACATGACCGGCGCCCAGCGCATCATCCCAAAAGGCAACGACCGCGAGGAGGAATACTATAGCGGTGGCAACGACTCTGGCGATCATGCCTACCTCTTTCCCGAACCGAAACCGGGGTCAGCGACGGCCGCCGGCTCGGAACGCGTCAATCAACTGCCGAAACGATAACCGAACATCATCGAGGCGTAAATGAAGCAGCTCGCGCTGGCCGAATGTTTCGGCGCGACGATTACCACCCGACCTGGACGGGTCGCCGCGGCCGGCTGTCGACCCGGCGCCCTAATTTCGCGGGGTGCGCAACCACGCGGTTTCGCCCGGCGGATTTTGCCTCGTAGAGAGCGTCGTCGGCCCGTTTGAGGAGCTGGTCGCGATTCCCACCGGCGATTGTTGTTGTGGCGCCGATGCTGACGGTTATCGGCAGGCGTTCGCCGTCGGGACCGAGGACAAACGGCTCGCTCGCGACCGCCAGCCGCAGCCGGTCGGCGACAGCGGCGGCGACCGCGAGACTGGTCTCCGGCATGACCACCGCGAATTCCTCGCCCCCGAGCCGGGCGACAAGATCGACGCTGCGCACGCTGTCTAACGCGCGGGCCGCGATCTGGCGCAGCACATTGTCCCCGGCGGCATGGCCGCTTGTGTCGTTGACCCGCTTGAAATGGTCGATGTCGAATATCAGCAGCGCTATCCCGACACCGTCGCCGTTGACCCGCGCCATCAGCTCGTCGAGATGAGCGAACAGGTAGCGGCGATTGTACAAGCCGGTAAGCTCGTCGGTCAGCGCCAACGACAGGCTTCGACGGTAATTCTCATCAAGGCGGTTTTGCAGTTCCTTGCGGCGAATTTGGATGTTGGTGCGCGCCATTAGCTCGTTGCGGTCGATCGGCCGCACCAGATAGTCGTTGGCGCCGAGGTCGAGACCTCTGGCGAGGCGCGGCAGATCGCACTCGGCCGCGATCAGCAGTATCGGCAATTGCCGAAATAGATCGCTTGCCCGGCACTGCGAGACAAAGCGCAGCGTGTCGCTTTCCGGTGCCGTGAGGCTGGCGATAACCAAATCGGTCTCGCCGCCGAGCCTCGTCTGGGCCTCGGCGCAGCTTGCGACCGAAGCTACCCGGTGCGCGATCGCTAAAGTTTCCGCCATCTTGGCCGCGGCGAACCGGTCCTCTTCGATGATCAGGATCTGCGCGGGCCCATGGCCCAGCTCCGTTGTCGCCTCGCTCCCGCCAAAGCGGCCGCAGATCTCATCGCGCAGCCGCCATTCCTCCATCATCCGCTTCAGCCGGACGAGCGAGCGCACGCGGGCGAAAAGAGCGATGTCGGCGACCGGCTTGGTCAGGAAATCGTCGGCCCCGGCTTCCAAGCCGCGCAACCGGTTGGCGGCGTCCGACAACGCCGTCACCATGACGACCGGAAGATCGGCGGTACGCGGGTTGGCCTTTAACCGGCGGCAAACCTCAAAGCCGTCCATGCGCGGCATCATAACGTCGAGCAGGATTACATCGGGCAGTTCCGCTGCGGCGATCTCTAAAGCCGAACGCCCGTTGAACGCGGTCAGCACGTCAAAATATTCGGCCGAAAGCTTTGCCTCCAGTAACTTCACGTTGATGTCCAAGTCGTCGACGACCAACACTCGCCCAGACATGAGGGGTGCTTACCCTGCGAAAATTACGGACGAAAGCGCAACATTAGGAAAGAAAGCGCTCGACGGTTTGCAGAAAGCTGACGATCGAGATCGGTTTTGCGATGTAATCTTCACAGCCGCCATCGCGCATTTTCTCCCTGTCGCCCTTCATTGCAAACGCGGTCACGGCGATAACCGGGATCAGCTTCAATTCCTCGTCTTCCTTTATCCATCGGGTGACCTCGAGGCCGGATATCTCGGGCAGCTGGATGTCCATCAGGATCAAATCCGGGCGATGCCGGCGCGCCAATGCCAGCACCTCGGCGCCATCCTTTGTTTGCAAGGTATCGTAGCCGTGTGCCATCAGAAGATCATTAAACAGCTTCATATTGAGTTCGTTGTCTTCGACGATCAACACTTTCTGCCGGCGCGGCGGTTTGCCGCTCGTTTGCGGTCGTGGAATTGTGCCGGTCATGCTTCGCGGGCCTCGCAAAAGAGGGTCCAGCAGCGGTGGAGCCGTTGCTCACGACGACAGCCCCACTCCCCGTTCGGTGGCTGTTCGACCTGTGCGCTTTTACGGACCGCGATTTAAGAATTGATGAGCGTTGCAAATGGTTCACTCTTTCGTTGAACAGGCCGGTCCGATGACAAAGCAATTTCGTATTGGCATCGATCTCGGGGGGAGCAAGGTCGAAGGTGCGGCGATCGACGCCTTGGGCATGGTGCGTCTGCGCCGCCGGATCCCGACCCCGGCCGGGGATTATCGTGCGACGATCGCCGCGATCGTTTCGGTCGTCGCGGACATCGAGCGGCAGATCGGCATCGAGCAGCAGGGCGGCACTCCGGCATCGGTCGGGATCGGCATGCCGGGAGCGATTTCGCCGGCGACGGGCTTGGTCAAGAACGCAAACTCCACCTGGCTGAACGGCCGCCCGTTGCCGCAAGATCTCGAAGCAGCGCTCGGCCGGCCGGTGCGCCTTGCCAACGACGCGAATTGCTTTGCCCTCTCCGAAGCGACCGACGGGGCCGCGGCGAACTGTCGGATCGTGTTCGGGGTGATCCTCGGAACCGGCGTGGGCGGCGGGATCGTCGCCGACCGGCGGCTCCTCGCCGGCGCCAATGCGATCGCCGGCGAGTGGGGGCACAACCCGCTGCCCTGGCCGCTGCCCGGCGAACTGCCCGGTCCCGCCTGCTATTGCGGGCGCTCGGGGTGCATCGAGACTTTCCTGTCGGGCCCGGGCATGGCCGCCGATCATCGCCGCCATACCGCGGAGATCTTGGGCTCGGCGGAGATCGCCCGCGGCGCCGAGAGCGGCGACACCAACTGCCGCGCGACCCTCGACCGCTATATCGACCGGCTCGCGCGCGGCCTCGCCGCGGTCATCAACCTCGTCGACCCCGATGCGATCGTCCTCGGCGGCGGGTTGTCGGCGATCGGCGCTCTATATGACGGGGTGCCGCGGCGCTGGGGCAAATATGTCTTTTCCGACCGGGTCGAGACCCGGCTGCTCGCACCCCGGCACGGCGATGCGAGCGGCGTGCGCGGAGCGGCCTGGCTGTGGCCGGCGGAGCCCGCGAAGTGACGACGCTATGCCGCGATTGCAGCCGGCTCTATGCGCGGCCTCCGCCCGATGGCCGCTGCGAGCAATGTGCCTCGCCGCGGCTCGTCAGCCACGAGAGGCTCGCCGACCTCGCGATCGCGCATGTCGATTGCGATGCCTTCTACGCCACGGTCGAGAAGCGCGATCGGCCGGAACTCGCCGATCGGCCGGTGATCGTCGGCGGCGGCAAACGCGGCGTCGTGCTCGCCTGCTGCTATGTCGCCAGGCTTTACGGGGTGCGCTCGGCGATGCCGATGTTCAAGGCTTTGGCCGCATGCCCCGACGCCGAGGTGATCCGGCCGAACATGGCGAAGTATCGCGAGGTCGGCCGTGCGGCGCGCGGCGAAATGCGCGACCTGACCCCGCTGGTCGAGCCGGTGTCGATCGACGAGGCCTTTCTCGACCTCGGCGGCACCGAGGCGCTGCACGGCGCGGTACCGGCCCAATTGCTCGCGACCCTCGCCCGCCGGGTCGAGGCGACGCTCGGCATTACCTTGTCGATCGGGCTCAGCGACAGCAAATTTCTCGCCAAAATCGCGTCCGATCTCGACAAGCCGCGCGGCTTTGCCGTCTTGGCGCGCGATGATGCGCCGGCTTTTTTCGCCGACCAGCCGGTGTCGCTGCTGTGGGGCGTGGGACGGGCGCTGCAGCGCCGGCTCGCCGCCGACGGGATTGTCGTGATCGGCCAGCTCGCCGCCCTCGGCGAGCGCGAGCTGGCGGCTCGCTATGGCCGGATCGGCGCCCATCTTGCCCGCCTGGCCCAGGGTATCGACGACCGCGCCGTCCTCGCCCATACCTCGGCCCGCTCGATTTCCGCGGAAACCACGCTCGCCCAAGACGAGGCCGCGGCGGCGGCGCTCGCGCACATCCTGTGGCCGCTCTGCGAACGTGTCTCGGCGCAATTGAAAGAGGCGTCGCTCGCCGCCGGCTCGGTTACGCTCAAGCTCAAAACCGGCGATTTTCGGCTGCGCACGCGTTCGCGCCGCCTTGCCGATCCGACCCAGCTCGCACAAACCATGTTCAGCGTCGCCTCGCCGCTGCTTGCGGCCGAAGCCGACGGTGCCACCTTCTTCCGGCTGATCGGGATCGGCGCCGATATGCTCGTCGACGCCCGCGAGGCCGATTTGCCGACCCTGTTCGACGACGAGCTGGGTCGCCCGCGGCGGCTCGAACGGGCGGTCGACGCCATTCGCGACCGGCTCGGCGCCAATGCGCTGCGCCACGGCCGCGGGTTGGGCCCAACCGCGATCCCCGCCGACAGCGCCTCCCGCACTGGACGGCGCAACCGCGATTAGGCTCAGCCGCGGTCCAAGGCGAATGACGCGGTCAACAGCTCGGCTTGCCCAAAGCCTCGATGTCGTCGAGTTTCGCCTGGATCGAATAATCGCCGTAATCGATGACCATGTCGCGCGAGACGCCGTTGTCGAGCAGGTCCATGCCGAGTTCGTAATCCGGCTCCTCGGCTTTGGCGTCGACCGGAAAGAAGGCCAGCCGGATGTACCAGCCGGGTCGTTCGAGCAGCGGGCTGAGCTTAACCGAGACCGGGTCGGCGGTGACCTTGGCGGCGATCACCGCGGAGACCTGAACCGCATTTTCATCGGTGGCGCCGTCGAACACCTGGCGGGTGAGGAAGGTCGCGCCGGCCTTGGCCTTGTCGATCAGCAAGATCGTATGCGCGCTCGGGAACAACACGCCCGGCGCCAATTTCAGGGTTTGCGCCCGAGGTTTTGTAAATATGGCGACGCCGCCCTTTCCCGGTCC
>Ga0210401_10001955_pt1 | contig 23260 bp, 21 predicted proteins | sample IncBWH32MmetaG_FD_150866 | JGI IMG/M metagenome (GOLD analysis project Ga0210401, IMG submission 150866) | Forest soil microbial communities from Barre Woods Harvard Forest LTER site, Petersham, Massachusetts, United States - Inc-BW-H-32-M | ecosystem: Environmental > Terrestrial > Soil >... | reverse complement strand
AGCAGAGACGACATCGACGCCAAGGCCTACACATTTTTCGGCGTGCAGGGTCCCTGGTATACGGTCGGCTACAAGATGGCGGTCACCATCGAGAAAGAATACGGCAGGGCGCGCTTGATCGAATGTATGGCTGACATCCGGAAACTGCTTCCCACCTACAATCAAGCGGCCATCGAACAAAGCAAGAAAACCGGCGAGGCGCCCGTGCTGTGGTCTCCGGAACTGGTCGAGGCAATCGAGGAAAAGCAGTAGCGCCTTTCTCCGTGTCCTCCGCGGCCTTGCTCAGCGCGCTCTGCGCTTTAAGGTTTTTCCCATGCTCGCAAGCTACGTCGTCGCATCGCGCCAACCAACCATCCGGTTGGCCCGCAACACGCGCCTTGTTCGTGCGGAGAGCCTCCTCTATTATCGACAGTGAGGATGTGAGAGGCGCATGCCTGGTCAGAAGAAAAACAATTCCAAACCCCAAGTAGCCGAGAGTCCGATTGCCGATGTTTTCGAGGGACGCCATCCCTCGGAAAGCGAAAAGCGGTGGGCCGAGAAGACGCTCGCCTCCACGCTCGACAAAAATCCCGAAAAACCCATAGGCGCGCCCACCGGCACCAATCTCGACGAGCATGGGCATGCGCGCTTCAGCACCATCTCGAACCTTCCCATTCGCCGGCTCTACACGCCGGCCGATCTGCCGGAAGACTGGAGCACCGAGAAATATCTCGGCCACCCGGGAGAACCGCCCTATACACGCGCGATTCACGCCACCGGCTACCGGGGCAGGCTGTGGACCATGCGTATGTTCTCGGGCTTCGCCTCGCCCGAGGAAACCAACCAGCGCTACAAGTATCTGCTTGAGCACGGCGGCGGCGGGCTCTCTGTCGCTTTCGACCTGCCGACACTGATGGGCTATGACTCGGATCATCCCGCGAGCGAAGGCGAAGTCGGCAAGTGCGGCGTGGCCATCGACTCGCTCGAGGACATGGAGATCTTGTTCGATGGCATCAATCTGGAAAAGACCACGGTATCGATGACCATCAATTCTCCAGCCAGCGCGCTCTGGGCGATGTACCTGGTCGTCGCGGAAAAACAAGGCGCCGACTGGAAGAAGATTTCCGGAACGATTCAGAACGACATTCTGAAGGAATACATCGCGCAGAAGGAATACATCTATCCTCCGGCGCCCAGCATGCGGCTGGTGGTCGACACCTTCGAATTCGGATCGAAGTTCACCCCGCGCTTCAACACGATTTCCATCAGCGGCTATCACATTCGCGAAGCGGGTTCGACCGCGCTGCAGGAACTGGCGTTCACGATTTACGACGGCGTGGAGTATGTCGAATGGGCGCGAAGGCGCGGACTCGACCTTGACGAATTTGGCCCGCGCTTGAGCTTCTTCTTCAACGCGCACAACGACTTCTTCGAAGAAATCGCCAAGTATCGCGCGGCGCGCAAGATCTGGTACCGGCTGACCAAAGACCGATTCGGGGCAAAGAACGCCCGCACCTGGCTGATGCGCTTTCACACGCAGACCGCCGGGGTGTCGCTGCCCGCGCAACAGCCCATGAACAATATTGCGCGCGTGGCGCTGCAGGCGCTGGCGGCCGTGCTGGGCGGTACGCAGTCGCTGCACACCGACTCCTACGACGAAGCGCTGGCGCTCCCGACCGAAGAAGCGGCGCGCATTGCGCTGCGCACGCAGCAGATCATCGCCTATGAGTCAGGTGTGGCGCAGACGGTCGATCCCCTCGGCGGTTCGTATTTCGTCGAGAAGCTGACCCTCGACATGGAGCAGGGCGCGTTTGACTATTTCGAGAAACTCGACCAGATGGGTGGCATGGTCAAAGCCATCGAGCGTGGTTATCCGCAGAAGGAGATCGCAGAGTCGGCGTATCAGTATCAACGCGCCGCCGAGGCGCGCGAGAAAGTCATTGTCGGGGTGAACGAATTCGCCATCGAAGAGGAGTCGCCGCACATTCTCTACATCGACGAGAGCGTCGCCCGCGCGCAAACGGCAAAGCTCAAGGCACTGCGGGCGCGTCGCTCAAACGAAGAGGTACAACGCCGGCTGGAAGCGCTGAAGAAGGCCGCCGCGCAGGAGCCCAAAGCGGGCGCGGACGGGAATGTGTCCCCCGCCAATACCATGCCCTACATCGTCGACGCTGTGCGTGCCTATGCGACCGTGGGCGAAATCTGCGAGGCACTGCGCGAAGTGTACGGGACGTACACGGAAGTCAGCGTCACTTAGAGTAGCGCCGGCAGCCTGCCCTGAGCGAAGCCGAAGGGTCCCGCCGGCTGTCGCGAGGCCGGGGTCCCCAGCAAGCGTTCTTGGCTTGCTGGGGTGGGAGGGCATCTTGCCCTCGCGCCTGCAGATTCGAAAGAACACGGCTTCCAGTCGCACGCAGATCCGCAAAATCAAGAATCGCTTCCTGCGGTTCCCTCGCAGCATCGAATACCGGGTACCTGTGAGGGCATGCTCGTGAATCACCTGCTTCCCGAAGCTGCGCGCCGCGCTGAAGTCTACCTCTCCAACATCAACCATCGGCGTGTTGCCCCTGCGCCCGAGGATGTCGCTCGCCTGGAGCAACTGGCGCGACCTCTCCCCGACGAACCGACGGATCCGGCGGATGTGCTGAAGCTGCTCGACGAGTACGGGTCTCCGGCGACAGTCGCGACCGCTGGAGGTCGCTACTTCGGTTTTGTCATTGGAGGCGCGCTGCCGGCGTCCCTGGCCGCCACCTGGCTGGCCGCAGCCTGGGACCAGAATTGCGCGCTCCGCGTGATGTCGCCCGCCACCGCCAGACTCGAGGACATCACCCTCGACTGGCTGCGCGACTTGTTTGGCCTGCCCGCTCAAACCGGCTGCGGATTCGTAACGTGCGCCACCATGGCCAATTTCGCCGGACTCGCCGCCGCTCGCCATGCCTTGCTGGCCCGCGCGGGATGGAACGTGGAAGACCGGGGCCTGTTTGGCGCGCCTGAGATCAAGGTGATTGTCGGCGAAGAAGTGCACGTTTCCCTCCTGAAAGCTCTGTCCATGGTCGGCTTCGGAAAAGCCCGTGTCACCACCGTTCCCGCCGACGACCAGGGCCGAATGCGCGCGGAAGAATTGCCGACGCTCGACGATCGCACCATCGTTTGTATCCAGGCTGGGAATGTGAATAGCGGCGCTTTCGATCCGGCCGCCACCATCTGCGAGCGCGCTCACAAGGCAGGCGCTTGGGTGCACGTCGACGGCGCGTTCGGCTTGTGGGCCGCCGCCGCTCCCGCGCGAGCTCAGCTCACAAGGGGACTGTCCGAGGCCGACTCCATCGCCACCGACTGTCACAAGTGGCTCAACGTTCCCTATGACTCCGGGCTCGTGTTTGTACGCGAACCGGCGAACCTGCGGAATGCCATGACGTTTAACGCGGCATATCTGCAAGCGACCGAGGCGCGCGAACCCTCGCATTTCACGCCCGAATCATCGCGTCGCGCCCGGGGAGTCGAAGCATGGGCAGCGCTGCGATCCCTAGGACGCCGCGGTGTGGCCGAGATGATCGAACGCAATTGCCGGCAAGCCGCCTGCTTTGCCGAGGGCCTGCGTTCCGCAGGGTTCACGATCCTGAACGATGTGGTCCTCAACCAGGTGCTCGTGTCCTTCGGCACGCCTGCCCAAACACAACACGTGATCGACGAACTCCAAAAAGACGGTACCTGCTGGTGCGGGGGAACCCAATGGCATGGGCACACCGCGATGCGGATCAGCGTCTCGTCGTGGGTTACGACCGACGACGACGTGCGCCAAAGCCTGGACGCGATGATACGGATCGCGCGGAGGGTGTTGTCCGGAAGTTAACTAGGCCGAATCGCTTGCCAATCTCAAGAGCATGCCGCCCATCGCGGCTGTTCTTCGCGCCCGGAGCCTGCCCTGAGCAAAGTCGAAGGGCGGTAAAGAGCTTTTCTTTGCGATCTTTGCGGCCGTTATTTGCGCCCTTTGCGGTCAAAAGCTTTTTCTCTGCGTCCTCCGCGGCTCTTCTCCGCGACCTCTGCGTTTCAAGCTTTTTCGCCTGCCCTTCCGCGTCCCTTTGAGGTCGCAAATTGCGACCTCAAACCGCGCACTCCCCGATAAAATCTCAACATGCACGATCCCAAGTCAGCCCTGGTCGTCCCGGTAGAAGCGCGAATCCTTGTGCTCCGCCAGCAAAAAGTCATCCTCGACAGCGATTTGGCCGAGCTTTACGGCGTGCCAGTAAAACGCCTGAACGAACAGGTCAAGCGCAACCGCGACCGCTTCCCGGAAGATTTCATGTTTCGCCTCACTCCCGAAGAAAGCGAATCTTTGAGGTCGCATTTTGCGACCTCAAAAGCGGGACGCGGCGGCCGCCGCTATGCACCCAATGCGTTCACCGAACACGGCGCCATCATGGCCGCTACCGTGCTGAATTCCGAGCGTGCCGTCGAGATGAGCGTTTTCGTGGTGCGGGCCTTTGTGCGCCTGCGCGAAACGCTGGCCAATAACCTGCAACTTGCCGGCAAAATCGACGAACTGGAACAACGCCTGGATATCCATGACGCCTCCATTCATGAGCTCCTCGAAGCCATACGCGAACTGATGGTGCCGCCTCCGCCAACCGGCCGCTCCATCGGGTTTCAATTGCCAGCGGCAAAAAAGAATCCTTAGACCGAAGGCTGAAATCCAACCGTGCGGCGGCGATCCCGACAACTCGCCGCTGTTTCGTTTTTTGTTCGCCGTTGGTCAATTTTCGTGATACACCATCAAGCCATGCGGAAAGCAATTCTTTATCTGAAGAAGTCCGACCCGGTGATGCGGGCCATCATCGAGCGTGTGGGTGCCTACCGTATCGAATATGGTGAGCCTACATTTCACAGTCTGGCCGAGTCGATCCTTTACCAGCAGCTCAACGGCAAGGCCGCGGTCACAATCTTCAAACGCTTCACCGACCAAACGGGCGACCCGGTAACGCCGGAAGGCATCCTGAAGCTGACCGACGCGCAAATGCGCGCCGTGGGGCTCTCTAAGCAAAAGACCTCTTACCTGCGCGACCTCGCCGAAAAGACCAAGGCGGGCCTCTTGGATTTCCGCCAACTCGAACATTTGTCAGACGACGAAGTCATTGAGCACCTGACCCAGGTCAAGGGCGTCGGCGTCTGGACCGCGCATATGTTTCTCATGTTCACTCTGCGCCGTCCCGACATACTTCCTACCGGCGACTACGGCGTGCAGATGGCGATCAAGAAGTACTACCGCAAGCGCAAGCTGCCCAAGCCCAAGGACATGGAAAAGATCGCGAAAGCCTGGGTGCCCTACCGGTCCATCGCCTGTTGGTACCTGTGGCGGAGCCTGGATATCAAGACCGTCTAGGGAAGGCCCTTCGAGGTATTCTTCGTGATGTCTCTGAAACTGACACCATCCCATTCCCAGACCCTCTCAACCCACCAGTCTTCAGGAAGCGGTGGCTTGTTCGTGAGGTTGATGTTGCGTCTGAGTCGAGAGCCGACGCCCAATTGCTTAGCTAACAATCGTGCTCTTTTTACGGTACGAACATCCCAACAAGCATCTCTGTCCGAGTCGAACCGGGGCGGGTAGACGGTATAGTTGATTGCTTTTCGACGAATAGCCATGGCATTGCGGGTCGCCGACATTGTAGCTGCCATAATCGAGCATTTGCAGACCAGAAACTCCGCCGAACCCGAGCATGCCCCCATCCCCCAGCACAGCTTCGCCTTGCCCGTAATGGAAAACGTTCGGCGAAACGCTGCAATGCTTTGCGTTCCATTTCCCCCTTGTCCTTGTGCTTCCGGGCATTCTCTGTGTTTAAATGGCTCTCGTGGCAAGCGAGCAGAAAATCCGGGTATTGGTCGCCAAGCCCGGACTTGACGGCCACGACCGGGGCGCCAAGGTCATCGCGCGTGCCCTGCGCGATGCCGGCATGGAAGTGATCTACACGGGCTTGCGGCAAACTCCCGAGATGGTAGTGAACGCCGCCCTGCAGGAAGACGTCGACGTCATCGGCCTGTCGATTCTTTCCGGAGCGCACAACGCGATCGTCCCCCGCGTTTCCGATCTGCTCAAGCAAAACAAGATGGACGATGTGCTGCTTCTGGTAGGAGGAATCATCCCCGACCAGGACGTCGACGGCCTGAAAAAATTGGGCGTGGCTGCGATCTTTCAGCCGGGCACCGCCATGGACGATATTGTGAAATTCATCCGCGAGCACGTAAAGCCGCGCGGCGTGCCCGCAGGCTAGAACGAGTGAAACTGTAGCCGCGCAACTGCATCAAGTCCTCGAAAGCGAATTCCCAGGGTCCTTCCGAGAACGCGAAACTCCTCATGACCGACATGTCGGCAACTCGCCTCGAGGGTGTTGTCACGGGCACGATTGGCCCCGCGCCCTGGTATTGGCGCACCTTCCCCACTGTCACCTCTGTGGCCCGGCAACCCTTCAACTGGAGCCATCAGGGCGAAGAAGGACCAGTCGGCTACGTGGTCACCCTCGGCCTTACCCAGGAGCCCGACACGCCGCGGCTGGCGCTGAACACCTATTGCCGGCCGTTTCTGGTGCCGCCGTCGTATCTGGGCATCTGGTGCCCCGAGGGCCGCGGCATTCGCCTGGCCTGCTTCGATCCCGACTCGCTAAAAGCATTTGACATGGCCGAGCTTGCCGGATGGTTCAAACGGTCGAGTGATCGCATCTACTCCCATACAGCGCCGGTGGCGGAGTTTGAGGTGCCTCTCCAGCTGGCAGCCGGCACTCACAAGATCGACGTTCCCCGGGAGTTTTCCGGCGTGGAGGAGTTGATCATTCCGACCAGCTATCGGGCGATGACCAACGACGATCCATCGTTTGCTCTGTTTGTGCTCTACCCGCATGCGGGACTGGTTGAGGTCCTTCCCCAGAAGTGGTTTACTGCCGCGCAGTACCGGGTGGGCGAGCAATGGATTCCCCGGGCGGCCCGCGATGAAGAGTCCCACCGCATCATCGGCGAGTGTTTTGGCGTCGGCACGTTCCTGCTCGAGGCCGACGGCTGCCGTTTGGAACGCTGGTTGCTCAAGACAGGAGAGAAGGCCGGGACCTAGGCAATGACGCGTTTGTCCCAATACGCGGCTCTGTTAGCAGCATCGGTATTGCTCGCGCTGCCCCTCCCGGCTGCTGCCGGCGGAATTCTCGCGCCGTTCATTCTTCATCCCATTCGCCGCGAATTGACCGCGGCCCAGGTGGCGGAGGCGGATCGTGTCTTCGCCAGAGAAAGCGCCCGCCGCGTTGACTTCTCCGTGACCGCCCAGGATGAGGTGACCCTGCGGGGATGGAAGGTGCGCGCCGCGCATCCCAGCGGCGACTGGGTGTTGTTGTTCCACGGCCGCTCGCAAAACCGGCTGAGCATGATGAGCTACGCGAAGTTTCTGCTGGCCTCCGGCTACAGCGTGGTCATGATGGACGCCCGCGCCCATGGCGAGAGCGGCGGTACGGTTGCGACCTATGGCCACGTCGAGCAATATGATTCGCGAACGATTCTCGATGCCCTTGCCGACAGCGAACCCATTCGCCACGTCTATGCGCTCGGGGAGTCGATGGGGGCGGCGGTCGCGCTGCAGGCGGCGGGCATCGATCCCCGCATCGAAGGGGTGGTCGCCGAAGGCGCATTCTGCAACCTGCACGAGGTCATCTACGACTATGCCGGCTTCCGTGTGAGCGCATTCCTCGGCAAGACGGTGTTCCGCCCCGTGGCCATTTACGCGGTTCACGAAGCCGAGCATCAGGGCGGCTTTCGTTTTGATGATGTTTCCCCAGAGGAAGCGGTAGCAGAAAGAAAGTTTCCCATACTGCTGATTTCGGGCTTGAGCGATCACAATATCCCCAAACGTCACGCGCAGGCCATTTACGCGGCGGCGCAGGGACCGAAGGAACTGTGGCTGGTACCTGGCGCGCGCCACCAGAAAGCCCTCGAAACGGCACCTGCCGAATTTGAGCATCGAGTACTGAATTTCTTTTCCTCGGCGCAAGATGGACACTTCGCATTCGAGACGAGTGGCGAATCCCTTCCAGATCGAAGCCGTTGATCAGTACCACCAACTGCGCCTCACGTCGGATGACGGCACGAATCGTCTGACCTCTGCTGCTGTCCTGGCCCTGACTGACGCTCTCCGAAACTTGCAAGCCAATCCAAAGCCCCTGATCATCGCGGGCAATGAACGATTCTTTTCCGCCGGCGCCGACCTCTTGGAGATTCAGTCGCTCAGTGGCCCCGCCGCCTGCGAGTTCGCAAAACACGGACAGCGACTGATGCGAGCGATCGAACAGTTCCCTGCCCCGGTATACGCGGCCATCGAGGGTTACTGCATGGGCGGAGGATTGGATCTGGCGCTGGGCTGTCGCTGGCGCATCGCGGGACCCGCGGCCGTGTTCGGACATCGCGGCGCCGCACTCGGGCTGATGACGGGATGGGGAGGCACGCAGCGCCTCCCGCGGATTGTGGGAGCGGCCCGCGCGCTTGAGCTCTTTGCTTCGGCGGAAAAGATCGACGCTGCGCAGGCTCTGGAGATTGGACTGGTGCACGCGCTGGTCGACGACCCGGTAGCCGAGGCAGTTCGTAGAATCGAACAGGCCCGCGAAGTGTCTGCTGCGAGGGAAATTCAGACTTAAGTCCGAATTGCCTCCGTGTTCCTCTGTGGCCTCTGTGGTTTCAATCTTGTTTCCGGGATTCGACAAGCCACGAGAAGCTACGGAGAAGCTACGGTTTGCGCCTGCCTGCTCCGCTGGTATACCGTAATTCGTTTGCAGTGATCGAGCCATGGCCGACCGTAATCAAGTCTCCGAATCGAACGCCACTTCTACCCTGCTGCCTTCCAAGATCGATCCCACTTCGGCAAAATTTGAAGCCAATATGCGATTCATGGCCGACCTGGTGTCGCAGGTACGGAACGAAGAAGAGAAAATTCGGGAGGGTGGTGGCGCCAAGGCCATCGACAGCCAGCACGCCAAAGGCCGGCTCACGGCACGAGAGCGCATTCATCTATTGGCGGATTCCGGCAGTTTTTTTGAACTCGGCAGCTATGCCGCCTACGGGATGTACGAGGAATGGGGCGGCGCCCCATCGGCCGGCGTAATCACCGGCCTCGCGCGCGTGCACACGCGGCTGGTCATGATCATCGCCAACGACGCCACGGTAAAAGCAGGCGCGTTCTTCCCGATGACTTCCAAGAAAGTCATTCGCGCGCAGAACATTGCGATCGAGAATCGCGTTCCAACCATTTATCTCGTCGACTCGGCCGGCGTGTTCCTGCCGCTGCAAGAAGACGTCTTCCCCGACACCGATGACTTTGGGCGCGTGTTTCGCAACAACGCAGTGATGTCGGCGCTTGGCGTTCCCCAGATCGCAGCCATCATGGGGATGTGCGTAGCCGGCGGCGGCTACCTGCCAGTGATGTGCGATCACGTGCTGATGACCGACGGCAGTGGCTTGTTTCTAGCCGGACCTGCGCTGGTGCAGGCCGCCATCGGCCAAGAATATACGGCCGATGAATTGGGCGGCGCCGAGATGCATGCGGCCATCAGCGGCACGGTCGATTACCGCGAGCCCAACGACGAGGCTTGCATCGCGCGCATCCGGGCCATGGTCGAGAAGTGGGGCTACCGCCGTCAGTCGCCCTGGGATCGCAAGCAACCCACGGAACCCGCGCTCGCCGCCGAGGAAATTTACGGCATTTATGATCCCTCTCCAGCCCGCCCCTACGACATGAAAGAGGTGCTGGCGCGGATTGTCGACGCCGGCCGCTTCGATGAATACAAGCCGGAGTACGGGAAAACCCTGCTCTGCGGCTACGCGCGCATTGGCGGGTTTGCCGTGGGCATCGTCGCTAATCAGAAATTACACGCCCAGCAGATCGACCACGAAGGTCACAAGCGCATGGAATTCGGTGGCGTGATCTACACCGAGTCGGCCGAAAAGGCCGCCCGCTTCATCATGGACTGCAATCAGACCCTGATCCCGCTGGTCTTCTTTCACGACGTAAACGGCTTCATGGTGGGGCGCGACGCGGAGTGGAGCGGCATCATCAAAGCAGGAGCGAAGATGGTGAACGCCGTTTCCAACTCGGTGGTGCCGAAAATTACGGTGATCGTCGGCGGATCGTTCGGCGCAGGCCACTACGCCATGTGCGGAAAAGCCTACGATCCCCGCTTCGTGTTCGCCTGGCCATCGGCAAAATACGCGGTTATGAGCGGTGACTCGGCCGCCGGAACGCTGGTCGAAATCAAAATCAAGCAACTGGAACGGAGCGGCAAAAAACTCAGCGACGAAGAAAAAAAAGAACTCTACGAATCGGTGAAGCGGACCTACGACGAGCAAACCGATCCGCGCTACGGTGCCGCGCGTTTGTGGATCGACAAAATCATCGATCCAAGCGAAACCCGCGATGCCATCGTGCAGGCGCTGGAGGCGGCCGCGCTGAATCCGGATGTCCCGGAGTTTAAGGTGGGAGTCCTGCAGACTTAACGGAAGCACTGAGCAAAGGGGACAGCGGCAGGCAAGAAGCGGAGGATGAAATTTGTAATTTGGTAATCGGGTAATTTGTAATTGAAGGCTCGGGCAATCCCGCGCTGGCTGATGTTTTCAAATTACAAATCACAAATTACCAAATTACAAATTTCCCAATTCCCCAATTTCCATGTCTTCGAGCGTCAAGCTTATCGAATGTCCCCGCGATGCCTGGCAAGGCCTCCAGGGCCAGATCCCTGCCTACATCAAGACTGAATATCTGAAAGCACTGATCAGCGTAGGATTCAAGCACATCGATGCCGCGTCGTTTGTGTCTCCCAAGGCCGTACCGCAAATGGCCGACTCGGAAGAAGTTTTGAAAGAACTCGACCCGCCCGATGATGTCGAGATCATTGGCATCGTGGTGAATGAAAAAGGCGCGCAGCGAGCCGTCGAAACCAAAGCCGTCAGCACTCTCGGATTTCCCTATTCGATTTCGCCGACCTTTTTGCAAAACAACCAGAAACAGACTCTCGAAGAGGCCGTTGAAGAACTGGAAAAGATCGGCAAGGTGGGTGGTGATGCCGGGCTCGATACCGTGGTGTACATCTCCATGGCGTTTGGCAATCCTTACGGCGACTTATGGAACGTGGGCGAGTTAATCGAAGCGGTGGCACTTCTGGAGTCGGAGAGCATTCACGCCATCTCGCTCGCCGATACCGTCGGCATGGCAATGCCCGAGCAGATTCGCGAAGTCGTTTCCGCCGTGCTCGCCAAATACGGCTATCTCGAGGTCGGCGTGCATCTGCACAGCCGCCCCGAACACGCGGTCGAAAAAATATTGGCAGCGTATGATGCCGGTTGCCGCCGCTTCGATTCCGCCATCGGCGGCCTGGGAGGCTGCCCGTTCGCGCAAGACGCGCTGGTAGGCAATATTCCGACGGAAAAAGTGCTGGAAGCGCTCGCGCAACGGAACGTGCCCCCACCGATCACCCGTTCACTCGATGCGCTGCTGAAAGCGACCGCCGGGATTGCGGCGAAGTACACGAGCTCGTCGGTTGCTGATTAAAAGGCCGCCGAGCACCCTCTTAAATCACGTTGCTTGCTGTTTGTACTGTCGTAGAAAACGTCCGTCGGTCGTGTGACATCCGATACATCACTATTACCTTATGATTTGTCATCCTGAGCGCAGCGAAGGACCTGCTTTTTCCTATGCGGCGCTACTACGTTTACATCATGGCAAGTAGATCGAGAGTTCTCTACGTCGGCATCACCAACGACATCTGGCGCCGAGCCTGGGAACACAAGAACGACGTCACTCCCGGATTCACCAGCAAATATCGTGTGCACCGCCTTGTATACTTTGAAAGCTTCAAATATGTCGGCAACGCGATCGCGCGCGAGAAACGTATCAAGGGGTGGCTGCGGGAGAAGAAAACTGAGTTGATTTGCTCCGCCAACCCCACATGGGAAAATCTGAGCGAGGAGTGGTTCGACGGAAAGAACGTACGCCGCATCGCGTTCGAAGCGAAATAAAAAAAAGCAGATCCTTCGCTTCGCTCAGGATGACAAGTCTTAGAAAGATTGGAAGCAAAAGCATCGCTCCCGTGCCCTACACCACCCTCCAACTCGCCTACAACGCCGGCATCGCAACCATCACCCTCGACCGCCCCGACAAGCGCAACGCCATCAGCTACGAACTGATTCAGGATTTGCTGTCGGCACTCGAGGAAGTGGAGAAGTCTTCTGCCCGGGTTTTGATTCTCACCGGCTCCGGCAAGGCGTTCTGTTCCGGGATGGATCTGGAGAATCTGAAAGCGCTCCTCGGTCGCTCGCCGGAACAGAGCCTGGAAGATTCGCGCATCATGGCCCGGCTGTTCCGCACCTTGTACGACTTCCCCAAACCCACCATCGCTGCGGTCAACGGAGCGGCCATCGCCGGCGGATCTGGTCTTGCGACGCTGTGTGATTTCACCCTCGCCGTGCCCGAGGCGAAGTTCGGCTACACCGAAGTTCGGATCGGGTTCGTGCCCGCGATTGTCTCCACGTTCCTCCTGCGCCAGGTCGGGGAAAAAATCGCGCGTGATCTGCTCCTCACCGGCCGGCTCTTCGACGCGGAAGAGGCCCAGCGCCTCGGCCTGGTAACCGAAGTTGTATCTGCAGAGAACCTGATAGCGCGGGCCAACCAACTGGCCGCACTGCTCATGGAAAACAGTCCCGGCTCTCTGCTCCACACAAAGCGGCTGCTCAGCAGCATCGCGCGCCCCGAGTTAGACGCACAGATCGAAATTGCCGTGCGCGAAAACGCTGCGGTTCGATCAACGCCGGACTTCCGCGAAGGCATCTCGTCGTTCCTCGAGAAGCGCAAGCCCAAGTGGAGTTCACGCGAATGAATGACGGCCGGGGCAATATGACCACCGAAGTGGCAAAACCGCCGGCGATCGTGAACGAGACGCGCATTCGCGTTCGCTATGCCGAGACCGATCAGATGGGCGTCGTCTATCACGCGAACCATTTCATCTGGTTCGAAGTCGGCCGCGTCGAACTGCTGCGCCAGTTAGGCTTCTCCTACCGAGACATGGAGCAGCAGGACCACTGCTTCATCGCCGTCGTCGACGCACGCTGCCGCTACAAGTCCCCGGCCCGCTACGACGACGAAATCGTGGTTCGAACCTGGCTCAGGAACATCCGCGAATCGGCGATTCATTTCGGATACGAGTTAGTGCGGGTGGAAGACGGCTCCGTCCTTGCCGAAGGGGAAACCACCCACATCGTGGCCGACGCCCAGATGCAGAAGACCGTCTTGCCGGAGAAGTATATGAAGGTCTTTCGGGAGGCCGCGGGGAGATAGGATCAAAATCAATTCAGCGACACCCTTCGACTTCGCTCCGGACAGGCTCCGGCGCGGAGGAATTTGTAATTTGGTAATTTGTAATCGGGCAATTTGAAGTAATTTGAAACCCGCGAGCTCCAATCCGCGGGCGTCGCATTGCTAAATTACAAATTACCGATTATCAAATTACAAATGTCACGTCGAAGGCAACCTGAGACCCGAGACCTGAGACCTGAGACCTGAGACCTGAGACCTGAGACCCGAGACCCGAGACCTGAGACCTGTCACCTGAACCCATGAACGCATTGCACATCAACGGAAACGATCTGGCCCTCGACGAGGTCCGAGCCGTTGCCTTCGAGCGCCGGCCCGTCCTCGTCGCTCCGGATGCGCGCGAGCGAGTGAACACCGCCCGAGCGGTCGTCGATGAACTAGTCGCCAATAACGAGGTTTCCTACGCCATCACCACCGGTGTCGGCAAGCTGAGCGACGTCCGCATCGCCGGCGACCAGATCCGCGAGCTGCAGATCAACCTCGTACGCTCCCACGCCGTCGGGGTCGGCGAACCGCTTTCCATTCCCGAAACGCGCGCCATGATGCTCTTACGCGCCAACTCCCTCGCAAAGGGATTCTCCGGCGTGCGTGGAGCGGTCATCGACACGATTTGTGAGCTGCTGACGCGGGGTGTCACGCCCTGGGTGCCGTCCCAGGGGAGTGTGGGAGCCTCGGGAGATCTGGCACCACTGGCGCATCTGGCTCTCCTGCTCGTTGGCGAAGGCGAATGTCACGACGGCAAAGGCGGACGCATCGCGGGCGCCGACGCGCTCAAGAGTGCCGGCATCAAGCCGCTGGTGCTCGAAGCGAAGGAGGCCGTCTCGCTGATCAATGGCACGCAGGCGATGCTGGCGGTAGGTACGCTCGCGCTGCTCGCCGCTGAGACCCTGGTGGATACCGCCGACGTCATCGGCGCCATGGCCTGCGACGCGCTCAAGGGCACCGACGCTGCCTTCGACGAGCGCATTCACCGCGTGCGACCGCACAGCGGACAGATCACCACCGCCGCCAACCTGCGCAAGCTTCTCGAAGGCAGCGCCATTCGCGAGTCGCATCGCGAATGCGGCCGCGTGCAGGACGCCTACTCCCTGCGTTGCATGCCGCAGGTGCACGGTGCAGTCCGCGACACCCTCGCTCACTGCCGCCGTGTCTTCGAAATCGAGGTTAATTCGGCGGTCGACAATCCTCTGGTGTTTGCTGCGAACCCATCCGCGAGCGTGAAGAACGATGGAGGGACGGACGTCCTCGTCCGCCGGGCGCAGCCCAGCCCACCCATGGGCGAGCGCCATCATGCCGATGTAATTTCCGGCGGCAACTTCCACGGAGAACCGATTGCCTTCGCGCTCGACTTTCTGGGAATCGCGCTGAGCGCGCTGGCGGGCATCAGCGAGCGCCGCCTCGAGCGCATGGTGAATCCCGCCCTGAGCGAAGGTCTCCCGCCGTTTCTGGCGCCCGGCGCCGGCCTGAATTCCGGCTTCATGATGCCGCAGGTCACCGCCGCGGCACTGGTGAGTGAAAACAAGGTCCTCGCGCATCCTGCGTCGGTCGACTCGATCACGACCTCGGGCAACAAGGAAGACTATGTCTCCATGGGAATGGGGGCCGCCATCAAGCTGAAGAAGATCGTCGAGAACACACGCTACGCGCTGGCCATCGAGGCGATGGCCGCCGCCCAGGCAATCGATCTGCTGGCGCCGCTGAAAACGTCAAAACGCCTGCAGCAGGCGCACGCGGCGATTCGGGCCGTGTCTCCAAAACTTGAAAAAGATCGCGTGATGTATCAGGACTTCGCGCGAATCGCGGACGTCATCGCGAGCGGGAAGATCGCGGCGGCTCTACGGTAAAAACCTTTCACCACAGAGACACAGAGGCACGGAGAAAATCAGAAACGTCTTAGCCTTCGTGCTCTCCTGAATTTCTGAATCAACCCTGAGGTCAAATTTCTCAATTACCCAATTTCTCAATTACCCGATTTCTCAATTACCCAATTCTTCTCTGTGACTCTGTGCCTCTGTGGTGAAAAAGACGCTAAGCCGTCTTCGCCGCACTCCCGTCCAACCCCAACTCCCCCGCGATCCCCCGCATCGCCTCAATGCAGAACGCAATATGCGGCTCCAACTCCACGGCCAGGTCCGCCGCGCCGTTCGTAATATCCGCGCGGTTTACGCTCCGCGCGAAAGCCTTGTCTTTCATTTTCTTCTTCACCGACGCCGCTTCCACCTCGGCCAGCGACTTGCCCGGCTTCACCAGCGCGCATGCCGTGATGAATCCGGCCAGTTCGTCGCAGGCGAATAGCGCCTTTTCCATCGGCGTATCACGGGTTACACCGGTATACTCGGCGTGCGACATGATGGCTTTGCGAATCTCCTCCGACCAGCCCCGCTCTTTCAGAATTTCGTTGCCCTTGTACGGATGATCCTCCAGGCTCGGATACTTGTCGTAGTCGAAGTCGTGCAGCAGGCCGACGATGCCCCACAATTCTTCATCGCCGCTAAATTTTCGCGCGTAGGCACGCATGCACGCCTCCACCGCCAGCGCGTGTTTGCGCAAACTTTCCGATTGGGTGAACAAAGTTAGTAACTCCCACGCCGCCGCTCGATCGTTCATGTTTTCTTCCCTGTTTTCTCCCGGTTTTCGCCGTGTCTTTTTGGTTTTGATGGAGTCTGTTTCCTGTTTCGCCCCAGAAATCCCTTGACATCCACAGGCTCTATACTCCAGATTACCTTGAGATTTGGAGCCTGACCACCGGCTCCGCGGAGTGCCTCCGCTCTGGCAACTCCCAAACCTAGATGGCCACAGCTCTTGCCCCGGTAGATTCCAGGGAAGTTGTCCGTTGCGACCACTGCCTGCTCGTTCAATTCCGTACCACCAACGATCTCTGCCGCCGCTGTCACGCTTCGCTCGACGAAGAAGAACCGGAAATCGTCGCCCCGGCGCCAATGCCGGCAGCAGCGCCTCTTCCGAGCGGGCGCGGGCACCTGAACCTGGCTGCGTCGATCCGTTCGCTGCGTCTGCGTAACGGCTTGAGCCAGCGTCAACTCGCTACCCGCATGTCGGTGCCGCGCACCTATGTCTCGAAGATCGAGAACGAAAAAGCCACGCCGACCCTGTCGTCACTGGAACGGCTGGCGCGCGCACTGGAAGTCACCGTGCCCGATTTGCTTACGGGCGGGGAGCGCAACCGGCAAGAGGAGATCCGCGAACTTGTGCAAGACCAGTTTGTCGCGGAAATTCTGCCGTTTCTTGGTCAACTGAACGGACTGCAGATGTCGAGCATCCTGGCGCAGGTGCGGGATCTGACGTTGCGCCCGCGCCGGACGGCGTAAAGATTTCGCGCCGACCGCCGATTACATACATCGTAAGGAGCGCGTGACGCCGGGTTCGCGCATGCGCTTCGGCTTTGGTGTCAAGTTTTATCCGGGCAACCAGCCAACTAAAAACGCCGGGGTCTTCGGACCTCGGCTTTTTTTTGTAGCGCCGCCGTCTCGGGGGGTGTCCGGCGGGCGGGCGTCCTCGCCCGCCACGGCGAAGGCCGGACGCTCTCACGACTGGCCGGCAAGATGCCGGCGCTACACAAAGTTTTGCGGAATCTAATCGAGCAGCGTATCGAGCCAATGCGCCAGCTGGGCTTTCTGCTCCTGCTTCACCTGGGAATCCGCTGCGGCGTCGGTTAACGCGGCTAACTGGTGGGCCAGCAGGCGTACGGCCGCTTCCCGCGGAAGGTACACGGCGTTCGTTGGAGGAGTAATTTCCCAGCCGTTCATGCTCACGCGGCGCATGCTCCAGCGCTGCACATCGGCCATCTTCTTCGCCTTTGTCGTCGAATCGGCCAACGATACCGCACTGCGAAGGCGGACTTGGGCCCAGCCCTTATCACCCTTCAGCTGCACTTTCTGCACCTCGAACCGATCGAAGGCGACCAGCGGTGGTGAGAGGGTGAGCATGTCACGCGTCTGCAAAGCGTCGGCCGTCGTGCGAAATTGGTCAGCCAGCGCCGCATTTACCTCGTTGAGCTTGGGGCGAGCCGACTTCAGCGCGACCGGCGCTGGAACGGGTGCGCTCATTGGAGCGCTTTCGGTGGATTCTGCGGAACTATCGGCCGAAACCTCGGCTGTCTCACCAATCGCAGTCTCGGTAATTGGCTCGATGGAACTGCTGCGATACAACGCGACCGGCTTGAGCGTGGGGCCACGGTTTGCTGCCGTGAGCACCGGCGCGGAAGCGGCCTTCACGTAGCGGAAGAAATGCGGCCGGCCCCGGCCTTTCCAATAATCCGAGTCGTAGCGTTGCACGCCGAATCCAGACCGCAATGCGCTGTAGAAGGTGTGCTGCGCAGGATTCACCACAATGCCGGCATGCCCGATCCACACCACCAGGTCGCCGGGCTGAGGCTGGGTCACGCGGCGGAAGCCGTCGACCCCTGCGTATAGGTCCGTCGACCTTTCATACTTGTACGGAAATCCTGCCTTCTCGTAGATGGAATGGACGAGGTGCGAGCAGTCGGAGCGAGCCTCGACCTTGTGCTTGGATTCAAGGGCTGCTCCCAGGATCGCCAGGCCGCCATCTTTGTCGAGCAATTGCGGCCCGGCAGAAACCTTGGGACGCGCGACCCGGTGTACGGACGATTCCACCGCCTGGCTCCGCGCCCACGGGACACACGTAGCCCAAAGCATTAACCATCCCGCGACCAGCTCGTGGAATCGCATCCTTCCTTTGTAACGTCCGTTTCTGGGGCCCGACAGGTCACCGTGGTGCAGTGCGAGCCACGCAAGTCTCGCCAGATCCGATGCACCTTCGGACAGCAGGTGTTGGACAACTTTTGGATAGCCCTGGTGCTTGTTTCGGAAAGCCCTAGTTCTTGGGCGCCTCCAGGCGCTGTCTGGGCTGCGCAGGCGGGGTCCCTGCGGTATTTCCTCCAGTATTTCCTGCAGTATTTCCCGCAGTGCCACCATTGTCGGCGGAGTTTGCCGCCGCCTCGAGGTCCGCCGACTTGTACTTCGACTCGTCGACATAGCCGTGAATGTGATTCTTGGTGATGCTGTTGATCACCAGCTCCGCCGGCTGCTTGCTCTCGGCCGAGTAGAAGAACACCGGCTCGTAGAGATTCACGTGCTTCTTCGAAAGCTTCACGTCGTCGACCATCAGGTCCAGGTCCGCGAACTGATGCTTGGTATCGGCCTTGTGCAGACGCAATCCCACCGGTCCCTGGCGGCGGAACTGGCTGTCTTTTTCGATATCAAATTCGTAGTACTTGCGCTCCCCCTTCTTTTCCAGGAGCACCAGTTCGTCGTGAGTCCGGGCAATCGAACCTTGCAGGTCAGTGCGCGCGTTCCCCAGATCCTGGCGGTTCGCTTCGATCTGCTCCTGCTGCTTCGCCAGTTCAGAGCGGATTTCCTTCCATCGCGGATCCTCAGCCTGGCGATGATGCCCAGCCGCCCGGCGCACAGAATTGCCGGGGTGTGTAGCCGATGACGCAGCGGACTGCTTGTCGGAGAGCTCATTCACGCGATTCGTCAGGGCCGCGACCAGGCTCCTCGTCGAGTCGAGCGAGGCGGTCATTTCGTTTTTATCGGCGGTAAGCTGGCGCACCATCTTGTGCTGGCGGAAACCGTAGACGGCAGAAACTATCAGCCCGCCCAGGATCAGCAGCACGACCGGTCCCCAGACGCGGGGTGGAAGGGCCTTGCGCCTGGCAGCGGGAGTAGAAGTGGGTTCGGCAGACATGGGAGATTCCTCCTGGGGGCTTCGCAGCAAATTTACCTCCAAGATAAGTGGCTCCGAATCAATAAGTTGTCTTTGGCGCCCGGGACGAAATTCCCACCTGCAGGAAATTGTTTCCGCCGCAGCCCGACTTTTTTAACAAGTGATTGGGGCCGGGACAGCCATGAGTCCGCCCCGCCCAACGACTCATCTATGTGCCATGAGCTTGGATTTCAGCAACAACTTTGTGTCTTTCGTCGCCGATTCGTCGGGGCAGACCACGCCCGTGGCGAATCCCGTCGCAGACGATTCGGCCCTGCTCGATGCCTACTCGCAAGCGGTGACCCGGGCAGTCGAAAAGATCAGCCCCTCGGTCGTGAATATTGAAGTGCATCAATCTGTCCAGTCGCGGCGGCGGCCCGAACCGCAGGAGCGCCGGGGTGGTGGATCGGGATTCATTTTCACCCCCGACGGCTTGATCCTTACCAACAGTCACGTGGTCCACGACGCAAGTCGGATTGAAGTTACGGTCGCCGACGGCCGCAAGCTTCCGGCGCGCACCGTCGGGGACGATCCCGCCACCGATCTCGCTGTGATCCAAATTGACGGCTCCGGACTGGTCGCCGCGGCGCTGGGAGACTCGCAAGCCCTGCGCGTCGGCCAGTTGGTCATGGCAATCGGCAGCCCTTACGGATTTCAATCCACCGTGACCGCCGGCGTGGTGAGCGCGCTGGGCAGGTCTTTACGGTCATACTCCGGCCGCCTCATTGAAGACGTGATTCAGACCGACGCCTCGCTGAATCCCGGGAACTCCGGCGGGCCGCTGGTTGCCTCCGACGGACGCGTGGTCGGCGTGAACACGGCGACGATTCTTCCGGCACAAGGCATCTGCTTCGCCATCGGCATCAATACCGCCAAGTTCGTGGCCAGCCGCCTGCTCCGCGATGGACGAATCCACCGCAGCTACATCGGCGTGTCGGCGCAAACCGTGCCGATCCACCGCCGACTAGTCCGCTACTACGACCTTCCGAAAGAGACGGCGGTGATCGTGCTCTCCACCGAGCCGAACAGCCCAGCGCAACGGGCAGGCCTGCGCGATGGCGATCTCATCGTCGCGCTCGACGGTCAGCCGGTCGCCGGAGTCGATGACCTGCACCGGGTGCTCAGCGATGTTCGCGCCCGAACCAGGGCCGAACTAACCCTCCTGCGCGGCACGGAGCGCTTGCAGGTCGGAATCGTTCCGGAAGAAACCGACAAAACAAGCTGAGCATCGGGGGCCGGCCACCATTCCGCGAACCGGCGGTCTCCGCACCGGTATATTCATCAGCACAGTGAGGCATGCGCATGAACAAATTCTGCACCCTGCTGCTGCTCCTTCCTTTGGCCTTGACTTGCCGGGCGCACACACTCCCTGGGGCGGCGACTCCGCAGCAAGTGGACGAAATTCTCGATCATTTAAGCGAAAGTCTGAATGACTACGTTTTCCCCGAGACCGCGGCGGAGCTAAAGCGACAGTTGCAAGCAAAGCGGTCGGAATATCGGGTCATCACCGACCCCAAAGCGCTGGCCACCCGGCTTACGGATGATCTGCGTGCGGTTGGTCACGACAAGCATCTCGAGGTGAGCTACGGCGATGACATGGGTTTTGCGAAAGATCCCACCCCGGAAGAGTTGCGCCGGGCGCATACGCTCGATGCGGGCAGAGGCTTTGGCGTTCGCAGTGCTCGGAGATTGCCCGGGAACATCGGTTACATCGACCTGGCCTATTTCTCGGGAGATCCCGAAGCCGGGGCGGCGATCGCGGCGGCCATGCAGATCATTCATGGAACCGACGCCCTCATTCTCGATCTGCGGCGAAATGGTGGCGGTGGACCAGCTTCTACCGTGCTCTTGAGTTATTTCTTTGCCGAGCCGACGCAACTCTCTTCCGTCGTGGAGCGAAAGGATGGTCAGGATCGCGAGCGGCAGAAGTGGACCATGCCCTATGTACCGGGCGGGCCTTACCCAGGCAAAGCCGTCTTTGTCTTGACTAGCCATCACACCTGGTCCGCCGCCGAGTTATGCGCTTACGATCTGAAAACGCGGAAGCGGGCCACGCTCGTCGGCGAAGTTACCGGGGGTGCGGCAAATTCAAGCAGTGGCTTGATTTCACTAGGCTACGGTTTTGCCGCATTGATTCCCAATGGCCAGACCCGAAGCCCGATTACCCACACCAGTTGGGAAGGGACCGGGGTCGAACCCGATGTTGCCACGAACGCAAGCGAGGCATTGATCGTGGCCTACAAGCTGGCCCTCAAGGACGCCACGAACAGCGGAGAGTTGGAGGAATTGACCAAAGAGCGACAGCTCGCATTGCAGGATCCTCAAGCCGCACTCGCTGAGGAAATAACTGGATTCCCGAAGAAGCAGTAAGCTTCCCATCGTTCCCGTCTAGGTGTGGGGTAGGGTCCCCCCACTCGTATTTTTACAAGGTGTACGCAGCCTCTACCGCCAGCGCAGCCTTCCGCCGCTCCCAATGCACCGGCTCAATCGGTCCCACCACAAAAATCCACGAAAGCGCCCCTGCGCACAGCACCAGCGACACAATCAGAAACGGCCAGAAGAAATGTCCAGTGCGGTCGAGCAGAAATCCCGCGACTGCCGGCGCCACCACTCCCGGCAAGCCGCCGAAGAACAATTGCAGGCCGCACCATCGGCCCACGGCCTTCGGCCCGGCCAGGCGCTGCGTGATGGCCCAGAGATTGGAGGCGCTGAAACCGAAAAACACGCCGGCCAGCATGAGAAAGGCAATGCCCCGCGCGCCCGGAGCCACGACACTCGCCAGCACAGACGCTCCAGACCCCAGGCAACCGGCCACCATGAACGTTTTTCGCACCAGCGTCGGAGTGCCGCCCGCATGAATCCAGCGGTCCGACAACCAGCCACACACGCTGGCCGAAACCGCGCCCAGGAAGAAGAACGCGCCGCCGGTCTTGGCCATCCCCGTCATGGAGAAATGGCGCTCGCGCACCAAATAAAACGGAAGCCAAGTCACCATGAAGTAGAGGAAGTAATTTCCGCAGAACAGGGAAATCCAGGTGCCCCAGGCTGAGCGTTGCTGCGCGATCTCCCACATTCCCGGACCAGCGTCTTTCTCCGCGCGATCCGCCGGGTCGGCCGCCGGCATCCAACGAAGCCAGGGAACGAGCCAGAGCAGGCAGACGGAACCGAGTCCGACAAAAAACGGCCGCCACCCGTAGCGCGCCACCAAGGTGCCACCAAACAACAAACCGAAACTCGGCCCCAAAGCGAGCCCGGCAGAAATTATGGAGTTGGCGAATCCGTGCCGCCCTTCGGGACAACGCATCGCCAGAATCTTCGAGTATCCCGGGTAGGCCACTGACTCTCCCATGCCAAGCACGACCCGCACTAGCAGCAACGCCACCAGCGAATGCGCCAGGCCGGTGACCGCCGTCGCGCTGGACCAGAGAAAAAAACCGGCCGCGAACACCCACTTCACATCGAAGCGATCGACCAGCCAGCCCGAAAGCAGCTGGCAACTGGAATATGTCCAGAAGAACGCGGAAAGCAGAATGCCCAGCCGCGACGCCGAGATGCCCAATTCATCCTTGATCAAGGGAGCCGCGATCGACAGATTGCTGCGGTCGACGTAGTTGATGAACACCGACAGAAACAGCAAAACCAGGACGCGCGAGAATCCCGGCGTGAATCGCGTGTTTTCTGTTTTCGAAGGCACAGGTAAGGCGGGGAAGTTGCCACATTGTGGACTGCGCACCACAGGAATGCAAGCAGTCAAATGCAACAGCTAGCAGAAGGGACCCTTCGACGTCGCTCAGGGCAGGCTCCGGGACGGAGGGAATTGGGAATTGGGAATTGGGAATTGAGGATTGGGGAAATCGACGAATTTGGTAATTTTGCAATTTTGTAATTTGAGAACCAAAACAGGCAGCAGCGCACTTCGAGCTTCCTGGACGCCTAAGACCTCGATTTCCTCTGTGCCCCCTGTGTCCTCCGTGGTGATGAATTTAATTTCACGATTCCGAGACGTTTGTGGTTCAAATTACAAAATTACCCGATTACATTCCTCCTTTGGCGAAGGGGCCTGCCCTGAGCGAGGTCAAGGGGTACCTCCGTGGTGGTTTGATTTTTTGACATATTCGAAACCTATGAAACAACTCGTCGCCCGTCATTGCCAAGTCCCACACC
>Ga0210401_10001954_pt1 | contig 23264 bp, 13 predicted proteins | sample IncBWH32MmetaG_FD_150866 | JGI IMG/M metagenome (GOLD analysis project Ga0210401, IMG submission 150866) | Forest soil microbial communities from Barre Woods Harvard Forest LTER site, Petersham, Massachusetts, United States - Inc-BW-H-32-M | ecosystem: Environmental > Terrestrial > Soil >... | reverse complement strand
CGGAACTGTGGGTCGTCGCCCCTGTCGTCGTGAAAATGTCCGGCATCGAAGCAAAGGCTACGCCCGGCGTCGTCGCATAACGGCACGTCGCGTTCTCGCTCGTCGTCACACTCAGCGTGGCTTGAGTTGTGCCCGCCGCGAGAACACCTGTAGGCCGACCGTTGCTGCGCGCAACCGGATCGAAGTAGGAAACGCGGCGGATCATTCCGTCGTTCGAATCAGCGTAGAAAAGGTCGCCGCCCGGGCCGATCTCCAGATCGACCGGATTCGCGGCACCGAGTAGAAAGTTGGTGCGCGTAGTCGGGTCAGGAGTGCCGTCAGCGCCCGGAAACATCACCCAGATGTTGTTGCGGAAAGAATCCGAGAAAAATAGTGCGCCTTGATATTGGGACGGATACTGGCCCGCACCGTAGAAAGCTAGGCTCGAGATCGCGCCATTGCCAACACCGGTCTCATCACCCGTCGCAACCTGTTCGTTATGGCCATACGCGTAGAAGGGCGCGGTCGTCTGCCAAGGTTGCGCATAAAGAGACCCACAAACGCTCAAGTAGGAATACGTCGTCGTGCCAGCCCCTTCGTAACACGGCCAACCGAAATTCTGGATATTTCCACCCGTTGGATTCGAAATCCGGTCAATCTCTTCCGAATTGGTCCAGCCTCGATCCGCCGCCCAAATTTCGGACGTTCCCGGCCTGAAGGTAATCCGCGGGCTCCTGAATCCATAAGCCACAATTCGTTGGTCGTTGACCTCAACCGGCGCGGATAGAGTCGAATTCGCATCAAGCGCCGTGACAGCGCCATCGAGCCATCCGCTATTCCAGCTGTGAACGCGTTGGCCTCCTGCAACCCACGTGTGCGGGATGGAAGCAGCGACCAATTGGTCATGCAATTCGTCCATGTCCGTCGTCCAAGCCGCTTGGTCGCCGCTGATCCACAGGCGATTCTGCTGCTGAAATGGCTCGGCATTCGTCGTGACCAGCGTCGGAACGTTGTAGAGATCGTAGTTGGCCTGGGTACCGAAATTCTCTGGCAAGGCGGAGAAAGCCGAAAGGCTGCTTTGCTGGGCCGGCGAGTCCCACGCGGCGGCGGCGCTGAAAATGTTTGGGTGGCGCAGAATCAAGAAAAGTACGCCGTTGCCGGACTTGCTGAAGCCAATCAAGAAGCGCTGCGGAATCTCGGTGCCCTGAGCGAACGTGTCTCCGAACGGCACCAGATCGTTGATGATGAAGCTCTCCATGCGCTTGGTGGGGTCTGTGACGTTGTCGCCATACCACGGTTCGTAGTTGAAGGACGGAGCGATCAACGTCATGTTGAACCGATCTTGAACATCGAGCAGACGCAATTCTTCGAGACCGTCACTCCATGTAGACGTAAGGGTCTGAACGCCTTGGTCGACAGGCAGAACGTACAAGTACCGGTGCGGCTTTCCGGGAGCTGGATCTGTCGGCGCAAGAACGCGGACCGTCATCGGCTGCGTTCCCTGGTAGACCGACGTCACGGTGTAATACTACACGCCGTTCGAGTCGACGGTCGGTTGGCTGACGGTCATGGTCGTCGTCTGGCGCACGGGCAAACCGGTATCCGGATGGACGCGGATCACCGATCCATCAAGGGTCACAGGTTCTGCGGGGAGAAAAAGGTCCTGGCTGCGAAGCGCGCCGCCTTGATTCGCTGGTTCCGGGCTCGCGGTGTCGGTCTGACCATAATCGACAAACGTCGAACTGGCGCCATCGCCCGCCGATGCGTACAGAGAACCATCCGGACCGAACGCCAAATTACCCACTGACTGTGAGGGATATTGCTGATACCAGTCGTTGACCAGAACCTGTTCGTTAGTTGAAACGTTTCCGTTCACCTGCAGGCGCGAGATACGGCCGCTAACCAGGCAGGACCCGTTTGGCTGCGGGCACGGGTCGGCCGAAACCCCGGGCGCTCCCCAGGTCGGCGCGATTCCGTCGATGGGCGCATCGTATGTGTAGAAAACGTAGACGGAAGGCGCGGACGGAAAATTCGGGTCAAGCGTCAGAGCCAGCAGGCCCCGGTTACCGTAATTGTCCACGTTTGTCCGCAGGTCAGCGAAGACGATCGGAGCGGTGTCCGTCAGGCTCTGATAAACGAGGATGACACCGCTCTTCTGCGCGACGAACACGCGCCCGTCAGAAGCGAATTGGAAAGCCGTGGGATTCTGCAGCCCCTTGAGAACGATAGATTCTTGAAAGCCTGGCGTACCGGTCGAAAACGACCAGACCGTGTTGCCGGACATCGCGTTGCCAGCAAGATCAGTCGCGCCAGAAAGCGTCGCAGTATACGTTCTTGCCGGAGCCAAACCCGTATTGGTCGACAGGGCCGCGGTGTTTGTGGACGAAACGTACGTGACCGTCGACGGAACGACCGTATTGGAGGAGTCGCGAAGCACGAAGGAAAGGGAGGACGGCTGAACCGCCTCACTGAACGTAGCAGAAACCGAGACGCCGACGCTCTGACCTATCGCGCCGGCCGCCGGACTAAGCTGGGTGATCGTTGGCGGCTGCGTGTCCGACTGAGAATGCGCGGCCGGAACGCCCAAACCCAGCGCGACCGCAAGTAGAAAAAGGAAGCAACCGAAGCGAGAGATTAAAGATGGCTTGTGCGATTCGGAATTGCGGTCGTGATGCTGTGTTTGCGTAGAACGAGCATGTGGGTACGTCAAGGCGGTTCCCAAACCTCCCGGTCCGTCAGACTGATCCAAAATCGCTTCAAAACCCAAAAAGACGCGGGCGGCAACAAGGAATCGCACTACACCGCACGGAATAATGCCCCTCTGGGAGCAACCAGATTGCCAATCCCCGATCAAAATAACGCTTTTCTTTTCAGCAGTTTATTTCCCGACCGAACGGCTACGCTAAAAGGCTTGTGAAAGAGACAGGCTTGAGGAATGAAATGAATGTCACATCGGTTTGCCCAGCTCCCGACAGTCCAAACACCAGGCGTCATGCAGTTTTTGGCCTCGAAAGCAGGTAGTGCACAACGGCATCCCGGTGCTAAAAACGGATTTCGTCCCGGTTAGGCGATCAGAAGGCAAAAAGTGCGGGGATTTCCTGGTTTCTCTTGGCGATCCGACAGTATGATGATGGACGGGAGCCGGCAGTACGAAGGGATCAAAAGTACCATTGCTTCCCCACCATGCCGTGCCAAACTTCCCATATCAGCAATTGAGTCCCATTACTACTGATCCTAGCACCACAGCCCAGGAGGAATTTTCTCCATGGAAAAGGGACCTAAACGAAGCGAACGATCCGACAAGCGCAAAACACCGCGCTTTCAAAGCCCCAAACACCTGGAACTGTTGCTCCAGGACCAGACCGGCGGTCCGCCGCGCGTCATGCGGATGCGCGATGTTTCCCTGCGTGGATTTTATTTCTTCAGCCAGGTGCGCCACGGCGTCGGTTCCATGGTGCGATTCTCGATTCCGTTTGAATTTCCCGCCACAAAGACCAGGACCGACCTTCTTGCGGGCGTCGCGAAAGTTGTCCGATGCGACGAACTCGACCCCAAGCTCGATCCTTTGAGCGGCGAGCGCTTTGGCGTCGCAGCAAAGATCGAGGAAACGACGCATCGTTACGACGAGTAACTTCCCGGTGATCCGCTTGCCACGCATGACATCCGCCAGTTGATGTAAACTTTCCTCGCCCCGGGCACAATCTCATCCGGCGACTCAACGCAATATCTGCGGGCACTCAGGCGGAGGTGTACGATGCGGCGCATTACGTGGTTGGGGCTTTTTGCAGTAGTCTTTTTTCTTCTGGCGGCTCGGGCCGACGAGGCTCCTCTGCAGGGATTTATTGCGGCCAACGCGACGGCCGAGCGGCAATGGGAACAAAAATTCCGCGCGCTTCCGAACCCTGACAATATGCGCGATGATATGCAACGCCTTTCCGCGCGTCCCCACCACGTCGGCTCGCCATACGACAAGCAGAACGCCGAGTGGATCCTATCCAAATTCAAAGAGTGGGGCTGGGACGCGCAGATCGAAGAATTCGATGTGCTGTTCCCTACTCCGAAAGAGCGACTGCTGGAGATGACCGGCACGACGCACTTTGTCGCAAAACTCGAGGAACCGGCGGTCGCGGGTGATTCGACCTCCAATCAGCAGAGCGAACAACTGCCTTCCTATAACGCGTATTCGCCCGACGGCGACGCGACCGGACCGCTGGTTTTCGTGAACTATGGCTTGCCGGACGACTACAAGACGCTTGATCGACTGGGCATTTCCGTTAAGGGCGCCATCGTAATTGCGAAATACGGCGGATCGTGGCGCGGCATCAAGCCGAAAGTCGCGGCCGAACACGGAGCGGTGGGCTGCCTGATCTATTCCGATCCGGCAGATGACGGCTATTCGGTCGACGATGCATTTCCGCAGGGGCCGATGCGCCCGGCCGACGGGGTGCAGCGCGGCAGCGTGATGGACTTTGCGGCGTACAGCCCCGGCGATCCGCTGACTCCCGGAGTGGGCGCGACGCCGGACGCGAAGCGCCTCGCTGTAAAGGATGCGCAGTCGATCGCGAAGATTCCGGTGCTTCCGATCTCCTATGGAGACGCGCAGCCATTGCTTGCGGCACTGGGAGGACCGATTGTTCCGAAGGAGTGGCGCGGCGCACTGCCCATGGCGTATCACGCAGGGCCCAGCACGGGGAAAGTCCATCTGAAACTGGCGTTCAATTGGGATGTGAAGCCGATCTACGACGTGATCGCGAAAATTGCGGGTTCCGATCAAGCCGACCAGTGGATCATCCGCGGCAATCACCATGATGCCTGGGTAAACGGCGCGGCCGATCCGGTTTCCGGGCAGGTGGCACTGCTCGAAGAGGCGCGCGCCCTGGGTGAGTTGGCAAAGCAGGGCTGGAAGCCGAAGCGAACGATTGTCTACTGCGCGTGGGACGGCGAAGAGCCGGTGCTGCTTGGTTCAACCGAGTGGGCTGAGACTCACGAGAAGGACCTTGAACAGCATGCCGTTGCTTACATCAATAGCGACGGCAACGGGCGCGGCTATCTGTCGATGAGCGGCTCGAACACGCTTGAGCACTTCGTCAACGACGTGGCGCACGACATCACCGATCCAGAGACAAGCCTGAACGTCTGGCAGCGGCTGCGCGACCGGGAAATATCGAATGCAAAGACCGCGGATGCCAAAAAAGAGATTCGCGACCGGGCGGACATGCGCATGTCGGCGCTTGGCTCAGGATCCGATTATTCGGCGTTCATCGATCATCTGGGCGTCGCGTCGCTGAATATTTTCTACAGCGGCGAAGATGACGACACCGGAATCTATCATTCGATTTACGACGATTTTTACTGGTATACGCATTTTGCAGACACGAAATTCGTTTACGGGCGCGCTCTCTCTCAAACGATCGGGACGATGGTGATGCGCATCGCGGATGCGGATCTGCTGCCATTTGAATTCAACGATTTCGCGGACACAATCAAAACCTATGACAAGGAAGTGAAGAAACTGGCCGATGACGAGCGTGACCAAATCATCGAAACCAACCGCGAAATCGACGATGGTTTGTTTGCCGCGGTCGACGATCCGCGTCGACCGAAAGTGGCGCCTCCCAAGGAAGACGTCCCGCCGCATCTGAATTTCGCACCGCTCGACAACGCAACGGATGCTTTGGTAGGGAGCGCGCAGCGGTATCACACGGCGCTCGAAAAAGGATGGGCGAAGGGCCTTGCGGCCGGCACGTTGCAAGACGTAAATAGCGGGCTAAGGGAGAGCGAGCGGCGGCTCACTACCGAGCAGGGCCTGCTGCGGCGGCCCTGGTACAAGAACATGATCTATGCGCCGGGCGTCTATGCGGGCTACGGCGCAAAGACGCTGCCGGGGGTGCGCGAAGCGATCGAGCAAAAGAATTGGGAAGAGGCCGATTCGGAAATTGAGCGGGTCTCGAAAGTGTTGACGAGCGAGAGCGCACTGATCGATTCCTTGTCAGAAAAACTGGAATCCGCTTCACGCTAGCCCGGAGCTCTGGCTGGCCGAAGTCCCTTCAGAGCTCATTCAGATAAGCCATTAGCAGACCGGGCAAGTCGGCGCCGAGTTGCGCTTTCGCCGCCTCGGCCTGACGCTAAACTGGTGACATTGGGCCCGCTTGGGAGGTCTTTTGGTCAGTGTTAAACAACCTCGCGCACGGCGATTTGCCTTCGTGGCCGATGTCGACCTCACACATCTGGACACCTCCGAACACATCAAAGGAAAAACGACCGACCTCAGCGTCTTCGGCTGCCACGTGAGCACGCAATACCCTTTTCCCGAGGGTACGCGCATCAGGATTCGCATCACGCGCAACGGAGCGACGTTCGCAACGCTAGCGACAGTGGCTCACGCGAAATTCGGCTTGGGAATGGGAGTCCTGTTCACGCGCACTGATCCGGATGCGCAGGCTATCCTCGACGGTTGGCTGGCGGCTCTAAGAGATAATTAGGGGAGCGAAGGACCGGCGGTCAATCGGGTGAGGGAGCTGTGTCTGCTTTTGCGGCATTTCCTCTAGCAGCGCGACACTGAATCGTCGCCCGAGGTCACGGTTACCGTTCCCGCTGCTGGGCCGGGCAGTCCCACCGGGGCGACTTCCCCGCTGAGAAATTCCTCAATTTCCCTGACGAAGGTCTGAAAACGATCCGATTTGGATACGACTTTGCGTATTCCGACTTTCGCGGCTTCCCGCTCGATCTGGTGGCTCAGGTGCATGGTGTAAAGCACGATCGGAATCGACGGCAGAATTTTTGAGATTTGAGCGGCGGCAGCGATGCCGTTCAGACCCGGCATGGCGAAGTCGAGAACGATCAGGTCCGGCTTCGACTCAGAGGCCATCGAAACGGCAGACAGACCGTCGACGGCCTGTCCACAAACCACCCAGCCTTCGTGCTCGGAAAAAGCCTCAGTTAATGCGCGGCGGAGGTTTTCGTTGTCGTCAGCGATGAGAATTCTAGCCATGTGGCCTGTGGTCTAAGGTAAAAACCCCGTCAGAAGTACGCAATTTCCTGTGTCGGCTATCCAACATAAATAAAACTCACTGCAAAATACATCTAATCGTCCGCAAAGGGAATACACGAATCGATTGAGCGCTTTTGCGACGTTCTAGTTCGACAATATGTAGGCCAGCCCACACAGGCTTGCATTGCGCGGCAAATGCGCTAAACATCTCCCGTTGCCGCCTGTCAGCCGTGAGAAGCGCCACCATCTCAGTGGCGCTGGAAAGAATTACTACATCAGACCGTGAGAAAACTCGCTTCGTCCAACAATCTTCACATGCTGCAACCCGGTGAGCGTACCGGACCTGAAGGGAAGCCCATCGCCAATCGCATCCTGCTCTCGCTATCGGACCGCGAATTTCGCACGATCCGGCACAGGTTGGAATTTGTCGGCCTGGCGCATCATTCGATCCTTCACGAAAGCCATCAGCGATCGAACAGCGTTTATTTCCTGAATGAAGGGCTTATCTCACTGGTCGTGGTGACGGCGAATGGGAAGACGGCTGAGGCTGGCGTCGTCGGAAGCGAAGGCGTCGTCGGCATCGAGGCACTTTTTGGAATCAAAAGGAGCCCGCTCAGAGAGGTCGTTCAGATCGCTGGAACGGCTCACCGAATTTCGGGCAAGAACGCAGCGACGTTATTGGGCGCCCTCCCGAACCTTCTGCTCCGGTTCAGCCGGTTCGCCGTCGTGAACCGGATGCAGATCTCCCAAACGGCCGCCTGCAATCGGCTGCATGATGTCGAGGAGCGGCTTGCCCGCTGGTTGCTGATGACACAGGACAGAGTCGAATCCGGATTCATACCGATGACGCATGATTTCCTTGCGACCATGCTGGGCACCGACCGCGGAAGCGTCACCGAAGCGGCCGGCGTGTTGCAACGGCAACGAATCATCGAGTACACCCGGGGATCGGTACGGGTGCTGAACCGGAAAGCGCTCGAGGGGGCATCCTGCGAGTGCTACGACCTGATCCGGCAGTACAACAGCGAGCTTTTCATCTGAATGGGCGCCCCCGATTTTGTATACCCTCGGTCGATTCGAATCCGACGACAAATCCCGCAGGCGAGGGCCTGGGGGTCGGATGAACTTGAATTGCCCGCTTCGTGACGCCCCGGCCCCCCAGGGTCTAGTACTCCTACTGCCGATCGCGCACTCCGCTCATACCGGTGTGCTCGCGTGCAAACTACTCTGTTCACCATAAGGCACATACAGGTAACACCCTAGAGCCTAGGGTCAATGAATAATGTTAAGTCCGTAGTATCGACATTTCACCCGGGAGGAAAAATCTGACTCCGTTGCCTTGTTCGACCTGCCTCCTCGCGTTAGACCAGAACGCTCGTGTGTGGCGGATTCAGATGCTCGCTAATGAGAGCCCAACAAGAAAACCCAGCTGAAGGTGCGACTAACGCAAAAAACGATTCTGCTTCGAACCTCAGCCTGATCCTCACTAGCCTCCGCACCATGCGCGACGGCGACTTCTCCGTTCGTCTGCCCGGCTCCTGGGTGGGCCTCGAAGGAAAGATCGCGGACACCTTCAATGACATCGTCGCGGCCAACGAGCAAATGGCGCGGGAGCTTCGCCGCATCGGACAGGTGGTGGGTAAGGAAGGCAAGACGCGGGAAAGGGCACGTCTTCAGGAATCTCGCGGAGCGTGGGGCGAGATGGAGGTCTACGTCAACAGCCTAACCGACGACTTGCTCAGGCCGACGACGGAAATGACGCGCGCGATCGCGGCCGTGGCGCAAGGTAACCTGACACAGACCGTGCGCCTCGACGTGGACGGCCGCCCCCTCGAAGGCGAGTTCCTCCGTTCGGCGAACATCGTAAACACGATGATTCAACAGCTCGGCGTCTTCACGTCGGAAGTGACCCGCGTGGCGCGCGAAGTCGGTACGGACGGAAAGCTCGGCGGACAGGCACAAGTGCCTGGCGTGGCTGGCACCTGGAAGGATCTGACCGAATCGGTGAACTCGATGGCCGGCAACCTCACCGGCCAGGTTCGCAACATCGCCGAAGTTGCGACCGCGGTAGCGAGCGGCGACCTCTCCCGCAAGATTACGGTGGACGTGCGCGGTGAAATTCTGCAGCTCAAAGAAGCCATTAACACGATGGTCGACCAGCTGCGGTCGTTCGCTTCAGAAGTCACGCGCGTCGCCCGCGAAGTCGGTACCGATGGCCGGCTTGGCGGACAAGCCGTTGTGCCCGGCGTGGCCGGTACCTGGAAAGACTTGACCGATTCGGTGAACGCGATGGCCAGCAACCTCACCGGCCAGGTCCGCAACATCGCCGAGGTTACAACCGCCGTAGCGCGCGGCGACCTGTCGCGCAAGATTACAGTGGACGTGAAAGGTGAAATTCTGGAATTGAAAGACACCATCAACACGATGGTGGACCAACTCAATGCGTTCGCGGGCGAAGTGACGCGCGTGGCGCGCGAAGTCGGTACCGAAGGAAAGCTTGGAGGGCAGGCACAGGTGCCCGGCGTCGGCGGCACATGGAAGGACCTTACCGACAACGTGAACTTCATGGCCAGCAACCTCACCGGCCAGGTCCGCAATATCGCAGAGGTGGCGACGGCCATTGCCAGCGGCGACCTCTCACGCAAGATCACCGTGGACGTCCGCGGCGAAATTCTCCAGCTCAAAGAAACGCTCAACACGATGGTCGACCAGCTGAACCGGTTCGCTGGCGAAGTAACGCGCGTGGCGCGCGAAGTCGGTACGGAAGGACGACTCGGCGGTCAAGCCAACGTCCCTGGCGTGGCGGGTACCTGGAAAGACTTGACCGATTCGGTGAACTCGATGGCCGGCAACCTGACCGACCAGGTGCGCAATATCGCCGAGGTGGCAACGGCCGTCGCCCGCGGCGACCTGTCGCGCAAGATTACGGTGGACGTGAAGGGCGAAATCCTGGAATTGAAAGACACCCTCAATACGATGGTGGACCAGCTCAATGCGTTCGCCGGCGAAGTGACGCGCGTGGCGCGCGAAGTCGGTACGGACGGAAAACTGGGCGGCCAGGCGCAGGTGCCCGGCGCGGCCGGTACGTGGAAGGATCTCACCGACAACGTGAACTTCATGGCCAGCAACCTCACTGGCCAGGTCCGCAACATCGCCGAAGTTACGACGGCCGTGGCTCGCGGCGACCTCTCACGCAAGATCACCGTAGACGTGAAGGGCGAAATCCTCGAGTTGAAAGACACCATCAACACGATGGTGGACCAACTCCGTTCCTTCGCTTCGGAAGTTACTCGCGTGGCTCGCGAAGTCGGTACCGATGGAAAACTCGGCGGCCAAGCCGCTGTGCCTGGCGTAGCGGGTACGTGGAAAGACCTCACCGACTCTGTCAACTCGATGGCCAGCAACCTGACCGGCCAAGTGCGCAACATCGCCGAAGTTTCCACAGCGATCGCGAGCGGCGACCTTTCCAAGAAGATTACGGTAAACGTCAGCGGTGAAATTCTGCTGCTCAAAGAAACCATTAACACGATGGTGGACCAGCTGCGTTCGTTCGCCTCGGAAGTCACGCGCGTGGCTCGCGAAGTCGGTACCGAAGGGCGTCTCGGCGGTCAGGCGAACGTGCCCGGTGTTGCCGGCACGTGGAAAGACCTCACCGACAACGTCAACTTCATGGCCGGTAACCTCACGGCTCAGGTGAGAAACATTGCGGAAGTCACCACGGCCGTCGCCTTGGGCGACCTTTCGCGCAAGATCACGGTGGACGTGAAGGGCGAAATCCTCGAGCTGAAGAACACCATCAACACGATGGTGGACCAGCTGAACGCGTTTGCGGGCGAAGTCACCCGCGTGGCTCGCGAAGTCGGCACGGAAGGAAAGCTCGGAGGTCAGGCGCAGGTGCCCGGCGTGGCCGGTACATGGAAGGACCTCACCGACAACGTGAACTTCATGGCAGGCAACCTCACCGCGCAGGTCAGAAACATCGCCGAAGTCGCGACGGCGATCGCGAATGGCGACCTTTCGAAGAAGATCACCGTGGACGTCCGCGGCGAAATTCTGCGCCTGAAGGAAACGTTGAACACGATGGTCGAGCAGTTACGTTCGTTCGCGGCCGAAGTCACTCGTGTGGCGCGCGAAGTCGGTTCGGAAGGACGTCTCGGCGGTCAGGCGAACGTGCCCGGTGTTGCCGGCACGTGGAAGGACTTGACCGACTCGGTGAACGCCATGGCCGGGAACCTCACGGCGCAGGTCAGAAACATCGCCGAGGTGACGACCGCCGTGGCCCGCGGCGATCTCTCGCGCAAGATCACGGTGGACGTGAAGGGCGAAATTCTGGAGCTCAAAAACACCATCAACACGATGGTGGACCAGCTGAATGCGTTCGCCGCGGAAGTCACGCGTGTGGCTCGCGAAGTTGGTACAGAAGGAAAGCTCGGCGGACAAGCGCAAGTCCCTGGCGTGGCCGGTACGTGGGGCGACTTGACCGACAACGTGAACGTTATGGCCGCCAACCTCACCGAGCAGGTGCGCGGCATCGTGAAAGTTGTGACGGCCGTCGCAAACGGCGAGCTCACGCAAAAGCTCACCGTAAACGCGAAGGGCGAAGTCGCGGCTCTCGCCGAAACGATCAACAATATGACCGGCACGCTGGCTACGTTTGCCGACCAGGTGACGACCGTTGCGCGCGAAGTCGGCGTCGAAGGCCGCCTTGGCGGGCAAGCGAACGTTCCGGGCGCCTCGGGCACGTGGAAAGACCTCACCGGAAACGTCAACCTGCTTGCCGACAACTTGACCAACCAGGTGCGCGCGATCGCCGAAGTCGCCACGGCCGTGACGAAAGGCGACCTGACGCGGTCGATTCAGGTGGAAGCGTCTGGCGAAGTGGCCGAGCTCAAAGACAACATCAACACCATGATCGACAACCTCCGGTTGACGACCGACCGGAACAACGAGCAGGACTGGCTGAAGACGAACCTCGCGCGGTTTACCGGCATGTTGCAAGGCCAGCGCGATCTGACGACGGTCGGCCGCATGCTGCTTTCAGAGCTTGCACCACTGGTGAACGCGCAGCAAGGCGTGATCTACCAGATGGAAGTGGAATCGGAAGACGACGCGCCCGAACTGGTGTTGCTCTCGGCGTTTGCAGACAACTCCGAAGACGGGCACCGTCGGCGGCTGCAAATGGGTGACGGGCTCGTGGGCCAGTGCGCGTCGGAGAAACGGCGCATGCTGATATCCAACTTGCCGACTCATGCGACGCCGATCCGTTCGGGGCTCTTTTCGTCTGTGCCGCAAAACGTGATCGTGCTGCCGGTTCTGTTTGAAGATCGCGTGAAAGCGGTGATCGAACTTGCATCACTCAACGTGTTCACCACGTCGCACCTCGCGTTCCTTGAGCAACTGACTGCCAGCATCGGCATCGTGCTCAACTCGATCGAAGCGACGATGCAAACCGAAGGCTTGTTGAAGCAATCCCAGCAACTGGCCGGTGAACTTCAGACACAGCAAAAGGAATTGCAGCAAAAGAACGAGCAGCTCGCCTTGAAAGCGCAACAGCTCGCCGAACAGAACGCGGAAGTCGAGCGCAAAAATCAGGAAATCGAGCAAGCTCGCCGCGCTCTGGAAGAAAAGGCTAAAGAGCTGGCGCTCACGTCGAAGTACAAGTCGGACTTCCTGGCCAACATGTCCCACGAGTTGCGCACGCCGCTCAACAGCATTCTCGTTCTTGGCCAGCAGCTGACCGAAAACGTGGACGGCAACCTCACGGCAAAGCAAGTCGAGTTCGCGCGCACGATACATGGCGCCGGAACCGACCTGCTCAATCTGATCAGCGACATCCTGGACCTTTCAAAAATCGAGTCGGGCACCGTATCTGTCCAAGCCGAAGAGGTCTACTTCAACAGCTTGCTCGAAATGGCTGCGCGGCCGTTCCGCCACGAAGCCGAAAACCGGCACCTTACCTTTGAAGTGCAGCTCGACCCGCGTCTCACGCGCGGTTTCATCACGGACTCGAAGCGTTTGCAGCAAGTGCTCAAAAACTTGCTCTCGAACGCGTTCAAGTTTACAGAACAGGGCGGCGTGAAGCTCTCGGTCTTCCCTGTCGCAAACGGATGGAGCCCCGATCACCCGGTGCTGAGCAATGTCTCATCGGCGATTGCCTTTGAGGTTTCCGACACCGGCATCGGCATTCCGCTTGAGAAGCAGCGGATTATTTTCGAAGCGTTCCAACAGGCGGACGCAGGCACCAGCCGCAAGTACGGCGGTACGGGCCTTGGACTTGCCATCAGCCGCGAATTGGCCAGCCTGCTCGGCGGAGAGATTCAGCTGAAGAGCGCGCCTGGCGAAGGAAGCTCGTTCACACTCTACCTGCCGCAGACCTATGTGGCGCCGCCCGTGATCACGAAGATGCCGCCGCAAGACGGCGCCTCGGCGGCGCACTTCCTGCCGTCGGCCGTGCCCGTCGTGGAAAGCGCGCCGGAACAGGTTTCCGACGACCGCAACGACCTGGGGCCGGACGACACGGTACTCCTCGTCGTGGAGGATGATGTCCACTACGCACACGTGCTGCGCGATCTCGCGCGGGATCAGGGGTTCAAAGTCCTGCTCGCGGGCCGCGGGTCGGATGCCTTGACGCTTGCGCGCGAGTTCAGTCCGGCCGCCATTTCACTCGACGTTTATTTGCCCGACATGCTCGGCTGGACTGTGCTCAATCACCTCAAGCGCGACACCGCCACGCGGCACATTCCGGTGCAGATGCTGACATTGGACGAGGATCGTGCACACGGGCTTGCACGCGGAGCGTTCGCGTTCGTCTCAAAACCCGCGACGCGCGAAGCGCTCGATTCCGCGCTAAACCGTATGAAGGACTACGCGAAGCCCCGGCGCAAACAACTCCTCATTGTGGAAGACAATCCCGCCGAACAGATGAGCATTCGCGAATTGCTGCTTCATGATGACATCGACGCAACCGTCGTCTCGACCGGCAAGGACGCCATTTCGACGGCACTGACCAATCAGTACGATTGCATGGTGCTCGATTTGCGACTGCCGGATATGTCCGGCTTCGAGGTGCTGGAAAATCTGAGCGAGAGCCCGATGCTGCTCGACTTGCCGGTGATCGTCTTTACCGGCAAGGAACTTTCACCCGAAGAAGACACGCGCTTGCACTCTTTGGCGCGCAGCGTGGTGGTCAAAGGCGTCGAATCACCCGAGCGCCTGCTCGACGAAACGGCTCTATTCCTCCACCGCGACGTGACCAAGTTGCCGCTCGCCAAGCAGCGCATGCTCGACCGGCTGCACCATTCCGACGAAGCGCTGGCCGGCAAGAAAGTGCTTGTGGTTGACGACGACGTACGCAATATTTTCGCGATCAGCAGCGTGCTCGAGCGGCGCGGCATGCTGGTGCTCGCTGCGGGTACGGGCGCTGAGGCCATCACGATCCTTGAATCGACGCCAAATGTCGCAATCGTGCTGATGGACATCATGATGCCGCAGATGGACGGCTATGAAACGATGCAGGTGATTCGCGAGAAACCGCTGTTCCACCGGTTGCCGATCATCGCGCTCACGGCGAAAGCGATGAAGGGCGACCGCGAGCGGTGTCTCGAAGCGGGCGCGTCTGAATATTTGGCAAAGCCGGTGAACACGGACCAACTGCTCTCCACTTTGAGGATGTGGCTGCATCGATGACAGACAGGGTCAACATCCTGATGGTGGACGACCAGCCGAGCAAACTGCTGGCCTATGAGGCGATTCTCGCCGAGCTTGGCGAGAATCTGATCAAAGCCAATTCGGCGCGCGATGCTCTCGATCAACTGCTGCGCAACGATGTGGCCGTTGTGCTCATGGACGTGAGTATGCCGGAAATGGACGGCTTTGAGCTGGCTGACACGATTCGGCAGCATCCGCGCTTTCAAAAGACGGCGATCATTTTCGTCTCCGCAGTTCACCTCACGGATCTCGACAAGTTGAAGGGCTATTCACGCGGCGCTGTCGATTACATTTCGGTGCCCGTCGTTCCGGAACTGCTGCGCGCGAAAGTGAGCGTCTTCGCCGAGCTGCACCGCAAGGCGCGGCAAACCGAGGTCCTCAATCTGGAGCTTCGCCGGCTCTCCAGCATTTTGATGACGACGCAGGACGACGAACGCCGGCGCATCGCACGCGATTTGCACGACGGCCTGGGGCAGGACCTGACCGCCGCGAAAATCATGCTCGAGGGGATCCTGCGCGATTCCAAGGTCCTCGAGTCCAACAAGCAGGCCGCCGAAGAGCTTCGCGGCCTGATCGATCGCATGATTCAGGAAGTCCGCAACATTTCGCATCTTTTGCACCCGCCGATGCTCGATGAAATCGGGCTGAGCTTTGCACTCGCATGGTATCTGGACGGGTTCACCAAGCGCAGCGGCATCGCAACATCACTCGATACGACGCCGACCGAATTTCCACGCCTTCCTTCGGAGCTTGAAACGGCGATGTTCCGCGTTGTACAGGAAGCACTGACCAACATCTTCCGCCACGCGGAAGCGCACCACGCCTCTGTGCAACTTTCCAAACGCGAGTGCGAAGTCGTGCTGCGCGTGCGGGACGACGGCAAAGGAGTCTCCGATGCCACTGTCGGGCTGCGGCCCGGCAGCGTGGGAGTTGGGATCGCCGGCATGAAGCAACGCGTGAAGGAACTTGGCGGAGATCTGCGACTGCGTCACGGCGAGCCCGGCACGATCGTCGAGGTCACGATTCCGCTGCAAACCACGCCGAATCTGCAGCAAGCGCGCACGATCATGGCGTGATCGCCCTTCTCTTCCCATCATTCAGCGCGGCCTGAAAATAGCGAGCTCCTTCACAGGGGCGATTGAAAACTCCCGCGCCGTGTGTTATTCCCCTTACGCGAAATTTTGCTCGGGAGGAATTCATGCGGAAATCCGTTGTTTTGATCGTGCTGGTCGCGATTGCCGTGACTGGGGGAATCGCGTTTTGGGCCAAGAGCGCAAGGGCTCAGGCCGCCGCGGCGCAACAGACCGCACAGGCAGTGCCCGTGATTCCCAATGTCGATCCAAACGCACCGAAGAAACACCTGCTCGTTCTGGGCTTCACGAGTGGCTGGCATCACGGGTCAACAACGGATGGCGAGGTGATGTTCTGGGAGCTGGGCAAAGAGACGGGTCTGTGGGACACGGAAATTCGCACCGATCCCAAATGGATTTCCAAGAGCCCCACGGGCGGCGGCGAAAATCGGAATTTGAACTGGTTTGATGCGATCGTCGCAGTGAACACCACCGGCGATTGGCCGCTCACCGATCAACAGAAGAAAGATTTCATTTCTGCAATTCACGACGATGGCAAAGGCTTTATCGGCGTCCACGCGGCGCTCGATGCAAACCACGCCGGCGTTTGGCCCGAATACACGGACATGATCGGCGGTGAGTTTGCCAACCATCCGTGGATTCAGTTCGCTGCGCCCGTGATCATCGAAGATCCGTCTTTCCCGGCGATGCGGCAATTCGCCGCGACGCATTTGACGATATACGACGAAATGTACGTCTCGCGTTCCGACGCGTTCTCCCGCGACAAGGTGAACGTGCTCATGCGGCTTGACGAATCAAAGCTGCCGGCGAAGCCCGGCGCGCAGGAACCGTTCGCTTCCATGGCCGCCTCGGCCGCACAAGCAAGCGGCGCAATCTCGGCAGCGCAAGCGCAAGCCGCCCGTGACGCTGCAGCTGCCAACGCCGCTGCCAACGCCGGCCGCGGTCGCGGACCCGGGCGGGGCGCGACGCGCACGCCCGACAATGGCATCCACCCCGATCAGGATTATGCGATTACGTGGGCCAAAACCTACGGCGAAGGACGCGTCTTCTATTCCAGCCTCGGGCACAACAAGGCGGCGTATGTGAATCCGGACATCCGCAAGATGTATCTGGAAGCCGTGAAGTGGGCGCTAAAACTCGAAGACGGCAGTACGCAGTCACACCCGAAGCGCAACCCGTAGACGGCTCGGTTTACGCCGGAAAGTTCAAAGACTCCCTTGCGGCCGTGAAACCAGGCGCTGCTCAGCCCAAGCGCCGGATGTGTCCAAATTTCGGGTCGATGCTGTATCCGAGCTCGTTCGCCTCGCCGTTCGCGTCTCGAAACACGCGTGCGAGCCGCGTTTCGCGAATCGGCCACGTGTGAGACCACGCGTGCCGAATTGCTCCACGAACGGTGTACCTATAGCCGTCACCGGAACTATTCAGCTTGTAATCTACCTGCGTACTCTCACCAGCGTGGCTGGCCGCAACGACAGCCAGTGACGGTCAGTTCGAAGCCATCGTCGCGCTGCGAAGTTCCGCCGCACGCTTCTCACTCTTTTCGGCGTCGTCACTATGCCCTACAGCCCTCTGCGCTGCGGCCTGAGCGGTTAGCACCGGAATAATTTTCGGGCTGTTGGCTCCGAATTGCTTTTCGACGACGCGGAGGTAGTGCGCGTAGCAGCCTTCCGCTTTGTCCGGTTTCGGCCACTTGTCATAGATGTAGCAAAGGCTCGCGAGAGGATACTCCAAGGCGTCGCTGTCGTCGCCATACGTGGACTCCATGATGTGCTCGGCGCGAAGCAGGTAAGGCTCGGCTTTGTCATATTGCTGCTGCACCATGAACACGCGCGTGGCACTCACAAGTTTCATCGCAACCTGATCGTTGCTCTCGCCGTAGATCTGCGTCGTGAGATCAACGACCTGGAAGTAGTATTTTTCGGCCGCGGCATAGTTCTTCTGCAGAAGCGCGCTGTTGCCGAGCGACTCCATCGGAATCTCGACAGCCGCCGAACGCGGACCGTAGATCTGCTGTGCCGCTTTCAGTTCTTCATTGAACGTGGCATCGGCCGCCGCAAAATCGCGGCCGAGGTAGCCGTTACCCAGGTACTCGAGGGCAGTTGGCAAGCGTGGATCGGGCGGTTGAATCTGCCGTGCGATATCGACGGCCTGCTTGAAATCCTCGAAGCCGTCCTCGAACTTTTGCTGCTGGTAGGCTTGCACGCCGGCCTGCATCAAAGTGTTCAGTTTGTCCGATGCGCTCGCCGATTTCTGCATGCCGGCGATCTGCGCCTGGAGAGCTGTGGCCTCAGACGCTTTGCCCGCCGCCTTCAGTGCCGTGATATGGTCGTTTAAACGCTTCTGCGCGGCCTCGTATTCCCTCTCGGGATCAAACTCCGAACCGCGCCACTCGGACATCCTTATGTCGACGCCGGCTTCGGCAAGTGCTGTTCTGCGGTATTGATCGATGGCGTCTGCCCAATCGTTGTTGTCCTCGTAGGCCTCCGCCAGACGAATGGCGACCGGAACCTGGTGCGGATCAAGCGCAGCCGATTGCTTGAATTCCTCGATCGCTGCCGATGTTTTGTGTAAGTTCAGCAGTGCCTGACCGCGCAGATCGTGTGCCTCAGCGTCACTGGGCATCAACTTTTCGGCCTGTTCGTCTTCTGCAGCCGCCTTCTCGAATTCGTTTTTCATGAACAGGGAGCGCGCTGCGACCTTGTGCGCATCCGCATCGCTAGGATCGATCTGCTCCGCCTTGGAGGCCTCTGTGAGCGCTTCGTCGTACTTTTTCTGCTGCAGCCACACGAGCGCGAGACGGTCATGCGGATCTGCGTCGGAAGGATCGAGACGGGATGCTTCCTGATACTCCCTGGCGGCTCCTTGCAGATCACCGGTGTTGTAAAGCGCGCCGCCCATGCAGAGGTGGCAAATCTCCGAGTCCGGATACATCTTCTCCATTTGGCGCATCACGTCGATTCCTTCTGGATAACGTCCGCTGTTGAATAGCGCTGACGCCAGATTTTCGCGGGGATAAAACCACGTCGGATCGGCTTCGATGGCTTTCTGATAGTAAGGAATGGCTTCGGAGTACTGGCGAATATCACTGTAAGCAAGGCCGAGATCGTAGAGGCCGAGCGCATCAGTGGCATCGAGTGCGACCGCGCGTTTGAATTCCGCAATTGCCTGGTCTGACTTGTTCTGATCGCGGAACACAAGTCCCATATCAACGTGGGCCGACTGATAATCGGGCCACAAACGAAGTGCTTCCCTGCACTCGATTTCAGCGGCGTCGAATTCGTGCAGACCTTCGAGGGAAAGGCAAGCGTTCTTGTGCCCTTCGGCATCGTCCTTGTAGGCAGCAAGCGCCGCTTTCGCTTCGCGAAGCCCGCCTTCCTGATCCTCCATTTTGATTTCGATATAGCTCAGCTTGGCGTGGAGCTCGGGAAAATCGGGGTTCGTGGCCAGAAGCTGTTCGTAAATCGCCTCGGACTCGGCGTATCGCTTCTGCAACCGGAACGCCTCGGCCATCACAAAACCGGTGTCGACACTGTCGAAGCTGTCTTTGAGAGCGGCCGCCATTTCTTGGGATGCGCCTTTGAAATCCTTGCTCTTCATTTTCAGCGACGCATCTACGTAGTGTTGCAGCAGCGCTCTTTCCGGCATCGTTTCTGCTGCTCCGCCGGCGGCGCTTGTCGCGCTGTTCAGGGCGGCCACGATCGAGTCATCGGCGCCGATGGTCTTCAGCAGCGCACGGTAAGAATCGTCCGGAGTGAAAGCGAGGCCGTTCTGGGAGATTACATGGACGATATCTTTTGACAGCGCGTTACCGGCGATCAGCGCGAGCACTTCTTCCGCGCGAATCGGCTTCGCATCTTCAGCCGACGCGATGCCCGGTGCAAGAGTGCACGCGAAAATGAAAAACACCATAAAGAGGGGCAAATGAAACTTGGGCATCTTTCTTCTCCCTTGCCGGCACGACTTCACAGCAAATCGACACTAGCATCCTCCGAGCGCGGAGCCACGTGGGAGGGCGCTTAGTACTCCCACAAAATTTAACTATTAACTGCGTGGGAACGACTGTCCCTCCGGGCAGGTAATTAACAAGGCTGTAGCGATACGCTGGAACGAGAAGGAAACCGATGAGCGCTTCGTGGACAGCTTATATGTTTGCGCCGTTCTACACGCTGCTGCCGAAACGTTGGCGGCGGGGTGAACGCCACGGCCCGCAAAGATACCTCGCGCGCGCCGCGCTGATTTCAGGAATTGGCGAAGCTGTGCTCTCGCTGGTCGTGCTCGGCATGTGGTACGCGCAGGCCGAAGGAATCTTCGGCGACAGCTATGCCTCTCATCTCATAAATAGTACAGCCAGCTCGGGATCGGAATGGGTCTTCGGCGGGTCGATCGGCCTGATCGGATTCGCGGTGAATCCGCTCACGTGGCTGATCGTCTATTTCTGCATCGAGGGAGTGATTCGCGCGTTTGCCGCCCTGGCCTCGGACGACGTGGTGGGCACGCTACCGCTTTATCTGGTGGATTTTGCATGGCGACTCCTGAAAAAACGCAAGCGCGCCGCGCCCGAGCCGCCGCTTGTCGCGGACGAAATCATGCCCGGCCGCGGGGAAATTTGCGACATACAAATTGCAACGTGCCGCCGTCGTGAAGGATGGAAGTATCCGTTTACGCTTCGCTACGCCGGCGCCTATTTTCAGGTGATTGACGAAAAATGGATTGCGGCAGGTCCTCGACCTTACATTTATTCGCTGCGGCGTTTGCCCGCCGGCGAAATTGCCCGCGGCTTGCAGAATTACGATCCGAGCGACGTTCTTACGCCCGCCTATAAAGTTCAGCCTTTGTGACGTGGGTCGGCGGGCAGTTCGTGAAAACTCCCGCTCAATGATTCCCACGCTTCTAGAATCAGTGGGTCATCGCATAGACAACGTAATTCACACCGAGACGAAATGCGAGATCGGAGAACTTCGCGGGATAGCGAGAATCGTCGGACCATTCCCAGGCGTCGCCGAGATCGGAGTTAAAAGAGATAGCAATCATGATGCGTCCCTTATCGTCGTAAATTCCGCGCCAATGCGCGCCCTTGCCGTCGTCGGGGCCCTGGGGATAATCGGGCCGCTTGTAGCCGAGGCTCAAATGCTCGGCACCAGGCACCTGAAAGCGGTCGTTTACGTCGAAGACCGTGTGAAAAATCGCATCGTCGTCGGGAATTTCCACGATCGGACGATCCGGAAAAACCATCCGGATGCGCTGCTGAAACATTTGCCATTCGTAGGCGCCGTGAAAATCGTCGGCCATGAAAAATCCGCCACGCAATAGGTAGTCGCGAAGTACGCTGGCCTCGTCCTGTGTCAGTCCCCACTCGCCGACCTGCACGGCGTAGAGCCAGGGCCAGTTGTAAACGTCGCCTTCCTCAAGATCGATGTCCTGCTCGACCGAACGTGCATCTATGCGCGTGAGCCGCCGCACGGCGGCTGCCATCGAGCGATCGGCAGGCGGAGCGTCCTGTGTCCACAACGAATTCCCCCGCCGCCAATCGCCGCGGTCGCGATAGCCGTAGCCGTCGTTTGGCCCCTGTGGGTACATGAGCCGGGCAAACGTCCACTCGCCCTGACGCTGCCAATCCGGAGGCAGCGGCATCGTGCCGTATTCGATGGTGGGATATTCCTTGTAAGGAAGCTGCGCCGAACTGAGCGCCGTGAAAACCACGATTGCTGCCGCGAGCGCGGAGACGGTTGTAAGAAGCCGCATAGATCCGCCAGAACCCGAGAATACCACGCCGAAGGCCGTCGCAGCTTGTTGCGACGATGACAAAAGAGCCGCGCCTTCCAAGCGCCGCCCGATTTGTTTTTACAGCCTCTGCGCCGCCGCTAGTGCCCGAACGATGCAGTAAGCCCAGTCGAGAAAACCACGTCGTTCGACTTGGTCCCGGCAATCGGCGGATTGCTGACGTAGCGATCGTTGAAGCTCACCTGCCAGCCGAACCATTTGCTGATTTTGGTATCCGCAGCCACGTCAAACGCGAAGTCGTATTGACCCGCATCGGTCAGGTCCGGATAGAAAGTGAAGTCCTCGGTAAACGTCGTGTTCGATCCGAATTGATGCTTGAAATCTTCGCCGATTGTCGCGCCGGTGAGATTCCTGCTGATACTCGGTGTCGGGGTCGTGCTCCCCTCCACCTGGCCGTAGCTCTGCCGCGTGTAATTGATACCACCCAGGATGTCGAGCGTCGTCGCCGCCGAATGGATCGCATGCCAGCCGAAACCGCCCGTATAGATCGACTGCAGATTCAAGCCTTGTAATGCGTTGTGCGTGAAGTTTGCGTCGACAAACCAGAAAACGGTATTGCCGGCCACGTCTCTGTCGTAGCGGCCTTCGCCAAGAATTTCGTTCGCTGTCACACCGCCGCCCGCCGCGTCGTTGTTGGCGTAAACGCTCGACGCCCTCAGCGAGATCTGATCGTTCAGCGTCTTGCGCGCCGAAATGAATCCAAAGTTCAGGTTGGTCGTGTCGGCGTTGCCCCGTGCTAGGGCGAAGCCCGTGTTCACCTGGCCCTTCCAATCTGCGGTGAGCGGGGGATGCAGGCTCTTTTCGTAAGCCGCTTGCGCGTCTGGCGAACGCACCACCGAAAGCGATGCGAGCGGCACGTGCACCGCGCCGTTCGCTTTGGTGTGCACGACCATGTCCGCGCCTTCCAGTGTGATCGGACCGTTCACCGTCTGCTTATCGGGTGTGAGCACGAAGAGCGTGTAGTCGGATGTGATTTCCCGGATTGATGACCAATTGATGTTGATCGCGCCCGCAAAATCGGTTTTCAGCGTCACGGTTTTCGCGTCCGCACCGGTCACAGCTCCGGTGACGTGGTCGCCGTTCTTCAAGCTCAGGGCATCTGCCGAAGCAGAAGGCGCCAAAGTGGCAAACGCGCAGTAGCAGATGAGGGCCAAAGCAGTTTTCATTCGTGATCTCCGAGAGTTTCTTGAAAGGGGGCCGACCGAGGGCGCGGGTAGTTTAGCAGACGTATGCGGCGCGCTGGAACCGGCAATCGTCGACCTCAAGAATTTCTTGCTCGCAGATTTCGCGCTGCGTGGAAAAAATGTAGGATAGTCAGGTGACGGTCGGGCGCTTTTCAATCCTTTTCATTTTGATCGCGGCGTTTCCGGCGCTCGCCGGAGCCTGCACTTGCTCTGGCGCAGCGCCGGGTCAATGCCCGGGGTTGCAACCGAGCGATGTGGTTTTTCTCGGGACTATGACGGATGCGCAACTCATGCCCGCTTCTGCCCCAGCGCCCGCCAGCGCGCCCGCGGATCAGCCTTCGACCGATGCCGGAGCTGCTGCACAAGCTCCCGCCGCGTCCGAAGCCCCTCTTTATCGCTACCATTTTCAGATCGACGAACGATTTGCGGGGCCCGACGAGCCCGAAATCGACATCTTCTCGGGCGGCGACGACGGCGACTGCGGCTACAAATTCCAAACAGGCGAAAAGTACGTCGTTTACACGCACCAGG
>Ga0210401_10001953_pt1 | contig 23265 bp, 28 predicted proteins | sample IncBWH32MmetaG_FD_150866 | JGI IMG/M metagenome (GOLD analysis project Ga0210401, IMG submission 150866) | Forest soil microbial communities from Barre Woods Harvard Forest LTER site, Petersham, Massachusetts, United States - Inc-BW-H-32-M | ecosystem: Environmental > Terrestrial > Soil >... | reverse complement strand
TCTGCTGGAACGGGGAGTCGCTGTCATCGGGCACACACGCGTGCGTGGACGGCAATGCCTCAAGCTGACGTGCATGAATCCGACCACTTCTGAGGAAGAGATCGAGGCTCTGCTGCGATTGGTCGTTGACCACGGGAGGCAACTGGACACGGCATAACGACATTCCTTCGGCCGCGAGATTTGCGAGGGAAACGAAGCGAGAGGGATTCGGGTTCTACTTCTAGGAGGCCTGCATGTATACGTCCATTTCTCGTTATCTGGTTGACCATTTGTCTCGCAAGCCTACCGTCGGCATTCCAGCAACCGACGAATCCCTGGGCCACGATTCCGAAGCTACCGCACGGGGTTTCGGTTCCGTACGACTCCAAGGCTGAGCGCGCCAGCTTCTTGATCTTGCGAATCAGGCTCGGGCCGAAGCCGGGCTCGCTCCGCTGCAAAGCGATGAAGGATTAACACAGGCTGCGCGGAAACACTCGGAGCTCATGGCTTCGCGGAAAGAGCTTCCCCATGACTTGCCCGGTGAGCCCGCGCTACCACAACGCTTTGCAGCCAGCAGTACACTGCAATTCAGCGCGGAGGGAGAAAACGTAGGCCTCGCTCCGCGCGCAGCAGAAGTGCACAGGGCTTCATGCGTTCTCAGCATCACCGGGAGAATCTACTCAATCCCGACTACAACGTGGCCGGCTTTGCCGTCGTCCGCAACGAAGCACGATTTACGTGACCGAGGATTTCGGATACGGTCTGCCGAGCCGCTAGTCGAGGCTCGCCATGTTTCTGTTCCCATTACTGCCTTCACCGGAGCGCTTTCTTAAGTGCAGCGATTCGTGCGGTTCGGTGTAACGCCGAGGAGGCGGAAGAATCGGCGATCCGGTGACCGCGATCAAAAATGTTTTCTCTGCGGATTTGTCATCAAGGCCCTCAGCCGCGAACCGCACTCTGTAATTACCCGCAACTGTGTACGTATGAGTGAGAATTGCACCATCGGCGACCACTCCATCGCCGAAATCCCAATGATAGGCGAGCGCGGGGCCCCGTCTTTGACACAGTGCTGGAGAACTCAATTTCTTCCCCAATCTTTGCTTGAGTCCGTACTTGAAAGGCAATCGATATGTGCTTCAATATTAAAGATTGCGATCTGATCACAAAACGTTCGGAAGAGCTTCAGGGGAGGTTCTGCCTAGTCGTGCTATGTGGAGGCATGTATGGCCAATGAAGAGGAACGTTTTGTACGGCTGAAGCCTAGCACAATCAAAGCGAGGGCCGCTTTAAGGGATTTGTTCTTGGCAGATCTTGAGCGTTTGGAAGAATCAATCGGGCGAAACGAAGAGATTGGCGAAAAACGCTTCAACTTTTTGTGACATTTGCCACACAGCGGTCGGTAGTGTCTTGTGGTTCTCTGGACATCGGATCGCTCTTACGACCGACACGTTTCGTGCTGCTGTGACAAGGGCAACAAGTGTCGCGCTGGTCACGCTCCTCGTTTTCGGGCTGGTCAGTTATCGCCGTATGATGCACCGCGATAGCGTGACAGAGGAATACAAACGAGAGATCAGGATGATTCGACGGAAATACCGCGACGTATTTCAAGCTGAATGTCTTGAGCTCGAGGATTACAAGCTCGAGAAGGAAATCAAAAGCGAAATCGCTGAACATGAAAGCAATTTGAAACACCGATGGAAGAGAATCAAGCAGATGGGCTACACGCAAACGCTTGCTACCATCAATGGGATTCTACTGGCCATAGTTCTGATTTGGGCCAACGTGAGTATGACGTTAGCACTGTTGGGTGGGCTCGCGTTGGGCGCACTGCTGTGCTTCTATGGCAAAACGTCATAAGCAGGTCAAATGAAAAGGCCGACTAGATACTTCCGGGCCGGTGCCGGCGCTGTCCTCACGGACCAGCACGGGCGAGTGCTGATATTCGAACGGCGCGACGTACCGGGCGCGTGGCAATTCCCACAGGGAGGACTTGAGAACGATGAGGATCCGATCGACGCAGTGTTACGAGAGGTTCGGGAGGAGACAGGCATTTCCAGAACAGCTCTTGTCTTGCTAGATCGATATCCGGGGCTTCTTGCGTACGAGCTTCCGCGAAGGGCGCAATCGGTCAAAACCGGCATGGGCCAAGTGCAATATTGGTTCTTGTTCAGAGTGAAAAAAACCGCCACGACCGACATTCGCTTGCCGGCGCGTTCAGAGTTTCGAGCCGTTGCGCGGGTATCCTTCAGCAGAGCTGTAGGACGGGCGGTACGGTTCAAGAGGCCTCTTTATCGTGAATTGGAGAAGCAATTCGCGAAAGCGGTGGCGAACATCTCCCGGAACGTGCCACGTAAGGGAAGGAACTGACCATAGTCCCCGCCACCAATGGGCGTCAAACTCGACCCGAGGGCCAGAGCAGGCTCTGCGCCGGAGTCGAATGCGTCAAAATTTCCCTTTTCACGATCGGCCGTTCCCGATGGGTTCCACTACTGTCCGTTAGCAGAAACGGATTCACTGAGACCGGGGCAGGAACTACAACTTCGCGTCCCAGCCGTCCAATGCGACTCCTAGCTGTACTACTAGGATCATCCCTGAATTCTGCGGGTCAACATCCACATCTAGGCCGTATACGACTCCAGTTCCCAGCACAAGGCGGTTCAGCATCCAGCGCTTCGGGTTCTGGTAAAGCGTTTCCTGTTTGAGACGCGATTCATCCAGTAACAGGCCGTAGAAGAAACTCGTACAACCTGGGGACTTGTCCAGAGAGTTCTTCATCGCCATCGCAGGATTCTGTGCGCCCCGAGATGCCACTGCCACCAGATTGAAAGTCGTGCCACGCGCAACGACACTGTTCGCTGGCAGATCCTGCTGCCCAACAGAGCCCGCGATGCCGGGGAGGAATTTTGTCGAAGTAGTTCCAAGTCGAAGACCCGCGCGTCGGAGTATCCAGAAGCGCGCGGGGCGGAGATTTGGGCCAAAGCGCGTTGAGGCTGGGCAGGCGCGTCCAGAACATGATCAGAGTAGCTTTGACCACGGCGGGGGTGGAACGCCGCGGCTCGAGTCTGCAATCTCCCAGGGGCGCCAGCAGCGTCGCGGAGAGGCAGAAGATCTTTTCGCCGTAGTGGATCAGGCGGCGGAGAACGGTTAGCGATTCCTTTCTTTAAGTCGTTTCCACTCAGTTCCGAAACCTCTTCGATCGGTTCCTGCATTTTGCGATAGTCACTGACGGCCTGCCGTACGCGCTCCTGCCAAGCCTGCGGGACACAAATCTGGCGGAGCCTTCCCCCCTGGCTCTGCACCAGGTACAGAGACTTGTGTAGTTCTCCGCGGGTGCAGCGGCTGCTGCAAAAAAAGTTCACTCTCCCGAACCCGTACAGACTGGTTACTCGTGACCAACTAAAGGCAATGTTCCCCCCTCATTTCCGGGGAGGGAATTTTGGGGAACTTTGGCTTGAATTGTCTGCGGTTGGTTTCAATGCTGATAAGACCGTGGCTGTGGTCTAGATGGACCATGTCTGTACTAGCCAATGCTGTTGCGCGGAAGGGACCTCTTATGTGCTTCAGAAGCAGAATGGCAAGTGGAAGGTGTCGAGCAAGACTGGATGTTGGTCCTAGAGTTGATATCGGGCGGGCCCGAGTTCTGTCGAGTAACAAGGCGTACATATTATTCAGGACAGCTATGATTCGTACACGACTTCTTCTTGTTTTAGCGGGGCTTCTCCTTTTGTACCCTCTGTTCGCCCTTCGCCCCTACGTGACCACAAAGCCTTACGACGTGGACGAAAGCCTACAAAGTTTACTCTGCCATCCTTCCGACTGTCGGAGAGCGTCCACTCGTCATCGGCGCTGAAACCCGGACTCCCGAAATTTGTCTTCAGCCGCTGGACGCGCAATCAGAAAAAGTACTTCACCCTGCAATCGATAACTATCTGGAACTGAATGCAGTGCCATGGCAGCTCCACAAACACTTTGACATCAACAGGAATCACGAGTTATTTGCCGAAGAAGAACTAAAGGCGACGTTCAGGGACGGAATGAATGGAAGCCCCGCGTTGGGAGGGTGGAAGACATTTTGCGACACCCAGATTCCGAGGGATTGATCGAGCTGTCGGCGGTAGGATTCAACTCCGACAAGACTATCGCGGTGGTGTTCATCGGCTATCACTGTGGGGAGGAGCGTAGAGGCGGTGAGTTCAGGGCACTCGAAAACAAGGGCGGAAAGTGGCAACTACTGACAGGAAGAGGACTGTGGAACCACTGCGTTTGGTATATTCGCGGCCGCCGTGCTTGAGGATTCTCTTCGCCCCGAACAGGGTCCGAATTCGAACTCCTCGCCGTGGTCAAACGCGGAGGATAGGGCCCAGGTAGGGCAAAATAGCAGAAATCTCGGACCACATTGACTTGCCCCCCAGCCTGTGTGACAATCCCGCCCATGACTGGCTGCCGGGGTTGCTCGGGCCGCCAGCGGAATACTGTGGCCAGCTATAGAAGGGCCTCTCCCCAGCGGCCACGTCGCACGAAGCTTCGGCGACATCGCAGCAATATTCGGCACCGCAACCGAGATTGTGCGGCTGTCACCATCACGTATAAGTTCGCGAGACTGGTGGGAAGTCATTTATGGTAGATGAGTTAGAAGAGAAACCGGGAGAAGGCCTCAATCTGCAACAATACATCGGCGTGGTTCGTCGTCGCCGCTTGCTCTTCTTGATACCTTTCTTTCTTGGCTGGCTGGTGGTCTGGAGCACCAGTTGGATTCTGCCCGCCCGCTACACGTGGGGCACACAAATTCGGGTGCCGTCTGCTTACACCTCGTCGAATGTAAACGATGATTTGCAAGGCCGGTTGCAAAGCATTAGCCAGCAGATCCTAAAAGGCCCGGGACTGTTGCACATCATCGATGAACTGAATCTGTACTCTGAGGATCGCGGTCGGCTCACTCCTGACGAGCTAGCCGAGCGAATGCGCAACGACATCAAGATTGAGGAAGTGCGGGGCGACGAACGGAAAATCACTTCCGTCAACATCTATTATTCTGCTCACGATCCCTACGTCGCGCGGCAGGTGACTAGCGAGCTAACCGATCTTTTCATCAGTGAGGATGAAAAGATGCGGCTGCAAGAGTCACAAGACAATACTAAGTTTCTCGGAGACCAACTGGAAACCGCACACCAGAATCTCGTAGAGCAGGAAGAAAGGGTGCGAGTGTTCAAAGATCAACACTCGCAATTGGGAAGCAATTTGCAAATTTTAGCTGGATTGCGCTCAGAAATGGAGAATCGAGAAGATGCACTCAACACCGCGCAACAACAATATGCCTCCCTGCTCGAACAGTCCCAGGCTTTGGGTCCTAAGGCTGGAGATAGCACTCCCATCGGACTGCCCGCTTTAGAACAGGAGTTGGAGCAATTGAAAGCACAGCGCGACGATCTCAGGTCCCGCTACACCGAGCGTTATCCTGAAGTTCGTAAACTGACGGAACAAATCGCCTTAAAGGAAAAGGCCATTGCCGCCATGAAAGCGGGTGCGCCGACCTCTGCGAGTGGAACACCGTCCACTGCCACGTCGCCGGATGTCGACAGCAGACATCAGAGCGAATTGAAAGCTAAGCAGGTGGAAATCGCAAATCGGGAACGCGTGATCACCACGCTGAAAGCAAAGATTACTGACTACCAAGGACTTTTGAACCAAGAGCCTGCGCTTCAACAGCAATTTGCGGACCTGACGCGCGGCTACGACCAATCGAAGGCACATTATGACGACCTTTTGAACAAGAAGATGGCGTCCGAAATGGAGACAAGCCTGCTCAAACGCCATCAGGGCGGAATCCTGCGGACGATTGATCTTACCCGTTTACCGCTGAAGCCCGATTTCCCGAATCGGATCAAAATGTGCGGGATTGGGTTAGGCGTCGGACTTGCCTTAGGTACAGTTCTGGTCGGCGGGACCGAGTATTTGGATGACCGTCTCTACGATGAGAAAGGACTCAAAGAAACGCTACCCGTGACGGTGATCTCTGATATTCCGGTGATCAGCAGCCAGGACGAGGAAAGAAGACAAGAGAGGAGACTCTGGCTGACATGGGCACTAGCTGGCTTGGTCATTGCGTCGATTCTTGCAGGATCAGCGATCAGCTTCCTCCGGGGGTAATGGCGTCGGCGATGTAACAAGGCTTTTTCTAACATTTGGACATGCGCAGACGGGATTGGTTACGCGAAAGTAACGACACAAACCTACGCCTAAACGATTTAGGTAAAACAGGGATCCCCCAGCTTTGGCCATAAGGCATCTCTGATTCATCACCCGCCCAAGGAAGGCTACTGTTTTAAGTGGACAGTCTCTTTATGAGTTCCCTGGAAAATATCTATCTCGAGCTCCGGGGCCTCCGTCGGAGCATGCTTTATCCGCGTTAGTTTGGCCGGGTGCGGTGCTGACGTCGCACCACCGAACAGGTTTGTGTTCCTTATCGCAGCCGGTTTGTCTTGGTTGGTATCGAGCGGGTTGCGCAGAACTAATTGAATGCGTCCTTCTTGACTGGCCAGCGCCAGCTCCTCGGAGTCTTCCGGAGAAACCAGCAGTGTCACGACGGAGGAATTCTGCGGTTCTCCTGTTGCGCTGCGATCGGTCTTCTGGCCAGTTGCCAGCACGGCCACGTCTTGCAAAACAGTCACCGTCTGAGGGTCGCTCGATCCGGTAGGATGGCCGGTGACGAGCACGTCGACACGTGTGCCCGGTACAACGAAGCCAGCTACGGCTGTAACATCGTTGACCCTCACTGCCTCGGCGCGCATCCCCAAAGCAATCAACGTCGACAATCCTGCCCCCGCATTTTGTGCCGACAGTTTGTCAGGCACTACAAATTCCCCCTTGCCGATAGGAAGCACGGTGCCGCGTCCGACTGCAGACGCTTTCGTGTGAAAGACGCCGCGAGGCAAATCTTCGGGCGGGTACTTTACAACTTTAAGGTCGCCATCTCCAATTTTCGCGCCTACTTGGATATCATTTGCAGCCACGACGACGTCCACGCCCACCTTTTGGAGTGCCATCTTGGCCTGCAGGCTTTGGTACACAAAGGAACTTAAGACCCCGCCTAGGACCAGTGCCACAATTCCGATCACCAACAGCCGTGTGCGATTCATCTTTGAATCCTCGTCACTCGGCCAAGCTTGCTCTCGGGCGTCAGCGCTGTCAAGTCCATTTGTCAGGAACTACGCGTCGCTATCGTGATTTACACCAAAAGCCGCCGAACAAGCCCCACCCGGGACATTAGGGATAAGGGGGGCGGTTCCGGCCTGTCGCAAAGGCCGGGTGTGCACGCCACCCTGAGTGCACCGTCCAAGGAATGTGATTTCAGTTTTTCAGTTTGCGCGATTGTGCTTGTTGCAGCTCGAAAATCCGCCGGTGTCTGGGGTGTAGACGACACAGTAGTCGGTAACGTGAGGAGTGCCGAAAACATCGTCATATTTCAAGGTGCCGTACATGACCACGTGCAACGCACCAGACTTAATCGCGTCAATTTCTGGTTGAGTCAATCCTTCTGATCCCTTGAAGTCGTCCACATAAGGCAAATTCGGAACCAAGAGGCCAAGATTTTCCCACTTGCCCAGTTTGGGAAAGGACGTTGGTTCTTCCGTAGTAAGAATGATGACATTTGTGTGTTTGGCCCTGAGAGCAAACGTTCTGCCGTTGTTTAGCGTATTGGCAGTAATCCATATTGGTTGATCGGCTATGAGTGGATGGAAAGTGAGGCCCGTCAAATAAGCCCACGCACGTTGGTCGAGCCGCGCTTGGTCTCTAACATTCTGCATGGTCGCATCGACTTGCTGCTGAGCAATATCAAGCTGCTGCTGCACTTTTCTTGTTGTTTCAAAGGAAACAGTTGCAGATCGTTCGCCTTCCTGTTTCAAGTCGCTAATTTGCGTCGCCACTTCTTGGAACTGTTGATAGACAATCCAGGCTGTGGCCGCACCAACCAACAAGAGGAAACCGGCAACCATGTTCTTAAACGATCTATCGAGTCCGTATTTTTCGCCCGCTATAAGCTCGCGGTCTTGCGCCTCAATCGCCTCCGCCAGTTCGTTTTCTAGCAGGGCGGTTTTAGCAAACAAAGCGACGAGCTTCTGGTCATCACCGTACTTCATTGGGGCGAAATTGTAGCGCTTGCACCCTTCCCGAGTAAGGTGTCCTTAGTTCAGGCACGCCCCCCCAAGGAACCGCTGAACCAAACTGTCCGGGAGATGCGTTCGAGCAGGAGGCTCTAACCTCCCCAGGTACGCATTATGGACATCAGCGATAGGTGGGGTTTCAGCCGGTCTTTATGATTGGCTGTCGTCATATTCTAGGTTGGGAAGCAGTTTGCGCTTGCGGCGTCATCGGCCTCCGGCGCATCACGTAGCATGAAAATAGCGAGCGCTCATAAGTCATTGATTTCTCGTATACAGACCCGCCATTTTCATGGCAGTTCTTGCTCATTCTTCTGGCCGAAACTTGTAGTCAATCGTGAGCATTGAACCCGGCACAAGCCCGACAGCTTGTGCCGGTTGAGAACATTGAAAGTGTTAGAACGACCGCGGTGGGTACCTTCCGATAGAGAGCAGGCTAAATGACTGATTGGGGTCAGACGCAGGCGAAGAAGGTGCTTCGTCCCATTCGCACGGTACGTCTTTTTCAATGGTCGAGTACTTGAGGATGGCGATACCGGCCGGCGCGAAACCGAGCTGAGCCAGGTATATCTTTCCTCCCGTGCCGGTAGTGCTGGAAAAGCTCAAGCCTGCCCCGTCGAACCAGTCGAGGTCAAAGAGCTTAAGAATGCCGGAAGTGCACGAATGGGCAATGTCAACCTTGCCCGTGCTCGTACTGAAGGGCGCAGCGGCGACTGTGCCTAGCGAGTTGTTGCCAACAAACAGTACAGTCCCGTCCGGGCTCAGCAACACGTTGTTGCTGTTGGCGGACACGTTAAATGGCGAATAGTTTACGGTAGGCCCTAGAGCCCCGTTGCTCTTTATCGGGGCCACATCGACTGCCGGTGGAGTGGCTGCATCACCGAAGATCGCCCACTTACCGTCGGCAGTGATATCGACGCCAGCCGCCAATGCACCGGTGGTGGTACCTTCCTGGCGAATCAATTTCAGTTTGCCGGTGGCACTGATGCTAAAGGATCCCACCGAGCTATCGCTGTAACTGACGATCAGGATTTTGCCATTTGGCGTGGCCTTTATGCCAATCGGGGTTCCTCGGTTCAGGCCCAAGGCAGTTATCGAGCCGAGGTACTTCAGCTTGCACCCGGCCAGAATTTGGTAGGTTCCGAGCGTGGGTGGCTGGAAAAAACCGGTATTTCCGGTGAAAGCGGCGATTAGGAAATTGCCGGCATCCGCCAGCGCTACGCCATCATCGCTGCCGTTATCTTTGGCCCTCGCCGGAAAAGTACCGACCACCTTCAGGGTCTTGAGATTGATAGCAGCCACATCGGGTATGGTTGCTGTCGCAAAGTTAGGGTTTCCATCCGATACAAAGGCGCACGCCTGAGCTGTGCTGCGGGGTACGTTGACGTTTGCAGTCGCAAAGAAACCGGAAAAGTTTCCCGTGCCGCCAGTCGTGAGCGTGGTGACCAAAGTCAGCGAGCCGTTGGCTAAAATTTTGTAGATCGTCGCGGTGTTGGTTGTAATGTTATCGTTGGTGATCAAATACGGACCTATCGCTGGTGACTTCTTCACTGTTGCCCCTTTCGCGCAAGTTGCAATCAGGACGATAATCACGCAGGCTGTCGAGAACAACTTCGATGCTGCTTTCATTTTGAACTCTCCTAATTGAGATTTGCTGCTTGGCTGTGGCGCTTGAGGTACACCTCGGTTTGGGAGGGAGGCACGATACCACGAAAAAGAGGTCAATGCAAGGTTTTTCCGACCTCTTTTTCAACACTTTGCAAACTCGAAATTCTCTGGAACAGTAGAGCCTTACAAGGCGGCATCGGAGTCAACCCCTCCAATTTCGACAAATTGGCGAACTTGACTGGTAGTTTAGGCAAGGTTTACAACAAGGTTTCCCCCGCGTCATCGATCAGGCGGTCAAGCTAGATGACATCTCCGCGGATGCGGTGGAGGCTCTTGAACGGCTAAGAGCAGTGCTGGCGTTTTGCGGGAAGCGGCTCGGAGGCAGTGATCCCCTCACTATTATTCCGGATCCGCTGCAGGCCTTGCGGCAGCTTTTGAAGCGCAAAAATCTGAAATCGAAGCGTTCGTCAGCGACCGCAATGTCGCCCACCTTACGAATGCCAATGCAAATGCGGATTCTGCGCTGGTCAACTATTTAGCGCAAATTCCGGGCATATCGTCGTCTGCGGAACTGATTGGACTAATTCAAACGATAAGCTCGTATCGTTCGTCTCTGGAGGAACAAGAGCGTGTTGCCGATAGAGTCCCGGATACGACCGGAAAAAATCCATGTTCTTGTCCGATATATTTTCGGGCCGCGCAACGCGGGCACAGCATCGAGGAAACTGCCGACAAGTTGCTTGAAGTCAGCGCAAGGGCCCAGGAGCGCGCGCGGCTCCATGACGAGGCTATGCACGCGTCACGCCGGAAAATGCAACTGCGGCGGCAGAGCGTGGACGAAAGCGGGGCAGGGGGTAGACAAACCGGGCCAAATACCCATTAATACCCATTTATATCCGATTAATATCCAATTTCTCGGAGGGACCAGAGCCCGGAGAAGCCTTTTCCGCTTTACAGGGGTAGAGTATTTTGATAGCAGCTAATAAGGTGCTTTAACGGGAGTAGGCCCATGCTGGATATCCCCAAGGACATTCAATCGCTTACGACCTTCCGCCGCCGTTCCGGCGACTTCATGAAACAGCTCAAGAAGAGCAAGCGCCCGTGGTGCTTAGGGTGAAGGGGAAGGCCGCGGCCATCGTGCAGGACGCCGAGGCCTATCAGCGCCTGCTTGACGTTGCCGCCAGTGCCGACGCGGAGGAAGGCATCCGCCAGGGTTTGGAGGATGTGAAAAAAGGAAGAACACGGCCCGCGCGGGAGTTCTTCGACGAATTTGAAGCCACGCATGGCATACCTCGTTAATGTCACTTCCCGCGCGGAGCGCGACCTTGCCCAGCTGTACAGGCAAATCAATGCCGAATATTCCGACGCAGCCCTGGGATGATACCGGGGCCTCAAAGAGGCCATTCTCAGCCTGGAGGAGCACCCGAATCGCTGCCCGATCACGCGCAAGAGTGATAAGCGCAGGCACTTGCTTTACGGCTCCAAACCTCATATCTATCGTGTGATATACCACGTCCTGGAGAAACCGAAGCGCGTGGAAGTGCTCCACATCCGCCACGGCGCAAGGCGGAAGATTAAGTCTTCCGATCTTAAGTAAGCGAGCCCAAGGGCAACCCTGATAACCTTATGAACAAGAAAGACCTGAGCGAGCGCGATATCTGCTCCAAGTTCATAGGCCCCGCCGTTAAACGGGCAGGGTGGGACGTGTGGCTGGCGAATTGTTATTTCGCCCATTATTCCTTAGGATTCCCGTCCTGCTACCATTCTTCGATGCGCAATCTGGCCTTGCTTTTCATCCAATTCGTCGCCACCCTGGCCCGGTTGCTTGGACCTGGCGGCGTCCGCTCCATAGTTGCGGAGTCGCTTCTCCTCAAACACCAACTCCTGATCGTGAATCGCTCCCGGAAACGATCGCCCAATCTGCGCGCGTCGGACCGCATCCTCGCCGGCTTGCTGGCGCTCTTGGTGCGCCCAACCCGTTTGCTCCGGTCCGCAATTGTACTGAAACCTTCAACACTGCTAGGCCTTCACAAAGCCATGAGCAAGCGAAAGTACCGGATGCTATTCTCCCCGAAACGCCGTCGGAAGCCCGGTCCGAAAGGACCGAGCGCGGAACTCATCCGTGCGGTCGTCGAAATGAAGCAGCGTAATCCCAACTGGGGCTGTCCGCGAATCGCACAACAGATCGCCTTGGCGTTCAACATCCAAATCGACAAAGATATGGTTCGAAGGATTCTCGCCCAGCACTACCTGCCGGGACAGGACTCCGGTGGTCCCTCTTGGCTGACTTTCCTGGGCCACATGAAAGACAGCTCTGGAGCATGGATCTGTTCAGGTGTGAGTCGGCAACGTTGCGGACCCACTGGGCCCTGGTCGTGATGGATCAATAGACGCGCCGGATCATTGGGTTCGGGGTTCATGCGGGCACGGTCGATGGGGTCGCACTCTGTCGGATGTTCAACTGCGCCATTCGAGGCCAACGCTGCATGCCGAAGTACCTCAGCTCCGACAATGATCCACTTTATAAGTTCCACCAATGGCAAGCCAATCTGCGGATACTGGAGGTAACAGAAATCAAGTCTATCCCCTACGTTCCCCGGTCCCATCCGTTCGTGGAAAGGCTAATCGGCACCCTTCGACGCGAGTATTTGGATCACACGTTTTTCTGGACGACGGCAGATCTCGAAAACAACCTGCTCGATTTCAGGACCTACTTCAACAACCATCGCACGCATAACTCACGGGAAGGGCAAACGCCGGATACGCCCGTGTCACGACCAATCGCAAATCTCCGGTCGTTTCGATGGCAACCACACTGTCGAGCTCTCTATCAGACACCGGTGGCTGCCTGATTTGTCAAAGACGCGCGCTGGCTGCGGTGTCCGGTCGACCTCGGCAAAACTTCCAAGAAATCATTCGGTGTTTGCCCCATCGCAGAGTAGTTCGCGGATCCGATCGTTTCACTGCCACCGGATGCGTTCCGAAAGTGAGACCCAGCTCACTTTCGCAGGGCGATTACCGGTAAGATCGGCCCCTGTGACAATTCGCCAGCCACAGGCGATCGTAAAGATGCGGGGCACCTAGCGGACCTACTGCGGCAGTGAAGCAGTGTCCGATCTCTCCTACCCAGTTTTTCGGTAGGGTTACGCAACATCGAGCAAGAACAGCACGCACTACGAGAAGGGCTTTTGAACCTGCTTTCCGGCCAAGGCGCAAAGTTGCCGGTCGCTGTATTTACTCAAGACTTTCAACCCATTAGAATCCAGCCGCCTCTGGAGCCTGAATTTTCGCGACAGGATGGACAACCACGCGAGTAGGAGTTCAGAGATTCGATTTCTTCGTGAGGCGCAGTGCAACACTCATGCGGAGATGTCCGACGAGCGACATCGCCCCCTGAATCACATTGCCAGTCAGTGGAGCTTGAATCTCAAGATCGAAGTTTCCAATGACGCTAAGCACATTAGGGACGTTGGGTAGAAAATTGCTCGGTGAACAGACACGGTGATGATGTTATTTCGAACTCGATACGTTCCCTCATAGGTGTAGCCGGACGAACCCGGGGCAGTAACGTTCACGCCGGTGGCGGGGCGGGTTCAGGTTAGTGGGGACTCTGCGTTTGAGGAGTGAACAAAAAACCCTCTCCCCGGTCATCGGGGAGAGGGCTGCTGCCGTCGGAACGTGTTTTAGTCGTCCAGGTCAGCGGTGGTGGGTGCCGAGTTGTTGAAGTCGCTCGGGGGCCGAACCGTGCTCTCGCCGGGATAGGGCCGCTTAAACCCGGTGGACATGTACCAGTTCAGATGGTTGACGGTGTCCGGGTCCTCGGAGTCGGGCTTGGTCAGTTTGCCGGCGAAGATCTCCTCCTTCTTTTCGAGCCAAGCCGCCCTCAGGGCCTTGACCCGATCGCTGGCCTTTGTGGTGGCTTCGTGCTCTCCAACGCCCTGGTTCAGCGGGACTTGGTTCGGCACGTGCGTCCACGGTTTGAAGTTCTCCATGGGCGGCTTGCCCTTGACGAAAGCCGTCCTCATCGGCGACGCCACGAGGTCGAACTGGTTCATGGGCGTCAGGCCGAGGATTTGCTCGATCGTCCGAGTCATGTTGACCTGCGTGTAGTAGTAGTGTTGGGTGGGTCCGTGCTGCACGGCGTATGGGCTAACGATATAGCCTGGGCTGCGATGACCGTCGACGTGGTCGACGCCGTTCTGCGCGTCGTCTTCCTCGATGAAGATCGCCGACGAGGACCACACGGGGCTGTGGCTGATGTAGTCGATAATGCGGCCAACGGCCAAGTCGTTATCGGCCTGTTCGGCGTCCACGGTCGGCGGGCCGCCGGTGTGGTCGCACATTACCCACAGGATGCTCAACGCGGGCACCGTACCGGCCGCGACGTCATTATTGAAGTCCTGCACCCACAGATCGACGCGGAACTGGTCGGGGATGCCCAGATCGAACTGCGGGAAGTTCTTAATGAGGTGGTTATACACGGCCGGGAGAGAGGACTCTGCCTGAACCGTGTTTTGATAGTACAGCGTCTTCTCTTTCCCATGCTCGAAGCGCTTCGCGTCGCGGTAAAACTGGGTCCAGCTCGGCTCTTTGGTCGACCCGTTCGGCTGTTTGAACGTATCGTTCTCGACGTATTCGCCGTAGAGCTTCAGCGGCAGACCGGCGGCCGCCGCTTCCGAGAACAGGAAGCCTTTGTTTTGATAGGCGAGTGCATCGCCCGCGTTCCCGCCTGGATAACTCCGGACCCAGTCAGGTGACTGGACGTCGTCGGCGTAGGGCGCCATGCCCTCGGTGATCCACTGGTGACCGTCAGCCGACTGGCGGCTCGGGTCGTAGAAATTGTCGAAGAGAGGGAAGCGCTTCACCAGTCTGTGCGCGTTCGGCGTGTCCTTGCCGCCGAACACTGCCAACTTGGGGTCGCCATTGCCGGCGGCCACGTCGCCCAGTACCTGATCATAGGTGCGGTTTTCACGGATGATCAGGAACACGTGCTTGATCAGTGATGGATCGCCGATCTTGGCCGGGATTGCGACCGGCTTGGCATGCGGGTTGCCGCCGGAGGAAGAGTTGATATTTTCCGTCAGATCCCAGTGGTTGTTGTCGAACACCTTTTTCGACAGCGCCTCCAGGGACCTGCTATCCGGCACGGGTACGATGCTGACGGTGCCATTGTCCTGGTGGGTATTGTAGTCGCAGACGCTGTAGTCGCACTCGAACGAATAACGCGTGCCGATGCCCTTGTCGTTGGCAACGAGGAGCGCGTTACGGACCTGGTCCAGCACGACCGAGCTCGGCGCATAGGCCACCGGGATCATGCCCTTGACGGGATTCTTCACGCCCTTGGTGAGGTTGACCACTCCGATCGCGTTGGCATTGTACAGCGCGACGTAGGCAACGCCTTTCGTGGCATCGACGGCGATCGAGTTCGGCGCGGCGCCATAGGCCGGTTGGCCTGCGCCGGGCACTCCGATCGGCAGCCCAAGGTCGATCGTCCACGCCACCTTGTTGGTGGCCGTGTCGATCACCGAAATGGTGTCGCTATAGGCATTGGCGACCAACAGGTACTTTCCGTAGAACGCCATCTCGGTCGGGTGCAGACCGGTCGAGATGGTAGCCTTGACCTTCATCGAGGGCAGATCAACCACAGAAACGGTACCGGTGATCGCGGCGCCAACCACCGGGTCGGCGACGATTTCAGTGCCGGCGGACCAGATCTGGAAGTCCTTCTGAGTAGCGGCCCGGCCACCCTCGTTGCTGACGTAGGCGGTCGTGCCCTTGCTGTCGATCACGATGCTGTGCGGCGCGTTGCCGACGCGGATCTGCTCACCCAGTGTAGCCGTGGTCAGGTCGATCTGGGCGAGCGTATCGTTCTGGTTCAGCAGGGCGTAGGCGCTCTTGCCATCCTGTGAGAGCGCGAGGCCGCCGGGATAAGAAGTGCTCGGAGTATAGAACGTGCCGCAGGGTACACCATAAGATCCCGGAGGGCTGTTCTTAAAGCACTTGATGAAGGAATTGTCTGGCGGCACGCTGACCTGTGCGTTGTCTTCCAGCAAGCCTTCTTCCGTGACGTTGGCGATGGTGACACTGTTGAACTGGCTGAACATCAGGTGCTTGCCGTCCGCCGAATAGGCTATGCCGCTATAGCTGCCGCTCGGATCCACTCCGAACGTGATGTAGTCCTGCAGGACAACGCCAGTGTTGGTGTCGATCACCTCGACGGCCTCCGCCGCGCCCATGGTGAGGACAGCCGCAGTGTGACTGCGGACATTGGGGTTCAGCGCGATGGCCTTCGCGCGGACCTGGTTGCCGAGGTTGACTTGGATGCCGGCTGGGGTGATGACCTGGCCGCTGCTGACGACCCACGAGCCGTTCGGCTGCGGGCCGGTGAAGTAGGTCGGGAACTCCTTGGACTGAGCAGCGGCGAGCCCCGGAAGGCTCAGCCCCGCCGCCAGCAGGCCGGCGAGTGGACGCAAACGGTTGATCCGAGATTTATTTCGAGATTTATTTCGAGAGTTGTATCGAGCCGTTTTTCGGGACATGTACCTTCTCCTCCTTGGAGTTTTTTCCTCGCGCAATCGGGATCGGCTGTGCGACATTTGTGGTGGAAATACGACCGGGGCTAATCTTACACGCGCTAACTTTACAGACGACCTACGACGGCTCTGTGACGATTCGGTAAATTTTCCGTTAATTGGGCCGAACTTTTTCTCGCGGATTGTGACGCGCACAGGTCCACGTTAGGCAAAGTCTGTTTCGTGGACGTTGTCTTCGTCTCTTTCCGGTGAGGCGGGCTGCTTCGGCCTAATCACGATCGGGCGATACCCGTGTCCAGTTCCGACCTGTCGTCGACGAGCACGCGTAGGGGCCCCAGCCAGGGTTCGTAGCGTCGCCAGCGCGCGACGGAGGTGCGATAGATCGGCTGCCGGGTCTGCCACTTGCTGGGGGTCTTCACAGCCCGCGGATTGCATTCGGGGCGCAGGCACGCGTCGTGCCACGCCAGGCCGCAGACCGTGATGATCCGCCGGATCACTGGTTCGGGCTCGCGAGTCAGATCGTCGTAATCGACATCGATGAAGCGATCCGCCGGCAGCACGCTCCGCCAATGGTCGATAAGCCGCTGGTAGCTGCGGAAATACGCGACCAGTTCAGCACCTCCGGTCGGAAACGCCAGGACCGGATGGAAAAAAGTTTGATGGATCGACAGCGCCGTGTCGACTGCAGCGCGGCGGCAATGGATGAGGATTGCGCGCGGGAATGCTACGTGGATCAGCCCGGCCCAGAGGAAGTTGAACGGCATCTTGTCGGTCACTCGCGCCGCCGTCGGCGCGATCGCGCGCAGCACGCCGAGATAGTCTGTCGCTGCCTTAGTGAGGAACGGCGCCTCGTTCCCGGCCGCGCCGGAGCGGTGCCACGCCGCCCCGCGCTCGTTCCAGAAATTTAATTCGCCGCCGGCCCCAACCTCGGGATGCATGGAGACGATCTGCTCGACGAGAGTTGTGCCGGACCGCGGCATGCCGATGATCAGCACCGGTGTCGCATCGTCGCTGCCGAGTTCGGACGCCCGAGCGATGAATTCGGGTGTGCAGCGGGCAATCAGTCGGTCGACCTCGGTGGAGAACGTGGCCGAGTCGAACGGTGCAGAGCCGCGGCGCACGGCGTCTGCGGCGTCGAAGTGCTGCATGGCCAAGCCGTAGTCGCCAAGATCTTCCGCCGCCTTGCCAATCGCGAGGTGAAGCCGCAGGCGCTGCTGCTCTTCGAGTCCCGGCGTGGCCAGGGCGGCTTGCATCGCCTGAAGCAGACCGTTGTCGTTGCTCGTGACCGGACGGCAGCGGACCAGATCGTAATAGCTTCCCGCCAGCATCGGCGCTATCGCAATCGTGCGTTCGAAGCATGCACGGGCTTCGTCGAAACGGCCGAGCTCGGAGAGCACACTGCCCAGCAGATCATATGCCATGGCATTCTTCGGATCGGCCACCAGCATCTCTCGCAATACCTCTTCGGCTTCCTGATTGCGATCCTCGATCACCAGCGCCCGCGCCTTACCAAGGCGGCCGAAACTGGTCCTACCTCCGGTCACCCCCGCACGCCGGAAACATCCGATCGCCTCGTCGCGATGGCCCAGTGTGTAGACCAGGGCGCCGGCGCGGAACCACGCCTCGGTCAGGGATGGGAGCAGCTTCGTGGCGTGGTCGTACGCAGCGAGTGCCCCGCCGATGTTGCCCAGCTTCTCCAGGGCGATTCCCAGGCGGAAATATGCATCGGTGTAGCGCGGGTTGCTGGCGACGGCCCGCTCCAATGCCGCGATGGCATCCGGTACGCGACCGACCTCGAGGCAGGCGAGGCCGAGGTCGTGCTGAATAATGGGATTGGACGGCTCCAGCAGCGCTGCATCGCGCAATGGCGCGATCGCATCGGCTGGTCGCCCGGCGCTGAGCAACTTAGTAGCCAATGCAAGCAAAGACGCTATCTGCTGCGGCGTGGCTGGGTTTGGAGACTGGGACATGGCGCGAACCTAGCGTGAAAGCTGTAGCGTGGCCATCAAAATTGCCAGCGCAATTGTCACCCAGAAACGACACTCCGTGCTGTCATTCACGCAGGAGACTTGAGTGGAAAATATGGTTCCTGTTTCTAAAATTCCCAACAGCCCAGCGCCATTCGTGTAATGCCACGGTATTACCTCAGGATCGAAGTCCAGTGAACCCAGTTGCTTGACTTGCCGCCTGAGGGACTCTTGATACTTTGTGGACAAGGTCATCACTCGTAATTCTAAACCCGAAAATGCGAACCCTGCCCGTATGTACGACTCTACGCGGCTTCTGCTTGTTGCGCACTGCTGCGACGAAAAGGGGAACTACGGCAGTGGATCTCTTTGCGCTCGAAGCTTGCCCTCGAGCTGTCGATCGGAGATGGCGAGATGGTCGTCGCCGGAGACACCTACAATGTCGTGTTCCGAGGGGAGGATGGCCAACCGTTGAGGATCCCGTTTGCCGTCTACGAGGCCTTGCCGAAGGAACATCTGGTAGCAAACCTGATGGTCGGGAGTTCGAATCTCACCGGGCGCACTATCCTTTCAATCATTTGCGAGCGCTCCTGTGCAGTGCTCCGCTGGCATTGTCCGTGAATTGTCCGTGTTTACCCGCGGGCATTGCGATTACATTCTCTTGCGCCGTCTTCAAGTATTCCTGGGTGCGCCTCAGCGCCGTGCGCAGATCGCTCTCTGCAACAATTGCGTAACGCCGGAACATTGAGTCAGTTTTATGGCCGGAGACTTTCATTGCGATGCTCTGGGGAACGCCGGCAATCGACGCAACCGCTGATCTATTCGTTTCCTGAGCGTACCTGGCTGTGGATGAGTTGATCGGCAGGTTACGGTAGCGCGCTGAGTTTGGACTGATTTTACGGTCTGTTTCGTACTCGCTTCGCGCGGGGTAGGGGCAGCTGCGTCTGCAGCGCCCCTTTTCTTCGCGCAATTACGCAATTCATCGAAGGTCCCCAGACGTTACGCAAAATCTAGCGAGCCTGGTCCCCAGACGTTACGCAAAATCTAGCGAGCCTTAGTCGCGAGGCTGAGGCTCCTACGGCGTGATCTCAAACACCGAACCAAGGGTTGTACTACTACCACCGCTCGTGCCATAGAGATCTCCCGCCGCGTCGAAGATCACGCCGGCCCGGGGTTGGGCTCCCGGGTGGTTCAAGAACGTGTGCAACACTGTCTCCTTCCATCCGCCGTTCGAGTTCGGCACTAGCTTGAAGACAGTACCTCCACCATGAGCGCCGCCAGAGCTCGTCGTGCTGCAGAGATTTCCGGCCTGGTCGAAGATCAGGCTAGCAAAGGGGTTGTCTCCGTCGCTACAGTTCGTGCGGGAGCAGAAGCTATGCAGCACGCTCTCCCTCCAGCTGCCGTCCGCGTTCGGTGCCAGCCTGAAGACAGTACCTTTATCGTGAGCTCCGCCCAACTCTGTCGTGCCGTAGAGATTTTCGGCCTGGTCGAAGATCAGGCTAGCAATGGGATTGACTCCGTCGCTACAGTGCGGGCGGGAGCAGAAGGTATGCAGCACGCTCTCCCTCCAGCTGCCGTCCGCATTCGGTGTCAGCTTGAAGACAGTACCTGCTCCGCCAAACCCATATGTCGTGCCGTAGAGATTTCCGGCCTGGTCGAAGATCAGGCTAGCAAGAGGTTCCGCTCCGTCGCTACAGTTCGGGCTGGAGCAGAAGCTATACAGCACGCTCTCCCTCCAGCTGCCGTCCGCGCTCGGTGCCAGCTTGAAGACTGTACCTCCATTGTTAGCGCCGCCAGAGCTCGTCGTGCTGTAGAGATTTCCGGACTGGTCGAAGATCAGGCTAGCATCGGGGTTCTCGCCGTCGCCACAGTTCGTGCGGGAGCAGAAGCTATGCAGCACGCTCTCCCTCCAGCTGCCGTCCGCATTCGGTGCCAGCTTGAAGACAGTACCTTCATTGTGAGCTCCGCCCAACTCTGTCGTGCCGTAGAGATTTCCGGCCTGGTCGAAGATCAGGCCAGCATAAGTTCCCGCTCCGTCGCTACAGGTCGTGCGGGAGCAGAAGCTATACAGCACGCTCTCCCTCCAGTTGCCGTCCGCGCTCGGTGCCAGCTTGAAGACTGTACCTAAACCCTGATCGCCACCCTCGAGAGTCGTGCCGTAGAGATTTCCGGCCTGGTCGAAGATCAGGCTAGCTTGGGGGAACTCTCCGTCCTTGCCGCCTGAGAACTTATACAGCGTTTTGTACTTGCTGGCTGCGCCAGCGCCAGGCGCCAACATGAGAATTGCGATGATGATCATCAGAGCCGCGCTCGCGGCTCCCAAGAATCTCTTATAGTTCATACTGGTTCCTCCTAAATCTTGCCGATTCGAATGAAACCAAGTGGGAATGAACCGGAATTTCCACACGCCCGTCAGTCTGTCCTTAGAGTGATGTTCCCGCAAGTGGTCTAACGGCCCACGCATGGAAAGCGAATGAGTTACTCCCGCGGCTATCGGCACTCAAAAACACTCCCCGAAGTCAAACAGTCGTGGATGTCGCGCATTTCCCACTTTTCCGAATCAGCACTCACAAACACTCGCGAGGCTTAACTCAGCTCGCGAGCCCCTTATTCGAGATGCGGATCAGCAAGCAACGTCAACGGTAACTCACTATATATAGTGAGAAGTAGCGCATGTTGCGGACTAAAGCTTGTTCCTATTGACACCATTGCATGCTTTCCATTTCGGAACGGACCTCCGCCAGTAGTTGTAGCTGACCCCGCAATCCACCAGCCCATACTTTTGATCGGGTTATCAAACTCCAATGCAATTGCAGTTGGAGCAACAACTGGCTGATTTGGAGTAACGGTAATGATCGTCTTTATTAATCCTGGCTGATCCGATGCTGCCATCGCTAAGGACGCTTTTAATTCTAAGGGTGGTGGCCCATTATTCACCGTTTGAGTCCCAAAGTTTGGAGCGGTGGGACAAATGCCATTGGGACAATAGGGAGCATTAATTGGGACAGACGGATGTACCGATGCAGGCGGATTCCACGGCTTTGTCTTCTCGATTGGCACCATCACAGCTGGCAGTGGCGAGGACGCAACAACTGGACTATAAGTCAGAATCCATATAAGTGCGATGACGCAAGCCATAATCACGCCGGAAAAAATGACGATATAAGTCGGCATCATGCTAGGCAGCTTCAGCGGAGGCAATATTTCCTTTCCATGATCATCATGTAATTTCACACGTCCTGCCTCTTCCACTGATCTGGAAAATGTCTTCCGCATTGACCTTTGAATGAGAATCATTCCCAAAACCAAGAGCACCAGAGGAATGATGGGATGTGCGAGGAACGGAATATGCTGCTGGAGGCTCACAAGAACCTCCCATCTGGCGTAATTGTCGATAACCTTGATAGCTGCGTCAACCACACCAGAAAACGTGAGCACTTCTCCGATAACGAACTCCGGTTGCCTGGTCTGACTGGCCATCGCACACCTCCGCCATACGCTCAAAGCGTTGACTTGTGTGCGAGTCGCTGCGATACTCTTGTTGTCCAAATTATCGGCGACTCGCCGTAGGCCCGACCAGAAATCGGGCTTTTTCTATTCTAGGCTCGCGAGTGTTTCTGAGTGCCGGCGGGTACTTCTACAGGCAGTGGTGAATTACGCGCACCAAGACGCGGAAAAGTTGTTCCTAACCCCTAAAATTCTCGCGGGCCTGCCGGTTCCGGATCCGCGAATACTCGGAATATGACTTTCGATCGATTCCGGTGGTCTCATCGGTCGCGAGCGCCGCGCTCAGTTCCATCATCCGTGCTTGCACGGCCCGCGGGTTGGTTTCGTTCAGGGTGTTAATCCTTTCCACCTCTGCCGGATGTTTTGCCAAGTAGTATGCGACCGTGGCGCCGTTATGAAGACCTCCGGCGATCATTTTTGCTGCGGTGACTGGGAGTTGCATTTGCCCTTCCGCTTTCGTGATTTCATCGAAGTCCGGAATCGTGGCCCTCGCCGCTTGGCACTGAATTTCAAAGTTTCGCGCCGCTTCTGGCGTCACTCGCTCTACCGGGCAATTGAAATTTGCCGGGTCCGGTTTCTTTTCCACGCTAACCCCGTTTCGATAAGCGTGGACTTCCGGCTCCGAATGTTCGATGGTGCCGTCTTCGCTTTGAACCGACTCGCCCACAGTTGTGTAAATAAAATCAGGCTCCGATGACCACGCTCGACGCCCAGATACCGCGTTATCTAGCTCCCTCTGGGAATCTGTTGTGCTTGTTAATTTCATAACCTTCCCTCATCGATTGATTGACGGAACACGGAATAACCGCGCCGCTCGGCTTCGGTCTGCTCAAGATCTTCCCAGGTCGCGACGCGAGGGTATTTCTGCGGTTCAGCTTTTGGCTGCACTTCCGGCTGTGGCCTGGTGATCACCCGGGCCGTGGTACACATGCATTGCTCCCCGAAACCGTTCAAGTGGGCGCCGATCTTCTGCACGAACGGCCGGAATGTTGGTTCGCGCCTCATCGTGAGCCCACAAGCTTTTCTCGCATCGTTGTGACCCCTACCGTGTCGCCCTGTTCGAGCCGGAAAAGCAACTCAACTCCGGGTGGGATGGCGTACTGCTGGGCCTGCTTGATGCGGTACATCGCATGCCAAAGCCCTTCCGCAACACTTGCCGTGCATCTCCGCTCCCCGCGTTCGATTTTTTCGAATAACGATTCCGAAATGCCAGCGGCCTTCGCTAACTCCGATTGTGATACTCGGAGCTCGCAACGTGTCTTCGTGATCGTCGCGGGATCTTGCATGGTCGGAAGTAACCGCTCCCTTTTCAATTCCACAAGATCGTGGAGCAAAGCAGCCCAGGTAGTCCGCCACAGCGTCCCATCGCTGGCCGCAACTGGGGACTCTGCTAACAGAAGCGACGCAAATTCAGAAATGCTAGTCACTGGTTTATGTGTGCCATTTGCCGCACCTACCCTAAGTCTACACGTTATCAGCAGGAACTCATCATTATTTATATGTTTGCTTTAC
>Ga0210401_10001952_pt1 | contig 23275 bp, 15 predicted proteins | sample IncBWH32MmetaG_FD_150866 | JGI IMG/M metagenome (GOLD analysis project Ga0210401, IMG submission 150866) | Forest soil microbial communities from Barre Woods Harvard Forest LTER site, Petersham, Massachusetts, United States - Inc-BW-H-32-M | ecosystem: Environmental > Terrestrial > Soil >... | reverse complement strand
GCGGGAATTGATGTAGAAGGTGGCATCGCCGGCGGGAGTGACGATTAGAAAATCCTTGAGGTGGCCTTTTTCGCGGAGATCTTCGATGAGGTTCCAGCCGCCGGTGTGAAGGAAGGTCTGCTCGTTGTCGCCGAGGCCGTGGAGGAAATAGAGGATGGGGAACCGTAGCGTTTTGTCGGCGTCAAAGCTGGCAGGCAGGAGGACGCAATAAGGCACGGGGTGAGCGAGGATTTTGCTGGGGACGGAGTTGCACTCGACGCGGCCGGAGGCGGTGGCGGAGGGGAGGTAAAGGAAGTAGAGAACAGTAAGGAGGTAAAGGAAAAAGAAAAAGCGGATCCCTCGCTGCGCTCGGGATGACAGGTGATGGTAACGGCCGAGGAGAGTCACGCGAAGAGACACACAAACATTCTACTCATAACGGAGGGCTTCGACGGGATTGAGACGGGCGGCGCGGGAGGCGGGGTAAAGGCCAGCGACGAGGCTGACGAGAACCGCGAAGCCGATGGAGAAGAGTACCAACCACCAGGGAACGGAGGAAATATCCACACTGGGAAGATCCCGCCGGTGGAGGTAGAAGTTCGTGCCGAAATTGAGGGCGCGACCGATGAGCCAGCCGAGAAAAAGACCGAAAATGCCGCCGAAGAGACCCATGACACCAGCTTCGAAGAAGAAAAGCTGTTTGACGTCGCGGTCAGAGGCGCCCAGGGCCTTGAGGACGCCGATTTCGCGGCGGCGTTCGAGGATGGCCATGACCAAGGTATTGACGATGCCGAGCGTGGCGACGAAGAGTGCGAGGCTGCTAAAGATGCCAAGCAGCATATCGAGCACGCGAAAAAATGTGGCCAGGCTCTTGGAGGCGTCCAGGAGTGAAAATGCGCCGAAGCCCATGTTCTTGACGGAGGCTTCCAGGGCTTCGACGTAAGCCGGGCCCTTGGCGCGCACGGTGAGGCTGGCGAAAGTGGGAGCGGAGGAAGTGCCGCGAACGATGTCGCGGAGATCGTTGACCTGGGCGGCGCGAAGGGTCATGGCGACTTGCAGGGGAATGAGCAGGCGGCCGTTGCCATAGCCGCCGAAGCCTGAGGCAGGCTCGGTGTCCACGACGCCAACGATGCGCAGGCGCATTTCCTTGGGAACGACGGAGAAACCGCCGGGGAGGGATTCGGAATTGCTGGCGGAAGTGGCCTTGGAGTCCATCGGATTTGGCGGGATCGATTGGCGTTCGGCGTAACGGAGGACGAGGTCTTTTCCGATGAGAGTGGAAGTTTGCGCATTGAGCTCCTTGGCGAACTCGCTTTGGAGAATGGTTTCGTAAGCGGCGTCGCCGGAGAAGAAGGAACCCTGCATACCGTCAAAGGAGCCGCTGGCTTTTGAAGATGCAGGCATGCCGGCGACCATGGTCGCGAAGGGCTTGCCATCGAATCGAACTTCGGTGAAAAAACGAACCTGGGGATAGACTTCGACGACGTTGGGGAGACGGGAGATTTCCTGGCGCGCGGATTCGTCGAGGAGGCGCGGCGCTTGGTCCGAAGAAGGAGGCATGGCGGCGCGGCCCATACCGCGAAGATTCACGCGTGGGGTGACGAAAACGGAGTCGAAGAGGCCGCTTTGCGAAAGGCGTTTGGAGGCGAGCTGCTGGAGGCCGACGCCGAGGGAAAGCATGGCGACGAGCGAGGCCACACCGACAGCGATGCCGAGAGTTGTGAGCGAATTGCGGAGAATGGCTTCGCGCAGATTGCGGAGCGCGAGGTCGCTGAGGTCGCGGGGCTTCATCGGGCGGCTCCGTTCGAAAGGAGTTTGCCGTCACCCATGACGGCGAGGCGATCGGCAAAGCGCTCAGCGAGTGGACGCTCGTGGGTGACCATGACGATGGTCATGCCGGGGTTTTTCTGGATTTCTTTAAGAAGCATGAGGATGGATTCGCCAGTCGCGCTGTCGAGATTTCCGGTGGGCTCATCGGCGAGGAGGATTTTTGGGCGGTTGACGAGGGCGCGAGCGATGGCGGCGCGCTGTTGCTCGCCGCCGGAGAGTTCGCCGGGGCGATGAGTGATGCGTTTGCCGAGGCCGACGCGCTCAAGAGCTTCGTGGACGCGGGCGGCGCGGTCGCTGCGGTCGACTTCGGCGAGGCGGAGAGGGAGCTCGACATTTTCCTCGAGAGTCATGCGCGGGAGGAGATTGAAAGATTGGAAGACCATGCCGACGGTTTGACGGCGGTAGCGCGCCAGTTCGAGTGATGAAACGGTAGAGAGATCCTGGCCGTGCGCGATGACTGCGCCGGAGGTGGGGCGGTCGAGGCCGGCGATGAGATTGAGAAGCGTGGATTTTCCGGAGCCGGAGCTGCCGAGAAGGGCGAGGAATTCGCCGGAAGGGAGATCGAGAGAAACATCATCCACCGCGCGGATAACGGCTTCGCCCATGGTGTAGTGGCGGGAGATATGGTCGAGACGGATGGCGGGTTGGCCATTCGGCATAGTGGATGGCGGCATCGTAGTTGGCACACATCATAGTACGTAGAAACGGTGGGGAAAATTGCAGAAGTCGGGCGGGAAGAGAGAATCGCGGGAAGGGTGTCAGGCCGCGCGGTGGAAGATGCTGGCATCAGCTATTGTCAGCGGAAGATTGCGGCTAGAATGCCGGGCGGAAGCGAGAGCGGCATCACGGAGGCGTGCATGAAAAAGATTCTGACGTTAATGGCGGCGGGGTGCTTCTCGACTGCGGCGTGGGCGCAGAAGCCGCCGCTGCTGCCGGAGAAGGATGTGGCGGCGCTGGCGAATGAGTTGAGCGGGGAGACGGCAAAACGGAATCTGGAAGTGATTGCGACGTTTCACAGGCAGCGGGGGTCGCAGGGGTTTCATGCGGCGGCGGAGCTGGTGGCGGAGCGGGCGCGGGCGTATGGGTTGAGCGATGTGGCGATACTGCAGTTTCCGGCGGATGGGAGGATTTTTTATGGCACGCAGAGATCGCGGCCGGCGTGGGACGCCGAGAGGGGTGAATTAACCGAATACCCGGATATTTCCTCGCCACTCTGTCAGGGATGGCAAAAGACTGTGGAGGAAGCCCACAAGGAAGGAAAGGTGGGGGTCTTGATAATTTGCCTCAATGTGCTCGCGAACTATCAGGCAGAGCCGATTGTCCTCGCGGAAGACAGCGAGTCGGCGGATGTGACGGCGCAACTGTTGGATGTGGGCGAGGGTACGAAGGAGAGCGACTACGCGGGCAAGGAGGTGAAAGGAAAGATTATTTTGGTGAGTGCGCAGCCGGGGACGGTGCAGGATTTGGCGGTGGGGAAATTTGGGGCGGCGGGGATTGTGAGTTATGCGCAGAACCAGAAGACGGCTTGGTCGGGCGAAGATGAGAATTTAATTCGGTGGGGGCATCTGGAGACGTTTTCGGCGAACAAGACGTTTGCGTTCATGGTGTCGTTGAAGACGGCGCGGGGATTCAAAGAGCGGCTGGCGAAGGGAGAAAAGATCACGCTGCATGCGGTGGTGAAGGCGGGGCAGCATGCGGGGAATTATGAGGTGGTGACGGCGACGATTCCGGGGACGGACCCGAAGCTGAAGGAGGAGGAGATTGCGTTTTCGTGCCACCTGGATCATCAGCGGCCGGGGGCCAATGACAATGCCAGCGGGTGCGTGACGATTCTGGAGGTGGCGCGGACGCTGCAGAAATTGATCAGTGAGGGGAAGCTGGCGCGGCCGGCGCGGACGATTCGGTTTATTTGGCCGCCGGAAATTGAAGGGACACTGGCGCTGCTGAATGGGCCGGGTTACATCGAGAATCCTCCGCATGAACGTCAGCCAGGTGAACCACCAAAGGCGCTTTTCCCTAGGGCGCCGTTTGAGAAAGATCTCACGAAGCGGATCAAAGCGGTGGTGCACATGGACATGGTGGGCGGGGGGCCGGAGACGAAGGCGGTGTTCCACGTGACACGCGGGCCGATGAGTTTGCCGAGTTTTGTGCATGACGTGGCGTGGGCGTTTGCGGAGTTTGTGAATGAGGAGTCGTACAAATTTGCTGCGACGGGTGAGGCGAAATTTCCGTTTGTGGCGCTCGAGGGCGGGAAGGAGCCGCTGCGGGCGGAGTATTCGGCGTTCACGATGGGAAGCGACCACGATGTGTACCAAGATTCGTCGTACGGCATACCGGCGATTTATTTGAATGACTGGCCGGACCGGTACATTCATACGAATTTCGATACGGCGGCGAATATCGATCCGACGAAGCTGAAGAGGGCGGCGTTTATCGGCGCGGCGAGCGGGTATTTTTTGGCGCAGCTCCAAGGTGAGCAAACTAGGCTTGTGCGCAAGATTCTAAAAACCGTCGATTTCCAACACCTTGCTAGATCTAGGCATCTGGCACAAAGCCTATCCAAAGAGGATGCAAACAGTTTGGAACATGAGTTCTACGCATATCGCATTGATCGAGAAGGCTCTGTTTCCGTTTTTGCGCCTTGGGAGGAGCCGCCGTGCTCTGACTGTCCACTGTCGTCGGGGCCATTTGACCATGGACCTGCATGTAGCGTAAGCGGCGACGGTGCTCTGAAATATCGCCGAATTTCCAAGTCAAAGGGGCCCTTAGTGGTGTTTGGGTATGACTATTTCGCCGAGCATGCGAAGGCGGCGGGAGTGGCGACGCCGAAGCTGCTGAGTTATGAGGGTTTGTGGGGAGCGGGGGAAGAGTACGCGTACGAAGTGCTGAATTTCGCGGATGGGAAGCGGAATGTGCAGGAGATTCGAGATGCGGTTTCGGCGGAGTATGGGCCGGTGCCGCTGGAGATGGTGGTGGAGTATTTGAAGGCGCTGGAGAAGATTGGAATTGTGGAAACTGTGAAGTGAGCGAGTAAAGAGAGGAATTGAACGAGCACTGCGCTTTGTAGCAGAAAACGACGGATTTCAGGAGGAACAACGTGCCAACCATTGAAGGGAAAGCAGGGCGGTTGTGGATCGATGCGTACGTCAAGAAGGCGGGCAAGCTTCGAGGCGTGGCAAAGTCTGTGCGGGCGCTGGTGAAGAAGACAGCGGCGGGCTGCGAAGAATATGTGAGCCCATGGAAGAATCCGGCGTTTGATTCGAATGGACCGCTGTGCGTCTTCGTGCTGGGGAAAGAACATCTGACGCTGGCATTCCTGCGTGGAGCGACACTTCCCGACCCGGGGAAGTTGCTGGAGGGCGCGGGGAAGGGCGTACGTCACGTCAAGTTGCGGAGCTTGGCGGACGTGAAGCGGCCGGGGGTGAAGAAGCTGATAGCGGAAGCGGCGAAGTTGAACAAAAAGGATCCACCGTCGGGGAAGATGGTAGGGATGGACAAGAGGCGCACGAAAGAGAGCAAGAAATAGCGGGGAGGATGGGAAGACGGGCGGACTGAAGTCCGTGTTACTGGTGTGCTAGCATCGAACAGTAGCGGCGCGTGGGTAGCACGACGCGGCAAGCGAACATGATGACAACCAACATGAAGGCGTTGCGGAAGATGCAGGCGGCGAAGGGCCTGCAGATGGATACGGTGGCGGTGCCGGCGGTGGGGCCGACGGACGTGCTGGTGCGAGTGAAGACGGCTTCGATCTGCGGGACCGATTTGCATATTTATGGATGGGACCGGTGGTCGCAGGGGCGCATCAAGCCGCCGTTGACGCTGGGGCACGAATTCTGCGGGATCGTGGAGCGCGTGGGCGGCGAAGTGCGCGCGGTGAAGGCAGGAGATTTTGTCAGCGCGGAAATGCATGTGAATTGCGGGCACTGCCACCAGTGCCGGGTGGGCGAAGCGCACATTTGCCAGAATTTGCGGATTATCGGGATCGATCAGGACGGGGCGTTCGCGGAGTTCGTGAAAATTCCGGCGCCGAATATCTGGAAGCTCGATCCGGCGATTCCGGAGCACTACGGAGCGATTCTCGATCCGTTGGGGAACGCGGTACACACGGTGCTGGCGGGGCCGATCGCGGGGCAGACGGTTCTGGTTACGGGCTGCGGGCCGATTGGGTTGATGGCTATCGCGGTGGCCAAGGCTTGCGGCGCTTCGAGAGTTTTTGCCACGGAGACGAACGAGCAGCGGCGCGCGATGGCGAAGAAAATGGGCGCGGACCTGGTGTTGAATCCCGTGACGGAAAATGCGGTCGCGACAATTCTTGCAGAAACGGGCGGCACGGGCGTGGATGCGCTTTTGGAGATGAGCGGGAATCCGACGGCGATTCAGCAAGGTTTCAAGGCGCTGCGAGCGGGAGGCCGAGCGTCGCTACTGGGGATTCCAACGGAGAATGTTCCGCTCGATCTGGTGAATGACGTGATTTTCAAGGGCGCGACGGTGCAGGGGATTTACGGGCGGCGAATGTACGAGACGTGGGTGCAGATGACGGCGTTGCTGAAGGCGGGGAAGCTGAATTTGGAGCCGCTTTTCGGAGAGCGCACCTCACTGGATAAATTTGAGAACGCGTTTTCGCTTTTGCAGGGCGGACTTGCGGGAAAAGTTTTGATGTATCCGAATGGATTGCCGCATTGAGAAGTGATCAGCGATCAGTTATCAGTGATCAGTAAGAAGTAACAACGAGAGATTGAATGAATGCGCGCGAGGAACAGCGAGCCTAAGAAACTGGGAGATCGAGCATGAGTGACACGGGAGCACAGACTACGAAACAGAATCCGCTGCAATATGTGAGTGACCAGTTGAATGATTTGCGCTCAAGGGGAGTGGCGCCAAGGCTGCGCGTGTTGGAAGGCGAGCAGAAGCCGGTTTGCATTTTTGACGGGCGAGAGGTGATCAACCTCGCTTCGAACAATTATCTGGGGCTGACCACGCACAAGGCGCTGCGCAAAGCTTCGCTGGACGCGGTGAAGCGTTATGGAGCGGGCGCGGGGGCGGTTCGAACGATCGCCGGGACGATGAAGATCCACATGGAGCTGGAGGAGCAGATCGCAGCGTTCAAGAACGTGGAAGCTTGCGTGGTTTTTCAATCCGGATTTACGGCCAACGCGGGAACGGTTTCGGCGGTGCTCGGCAAGGAAGACCTGATTATTTCCGACGAGCTGAATCACGCGTCGATCATTGACGGGGCGCGGCTTTCGCGGGCGACGATCAAAGTTTTCAAGCACAAGGACGTGAAAGACTGCGAACGCATTTTGCAAGAGAGCGTGAGCTTTCCGGGCAAGAAGCTGATCATTACGGATGGCGTTTTCTCCATGGACGGCGACATCGCGCCGCTGCCGGAACTTTGCGATCTCGCGGAAAAGTACAACTGCATCATGATGGTGGACGACGCGCACGCTTCGGGAGTGCTGGGGCGCGGCGGGCGGGGGACGGTGGACCATCACCAGTGCCACGGGCGCGTGCACATCCAGGTGGGGACGCTGAGCAAAGCAATCGGAGCGATGGGCGGGTACGTTTGCGGTTCGCGGGACCTGATCGATTTTCTGTATCTGCGCGCGCGGCCGTTTCTTTTCTCGACTTCGCATCCGCCGGCTACGGCGGCGGCTTGCCAGGCGGCATTTGCGCTGCTGGATTCACCGGAAGGCGAAAAGCTGGTGAAGAAACTGTGGGCCAACACGAAAATGTTCAAGCGCGAACTGAAGAAACGCGGATTTCAATTCAAGGCGAGCGAGACACCGATTATTCCGATCCACGTGGGAGACGCGGCGAAAGCGTTCGAATTCTCGAAGAAGCTTTTTGAGGCAGGAGTGTTCGCTCCCGCGGTCGGCTACCCGACTGTGGCGGAAGGAAGAGCGCGGCTTCGCGCGATCGTCAGCGCGACGCACAAGCGAGAACAACTACTGCGCGCGGCGGACATTCTTGCTGAAGTGGCAAAGCCTCTGGGTATCGTCTAGCCGGATGTGGGGGTAGGCCGGGGCTTGGTCTCCCCCTTTGCTATACTCGCCCGCATGCCTTCTGCACCGAAAAAACTGTTTCTCGTTGATGCCATGGCGCATGTTTACCGGGCCTTCTTTGCGCCTATGCCTCAGCGGCTCACGGGTCCCGGCGGCGTCCCCACGAACGTGCCCTTTTTGTTCGGAAATATCCTGCGACGGTTGATCAAGGACTACCAGCCGGACTACATCGGAATTGTCTTTGATCCACCTGGAGCGACATTCCGCGACAAGCTTTTCGAAAAATACAAGGCACAGCGGCAGCCCATGCCCGATGAGATGCGCGTGCAGTTACCCTTCGTTCGCCGGTTGTGTGAAGCGATGCGTCTTCCGATTCTCGAGGTCAAAGGCTATGAAGCGGACGATGTGATTGGAACCATGGCGGTCAAGGCCGGCAAGCACAACCTGGAAGTGCTGATCGTGTCCAACGACAAAGACATGATGCAGCTCGTCGGCAAGAATGTGCGCACGCTGCGCACCGGCTCCGGCGGCGCCAAGGGCGACATCATCGTGGACGAAAGGAAGGTTGAAGAGTTACTCGGTGTGCCACCGGATAAAGTTGTGGACTACATGGCGCTGCTCGGCGACACGATTGACAACATCCCCGGCGCAAAGGGAATCGGCGAAAAAGGCGCAGCGGAATTGATCAAGAAGTACGGGAGCGTCGAGAATGCGCTTGATCATGCCGATGAAGTGCCCAGCAAGCGATACCGTGAAGCTTTGCAGCAGCAGCGCGAACAAGTGCTGATGTCCAAGCAACTGGCGGAGATCGCCAAGGACGCGCCGATTGAGCTCAAGCTTCAAGAACTGGAGATGCGACCACCAAACGGCGCGGCGCTTGCCGAATTCTATCGAGAGCTGGGCTTCAGCTCGCTGCTGAAGGAGCTAGGTTCGGAAGCGGTGGCGTCGTCGGCGCCGGCGAATGCAGAGTCCGCCGCGGAGACGGATTATGCGCAATTCGCAACGGTTGTGGAATTCCGCGAGTATCTCGCGGAGCTTCCCGCGAAGCAGCCGCTGGCGATCTGGCTGAATCTGGAATTGGGAGAACGCGAATCGGAAGGCTTTGGGACGCGCATCGCTTCGATTGAGGTTTCGCCGAAAGCCGGAGAAGGGCGCTCCGTCTGGCTGGATGAAAAAGGAGAGGCGCTGAAAGCACTCGCGCCGGTGCTTGAGGACCGCAAGCGCCCAAAAATTGTCCACGATCCCAAATTATTTCAATTGCTGACGGGCCGGGTCACTCATATCGCGGACGCGACGCAACTGTACTCGTATCTATTGCGCCCGACAACGGCAAACCACAATTTTAACGATGTGGTGATGCGGCAATTCAACTCGATGCTCGGGGGCGGGGCGGGCGAGCACGCGGATTATCTGCAACGGCTCGCGCCGGCACTGCGCGAGCAAATCGAAGAGCAAAAACTTGAGAGCGTTTACGAGAAAATTGATCTGCCGCTCGCGCCGGTGCTCGCGGAGATGGAACGCGTGGGGATCCGCGTGGATCGCAAAGAGCTGGACAAGATGTCGCAGTCGATGGAGAAAGAGGTCCGGCGGCTGGAAAAAGAGATCTGGAAGCTGGCGGGTTCGGAATTCAACGTCAACTCGCCGACGCAGCTGGCGGAAATTCTTTTCGACAAGCTGAATCTGCAGCCAAACCCGCGGCGGGGAAAAGCGAAGGCGCGATCGACGGCGGTGGATATCCTCGAAGAACTCTCCGCGCAGCATGAGCTGCCGGCGAAAATCATCGAGTACCGCGAAATCGCCAAGCTGAAATCGACGTATGTGGACGCGCTGCCAAAACTCATCCATCCGGAGACGGGACGGCTGCACACCAGTTTTTCGCAGACCGGGACGGCTACGGGCCGGCTCAGCTCCAGCGATCCGAATTTGCAGAATATTCCGATTCGCACCGAACTGGGCCGTGAAATTCGAGCCGCGTTTGTGGCAGAAAAAGGGAAAATCCTGCTTTCCGCGGATTACTCACAGATCGAGCTGCGCATCATGGCGCATTTTTCGAAAGATCCAGTGCTCACCGATGCCTTTCGAAACGGCGAAGACATTCACGCGCGCACGGCGCAGGAAGTCTTCGGCGTCGGACCGCTGGCGCAGACAGCAGAGCACCGGCGCGCGGCGAAGGCCATCAATTTCGGCATTATTTACGGGCTCTCGCCGTTCGGGCTGGCGCAGCAACTGGATATCGAACAAAAAGAGGCGGCGAAATTCATCAATGCGTATTTCACCCGCTATCGCGGCGTGAAAGAGTATCTCGACAACATTATTGCCGAGACGCGCAAAACCAGCATGGCGAAAACGCTATTCGGAAGAATCCGCCCGATCCCCGAAATCAATTCGCCGCAGATGCAGCTTCGCAATTTTGCGGAGCGCACGGCGCTGAATTCACCGCTTCAGGGAACGGCCGCGGATCTGATCAAGCTGGCGATGATTCGAATCGACGAGCGCCTGGCGGCGGAAAGATTCGAAGCAAAAATGATCCTGCAGGTCCACGACGAGCTGCTGTTCGAAGCGTCGGTGAAAGAGCGCGGGAAACTCGAGAAACTGGTGCAAGAAGAGATGGAAGGAGTCCACAAGCTCGACGTTCCGCTGGTGGTGGAAGTCGGCGTGGGCCCCAACTGGCGCGACCTGGACTGACAGAATCTCTCTGGGGCCGGTGAGCGCAAGCCATTGGCCAACATTGGATTCCATTCACGCTCACGTTTGATTGGAGACCGTCAACGTACCTGTACTTTGGTACAGGGATACGTTTGGTTACGCAGCCCGAGATATAGAAACCGGCAATTCTAACCTCATGCTACTTTGAAGCCTGGAAGCATCTCTGGGGGGAATCATGCGCCGCGTTCACTTTTCTTTGCTTTGCACGGTCGTCATTCTGGTTCTTGCTGCTTGCAGCGGACCGATCCGCACCACGACCGGTGGCGGCGGAGGCGGTGGCGGCATCACCGTTTCGCTGAATCTGAGTACCGCGACGGTGAACGTTTTCGGAACACAACAATTCTCTGCGACCGTCAATGGTTCTTCGAATCAAGCGGTCACTTGGCAGGTGAATAGTGTCACCGGGGGAAGCAAAGCCACGGGATTTGTCTCCAGCACTGGATTGTACGTGGCGCCGAGCGGTGTGCCGGTGAAGTCGGATGGGAATGGCGGCGTTCTGCTTGCCACAGTGACGGTCTCGGCGGTGTCTGTGGCCAACACAGGAGCATCAGGCTCCGCAATCGTCACGATTAAAGCGCAAACGAATCAGAATGCACAGACGGGAGCGGTTAAGCTGGGCACTTCGGGAGGCAACTCGACCGATATCGCGGGAGGCATGTGCTGCGGCGGGACGCTAGGGTCTTTGTTGACCCGGGGCGGCACGAAGTACATCCTGAGCAACAATCACGTCCTGGCAAAGAGTGATTTTGGCACCGTCGGCGATCCGGTCACGCAGCCAGGGATTATCGACGTTCCGCAGACGTGCTCAACCAACGGAACGACCACGGTAGCGAATCTCTCTGAGTTTTATAATTTGCAGACCGGATCGCTTCCCAAAGTAGATGCGGCGATGGCGCAGATTGTGAACGGCGCGGTCGATCCAACCGGTAGCATCTTGCTGCTGGGCTCGACGATGACAAACGGAGTTCCTGATCCGGCGCCACCGGCCGCCGGTGCGGGCATATCGCCGACCGCGGCGCAGGGAGGTCCGCACAATGGCCTCGTCGCGAAGGTTGGCCGAACGACGGGCCTCACGTGCGCGAGCATTCTGACGATAAATTTTACGACCACCATCACCTACACGCAAAACTGCGATGGAACGGGGACGAGCTTCCCGGTGACCTACAACGACATGGTGCAAGTTAGCGGAGGGCAGTTTGGCGCGCCAGGCGATTCGGGGTCACTGATTGTGACGCAGGACACAGCGGAGGGAGTGGCGATACTCGTGGGAGGAAACGATCAGGACACGGTAGGGAATGCGATTACCGACGTCCTCACTTTTTTCACGAACAACGGCGGCAGCACGACTACGATTGTTGGAGGAGCCACGCACAGCGTCCTCGGATGCTCCCTGCCGACTGCGCCTGCGAACGCGGTTCAGACTTTGTCTGCGTCGGCCCTCGCCGGCGACACACTGCAGAAGGCCCTAGCGGTTCGAGACGCACACGGACCGCAGTTGATGGGGTATCCCGAAGTACAAGCGGTGGGAGTGGGAGCGAGCTACGACAATCCAGCCGAGGCGGCGATTGTGTTTTTCGTGATCAAGGGACAGCCACGCAGCAACCTGCCGCAGCAAGTCGATGGCGTGAGAACACGCATTGTTGAAAACGATGCGTTCGCGGCGCGAGGCTTGGTTACCGCGGCAGAAAGCGCAGTGCTGGAAAAGTCGGCGGCAGCTCCGCAGCTGGTTTATCCACTTTCGTCGGAAGAAATCGCCCGGGCGAAGGTGGTTGAAACTGCACACATGGCAGAGCTCTTGAAGCAGCCGGGAGTGCAGGGCGTGGGCATCAGCTCCAGCGCTGATTCCGCGGGAGAGGCGGCGCTCCTGATTTATTTCATTCGCGGCGTTGAGCATGGCGCAGTTCCGCAGGTCATTGATGGACTGCGTACGCGCGTACGCGAGGGCAGCCGGTTCCGCGGGGATTATGGCGGTGTGCGTCCGAAACGTGGATGCTCGGTGCCCGCCCCGAAGACGGCGCAGGCGGGAACAGCGCCCATCGCCAAGCCCAAACCGTAGTGTTGCGGGCGGGGCTGGGCCCCGGCGTTCCTGCTATTCAAATTTTTGATTCTTTCCTTCTGCGATTCGCGGGCGTAGAATCCGCTCACGATCAAGCCGAATTCGCTCGTTCGGCCGGCCCTTCCTGACAGGAGGAAGTTATGCGCTGGACCATCCTTGTTCCGGGTGCGTTTGTGCTTGCGGGTTTAGGGATTTCAAACGTCAAGCCCAACGCGACTCAGGAAAAACCGGCCTCCGCAGAACCCAAGATGACGGCTGAAGATGCCGCGAAGAAAAATCCCGTGCCGCCAACGCCGGAGGGTCTGGCGGAGGTGCGCAAACTGTATGGCTACAATTGCGCGATGTGCCATGGAAAAACAGGTGACGGCAAGGGCGATCTTGCCGCGGATATGAAGCTTGAACTGCGCGACTGGCGCGACCCGGCTTCGCTCGAGAAAATGACCGATGGCGAACTCTTCTGGATGATCAGCAACGGCAAAGGAAAGATGCCCGGGGAAGGCGACCGCACCCCGGAAAAAATGCGTTGGAATTACGTGAACCTGGTGCGTTCGTTTGCCAAAAAGGCCAGCTAGGGGGCAGGGATCGAAGGCTCACTGATACAGAAAGCTTGGATTTTCCGCACCGGGCGGCGATATCAAAAAATCATGCTAGCGCGATGGCCGCGGCGGTGAATGGGCCCCGCGGCCTCTGTGTTATCCTCATTTCGAATCCATTCCTGCAAGGAGTTTTCCCATGGCACATGCACCGCAATTCCTGAAACTTGTTAACGAAGCGAAAAGTAGAGTGAAGGAAACCAACGTCGCCGACGTGAAGCGCCGCCGCGAAGCCGGCGAGAAATTCATCCTGGTGGACGTCCGCGAGGACAATGAGTGGGCCAACGGCCATCTGCCCGGCGCAGTGCATTTGGGCAAGGGAATCATCGAACGGGACATCGAGCAGCGCGTGCCGGACAACAACTCGAAAGTCGTTCTTTATTGTGGCGGGGGATTTCGTTCGGCGCTGGTGGCGGACAACCTGCAGAAAATGGGCTACACCAACGTTGAATCCATGGACGGCGGCTGGAAAGGGTGGCTGGACGCGGGTTTGCCCACGGAGAAATAGTAAAGAGGAAGCTCGCTTCGCTTGCGCAGAAAATTGGCTGGGGCGGAAGGATTCGAAGATTAACCCCGTATGCTCAAAAGCCGCTGAAATCGCTGGTTTCCAGTGTTCCCAACGACTTAGCACGTTTCCTGTCTAAGCCACAGGAAGCGATTTTAAGCATTTTTATATTCCAATCGGTATTAAAACGGTAGTAGGAGACGGTACGTCGCACCAGTATCAGAAACTTGATGCTGCTTCCGACCTAGTCGGCAGCGGTAGCCAAGGGTGTCAGATCCTTGCGTTTCTCTTGGGCATCTTGAGCAATGACGAAGAGGAGGGATTCTGTCCAAGCACCCTAAGAAATTCCCAGTGGCGATGGTAAAATCTAACTCCTTTTGTAGTCAATGAGAGAAAAGCGGAAAAACGGTTTTGCCAGTGTTAGCAGAAAATCGAGGTTTGGATTCTCGCTGGGAGTCTTAGGAAAGCTTAGGAAGGCACAACGACTACCGCAGTATTTTCGTTTGAGCGAGCACCGCCGCTTCCGTAAGTCCGGTAGCAATCCACTAGGGGTGGCGCTCGATCAGGCGGCTCTTAGTTCACACTTCTCAGAAGTTCCTTCTCCTGAGGCGAAAAATAGCTATAGGAACCCGTTTCGATTTCCCGCTCGCGAGCAAACGGAGGCATCTCGCGCAATCTTTGCAATGCTTTTTGCATTTCTGGTCGAAGCGCCACATTTGCTTGCTGAGTGCCCCGCTCCGTTGTGGCCCGCTCCGGGATCGAAAGTGCGTCTCGGTAACTGCTCGGCGTCACGCTCATCCTGTCAACGGAGTGAACCGACCCACGCGGCGCAACGGCCGCGACGTTGCTGTTTGCGGAGTTCGCGTCGAGTGAGCCTCCCGGTACCGGGGGTCTCCAGAATCTTGCCGGGCCGTTCTGATTGGGCTGGGGCCGTGCGTTGGGATCTGCCGGTGGAGGATCGTCATTCCCCTTGTCAGGATCCGGATAGGCCGGGGGATAATCCGAAGGACCGTAGTACGGGTAAGAATAATAAGGATCGGGCGCGTAATACCACGGGCTGTAGTAGTAGGCATACGGATATCCCCATCCCCAACCCCAATACGGCCACCCAAAGCCAAATCCCCATCCGTAACCGTATCCTCGGCCCCAATATCTTCCGCCCCAGCCGTAGCCGCCGCGCCCTCCGTAGTACCCACGCCCTCCATAGTAGCCGCCACGATACCCGCCGTAAGAGCGTCCGCCGCCGTACCCAGAGTGGCCTCCGGCGTAGAAACCTCCACCCCCGTGAAACCCTCCTCCGCCGCCTCCGTGAAATCCTCCGCCACCGCCGCCGTGGAATCCTCCTCCCCCACCGTGACCTCCATGTTGGGCAAGCACCGGCTGCGGCAACCAACTGTGCGCAATCATCGCGACGAGGACAAAAACTACTCGAAATAAGATGGCTTTCTTCATATCACTATCCTCGGTTCCAGGCCCCTCAATCCTTAGATGACAAATGCGCTTCCAAGGGTTCCAAACTCGTACTCGACTCTTGGGGATGACAGGAACACCGTACGCGACACAAGCCCGTCCGCTTCCATCTCGCGCACCGTCTTGGCCAGCCCCGTGCTACTTGCCGCCGAGGGTGCGGTCGAGGTTGAAGGCAGCGCTGATTAGAGCTAGGTGCGTGAAGGCTTGTGGGAAATTGCCTAGGGCTTGGCCTTGCGCGCTGGTTTGTTCGGCGTAGAGTCCGAGGTGATTGGCGTAGCCGAGCATGCGTTCGAAGAGGAGTCGCGCTTTGTCGAGCCAGGCGGGATTAGCCTGGCCGGCGCGAGTGAGTGCTTCCACGAGCCAGAAGGAGCACATGTTGAAGGTGCCCTCTTCGCCGGGTAGGCCGTCGACGCGGGGCTGCGGTGGATAACGATAGACGAGGCCGTCGCTGACGAGTCCGCCCTGGCGCGGATTCTCAAGGATGGCTTTGAGGGTGGTGATCATGCGTGGATCGGTGGGCGCCATGAAAAAAACGAGCGGCATCATCAAGACGGAAGCGTCGAGGTCTTCGCTGCCGTAGTATTGCGTGAAGGCGTGGCGGGTTTCGTTCCAGCCGCGGGTCATGACTTCTTCGTAGATGGCGTCGCGCTCGCGGAGCCATCGCTGGAGGTCGGCGGGGAACGAGCGCCGGTTGGCGAGGCGGATGCCGCGATCGAGCGCTACCCAATTCATTAATTTCGAATAGACGAAATTTTGTTTGCCGCTGCGCATCTCCCAGATGCCTTCGTCGGGCGCTTGCCAATTGTCGCAAACCCAATCGAGACGCCGGCGGATGCGAACCCAGAAATCGTAGGCGATCGGGCCGACGTATTTGTTGTAGAGATAGAGCGAATCCATGAGCTCGCCGTAGATGTCGGCCTGATATTGCTCGGCGGCGGCGTTGCCGATGCGGACGGGAGCGGAACCGAAGTAGCCCTCCCAATGATGGAGAGATTCTTCGGCGGGGACAGGCTCGCCATAGATTGTGAAAACGGTGGGGAGTGGGTGACCGGTGCGAGGGTGCTTGGCGACGTAGTGCTGCATCCAGTTCACGAAGCCGGCGGCTTCGTCGGTGAAGCCGAGGCGGACAAATGCGTAGACGGTGAAGGCGGCGTCGCGGATCCAGGCGAAGCGATAATCCCAGTTGCGAGAGCCGCCGATGACTTCAGGGAGACTGGTTGTAGGCGCAGCAATGATCGCGCCGGTGGGCTCGAAGGTGAGGAGCTTGAGGACGAGAGCGGAGCGCTCGACACGCTCGCGCCAGCGGCCGCGATAGGTGCAGTTGGTAAGCCAACCCTGCCAAAATTTCACGGTGCGCTGGAAGGGCTCTTCGGCTTCGCGTTCGGAGGTTGGCGCGGGCAGTGGCGTCGATTGGTCGTCGTGCTGGAAGACGAACGTCCTGGATTGACCTTCCTCGAGGACAAATTCGGCGGTGACGCCGCCTTGGTTGTCGATTTTGAGGGGAACGTGGGCGGAAAGGCTGAAGTGGAAATTGTTGGCGTGGAAGCTGGCGCCGCCGTCAACGAGCTGGACTTGGTGAGGCTGGCGGCCGTAGTCGAAGGCGGGGCGGCACACAGCGGAGAGACGTACGGGACCGCGGACGCAACGGACTCGGCGATGGAGCTGATGATAGGACATGGAGTCGGAGGAGAAACCAACAGGCATGAAATCTTCTAGCTCGACGATGCCGTCTTCGTGTGAGAAACGTGTGACGAGAATGTTTGTGGAGGGCCAGTAAAATTGTTTGCGGCGGACTTGGTCGGCGATGGGTGCGATTTGGAAGCTGCCGCCTTTGGCGTCGTCGAGCAACGCGCCGAAAACGCTGGGGGAGTCGAAGTTGGGCGAGCAATGCCAATCGATGGAACCGTTCATGCCGACGAGGGCGACGGTGCGCATGTTGCCGATGATTCCGTAGTCTTCGATGGGTTGGTAGGGCACCCCAATTTTCTCCCGGAATCGTATGTTCTCACGTTACAGCTAAGAATAGGAGGAAGCGATCGAGGGTTTGGTGTTGTAGCGCACTAACACTTTGCAAAAAGTTGGATGGAAGGCTCGACGTGTTCGGCAAAATCCTGGCCGTACTCGAAGGCAAATTCCTCCTGCCCGCTTTTCTTGGCAGGTCTTATTGGCGAATTTGGCTGGGGCGGAAGGATTCGAACCTTCACCGTCCTCATTAACAGTGAGGTGTCCTACCAGTTGGACCACGCCCCAGCGGGTGTTCCGGCCCAGATTCATTCGGGACCCCCGAAAACCAGGTAGGCTCCGCCGCTAAAAGAGCGGCCGAGGGTGTATCTAAGATACCACGCTGGTATCTCCCGCCTGCCTAAGAAAAATTTATGCCCAACAAACGAAAAGCTTTACACATCCGCATGCCCTTTCCTCCGATTCGAACGCGGTTTCAACCGGCGCAAACGAATTTTTCGAAGAATTCGTTGCATCGAGCAAATTTGTTGCATTCAAATGGGCAGTAAATTCATCAATGAACATGTAGGCGAGGTTGCATTCCGGAATGTTTTAGTGGAAACTATCGCGTTCATAACACCCGGGCCCGCACTTCCCGGTTAAAGCGTGGGAGGCCCTGACTTCGGCGCACTTATGGTGTGCTCCCCCGACTAGCGCAGACGGACATGGCTCAGATTTTTCATCGCAGTACGAATTTCATCGCTCGGTTCAGTGTGTTCTCCGCTATTTTTCTGGGAGGATTGGCGCTAATCGCGGTGCTTGCAGTGGCGCGTTCGCCGTATATGACGCGCCAGAACGTGACGCGTGAGCAGCCGGTGCAGTTCAGCCACAAGCACCATGTGGGCGACGACGGGATCGACTGCCGGTATTGTCATACCGGAGTGGAAACCTCGGCGTTTGCAGGCATTCCTCCCACAAAAACGTGCATGAACTGCCATTCGGTGCTGTTCAACAATGCAAGTTATTTGGAGCCGGTGCGCGCGAGCTACAGCAGCGATAAATCGATCGAGTGGGTAAAGGTGCACCGGCTAGCGGATTTCGCTTATTTCAACCACAGCATTCACGTGAATAAAGGCGTTGGCTGCTCGACGTGCCATGGACAGGTGAATCAGATGCCGCTGGTTTTCCAGGCGAATACGCTGCTGATGCAATGGTGCCTGGACTGCCATCGCAACCCGGAGCAGGCGCTGCGTCCGAAAGACCAGGTTTTCAATATGGACTGGAAAGCGCCCAGCAATCAGGCGGAAATCGGCGCCAAGTTGCGGGCTGACTACAAGATTCGGACAACGGAAGAGCTGACGAGTTGTTCGACCTGTCATCGCTGATGGATGGTATGAACGAACACGAAAAACACGAACACCTGAGTGGTGAGCTCGATCGCCAAGCCGGACCCGCGGAAAATTTGACGTCGCACGAAAGCTCACTGGATTTGGCGGCGGTGCGTGCCAAGCTGCAATCGAAAACCGGCAAGCAGTACTGGCGCTCGCTCGAAGAGCTCGCCGAAGATCCGCGATTTGAAGAGCTGCTGCACAACGAATTTCCGCGGCAAGCGCCTTCCGAATGGGACGAAGGTGTGGATCGGCGCGATTTCCTGCGGCTGATGGCTGCGTCGCTGGCGCTGGCAGGCCTCTCTGGTTGCGGCCGCACGCCCGAACAGTATCTCGTGCCGTACGTGAAGCAGCCGGACGGGCTGATCCCGGGCGAGCCGCAGTTTTACGCCACAGTGATGCCGTTTGGCGCTGACGCCATCGGAGTACTCGTCGAAAGCCACGAGGGGCGGCCCACAAAAATCGAGGGCAACCCCGACCATCCATCGAGCCTGGGCGCCACAAACGCTTTTGCGCAGGCTTCGGTATTGAATCTGTACGATCCGGATCGCGCCCAAACGACGACGAGATTCGGCGAGATCAAGACCTGGGCTGAATTTCTGGACAGCGCGCAGGTCATCGCGGCCGAAGCGAAGAGCACGGGGGGAGAGGGATTCCGCATCCTCACCGGCACAATCACTTCACCGACGCTGGCCGCGCAGATTCAGTCAGTCCTGGCGCTGTACCCGAAGGCGAAGTGGCACCAATGGGAGCCGGCGGTCGGGGATGGGGCGCGCGAGGGCGCGAAGCTCGCTTTCGGAAGATATGTCAACACGGTTTATCGAGTGGAAAAAGCCAGCGTCATGCTTTCGCTGGACTCCGATTTTCTTGGCAGCGGGCCGGGGCACATTCGCTACGCGAGAGAGTTTTCGCGGCGCCGCAAATTGAATGGGCCGAATGATTCGATGAACCGGCTCTATGTGGTCGAACCGACGCCGAGCGTTACCGGTGCGAGCGCGGATCATCGCTTGCCGCTGCGCGCTTCGGAGGTTGAACTTTTTGCGCGGGCGCTGGCGGGTAAGCTCGGCCTCGGCGGCTCTGCGATGCCCGCTGCTGAGGCTGAAAAATGGCTCGACGCGGTTGCGAAGGATCTCCAGAACCACAAGGGGGCGTCACTGGTGGTTGCTGGCGAGCAGCAATCCGCGGAAGTGCATGCGCTCGCTCATGCTATCAACGCGGCCCTCGGCAATGCGGGCATGACGGTTTACTACACGGAATCTGTGGAAGCGAATCCGGTCAATCAACTCGAATCACTACGCGAGCTTTGCGCTGACATGTATGCGGGTAAAGTGGAGACACTTCTGATCCTAGGCGTCAACCCGGTTTACACTGCGCCGCACGATCTTGGTTTTGCATCGTTGATTGGATTCGACGAGAAAACAAAACAGAAGAAAGTAAAAAACGTCGTCCACGTCAGCTCACACTTCGATGAAACTTCTGAACTATGCGACTGGCACGTGGCGGAATCGCACTATCTGGAGACCTGGGGGGACGCGCGCGCATTCGACGGCACACTCAGCGTGATTCAGCCTCTTATCGCGCCGCTTTATCGCACGCATTCCCAGCGCGAAGTTCTTGCTGCGTTTACTGATAAGCCCGGTATTTCCGACTACGACGTGTTGCGCGAGGGCCTGAAAGCGGCGCATCCTTCGGCGGACTCCGAAAAATTCTGGCGCAAGACGCTGAATGACGGGCTCGTTGCCGGCTCGGCCTTTGCACCAATCAATGCCGCCGCAAAATTCAACCCTGCCAGTCTTCCTCCGGCGAAAACCACAGCCGCGGACGAAATCGAATTCATCTTCCGACCCGATCCATGCATGTACGACGGCCGGTTCGCCAATAACGGCTGGCTGCAGGAATTAGCGAAGCCAATTACCAAGCTCACCTGGGACAACGCCGCTCTCGTGAGTCCAAAGACCGCGGAGAAACTAGCATTGACGCACGAAGTCGCAGCGCGGGCCGGCGAGCACGGAAAGATTTATTCGAACGTGATCGATATTTCGCTTTCGAACAGCAAAGTGACCGCCGCTTCGTGGACGCTCCCGGGACAGGCTGATGGGGTGATCGTTCTCCCGCTCGGATACGGACGCAAGAAGGCGGGCTATACCGGTACGAACAAAGGTTTCAACGCTTACGTCGTGCGTGCCTCCACTGCTCTCTGGACCGCCACCGCTCCGGCCAGCGCGATTAAAAAAACCGGCGAAGACTACCCGCTGGCGTGCACGCAGTATCACTTCAACATGGAAGGCCGGCAGATACTGGCCACTGGCACGCTCGAGGAATACAAGAAGAATCCCGGCTTCGCCCACGAGCACCACGAAGAAGTTCCGAAAGAACTTTCGCTTTACAAGGAGTTTTCCTACCCCGGCTATGCCTGGGGCATGGCGATTGACCTGAACAGCTGCAACGGCTGCAACGCGTGCGTGGTCGCGTGCCAGTCAGAGAACAACATCCCGGTGGTCGGCAAGGATCAGGTGATGCGCGGGCGCGAAATGCACTGGATCCGCATCGACCGCTATTACGAGAAGGCGCATTCGGCAACAGGCGACCCGTCCAGTTACGACGCCTCACTCTTTAACCCGGAGACATTTTTCCAGCCGGTCCCCTGCCAGCAATGCGAGAACGCGCCTTGCGAGCAAGTTTGCCCCGTGGGCGCCACCGTGCACAGCGCCGAAGGCCTGAACGACATGGTCTACAACCGCTGCGTGGGCACGCGCTACTGTTCGAACAACTGCCCGTACAAAGTGCGGCGATTCAATTTTCTGCGCTTCCAGGATTGGGAGACGCCGCAATTGAAGTTGCTGCGCAATCCGGAAGTGACCGTGCGCAGCCGCGGCGTCATGGAAAAGTGTACCTATTGCGTGCAGCGCATCAACAACGTGCGCATCGAATCGGAAAAGCAGAATCGCCCGATTCGCGACGGCGAAATCGTGACCGCCTGCGAAGCGGCCTGCCCAACCGAAGCTATCGTTTTCGGCAACGCCAACGATCCGAACAGCCACGTTGCAAAGCTGAAAGCGCAGCAGCGGAATTACACGCTGCTCGGCGAGTTAAACGCGCGCCCGCGCACCACGTATCTTGCGGCCGTGCGCAATCCGAACCCTGAATTGGAGAAGGCATGAGCGCCGGGCAACCGCCACTCGATTCTCCTGAGATTCGGCGCCTCTCGCCGGTGCTGGGGCCGGGGTATACCTTCGGCTCGGTCACGGACAAGATCAGCGCCATCGTTTTGACGCGTCCCACTTCTCTGGGCTGGTTTATTGGTTTTTCGATTGCGTTCAGCCTGATGGGCTTGATGACCATCGCGATCGGCTGGCTCATCATCAAAGGCACCGGCATCTGGGGCATCAACATTCCGGTTGGCTGGGGCTTCGCGATCGTCAACTTCGTGTGGTGGATCGGTATCGGCCATGCAGGCACGCTGATCTCCGCGATTCTCTTTTTGCTGAATCAGAAGTGGCGCACGTCCATCAATCGTTTTGCCGAAGCCATGACGCTTTTCGCGGTGGCGTGCGCCGGAATTTTTCCGTTGATTCACACCGGCCGGCCGTGGATGGCGTTTTATATGTTTCCGTATCCCAGCACTATGGGGCTTTGGCCACAGTTTCGCAGCCCGCTGATCTGGGACGTTTTTGCGGTTTCGACTTACGGCACGGTGTCACTGCTCTTCTGGTACGTGGGGCTGATTCCCGATCTGGCGACGCTCCGAGATCGCAGCATCAAAAAGCCCATGAAAATTATTTACGGGATGCTCTCGATGGGCTGGCGCGGTTCGGCGCGGCACTGGCATCGCTACCAGTCGGCTTATCTGTTGCTGGCCGGACTGGCAACGCCGCTGGTTCTTTCCGTGCACACGGTCGTGAGCTTTGACTTCGCGGTGGCGATCGTTCCCGGCTGGCACACCACGATTTTCCCGCCGTACTTTGTCGCCGGGGCGATTTATTCCGGTTTTGCCATGGTTTTGACCATTGCGATTCCGCTGCGCAAGGCCTACAACCTGGAAGACTTCATCACCATGCGCCACCTGGACAACATGGCCAAGGTCATGCTGGCCACCGGGCTCATTGTTGCCTATGGGTACTTCATCGAATTTTTCATGGCGCTTTACAGTGGAAACAAATTTGACGTTTTCCTGGTGCAGCAACGGCTTCACGGTCCCTACGCTCCGTTTTATTATGCGCTGATCTTGTGCAACATCCTGACGCCGCAACTGCTCTGGTTTTACAAGATGCGCCACAATGTCGCGGTCCTCTTCATTATGTCCATCGTTGTGAACATCGGCATGTGGTTGGAACGATTCGTGATCGTGGTGATCAGCCTCACGCGTGACTTTGTGCCCTCGGCGTGGGGCCGGTACAGCCCGACGTTTTGGGACTGGGCCACTTTTATCGGAACCATGGGAATGTTCGTCACGCTCATCTTCCTGTTTGTGCGCGTGCTCCCGGCGATTTCCATCGCGGAAATGCGCGAACTGGTGGCGGAGACGGCGGAGGAAGAGAAATAATGCTGCACCGCTCTCACATTTACGGCGTGATGGGTGAGTTCAGCAGTCCCGAAGAGCTCATTCACGCCGTGGAGAAAGTGCGCGAAGCGGGCTACCGGCGCGTCAACGCCTATTCGCCGTTTCCCGTGGAAGGGCTTTCCGAAGCGCTTGGCTTGAAGCGCAACATGGTACCCCTGATTTGCCTCATCGGGGGACTTACCGGGGGCCTCGGCGGTTTTTTCTTCCAATATTGGGTGGCGGTGATCGCGTATCCGCTTAATAT
>Ga0210401_10001951_pt1 | contig 23289 bp, 20 predicted proteins | sample IncBWH32MmetaG_FD_150866 | JGI IMG/M metagenome (GOLD analysis project Ga0210401, IMG submission 150866) | Forest soil microbial communities from Barre Woods Harvard Forest LTER site, Petersham, Massachusetts, United States - Inc-BW-H-32-M | ecosystem: Environmental > Terrestrial > Soil >... | reverse complement strand
ACGTCCAGATCGCCACCGGGCAGCGGCGATCTTCCGGTCCAGCCCTTGCGCGCAATCGCGCTGCGCAAATAAGGCGCCAGCCGCTCCAGCGCCTCTTCGGCCAGCCGCCGATAGGTCGTGATCTTGCCGCCGTAGATCGACAACAGCGGCGCGCCGCCCGGCGTATCGAGCTCGAACACGTAGTCGCGGGTCGCTGCCTTGGCCTCGCTCGCGCCATCGTCATACAGCGGGCGAACGCCGGCATAGGTCCAGACCACCTGCTCCGGCCTCACGGGTTTTGCGAGATACTCGCTGACCGAGTCGCAGAGATATTTGATCTCTTCTGGCGTCGCTTTCACCTTCGACGGGTCGCCGTGATAGTCGCGATCGGTGGTGCCGATCAGCGTGAAATCATCCTGGTAGGGAATTGCGAACACGATGCGGCCGTCGGAATTTTGGAACATGTAGGCGCGGTCGTGCGCATAGAGCTTTCGCACTACGATATGCGAGCCCTGCACCAGCCGCACTTTTGCGCGCGCGTTGACGCCCGAGCCCGAGGCCAGCACCTCCTCGACCCACGGGCCGCCCGCATTGACGAGCACCCGGGCGCGAATGCTGCGGCGCTCGCCGCTCACCGTGTTTTCGACCGTGACCTGCCAGACGCCGTCGACCTGCTGGATTTCGGCCGCACGGGAGCGGGTGTGGATTTGCGCGCCGCGATCGGCGGCGTCGCGCGCGGTCAGCACCACGAGGCGGGCGTCGTCGACAAAACAGTCGGAATATTCAAAGCCCTTGGTGTAGCGGTTGGCGATCAGCGGCTTGCCGACCTCGTCGCGCGAAAGATCGACCGAGCGGGTCGGCGGCAGCAGATTGCGGCCGCCGATATGGTCATAGAGAAACAGTCCGAGCCGCAACAGCCAGGCCGGGCGCAGCCCCGCATGGTGCGGTAGAACGAATCGAAGCGGCCGAATGATATGGGGCGCGATCTGCCAGAGGATTTCGCGCTCGATTAGCGCCTCGCGCACCAGCCGAAACTCGTAATATTCGAGATAGCGCAGGCCGCCATGCACGAGCTTGGTCGACCAGGACGACGTTCCGCTCGCCAAGTCGTTCATTTCACACAAGAAAACAGAATTGCCGCGGCCCGCCGCGTCGCGCGCGATGCCGCAGCCGTTGACGCCGCCCCCGACGATCGCGAGGTCGAAAATCCGATCCAAAGACGCTTCCCCGGCGTTCGCCCATTCACTTTGGCGATTTTACTTTCGGTTTTGATTAAATCACAACCAAAAGCGAAAGCAATGGGAAAGGGAGCTCTTCGGGACGACTTTGGAATGAATGTCGCCGCCAATATCAACCCCGTCATCCTGAGGTGCGAGCGAAGCGAGCCTCGAAGGATGAATGGCCCAGCTTGGGGCCGTCCATCCTTCGAGACGCGCGCAAGAGCGCGCTCCTCGAGACGACGGAGAACACCTAGCGCAGCCGCGTAACAGTCGAAGGAAGGTCAGTTGCGCCCTCGTCGATATCGACGGCGGGTTTCGGCATCGCTTCGATCACCTCGATGCCGCGGGTGTGGCAGATATTTGCCAATCCCGCCGGGAGTGCTGCGTCCGTGACAAAGGTCTGGATCTGGCTGATATGGGCGATGCGCACCGGCGCGCTGCGGCGGAGCTTGGTCTGGTCGGCGACCAGCATGACGCTGCGGGCATTGGCGATGATCGCTTGCGCCGCCTGCACTTCGCGATAGTCGAAGTCGAGCAGCGCGCCCTCCTCGTCGATCGCAGACGCGCCGATGATGGCGTAGTCGACCTTGAACTGGCCGATCAGATGGGTCGCCGTTGAACCCACCACCGCGCCGTCGGCGCGGCGCACCGCGCCACCGGCGACGATCACCTCGATCCGCGGGTGTCGATAAAGCAGCATCGCGACGTTGAGGTTGTTGGTAATGACGAGCAGGTCCTGATGCGAGGTCAGCGCGCTTGCGACTTCTTCGGTGGTGGTGCCGATATTGATGAACAGCGAGCAGCCATTGGGGATCAGCGCTGCAGCGGCAGCTCCAATCGCCTTCTTCTCTTCGGCGGCGACGAAGCGGCGCGCTTCATAGGCGAGGTTCTCGACGCCGGAGGCGATGATGGCGCCGCCATGAATCCGCGTCAACGAGCGCTGCTCGCAAAGATCGTTGAGGTCCTTGCGAATGGTCTGCGCCGAGACCTCGAAACGGCGGGCAAGATCTTCCACCATCACCCGGCCGGAGGCGCGCGCGATGCCGAGGATTTCGGTCTGGCGGTTGGATAGTCCGGCCATGGGCTGCACCTTGCGGCGGCTATAGACACCTTATGGTGCTTCGGTTCGCCTCTGCGGTCAACGCGGCAGATCGGCAACGCCACGGCCGGATGGCCTAACATCGAATTACAGTTACCGTCGTTGTGAGGCCACCGGGTCGTGCGAGTGCACGACGGACAACGCAAGCCGACAAGCATCGCTGCGTGGCGCAACACAAGACCGCCGGGCGTCTGGCTTTGGTTCGGCCAAATCCCGTCCGGTCACGTAGAGCCTTCATTCAGCCGCCGAAGGCTTCGTCGCGCAAATGCGCATCCGCAATCCGCGCGTCGGGGTTGTTCGTGATGGTCATGAACCAAACGAGGCTGAAGAACAGCGACCATGCCGTGTCCCAATAGATCCAGTTCATGTGATTTCCTCGCCGAAAGACGTCGAGAACTGCAAGCATATCAGAATTCTCATTCTCTTGGCGAAAAAGGACGCATCAAATAACGACGCTTGGATGACAATGCGCAAACACTCACGACGTTTTGCGCCGCGGAACCGGCTACCGGGCTGGGTCACATCGTCGCGGAGCTTATCATCGGGCCAGCCGAAGGCCGGACCCGGCCCCGCGTAATCACGGGAGGTCTACGACGCCATTCCGCAATGCGCCGTTCACGAGGCGAATGGCCGGCTGCTCGACGCCGGCACGGCCGAACGAACACCCGATGGACAGCAGGAACAAGACCCGCCGTCGGCGGCACAATCGTGCGCAGGCGCGTCTTCGTTGACAAACACGACTTTAACGGTTGGATCGAAGATTGCCTCTGCAGCTTCGGCGAACTTTGCCCGACGCGTGATCACCATTCCGGGATGCAGGCGGCCGGAGCGCACGTGCTCGATAACCTCGGGCATCCGCGCGCGGGCATGAACGCGGCTCAAATGCAGGCTGAGCCCAATGCCGTACATGTCACGTAGCGGCACGCCGGTCAGCGGCTCCGTACCGCCGTAGGTGCGATGACAGATGCCGCCGTGCTCGGTGGAGCGGATCGCGAAGCCGAGCCCGTCTGACGACCAGCTAGCGTCGATGGTGATCGGGAACGGGCTGCCCGGTGCGCGGCCCTCGAACGTACCACGTTCGACAACGTTGAGGCCGAGGGTGCGCGCAACCGCGAGCCGACGTTCATCGCTGTCGACATAGACCACTTCCGCGGCGCCAAATACCTTCGCTGCCTGCGCCGCGTAGAGACCGCCGCCGACGACCAGCACCCGCGCGCCGGGACGCTCCTGCAGATAAGGGACGGCCGAACGAAAGCCGTCGGTGACGTTGTCAGCGATCCCGGCAGCGATTGCCACATCGAGTTCGGGAGGCTGAGCCAGTAGCATATGATCGGCGAACGGCACACGGATCAAGTCCGACAGCCCGCCGCCGTAATCCACGCCCGACAATGGCGCCATGCCATAGGAGGAGCGAAATGGCACGCTCTCGCAATTGCCGGTCAATCCGCGACGACAGGCGGCGCACTGTCCGCAACTCACCTGGAATGGCACGATGACCCGGTCGCCGGGCCGGAAGCTCGCCACCGCATCGCCGATCGCGACGACTTCGCCAGCCGTCTCGTGGCCCAGAGCAAACGGACCGGCCCAGCCGGTCTTGCCCGTGACGATTGGAAGATCGAGACCGCAACGCGTGACCGCAAGCGGCCGAACCAGCGCATCGCCGTCGCTCTGCAGCGTCGCCAAGGGTACCTCTCGCCATTCGACTTTACCCGGCGAGACGTAAGTGAGTTGCCGCATGCTGCTCATGCCGTTCCTCGTTTTTGGTGTTTCCATATTCAGGCGTCTGGCCGCCTGTCTGGCCCCGACGGACGCGCGCTGCGTCCTCCTCCAGCGACCCTCCAGCGGGGGACGCTCGATCGAAACCGGCCTCGATCACAGCCCCAGCACCGCCTTGGTGATGATATTGCGCTGGATCTCGTTGGAGCCGCCAAAGATCGAAACCTTGCGATAGTTGAAATAGCTCGGCGCGATCTGCGCGGTCCATTCCATCGCCTCGTTGGAGCCATCCTCGCCGTGCTCGTCATAGGGCACCGCAAACGGCCCGATCACTTCCATCAGAAGTTCGGCGGTGGTCTGCTGGATTTCCGTACCCTTGACCTTCAGCATCGAGGACGCCGGATTAGGCTTGCCCTTGCCGTGCTTGCCTTCGTCGGCGACGACACGCAACTGCGTCAATTCGAGCGCCTTGAGCTCGATCTCGACGGCGGCGAGCTTTTCGCGAAAACCCCGATCCTCGATGACAGGTTTGCCGCCGGACTCGACCTTCGAGGCCAGTTCCTTGATGCGACGGATGCGCTCCTTGGACACGCCGATGCGGGCGATGCCGGTGCGCTCGTTGCCGAGCAGGAATTTGGCGTAGTCCCAGCCCTTGTTCTCTTCACCGATCAGGTTCTCGACCGGCACCTCCACATCATCGAAGAATATCTCGTTGACCTCGTGGCTGCCGTCGATGATCTGGATCGGGCGCACGGTGACGCCCTTGCTCTTCATGTCGATCAGGATGAAGGAGATGCCGGACTGCTTCTTTGCCGCGGGGTCGGTGCGGCACAGGCAAAAGATCATGTCGGCGTATTGCGCCAGCGTAATCCAGGTCTTCTGGCCGTTGACGATGTATTTGTCGCCCTTGCGCTCGGCCTTGGTCTTCAGCGAGGCGAGGTCGGAGCCGGAGCCCGGCTCCGAAAAACCCTGGCACCACCAGTCGTCGGCATTGGCAATGCGCGGCAAATAATGCTTCTTCTGCGCCTCGTTGCCGAAGGTGTAGATCACTGGGCCGACCATGCTGACGCCGAACGGGAGCGGCGCCGGCGCCGGATACATCTGCAGCTCTTCGTTGAAGATGTAGTGCTGGACCGCCGTCCACCCCGTGCCGCCATATTCCTCCGGCCAGTGCGACACGCCCCAGCCCTTCTTGTTCAGGATGCGCCACCAGGCCACCATCTCGTCCTTCGAAGGCTGGCGGCTTTCGACCAGCTTCTGCCGCGTCTCGGGCGGCACATTGTCGCAGAAGAACGCCCGCACTTCTTCCCGGAACGCCATCTCTTCCTTGCTGAAAGCCAGATCCATCGTATCCTCCTGTTGCCGCGACCCGCAAAAGTTTTTGCCGCGGCGGACCGGATTCAAGGATGCCGGCAGCGGGTTCAGATGACAAATGCAGATTTCTCGCCGATGATGAGATTTTTTCACCATTGAGCCGCCCGACGTCAACGTCAGCGCGGCTGGCGTCCGAGCGCGGCCCTCGACAGGCGTCCGCGATCGTCAAGCACGACGGCGGCGCTGGTCGAAGGATCGACACGCCGCGCGCACCCAGGCGATACAGGCCCTGATCATTCGATCGACGCGGGATTCAGGACGGCGAACGAGCCAATAGCGCGCTCTTGGCCCGCTCAAACCCGGGAAAGCCGCAATCAGGCGTTCACCAAATCCCGGCCAGAGATAGGTGAGCGGATCAACCGCAAGTGCAACGCCGAGGTTCTGCTCGGCCGCCTGGAGCGTCGCGGGCGCACTGTCAAACCACAGGTCGCGGCTTTCATCGCGTTGGGAAACTCCCTGGGCGCCGAGCCAGGCGCTCCAGGCGCGAGGCTGCGTAGCATCGTGGATGAGGCGCGCCGTCGCGAGATCATCCGGTTTGTGCACGCGCCGCTCCGCCAGATGAGCCCGCGTCGCAACCGGCAGCCCGCTGATACGCAGCAGTTCGGTGCATTCGAGTCCGCTCCAGCGCCCGGCACCGTAGCGGATGGCGAGATCGACGTCATCGCGATCAAAATCGGCGTATCTCGTCGTCGCCTCGATGCGCACATCGTAGTCCGGCCACCGCGCCGAGAACTTCGCGAGATTCGGGATCAGTATGGTTTGGCTGAACAAAGCCGTCGTGCTGACCCGGATCTGCCGAGCCGTTGCACGGCCGCGCACGACGGCCGAGCCGCGGTCGAACGCCAGGAAGCCCTGCCGCACATAGGGAGCGAGGCAAGCGCCAGCCTCGCTCAGGACCACGTCGCGGCCCTGCCGACGGAACAGGGGTGAGCCGATCTCGCGTTCGAGCGCCTTGATCTGGTGACTGACGGCAGACGGCGTGACGCCAAGCGCATCGGCCGCAGCGCGGAAGCTGCCGAGACGCGCGGCCGCGTCGAAAGCGAGCAGACCCGACAGCGGAAAGCTGCCGCGCTCCAGCCCTATCATTGAATTTTTCTCATGCATGCGCCGCGGCCTTTATTTCCCCTGACGGCCATTCTCATATCACCATGCTTACGTTCGCTCGCACTGGCTTTTTCGTCGGGGGCGCGGGGGCGCACTCAAATTTAGTCGCGAATTTGCTTCCGACGATAATGCCGCGGCCCAGGAGCAAGAGGTCTCGCGACGGCATCTGCAACGTAAGTCTTGAGCGGGTGGCGGAATGAAAAGGCCGCGTGGTCAGGCCGTGATCGGCGGCGAGTCCTGCTTGATTGCTTGCGGACGTCCCTGATCGTCGATCGAGACGTAGGTAAAGTTGCCATCGGTCACCAGGATCGCCTGCATCTCCTTGCGCCGCAGCACCCAGGCTTCGAGATGGACCGTGATCGAGGTGCGGCCGACGCGCACAAGCTTGCCGTGCACCGAGACGAGGTCGCCGACATAGACGGGCTTCCTGAAATTCATCGCCTCGATCGCGACCGTCACATTACGCGTCTTGGTGATCTTGGCAGCGAATACGCCACCGCTGATATCCATCTGGCTGAGCAGCCAGCCGCCGAAGATATCGCCGTTCTGGTTGGTGTCGGCCGGCATCGCCAGGGTGCGGGTGCAGAGCTGGCCCTGCGGCTCACTCTCTGTATTCTGGGGCGGTTGGAAGTGCGTCTCGCTCATTTGAAATTCTCCCAACCCGCGTCGGGCGTGAAGCGACCGCCGTATTTTGCCGCCAGCGCCCGCAACGCCGACACCACATTGTCCGCCCCTCGCGTGCGCGCGTAGTTGAGCGGGCCGCCGCGGAACGGCGCATAACCGGTGCCGAAGATCATGGCGCCGTCGACCGCATCGGCATCATCGACGATGCCCTCGCGCAAGGCCGCAATGCAGACATTGGACATCGGCAGGATCAGCCGGTCGGTCATCTCTTCACTCGGCTGCGCGCCGGCGGCCGGGGCGGGGCCCTTGTCGGCCTTGCCGTCCTTCCAGACATAGAAGCCTTTGCCGGACTTGCGGCCAAGTTCACCCTTGGCCACTTTCTCTCGCAACCAGGCCGGTGTCGGCGGCAGCAAATCGCCGAATTTCGAGCGCAGCATGTCGCCGACGTCGAGGCAGATATCGAGCCCGACCTGATCGGCGAGTTCGATCGGTCCCATCGGCATGCCGAACTTCTCCGCCGCCGCGTCGATCACGCGCTTGTCGATGTTCTGGTCGAGCAGCACCATCGCCTCCAGCATGTAAGGCGTCAGCGCACGGTTGACGAGAAAGCCCGGCGAGCTCTTCACCGGCAGCGGCAGCCGGTCGATGGCGCCGACAAAGGCCAGCGCCTCCTTCAGGAGCTGCGTGTCGTTGCCGTCGTGGCTGACCACCTCGACCAGCTGCAGCCGCGATACCGGATTGAAGAAGTGCAATCCGAGCAATCGCTCCGGCCTTTGCAACGCGGTGCGCAGATCCTGCAGCGGGATGCTCGAGGTGTTGGTGGCAAGAATCGCGCCCGGCTTCATCTTTGGCTCGAGCGAGGCATAGACCTTCTGCTTCAATTCGAGCTTTTCTGGCACCGCCTCGATGATGAGATCGGCGTTACGCACGCCCTCGCCATCCATGTCGGGGACGAGGCGATCCAGCGCGTCCCTGACATCGGTCGGTTTGCGCAGGATTTTCTTGAACAGCTCAGTGGCGCGTTTCATCGCGCCCGCGATCGGCTCCGGCTTCATGTCGGCGAGCGTGGCTCGCATGCCCTGATTGGCGCACCATGCCGCGATGTCGCCGCCCATCGCGCCGGCGCCGATGACGTGGACATGGTCGACCTTGTTGCCGCTGCCAGCCAGCTTCTTCATCTGCTCGCGCAGGAAGAACACGCGGATCAGGTTCTGCGCGGTCGGCGTCACCATCAGATTGGCGAACGAGGCTTTTTCCGCGGATAGCATCGCTGGCCTGTCGCCGCCGTGCTTTTCCCAGAGATCGATCAGCGCGTAAGGCGCGGGATAATGTTCGTGCGGCACGGCCTTCTCGGCCTCGCGGCGCATCCGCGAAGAGAGAAAACCCCGCGCCGGGCCGAAGTTCAGGACGGTGTTCAACAGCGTAGGCCGCGCGCGCTGCAGGCGGCCGAAGATCGCGTCCTTGACCGCGTTGCCGACGTGGCGCTCCTCGGTCACGGCATCGACCAGCCCGAACGCCTTGGCCCGCCGCGCGTCGATGGTCCGGCCGGTCAGCATCAACGTCATCGCCTGCATCGGATTGATCAGATGCGTCAAACGCGCCGTGCCGCCGAGGCCAGGATGTAATCCCAGCAGCACCTCCGGAAAACCAAAGCGCGCGCCGTCGATCGCAATACGCGACTGGCAGGCGAGCGCGACTTCGAGGCCGCCGCCAAGGCAAAAGCCATGGATGACGGCCACAGAGGGAATGCGCAACGTCTCGAGCCGGTCGATCACCGCATGCGCGCGGCTGATTCCGGCCTCGACCGTGCGGGGATCGCTGGCGCCGCGGAATTCGTTGACATCGGCGCCGGCGATGAACCCGGATTTCTTGGCCGAGCGAATGACAAGACCTGCCGGCCGCTCGCCTTCCAGCTCGGCCAAGACCTTGTCGAACTCCTCGATCACATCGGCCGACAGCGTATTGGCGCTCCTGCCGTCGCGGTCGAACAACAGCCAGGCGACGCCGTCAGCGTCGCGCGTCAGCTTGAAATGGCGATAGGCGCCGGTCGCCTCAGGCTTTGGCCCGAGCGTGAGCACCCGGTCGGCGAGAACGTCCATGATCTTCGAATCCATGATCACACCGTCTCTATCAACATCGCGCCGCCCTGCCCGCCACCGATGCATTCGGTAGCGACGCCGCGCCTGGTGCCGAGCCGCTTCATCGCATTGACCAGATGCAGCACGATGCGATTGCCGCTACAGCCGACGGGATGACCGAGGCTGATCGCGCCGCCGTCGACATTGAGTTTTGTCTGGTCGATTTGTCCCGCGGCGCCGTCAAGTCCCAAAATTTCGTGGCAGAATCTTTCGTCATTCCAGGCGGCGAGACAGCCGAGTACCTGGGTCGCAAAGGCCTCGTTCAATTCCCAGGTCTCGACGTCCTGTAACGCTAGTTTGTTGCGCTTCAAAAGCGCGGTCGCCGACAGCACCGGGCCGAGTCCCATGATCGAGGGGTCGAGCGCCGCCCACTGGCTGTCAAGGATCACAGCCTTCGGCTTCAAGCCGTGTTTGGCAACCGCCTCTTCGGAAGCCAGAATCACCCAGGACGCGCCGTCGGTGATCTGGGAAGAATTGCCGGCGGTGACTTGTCCCCACGGACGTTCGAACACCGGCTTCAGCTTTGCCAGCGTCTCCGGCGTCGAATCCGGCCGCACGCCGTCGTCGTGATCGTAGAATTTGCCGTCGCGGGAAAACGCGGTCTCGACCTCGCCTTTCAGAAAACCTTGCGATTGTGCGTTGGCGAGCCGCTTATGGCTTTCGGCCGCATAGACGTCGGACTGGGCGCGCGTGATGCCGAACAGGTGCCCGACCACTTCGGCGGTCTGCCCCATGTTCAGTTCGGTGATCGGATCGGTCAGCCCGCGCTCGAGCCCGATGACCGGCTTGAAGTAGGCCGGGCGCGCCTTCAACGCGGCAAGGATTTTTGCGCCGATACCCTTGGCGCCGGCGAGGCCCGCAAACCAGCGCACGCCGGCTTGCGGCCAGACCAGCGGCGCATAACTCAACGCTTCAGCGCCGCCGGCGAGAATCAGATCGGAAACGCCTTCGCGGATATAGCGATAGCCGGTGTCGATCGATTGCATGCCGGAGCCGCAATTGATCTGCACCGTGAAGGCGACCATGGATTCCCCCGTGCCGAGCCGCAGGGCCGCGACACGGGCCGGATTCATCTCGTCGGCGATGACGTTGACGCAGCCGAGGATCACCTGATCGAACGCGGTGGGCGCAAAGGGTTGCCGCGCGAGGAGCGGTCGGCCGCATTGCACGGCGAGATCGACTGGGGTGAACGGGCCGGGACCGGAACGCGCCTTCAGGAACGGCGTCCGGCTGCCGTCGACAATGAAAACCGGTCGCGCCATCAGCTCGCAGCCCTCTGCTCACCAATCTCCTGGAAGAACTGATGCACGTCGGCGGCTTTCTTGTAAATCGGCGACAGCGCCTCGGGCGCAAAATCGTCGACCTCGATCACTTTCGAGACCGCTTCGTGGGCGGCAGCGAGCTGATCGCCCTCGGCTTGCGTGACGACTCCTTTTTTCACGGCCTCCCGCGAGTCGTGGAGGTGAGCGGCGCGCATTCGCTTGGCGATATCTTCGGTAGCGGCCACCAGCAGAAACGCCTTTTCCAGCCGCGCAGGGCCACCGTCGTCATCGACATGCGCGAGATCCGGCGTGAGGCGGTCGCGTGCCGCTCCCGGCTCCAGCACGAGCTGGGCGCATTGATGCACGACGAGATCGGAAGGACCAACCACGCGCGCGCCAAAAGGCTGGATCAGGAATTTCAGCACGATGCCGACAAACCGGTTCGGCAGGTTCGCCATTATTTCGGCGAAGCGGCTCTCGATGGTCTTGAAGCCCTGCGCCATGCACCATTGGAGCGCGGCAAAGTCAGCGGGCTCGCGGCCCTCGTCCTGCCAGCGTTTCAGCGCGGCGGAAAGCAGATAAAGTTCGGAGAGAATGTCGCCGAACCGCGCCGACAGCATCTCTTTGCGCTTCAGCGCGCCACCCAGAGTGAGCAGCGCCATGTCGGCGCACAGTGCAAAGTCTGCGGAATAACGCGACAATTGCCGATAGAATCGCGTGGCGTCCCCGGCGTCGGGTGCGGGCGCAAACATACCAAAACTCCAGCTGCGGCCCCAGGCCCGGAACAGCGTGATGAAGCAATGTCCGACATGCTTCCAGAGCGCCTTGTCGAAGGCGTCGAGGCCGCGCGCGCGGTCATCGTCGCCAAGCGCGTTCATCTCCTCCAGGAGGTAAGGATGCGCGCGGATCGCGCCCTGCCCGAACACGATCAGGTTGCGGGTCAGGATGTTGGCGCCTTCGACGGTGATACCGACCGGCACCGAGCGATAGAGACTGCCGAGGTAATTCTGCGGGCCGTCGATCACGGCCTTGCCGCCATGGATATCCATGGCGTCGTCGATCGCGATCCGCATCCGTTCGGTCGCCTGCAGCTTCATGATGCCGGAGATGACGGCCGGATGATGCCCCTGATTGAGCGCGGCGCAGGTCAGCCGGCGCGCCGCGTCGAGCAGGTAGGCGATGCCGGCGATGCGCGCCAGCGGCTCTTCGATGCCCTCGAACTTGCCGATGGAAATGCCGAACTGCTCGCGGACGCGGGCATAGGCGCCGGTGGTGCGCGCCGCGAAGGCGGCACCCGCCGCCGACAATGACGGCAGCGAGATGCCGCGACCGGCGGCGAGCGCCGTCATCAGCATCTTCCAGCCCTGGCCCAGGCGCTCTTGTCCACCGATGATGTAATCCATCGGGATAAAGACGTCGTGGCCCCAGTTCGGCCCGTTCTGGAACACCTGCATCGCCGGCAGATGGCGATGGCCGATCTCGACGCCCGGAAGATGCGTCGGGATCAGCGCCACCGTGATGCCGAGGTCTTCCTGTTGACTGAGCAAATGATCCGGATCGTAAGCCTTGAAGGCGAGGCCCAACAGCGTCGCGACCGGCCCCAGTGTAATGTAGCGCTTGTGCCAGTTCAGCCTCAAGCCCAGCACGTCGCGGCCTTCAAAGTTGCCCTTGCAGATGATGCCGCTATCGATCATCGAGGCGGCGTCGGACCCGGCTTCCGGGCTGGTCAGGCCGAAGCAGGGGATGTCGCGCCCGTCGGCGAGCCGCGGCAGCCACCGCTCGCGCTGGTCTTTGGTGCCGAACCGCATCAACAATTCGCCGGGCCCGAGCGAATTCGGCACCATGACGGTGACGGCGGCCGCGAGCGAGCGCGTGGAAAGCTTGCGCACCACTTCGGAATGCGCGTAGGGCGAGAAGCCGAGCCCGCCACATTCCTTCGGAATGATCATGCCGAAGAATTTTTGGCGCTTGATGAAGTCCCAGGCCTCGGGCGGCAGATCGCGCCATTCCCAATTGATCTTCCAGTCGTCGAGCATCGCGCAGAGCTCGTCGACCGGGCCGTTGAGGAAGGCCTTTTCCTCTGCCGTCAGCGCAGCCTGCGGATAGGCAAGCAATTTCGACCAGTCGGGATTGCCGGTGAAGAGATCGGCATCCCACCAGACGTCGCCGGCCTCCAGCGCCTCGCGCTCGGTGTCCGACATCGCCGGCAATACGCCGCGCGCGAGAGAAAAGATCGGCTTGGTGATGAAGTCGCGGCGGAAGGAGCTCATGGCGATGTCCTCCTGGGTAGGGAGAGAGGCTGGCGCGAAGACGACTCACTCTAGCGGAAAGCGTAAAGATTCAGGTGGCATTTCGCATTGAAAATGAGCCGAAATTGATCGGTGACCGATAACGGCAAAATCCCACTTCAGTTCCGAAAACGCTGGCGAATACAGGCCTTAGACGTAGGATGGGTAGAGCGAAGCGAAACCCATCAGATGCTTGCGACGACAAGATGGGTAGCGCGGAGTTTATCATCGGGCGCACATTCGCGCGACCCGTTGGCTCAACCCATCCTACAGGGGCCGCGATTGAACTAATCCGGCCGTGTCATCTCGAACATGGCCTCCGGCCTGACCTCGAAATAATCTCCCCTGCGCCCCGCGCGCACGATCGGACGCGCCAATGCTGTCTGGTACACGCCGTCCTTGATCATGGCCTTGTCGATATGGACGGCCACCACCTCGCCCAGCGTCAGCCAGGCCTGCGCCTTCTCACCATTGGCGCCCTGCAACTGAATGATCTGGGTCAGCCTGCATTCGAACGAGACCGGGCTTTCGGCGACCCGCGGCACGTTGACGAGCTTGCCAGGGGCCGCCGTCAACCCTGCGATCTCGAATTCGCTGACGTCGCGCGCGACATGGGCCGCGGTTGCGTTCATCTGCCTCGCGAGATCCATGGTCGCGAGATTCCAGACGAATTCCTTCGTCTCCTGGATGTTGGCGACGCTGTCTTTCCAGGAGGTCGATGAGAAGCCGATGATCGGCGGGACGTAACAGAAGCCGTTGAAGAAACTATAGGGCGCGAGATTGACGTTGCCGTTGGCGCCCCGCGACGAAATCCAGCCGATCGGGCGCGGAGCCACGATGGCATTGAACGGATCGTGCCTGAGGCCGTGGCCGTTCTTCGGCTCGTAATAGTGCAGGTCCTTTGGGCTCTTGGCGTCCATTATATCTTCCGATTTTTCGTCATTGCGAGCGCAGCGAAGCAATCCATAGGGGCCGCATGCCGTGGTATGGATTGCTTCGTCGCTTCGCTCCTCGCAATGACGGGAAAATTCTCCGCCGGCTTCTAACCCACCCTGCCGATCGCCTTACCACTTACCGCAAGCCCCGCAAGGATAAAGTCGATCATCTGGTCGATCTCCGGTCCCGGCTTGTTGGCGGATTGCGCGATCATCTGCGGATGGAAAAACCGGATCATCCCGGTGCAGACGCACATCGCCGCCAGCGGCACGTCCGAGACCTCGAACTCGCCGGACGCGACGCCCTGCGCGATGACGCCGGCGATGCTCTCGGTGATCGTCTGCATGTGGGCGACGCAGACTTCCCAGCTCTCCTCCATCGCGACCTCGACCATCTCATGCAGCTTGGAATCGCCGACATAGCGCTCCGAGTTCATGCGGTGAATGGTGGTCATGAGCTCCCGCAGCCTCGTTGCCGCGGGGCCCGGCCGGGTGGCGATGGCCGCGGTCGCGTCTTCGACTTCACCCATCAGGGTGCGCGCGACGCCTTCGTGGATCGCCTTCTTCGAATCGAAGAAGCGATACACATTGGCCGGGCTCATGCGCAGCTCTTTGGCGATGTCGGCGACCGTGGTCTTTTGATAGCCGATCTGCCGAAACAGCCGCTCCGCCACCGCGAGAACCCGCTCCCGCGTGTCGCTTTCAACATGTTCGGAAATCAGCGTCATGACCTGCTCAATGTTCAATTATTCCGCCGCTTCAGCAAGCGGAAATGCCGGCTCTTGATGTTGCGGCGCAGAAACGGCCTGCTCGCTTGTGCCGCTTTCCTCGAGGCTCTTGCGGAACCAGAGGGCGTACAGTCCCGGCAGGTACAGCAAGGTCAGGAAAGTCGCAACAAACAATCCGCCCATGATGGTGATCGCCATCGGGCCCCAGAACGCCGAGCGCGACAGCGGGATCATCGCCAGAATCGCCGCAAGCGCGGTGAGCACCACCGGTCGGGCGCGCCGGACAGTGGCCTCCACGATCGCTTCCTTGCGGGTCAAGCCATGGGAGACGTCGGTCTCGATCTGGTCGACCAGGATCACGGCGTTGCGCATGATCATCCCGGCCAGCGCGATTAGTCCCAGCAGCGCCACGAAGCCGAACGGCTGGCTCGCGACATTCAAGCCCAGCGAGGCCCCGACGATGCCGAGCGGCGCCGTCAGGAACACCAGCAACAGCCGCGAGAAGCTCTGCAGCTGGATCATCAGGAGCGTCAACATGACGATGACCATCAGCGGGAACAGCACGAAGATCGAGGCATTGCCCTTGGCGGATTCCTCGAACGCGCCACCCGCCTCGATCCGGTAGGCCGGCTCGAGATGATCGCGGATCTCCTGCAGTTTTGGCCAGATCTGGTTGGTGACGTCGGGCGCCTGCACGCCGTCCACGACGTCGCCGCGCACCGTGATCGCCATGTCGCGGTTGCGCCGCCAGATGATCGGCTCCTCATGAGAGTATTCGATCCTGGCGATCTGCTGCAGCGGCACGGCAACGCCGTTGCGGGAGGTAATGGTGAGATCGCCGACCCTGGCGAGATCGAGCCGCTCGGACGGCACCGCGCGGGCGACCACGCCGACCTTCTCGATGCCGTCGCGGATCGTCGTGACCGGCGCGCCCGAGATCAGCATGGCGAGCGCCTGCGAGACATCCTGCGGGGTGAGACCCAGCGCCCGGGCGCGATCCTGATCGACCACGAGCTTCAGGTACGGCGACTGCTCGTTCCAGTCGAGCTGCGGATCCTTGACGTTCGGGTTCCCTTTGACCACGTCGCGCACCTTGTAGGCGATCTCGCGCACGGTCTTGGGATCGGGGCCGATCACGCGGAACTGCACGGGGAAGCCGACCGGCGGGCCGAAGTTGAAGCGATCGACGCGCACCCGCGCCTCGCTCAAGGTGCCGTCAGCGACCGCATTCTCGATTTTGGTCTTGATCCGTTCGCGCGCCTCGACGTCCTTGGCGACGATCACGATCTCCGCAAAGGCTTCGTTCGGCAGCTGCGGATTGAGCCCGAGCCAGAACCGCGGCGAGCCCTGCCCGACATAAGCCGTATAGGTCGAGATGTCCTTGTCGCCCTTCAGCAAGGTTTCGGCCTTCTTCACGGATGTTCCAGTGACATTGAAGGCGGTGCCTTCGGGCAACCGCAGCTGCAAAAACAGTTCGGGCCGTTCCGACAGCGGGAAGAATTGCTGCTGCACATGGCCAAAGCCTATGATCGAGGCGACGAAGACGCCAATGGTTGCCACCACCACCTTGACGCGGTGGTCGACGCACCACTGAATCATCGCGCGCAGCGTGCGATAGATCCGGGTCTCGTAGACCGCGTGCGGGTCGTGGTTGTGGTGGACCTGGATGTTCGGCAGCAGCTTGACGCCGATATAGGGCGTGAAGATCACCGCCACGAACCAGGACGCGACCAGCGCGATCGCCACGATCCAGAAGATGCCGCCGGCATATTCGCCGACCGCGGAATTGGCAAAGCCGATCGGCAGGAAGCCCGCCGCCGTGACCAGTGTTCCCGTCAGCATCGGGAACGCCGTGGATTCCCAGGCAAAGGACGCCGCGCGGATGCGGTCCCAGCCCTGCTCCATCTTCACCACCATCATCTCGACCGCGATGATGGCGTCGTCGACCAACAGACCGAGCGCGATGATTAGCGCGCCGAGCGTAATCCGGTGCAGGTCGAGCGACATCGCATTCATGACGATGAACACGATCGCAAGCACCAGCGGCACCGAGGCCGCCACCACGATGCCGGTGCGCCAGCCAAGTGCGACGAACGAAACGAACAGCACGATGGCGAGCGCCTCGATGAAGGAATCCACGAACTCGCCGATCGCATGCTCGACCACCTTCGGCTGATCGGCGATCAGATCGACATTGATTCCTTGCGGCACCGCCTTCATGAATTCGGCGGTCGCGTTGGCTACCTCCTTGCCAAGCTCGAGGATATTGGCGCCCTTGGCGGTGACGACGCCGATGCCAAGTGCGGGCTTACCCTCTTGACGTACGACAAAGCTCGGGGGATCGACAAAACCGTGGGTGACGCTCGCGATGTCGCCGAGGCGGAACACCCGGCCGTTGCTTTCAACCGGCGTTTCCGCCACCGCCTTGACGCCGTCGAGCGCGCCGGTGACGCGCAGCGGCACGCGCTGCGAGGAGGTCTCGACCGTGCCGGCCGGCACGACGTTATTCTGCTTGGCGAGCGAGTCGAACAGGGCCTGCGGTGTAATGCCGAGCGTTGCAAGCTTGGCATGCGAGAATTCGACATAGATGCGCTCGTCCTGGGTGCCGTAGAGATCGACTTTTGTCACCCCCGGTACCTTCAAGAGGCGCTGGCGGAGACCTTCGGCGGCCTTCTTCAGTTGCGCATAGTCGGCGCCGTCGCCGGTCATCATGTAAAGGATCGAGTCGACGTCGGAGAATTCGTCGTTGACGACCGGACCGAGCAGGCCCGCAGGCAACTGGCCCTGCACGTCGACGAGCTTCTTGCGCAACAGGTAAAACAGGTACGGCACGTCCTTTGGCGGGGTGGAATCGCGGAACGTCACCTGCATTGCCGTGAAGCCCGGCTTGGAATAGGTCTGCACCTTCTCGAAGAAGGGCAACTCCTGCAGCTTCTTCTCGATGGGGTCGGCGACCTGCATCTGCATTTCGGCAGCGGTAGCGCCCGGCCACATCGCCGAGACATTGACGACCTTCACCGTGAAGAAGGGATCCTCGGCGCGGCCGAGCTTCTGGTAGGAGAAGAAGCCGGCAATGCCGAGCGCGATCATCAGGAACAGAATGAGCGCGGGATGGCTCACCGCCCAGCCCGAGAGATTGAAGCGCTTCATGTCACCCTCCAAAACGAAATCCGGTCATTGTCGTTCCGGGATGCGCGAAGCGCAGACCCGGAACCTCGAGATTCCGGGTTCGATGCTGGGCATCGCCCCGGAATGACGCGACTAGAACGACAGCGACGAGACCACCTTGACCTTCTGGGCCGGGTCGATCTTTTGCACGCCGAGGGCTACAACCTTGGCGCCCTCGTCGACGCCACCGGTGACGACGACATCGCTGCTTTCGAAGGCCTTGACGGTGACCGGTTTCAGCGTCACGTCGCCTCTGTCATCGACGACATAGAACGAGGGATCGCCGCCTTCGTTGAACAGCGCCGACAGCGGCAGCCGTGCGACGCGCTGGGTGGCGGCATCGGCAAGCGTCAGCGTCGCGGTCATGCCGAGCGACACCCGGTCGTCGGCGCCGGGCAGCGAGAATTTTGCAAGATAGGTGCGGGTGGCGGGATCGGCTGATGGTGCGATCTCGCGCAGCTTTGCCGCATACTTCTTGTCGGGCTCCGACCACAGCGTCACCGTCGCGGTGCCCTCCTTGGCGCGCCCCACCAGCGTCTCCGGGATCGAGACCACGGCTTCCTTTTCGGCAAAGCGCGCGACGCGAATCGCAGTCTGGCCGGAGGCCACCACCTGGCCGGGCTCGACCAGGGTCGCGGTGACGACGCCGCGGCCGTCGGCGAGAAGCGTTGCATAAGAGAGTGAGTTCTTGGTGAGATCGACCGAGCGCTCGGCACGATTGAGCCGGGCCCGCGCTTCGTCGGCGGCGGCCTTGGCCTGGTCGAGTTGCGCGTCCGTGGTCCAGCCTTTGACGCGCAAATCTTTCGCCCGGGTTTCGGCGGCGGCGGCCTGCGCCAGCACGCCGGTGGCGGCATGGAGTTCCGCATCGGCCTGCTCGGCCTGCAGTTTCAGGTCGACCTCGTCCAGAGTCGCCAGGGGTTCGCCGACATCGACGGTCTGGCCGACCTCGACGAGGCGCTTTGCGACCTTGCCGGGCACCCGAAAGCCCATGTCGGTCTCGATCCGGGGCTTGATCGTGCCGACAAAACTGCGCTCCGGCGATTCTGCCTCGTAATGGGCGGTGGCGACCAAAACCGGGCGGGACGGGACCGCCTTTTCGGCGACCTTGTCGTTGCAGCCGGCCAAGGAAATCGCCAGAACAGCTAACGCCACACCAGATAATAGCTTGTAATAGCTAGATAAAACAGATCTAGCGAACATCTGACAACTCCCTCGGCTGAACCTCGGGGGCACTGTCGATTATTAAGTGACGAATGTCAATATTCATCACTAATCATGATTTCGTGAGCAGTTCGGCTGGTTGAGAAGGCATTAACCGAAAGATCGCGGATTCAATTTTCCCTCCCCGGTCAGACCTGAGCGGCCCCAGCACGCGCGCGGCCGCCGGTGCGGAACACGATCACCGCGAACAGCGCCATGCCGAGCAGCACCGTGAGTGAGCCGGCAATGACAACGGGCTCGAAGCGGTCGTGCCCGCCCAAGAGAACGCAAGCGATGCCAATCGGAAATAACATCGCGCCGGCCACGCTGACGATCGCCTGATATCGCGCGAGCCGGCTCGCCGCTGCCTCCGGCACCGCGCGATAGTAGAGCGCGCAGAGAAACGGCGTGACAAAACCGAGCAGGTTGAGGTGTGCATGCACCGGCATCAGCCGGAAGTCCTGCCGGATGCCCATGACAATGCCGAGGACGATGCCGACCAGGGCCAATGAAACGCTGACGCGGAACAGCGACTTGATCATGATTTTCTCCTTTGATGATTTTCTTGAGATGAATTGGGGCGAGCTCGGACCCAGACGGCGCCGAAGGCATGGCCCGAGATCGCTTTTTTGAATACGAGAACTGGCTGGCGATCGGCCGAAACGCTTCAACCGGACGCGATCTGCGGCATCGGCTAATAGCCGAGCAAATAGCGCGGCACGCGCTCCTTGTAGCGGCGATAGGCGTCGCCGAACTTGCGCTCGAGATAGCGTTGCTCGCGGGTGACCACGGCGAAGTGCAGCACGATCCAGTTCGGCAGGATCAACAGCAGCAGCCAGTCGAGCGCAAAAATCAGCGCGACCGCATACTGCGTGATGATGATTCCGACGTAGAGCGGATTGCGGGTCCGTCGAAAGATGCCTTCGGTGACCAGCGCCGTGGTTGGCCGCAGCGGGTTGACGTTGGTGCCGTGACGCAACAGTGTGCGCCTGCCGACGATTGTCATCAGCATGCCTGTCGAGAACATGATCACACCCCATCCGATCCGCCACGTCTGATCGATGCCGTCGATCAGACCAAGCGGCGCCAGCCATTGCAGTACGCAGGAAATGGCGAGCGTCGAAAGCGGGATGACCGGGGGAAAGACGATGATATCCGGGCGATCAAGAGTGGTGTTGGTGGTGCCATTTGCAGGGACGTCTGTCATTACATCTCCAGTCAATTGTCAAAGTGACCTTTATCCAAGCGGATCGCTATTTGGCTGCGGCCCGCATCCTTTCTCCAATTGTCTCCACTGGAGACATATATGGAAAGCTTCGCTTTGCCGTCAAGGGGTGATAAATTGCCAGCGAAATCAGTGGGGACTGAGGGATGGCAAGAAAGTCGCAGCCGAAGCGCGATACGTTTCGTCACGGAAATTTGCCGGAAGCGCTCGTCGATGCGGCACTCGAGCGGCTCGATGTGGCGGGCGTGGAATCGATCTCGTTGCGCGACCTCGCCCGCGACGCCGGCGTCAACCACCGCGCGGTCTATCGTCACTTCCCGGACAAGTTGTCGTTACTGGCGCTGGTCGCGGAACGCGGCTGGAAGCGGCTGGCGCAGCGGTTGAGGAAATCCACCGCCGGCAAGGCGCCCGGCGAACCCGCGCTGATTGCCGGAGCCGCCGGATTCTTCCTGTTTGCACGCGATTGCCCGAACCTGTTTCATCTGATGGCCGGCGAGCGGATCAATACCGAAGGCAAGTTTCCGGACCTCGAGGCGGCTGTGATCGAGGCGCTGCAGATCTTTGCGGTCGGTTTCGCTGGCACCGGCATGGCGCCTGACATCGCGGTCGAGCGCACCGCGATATTCGTGGCAGCCCTGCAGGGCGTCATTACGCAAATTCTGCATAGGCGGCTGCGAGTGGCGCCGGCGAAAGCCAAAGCGTTCGTCGCCGAAATATCCGGAATGCTTGTCAAGGGAATACGTTAAGTCTGCCGCGGAGACCGGTTGATGCACCATGTCATGCCAAGCCGCGGCGCCAAATCGATCGTCCGCGCCGGTCTCTGTTTACCGGTCGTGATCTGCGGTCTCGCCCTGCGCTTGCTGGGGCCGGGCCTCGGTATCCCGGTCTTTGTCGTAAAATACGGTGGGTCCCTGCTGTGGGGAACGATGGTGTTCCTTCTGGTCGCAATCGTCGCTTCACGCTCGACGCGCCGGAGCGTCGTGATGGTCGCGGCCGTCATTGCCGTTGGCGTTGAATTGTTTCGCCTGGTCCACACCCCATGGCTCGACAGCTTTCGTCTGACCATGGCAGGCGCGCAGTTGCTCGGCCGCATCTTCTCGCCATGGGACATTTTGGCTTACGCCATCGGCATCGCGCTCGGGGCGCTATTGGACAACCTCGTCTTGAGAATGGTCAGGAGCGCAAGCCCTCACTCCGCGAGCTGAAAGCGCTGGAAGCGATCGAGTTCTTCCTCGATGCGGCGCTTGAAATCGTTGCGCGCACCGCGCGCTTTGCCCTTGCCGACCCAATTCCATTTCTGCATCAAGAGTTTCTTGTTCGCCCGATCGGTCTTCAGATCGATCGCGGCGACGATCTCATCCCCCACCAGCACCGGCAGCGCGAAATAGCCGAACAGGCGCTTCTCCTTCGGTACATAGGCCTCAAAGCGGTGCTCGTAGTCGAAGAACAGATGGGTCCGCTTGCGCTGGATGATCAAGGGATCGAACGGCGACAGGATGTGCACCAGTTCGCAAGCGCCCTCATGCGCATTTTCCAGCGTCTCCGGGCGCGCCCAATGCTCCTGCTTGCCCGCGCCTTCGAGGACGACCGGCACCAGCTCGTTGCGCCGGACCCTTTTCTCGATCAACCGCCGGATCGCCTTCTTGCGCGGCGCGTCGAGGTGACAGATCGAGTCCAGGCTCACGACCCCTTGCGCCTGCAACGCGCGGTCGAGCAGATAGGCGGTAGCCTCGGTCGCTGAGGCCTGCTTTGGCGGCTTGTCCCAGCCAAAGTGCCGCGCCATCAGCTCATAGGTCTTCAGCATGCCGTTGCGTTCCGAGATGGTGAGCCGGCCTTCATAGAAGGCGAGCTGCAGCGCCCGCTTCGACGGCTTGCGGCTCTGCCACAGATGCTCCTTTTCCGTCAGCACATCGTCCTCGATGTCGCGGATGGTGAGCGCGCCGTTCTGCCTGATCAGCCGCATCACCTTGCGCATGTCGGCCGGCTTGACGGAATTGAACCATCGATGGCCCTCGCGCTGGTGCAGCTTCATCGCCGGCACGAAGAAGCGGAAATCCTTGGACGGCACGTAAGACAAGGCGTGGGTCCAGTATTCGAACACGCTCTTGTCGACGCTCTGGGCCTGCCGCAGATCGGCGCGCCGATAGGCGGGGATACGGCTATAGAGAATATGGTGATGGCAGCGCTCGATGACGTTGATGGTGTCGATCTGCACATAGCCGAGATGATCGACCGCGGCGGCCACCGCGGCCCGGCCGTCGCCGAACGGGGCCAGGGTGTCGAGCCGTTGGGCGCTTAGCCAGAGGCGCCTCGCCTCGGCTTTGGTCAGGGAATGGGATTTTGCCGCCCGGGACATCGCCCGGCAATGTAGCGGAATTCGTCGAACATGGGAGAGGCCAAAGGAAAAGCCGCGTTGCTGTCGCGCAACGCGGCCGGAAAAAGCAAACCCGGCGTTGATCTACTTCGACATGCTCATCTTTTGCGCTTTCATGTAGTGCATGCAAGCGCTCTTCATCTTGCCGCTGCTCATGTCGGTGTTGGCCATGGCCATTTCCTTGTTGGCGCCCGTTTGACCGGGTGCCATCATCATGGTGGATTTGGCCATGTTGTCGCTCGTGCAGGCCATCATGGCCGCCGAAGCCGGCGTGAAAGCCAAAGTCGAAAGCATCGCAGCCGCGATCAGGACCCTCATCTCAACCTCGCTTGGAAAGGAAACGAGCGAATTGCTGGCTATCGGGATACGCATTTTCCCCCAGAAACGTTTCCGAAAGAAGACATTGAAGACATTTTTGTGTGCTGCGGTGCAATGCAAGGCAAACGGCGAGATGATTCTGCGGCCAACTAGCGATCGCGCTTCGGCCGCCCGGCGATGCTGCCGGTCGCGGTCTCCACGTCGCATAACGCCTTGCCGCGTTCCGGGGCCTGACACCTGTAGACGCTTCCGGTAAGCCGGTCGACCAGCCACGCGCTCTCCTCGGTCGGACCCTCGATCCCGACGTAACGGGTGCCGAGCGCGGTGATCAGCGTGGACAGCAGGATCGCAACCGCGATCAGAACCGCCCCGATCAAGATCGGTATCGAACTCGTGGAACCTGTCCCAGGCACGCCCGCGCGATATCCCAAATATTCGTTACGTTTTCTTACTGGATGAAACACGGCCCCTGCTACGCTTGGTTGCTTTTTTTCTTTTTCAGCTCTTGTTCTTGGCGAGCGCCGCTTTTGAACGCGC
>Ga0210401_10001949_pt1 | contig 23296 bp, 19 predicted proteins | sample IncBWH32MmetaG_FD_150866 | JGI IMG/M metagenome (GOLD analysis project Ga0210401, IMG submission 150866) | Forest soil microbial communities from Barre Woods Harvard Forest LTER site, Petersham, Massachusetts, United States - Inc-BW-H-32-M | ecosystem: Environmental > Terrestrial > Soil >... | reverse complement strand
TCTTTCACCGAGGCTCCCTCCTTCGCCAAGGCTCCCTCCTTCGCCAAGGCTCCCTCCTTCGCCAAGGCTCCCTCCTTCGCCAAGGCTCCCTCCTTCGCCAAGGCTCCCTCCTTCGCCAAGGCTCCCTCCTTCGCCAAGGCTACGGAGGGCAAGCCGGAGGGCAAGCCGGAGGGCAAGTCGGAGGGCCACCCGCGCAGCTTCGCCGAGTTCAGGCCGCAGCCGCTGCCGACCGGCCAGCGGCTCCACGGCACCGAGTCCGATGCGATCCGGGTCGGCAAGGCCTGGCACGCGCTGCTGCAGCACGCATCGGAGCCGGATTGGGAGCCGCAGGCGCAGCGCATCGGGGCCGATTTCTCGCTGAGCCAGGCGCAGGTGCGCGAGGTGTTCGAGGCCGCCCGGCGGGTGACCGGGTCGGCGCAGCTGGCGCCCTTTTTCGGACCGTCCGTCGCGGCGTGGAACGAGCTGGAGCTGGTCGATGCGTCGGGCGAGTCCCTGCGGATCGACCGCCTGGTCGAGCTGGACGATGCCATCTGGATCCTCGACTACAAGTGGCGCTGCCTGGATTCGGAACGCGAAGGCTATCGGCGCCAGCTGGCGCGCTACGCGGCCGCGGTCGGGTCGTTGCGGCCGGCCCGCCCGGTCCGCACGGCGCTGGTGTTGTCGGACGGTTCGCTGCTGGAAACGGACGCGGACGCGGGCGCTGATAAGATGGACAGCGGCGGGCCCCCTCGCATCGAGGCGCCGTGAACCTGGTCAGGTCGGGAACGAAGCAGCCACAGCGGAATTCCCCGAGTGCCGAGGACAAGGCTCGCCTATCCGAACTTCCGGCCCAGGACGCGGACATGAGCACTTCGCTGCGCATCGAACCGGCGCGGCCGCAACACGCGGCGGTGCTGCTGTCGCTCGTGCGCGAGCTGGCCCGCTTCGAGAAACTCGAGCACCAGGTGGTCGCCACCGAACAGCAGCTGAACGAGGAGCTGGGCGCGGCCCGACCGGTGATCGAGGCTTCGATCGCGTGGGAGGGCGTCGATGCGGTCGGTTTTGCGCTGTACTTCCACAACTTTTCGACCTTCCTGGGACGGCGCGGTCTGTACCTGGAGGATCTGTACGTGGTGCCGGGCGCGCGCCGGCGCGGCATCGGGCGCGCGCTGATCGCGCACGTGGCATCGATCGCCGTGGCGCGCCGGTGCGGGCGCTTCGAATGGGCCGTGCTCGACTGGAACGAGCACGCGATCGACTTTTACCGGTCGATCGGCGCCGAGCTGATGGCCGACTGGCGCATCTGCCGCGTCAGCGGCGAGGCGCTGGGCCGGCTCGGGCAGATTCGAACGGCATGACCTACCAGGTTCTCGCCCGCAAGTGGCGGCCGCGCGACTTCGGCTCGCTGATCGGCCAGGACCACGTGGTGCGCGCGCTCACGCACGCGCTGCAGAACCAGCGGCTGCACCACGCGTACCTGTTCACCGGCACGCGCGGGGTCGGCAAGACCACGATCGCGCGCATCCTGGCCAAGGCCCTGAACTGCGTGGGGCCGGACGGCCAGGGCGGCGTCACCGCCACCCCGTGCAACGTCTGCCGGGCCTGCACCGGGATCGACGCGGGCCGCTTTGTCGACTACATCGAAATGGATGCGGCCAGCAACCGGGGCGTGGACGAGATGACCCAGCTGCTGGAGCGCGCCATCTACGCGCCGGCCGATGCGCGCGTGAAGGTGTATACGATCGACGAAGTGCACATGCTGACCACGCACGCGTTCAATGCGATGCTCAAGACGCTCGAGGAGCCGCCCGATTTCGTCAAGTTCATCCTGGCCACGACCGATCCGCAGAAGATTCCGGTGACGGTGCTGTCGCGCTGCCTGCAGTTCAACCTGAAGCAGGTGACCCCGCAGGCGATCGCGCAGCGGCTGGGCGAGATCGCCCTGGCCGAAGGGGTGGCGGCCGAGCCGGCGGCGCTGCAGGCGGTGGCGCGCGCGGCGCGCGGCAGCATGCGCGACGCCCTGTCGCTGCTGGATCAGGCCATCGCCTACAGCGGCGGACGCGTCGACGCGCAGGCGGTCGACCAGATGCTCGGAGCGATCGATTCGACGCTGCTCGTTCAATTGCTCGACGCGCTGGCGCAGCGCGAAGCCTCGCGCCTGCTGGCGCTGGCCGACGCGATGGCCGAGCGCAGCCTGTCGTTTGCGCAGGCGTTGCGCGACCTGGCCAGCCTGCTGCACCGGATCGCGCTGGCGCAGCAGGTCGACCCGCAGGCGCGCGGCGAGCTGCTCGACGCGGATCTGGCGCGCCTGGCGCAGCGCTTCACGCCCGAGGAGGTCCAGCTGTACTACCAGATCGCGCTGCATGGCCGCAATGATCTGGGCCTGGCCCCGGACGAATACGCCGGATTCACGATGACGCTGCTGCGGATGCTGGCGTTCCAGCCCGAGATTGCCGCCGCCGCGGCGCCGGCTTCGGCCCGCAGCGCCGCTCTGAACGCGGCGAGGCCCCCGCGCACGGCCTCCATCGCAAAGGCCTCGGAGGCTAACGCCGCCCCAAGCAAGACTTCGGAGGCCAACGCCGCCCCAGGCGAGGCCCCGGAGGGCTTGCCCTCCGTAGCCGCGGCCAAGGAGGGCGATTTGCCCTGGCCCGAGCTGGTGAGCCGGCTGAAGCTGGCCGGAATGCCGCGCGAGCTGGCCCTGCGCAGCGAGCTGGTGTCGCGCGAGGCCGGTCATTTCCGGATCCGGGTGCCCGTGAAAACGCTGCTCGAGTCCGGCGCCGAAGCACGGCTGCGTTCCGCCCTGTCCGAGTACTTCGGGCAGCCGATCCGGATCTCGGCCGAGATCGGCGCCACGCGCGGCCCGACCGCGGCCGGTCTGAACGAGGAGGCCCGTGCGCAGCGCCAGCGGCGCGCCGAGGAGGCGATCTACTCGGATCCCTTCGTGCGAGAATTGATCGAGAACTTCGGGGCCAGCGTCGACCCGACTTCGATCAAACCGGAACAGGACACGTGAGAACCGGTCTAGGACGGATCATCTACGAAGTGACAGCTTTTCATTGGCTAGGGGAGCGCGAGGGGGCCAGCCAGCCCCCTCGCAGCCGATCCTCCCGGGTTTCTGTTGCAAGCTTGGGTCTCGTCGAAGCTGTTGTCGCATGAATGGCGGTGGTGCCCGATTATGAAGAATCAATTGGCGGGTTTGATGCAGCAGGCCCAGAAGATGCAGGAGAACATGAAGCGCCTGCAGGACGAGCTGGCCTCGACCGAGGTCGAGGGACAATCCGGGGCCGGGCTCGTGAAGGTGGTGCTCACCTGCAAGTACCAGGTGCGCCGCGTGACGATCGATCCCAGCCTGCTGGCCGAGGATCGCGACATGCTGGAGGACCTGGTGGCGGCGGCCTTCAACGACGCATCGCGGCGCGCCGACGAGATGACGCAGCAGAAAATGGGCTCGCTCGCCACCGGCCTGCCGTTGCCGCCCGGCTTCAAGCTTCCCTTCTGAACTCCGCGTGAGACTCGGCCCAGCGCTGGATGGTGTCGTCGATGCGCTGAAGCGGTTGCCCGGGATCGGGCCGCGGTCGGCGCAGCGGATCGCGTTTCACCTGCTGCAGTTCGACCGGCCGCTGGCCGCCGAGCTGGGGCGCGCACTGCTGGGCGCGGTCGACCGCGTCGGGCACTGCGCGCGCTGCAACACGCTGAGCGAGCAGCCGGTGTGCGCGACCTGCGCCGATCCGAAACGCGACCCGAGCCTGCTGTGCGTGGTCGAATCGCCCGCCGATCAGCTGGTGATCGAGCAATCGTTGTCGTACTCGGGGCTGTATTTCGTGCTGCTCGGAAGGCTCTCGCCGCTGGACGGGGTCGGCCCGCGCGAGATCCAGATGGACCGGCTGCTGGAACGGGTCGGCGACGGCGTCGTGCGCGAGGTGATCGTCGCCACCTCCTTCACTCCCGAGGGCGACGCGACGGCCCACTACATCGGGGAGCTGGCCCGCACGCGCGATGCGGGCATCAAGGTCACGCGCCTGGCGCGCGGCGTGCCGGCCGGGTCCGAGCTGGAGTACACCGACGTGAACACGATCGCGCAGGCGATGCTGGATCGCCGCGCGGAGTGACGATGAACGGGCCGCTGGCCGGCGTGAAGGTGCTCGAGCTGGGCACGCTGATCGCGGGCCCGTTCGCGGCGCGGGTGCTGGCCGAATTCGGCGCCGACGTGATCAAGGTGGAAGATCCCGACGGCGGCGATCCGTTGCGGCGCTGGCGCCACCTGCACCAGGGCACCTCGCTGTGGTGGGCGGTGCAGGCCCGAAACAAGAAATCGGTTGCGCTGAATCTGAAGGATCCGCGCGCGTGCGCGCTGGCCCGGCAGCTCGCGTTGCAAGCCGACATCGTGATCGAGAACTTCCGCCCCGGCGTGCTGGACAAGCTCGGGCTCGGCTACGCGCAGCTCGCCGAACAGAACCCGGCCACGATCATGATTCGGCTGTCGGGCTACGGGCAGACGGGGCCGATGCGCGAGCGGCCCGGATTCGGCGCGATCGGCGAGGCGATGGGCGGCATCCGGCACGTGACCGGATACCCCGACCGGCCACCGGTCCGGATCGGCCTGTCGATCGGCGATTCGATCGCGGCGCTGCACGCGGTGGCCGGCGCGCTGATGGCGCTGCGCTACCGCGACGCCACCGGCGGGGCAGGTCGTGGCCGCGGCCAGATGGTCGATGTGGCGCTGTACGAGTCGGTGTTCAACATGATGGAAAGCGCCGTGCCGGAGTATGACCGCTTCGGGGTCGTTCGCGAGCGCACGGGCACGTCGCTGCCGGGCATCGTGCCGTCGAACACGTACACGTGCGGAGACGGCGCCGCGATCGTGGTCGGCGGCAACGGCGATGCGATCTTCAAGCGGCTGATGGCCGCGGTCGGACGCCCGGATCTGGGCGACGACCCGCGGCTGGCTCACAACGACGGCCGCGTGCCGCGCGCCGGCGAAATCGACGCGGCGATACAGCAGTGGTGCAGCGGCCAGCCGATCGACCAGGCCCTGGCTGCGCTGGAGCAGGCGCAGGTTCCGGCCTCGCGCATCTACAGCGTCGCCGACATGTTCCGCGACCCGCAGTTTGCGGCCCGCGCGATGATCGAGGAGCACGCGCTGGGCGACGGCACGCTGCTGAAAGTGCCGGCCATCGTGCCCAAGCTGTCTGAAACGCCGGGGCGGACGCGCTGGCTCGGCCCGGCGCTGGGCGAGCACACCGACGAGGTGCTCGGATCGATCGGCGTAAGCCGCGCGCAGATCGACGAGTTGCGGCGCGACGGAGCGATCCTTTGATATCGGCCACGACCCGCACCCCCGACCGGTGTGGGAGAGGGGAGTTCAGCGCGCGACATCAATAGGCGTCTACAACGTTGCGACGCAGCGCACAGACCGCTACGACCTCGGCGGCATGCGCGTTCTGGGCGATGACGTGAACAGCGTGGTCGGCGGATGGTGCGTGGGCGGCAGGCCGCCCAGCTGGCCCGTGCCCTCGAAGTAGGTCGTCAGGCGCGAATGGATCTGCTCGGCCAGCGTAGTCAGGCGGCGGCGCACGTAGCCGGTGTAGATGCCCAGCAGGCAGTCGGCCAGTTGACGCCCGTACAGCTGGCGCAGGTGCGCGTCGGTCAGGATCGCGTCCAGCACCCGCAGCGCGGCGGCGTCCTCGCGCAGCCTGACCAGGCGCCGCGCCAGCCGCAGGTGCTCGTCGATCGGAATCACCTTCAGTACCTTGGGCTGCGTCAGCTGCAGGAAGGCCTTGCGCATCTGGTCGGAGTGCGATCGGGATCGCAGCCACAGCAGGCGCAGCGCCGCGTCCTGCAGCGTGGTCTCATCCGGGCCGAGCAGTGCGACGTTCAGGTACGAGCACAGGTGCTCGAGGCGCTGCGGCTCCAGGTCCACCAGCTCCTTGAAAAGCTCCTTGGCACGGCGCGTGTCCTGGCGCTTGGCGGCCTCGCGCGCCTCGTACGCCAGCCCGGAGTGCCGCTCGCCACCGGCGTCGGCGGCCTGTGGCCGCGCGGTCAATTCCTCGAAGCGGCGAGAATCGCGCAGCTTCAGCGTCCCGGCCAGCACGGCCCCAAAGGCCGCTCCGAACAGGTCGGCCGGCAGGGCCACCGCTGCGCGCGCCCCAAGAAACCAGCGCGTCGCCTCCACGCCGACCAGTATCACCAGCGCGGCCAGCCCCGGCACGCCGATCGTGGTCCGGCTCAGCGTCACTCGCGCGTGGACCGATCGGGTTCCGAACGTCGCGGCCAGCAACCCGGCCAGCGCCGCCAGCGCCGCCCAGTTTCCTTCGGCCGGCCGGTCGGAAAACAGCAGGTTCACAACGCCGCCGACCGCACCCCCTCCCAGGTAGCACAGAAGGAAAACACCGCCGCCGGCGGCCGCTTCCGCCAGGGGGCCGATCAGCAGCAGCACCCCCAGGCTGGTCAGCCAGGCCGCTACGGACGGGTGCAGGAACAGGTACGTGACCAGGCGCCACGGCTCGGCCCAGGCCCGGGCCGACAGCGCCAGGCGCGGCCCCAACGCGGAAGCCGTCAGCTGATCGAAGCGGCGCCGCTCGGCCTGCCATTGCCCGTAGCCGGGGTCCAGTGGCGTGACCACCTTGTCGGCATGCAGGTCCCGGTCGAAGGCGCGGTTCGAGCGCAGCGCCTCGATCGTTGCCGCCGGGTCGGCGGGCCGGCCGGTCGAGGGGCCGGCGAAGCGCTCCAGTTGCATCAGGCGCGCGACGGCGTCCGGGTCGGCGCTTTGCTGCAGGTATTCGCGGTAGCGCGGCAGCTCGATGGCCGCCAGGCCGCTGTCCACGTAGTGGGTCGCCGCCTCAGTCAGTATCGTGCGGTCGCGGGTGGCGCACACGACGAAGACAACCGTGCTGGCCAGCGCCAGTGCCAGCGTGGCCAGAGGGACCGGGGCGGTCCCTGAGCCGCGTCGTATCGGCAGAACGATCACTGGGCGTGGCTGAACCGGTGCATCGGCGTATCCCGGGGCGCGGCCGCTATAATCGGCTAGTTTAAGCGGCGCGCGGTCAGCCGATCCATCTGTTTGGCAACTCGCGCAGCCGCATATCGCCGCCAGGGCGCCGGTCGTCGTCCCGCGATCCCGTCACGCCCGTCCGGCCCGCCTTTGCAGGAGAGTGTTTGGCCCGCCTGTTCGACGATCCCCGCCCGCCGGCGCTGCTCGCGCTCGCTGACGGCTCCGTCTTTCAGGGCGTCAGCATCGGGGCTTCCGGCTCAGCCAGCGGCGAGGTGGTCTTCAACACGGCATTGACCGGATATCAGGAGATCCTGAGCGACCCGAGTTACTGCCGCCAGATCGTCACGTTGACGTACCCGCACATCGGCAATGTCGGCGCCAACGGCGAAGACGACGAGGCCCCGACCGTGTTCGCGGCCGGACTGATCGTGCGGGACCTGTCGCACTTCGCGTCGAACTTCCGTGCGGAACGCTCGCTGGAGCACTACCTGGCGGACCGCGCGGTGGTCGGCATCGCCGGGATCGACACGCGCCGACTCACGCGCCTGCTGCGCGACCGGGGATCGCAGCCGGGCGCGATCGTGTCGGGAAGCGACGAGCGCTCCGCGGTGCAGCTGGCGCGCTCGTTCCCGGGCATGGCCGGGCTGGACCTGGCCAAGGTGGTCTCGGTGCGCGAGCCGTACGACTGGAATGAAACGGCCTGGCAGCTTGGGCGAGGTTACGGCAGCCTCGCCGAGGCGCGCTGGCGCGTGGTGGCGTACGACTTCGGCATCAAGCGCAACATCCTGCGCCTGCTGGCCGAGCGCGGCTGCCGCGTGACCGTGGTGCCGGCGCAGATGCCGGCGGGCGAAGTGGTGCGGATGCAGCCCGACGGCGTTTTCCTGTCCAACGGCCCGGGCGATCCGGAGCCGTGCGGCTACGCGATCGAGGCCACGCGCGAGCTGATCGAGCGCGGCTATCCGACCTTCGGCATCTGCCTCGGTCACCAGATCATGGGGCTCGCGGCGGGCGGGCGCACGCTGAAGATGAAATTCGGCCACCACGGCGCCAACCACCCGGTGCTGGACCTGGACACGGGCCGCGTGCTGATCACGTCGCAGAACCACGGCTTCGCGGTCGACCCCGCCAGCCTGCCGGCCGGCTGCAAAGTCACCCATCGGTCCCTGTTCGACGGCAGCCTGCAGGGCTTCCGCCACATCGATCGACCGGCGTTCTGCTTCCAGGGCCACCCTGAGGCCAGTCCCGGCCCGCACGACGTCGCGGCTCTGTTCGACCGGTTCGTGCATCTGATGCAGGAGCGCCGCTGACGGCGGCACCTCCAATGCCGCGACGCCAGGACCTCGAATCGATACTGATCATCGGCGCCGGCCCGATCGTGATCGGGCAGGCCTGCGAGTTCGATTATTCGGGCGCGCAGGCGTGCAAGGCGCTGCGCGAAGAAGGCTACCGGGTCGTGCTGATCAACAGCAATCCGGCCACCATCATGACCGACCCGGACATGGCCGACGTGACCTACGTCGAGCCGATCACGTGGCAGGTGGTCGAGCGCGTCATCGCGCGCGAGCGGCCGCAGGCGCTGCTGCCGACCATGGGCGGGCAGACGGCGCTGAACTGCGCGATGGACCTGTATCGCAACGGCGTTCTGGAGCGCTACCGGGTCGAGCTGATCGGCGCCTCGCGGGACGCCATCGAGAAGGCCGAGGACCGCCAGAAGTTCAAGGAGGCGATGACGCGAATCGGCCTGATCTCGGCGCGTTCGGGCATCGCGCATTCGCTGCAGGAGGCGCTGCAGGTGCAGGCGACCGTCGGATTCCCGGCGGTGATACGGCCCAGCTACACGCTGGGCGGCACCGGCGGCGGCATCGCCTACAACATGGAGGAGTTCGCGGCGATGTGCCAGCGGGGCCTGGAGCTGTCGCCGACGCGCGAGCTGCTGATCGAGGAATCGCTGATCGGCTGGAAAGAGTTCGAGATGGAGGTCGTGCGCGATCGCAACGACAACTGCATCATCGTGTGCTCGATCGAAAACGTCGATCCGATGGGCGTGCACACGGGCGACTCGATCACGGTGGCGCCGGCGCAGACGCTGACCGACAAGGAATACCAGCGCATGCGCGACGCCTCGATCGCGATCCTGCGCGAGGTGGGCGTCGATACGGGCGGCTCCAACGTGCAGTTCGCGGTCGATCCGGCCAACGGGCGCATGGTGGTGATCGAGATGAACCCGCGCGTGTCGCGCTCCTCGGCGCTGGCGTCCAAGGCCACCGGGTTTCCGATCGCCCGGGTTGCCGCCAAGCTGGCGGTGGGCTACACGCTCGATGAGCTGAAAAACGAGATCACGGGCGGGGCCACCCCCGCCTCGTTCGAGCCGACCATCGATTACGTGGTGACCAAGGTCCCGCGTTTCGCATTCGAGAAATTCTCGCAGGCCGACGACAAGCTGACCACGCAGATGAAGTCGGTGGGCGAAGTGATGGCGATCGGCAGCACCTTCCAGGAGTCGTTCCAGAAGGCGCTGCGCGGCCTCGAGATCGGCTCCGACGGGCTGGACGAACGCTCGACCCATCAGGAAGAGATCATCCAGGAGATCGGCGAGCCCGGCCCGCAGCGGATCTGGTACGTGGCCGACGCGTTTCGCGCGGGCCTGACGCGTGCGCACGTCTACGAGAAGACCGCGATCGACCCCTGGTTCCTGGCGCAGATCGAGGAGCTGGTTCGGGTCGAGCAGCGCCTGGCCGGCCGCTCGCTGTCGTCGCTGCAGGCCGGCGACTGGCTGCGGCTGAAGAAGATGGGATTTTCGGACGCGCGGCTGGCCCATCTGCTGGCGGCTAAGCCGGCCGATGTGCGACGGGCCCGGCGCTCGCACGGGGTGCGGCCCGTGTACAAGCGGGTCGACACGTGCGCCGCCGAATTCGCCACCACGACCGCGTACCTGTACTCGACCTACCAGCAGGAATGCGAGGCCGAGCCGACTGCCCGCCGCAAAGTGGTCGTGCTCGGTGGGGGGCCGAACCGGATCGGGCAGGGCATCGAGTTCGACTACTGCTGCGTGCACGCCGCCATGGCGCTGCGCGAAGACGGGTTCGAGACGATCATGGTCAACTGCAATCCGGAGACGGTGTCGACCGACTTCGACATCTCGGACCGGCTGTATTTCGAGCCGCTGACCCTGGAAGACGTGCTGGAGATCCTGGACAAGGAGCGTCCCGAGGCGGTGATCGTGCAGTACGGCGGTCAGACGCCGCTGAAGCTGGCGCGCGATCTGGAAGCCGAGGGCGCCCCCATCGTGGGCACCTCGCCCGATTCGATCGACATGGCCGAGGATCGCGAGCGCTTCCAGCAGCTGCTGCAGCGGCTGCGGCTGAAGCAGCCGCCCAACCGCACCGCGCGCAACGAGGCCGATGCGCTGCGGCTGGCCTGGGAAATCGGCTATCCGCTGGTGGTGCGCCCCAGCTATGTGCTGGGCGGGCGCGCGATGGAGATCGTGCACGAGCCGCGCGACCTGGAGCGCTACATGCGCGAAGCGGTCAAGGTGTCCAACGATTCGCCGGTGCTGCTGGACCGTTTCCTGGACGATGCGATCGAGGTCGACGTCGATTGCGTCGCCGACGGCCGCCAGGTGCTGATCGGCGGCGTGATGGAACACATCGAGCAGGCCGGCGTGCACTCGGGCGACTCGGCCTGCTCGCTGCCCCCGTATTCGCTGCCGGCGCACACGATCGATGAAATGAAACGGCAGACCGAGGTGATGGCGCGCGCGCTCAAGGTGGTCGGCCTGATGAACGTGCAGTTCGCGATCCAGCAGGGGGTGGTGTACGTGCTCGAGGTCAATCCGCGCGCCTCCCGGACCGTGCCGTTCGTTTCCAAGGCGACCGGGGAGCCGCTCGCCAAGATCGCGGCGCGCTGCATGCTGGGCCGCTCGCTGGCCGAGCAGGGCGCGCGGGTGGACGTGACGCCGTCCTACTTCGCCGTCAAGGAAGCCGTTTTTCCGTTCGTGAAATTCCCCGGCGTCGATCCGCTGCTCGGTCCCGAGATGCGATCCACCGGCGAGGTGATGGGCGTGGGCCGCACCTTCGGCGAGGCGCTGTTCAAGTCGCAGCTGGCCGCGGGAGCCACGCTGCCGCCCAGCGGCACCGTGTTCCTGAGCGTGAAGGATTCCGACAAGCCCAAGACGGTCGAAGTGGCCAGGCTCCTGCACGAGATGGGCTACTCGCTGGTGGCCACGCGCGGCACGGCGGCGGCGATCGCGGCCGCTTCGATCCCGGTTCGCACCATCAACAAAGTCAAGGAGGGCCGTCCGCACGTGGTCGATCTGCTCAAGGACGGGCAGATCGACCTGGTGATCACGACGGTCGACGAGAAGCGCTCGGCCATTGCGGACTCGCGCTCGATTCGCACCACTGCGCTGGCGCAGCGCGTGACCTACTACACGACCATTGCGGGTGGGCGCGCTGCTGTCGAGGGCATGCGGCACCTGGCGGCGCTGGAGGTCTACGACCTGCAGTCCCTTCATCGCGAAATCCGCCGGCAGGCCGGTCCCCTGTAGACGGTTCATCCGTCCTGGACGGCCGCCCCGGATGCTTGCCAGCACCCGGCCACGCCGGTAAAGTGAGCCGCAGTCGGCCCCGGCAGCGTCGGGGCCTTGTTTTTCCCCCTGAATTTCCTCCCAACCACGGATGGCTTCGGCCGATGGCGGCGATTCCGATTACTGCGCGCGGCGCCGAGATGCTCAGGGCCGAACTGAATCGGCTCAAGGCGGTGGACCGGCCGGCCGTGATCCAGGCGATCAAGGACGCCCGCGAGAAGGGCGACCTGACCGAGAACGCCGAATACGAGGCGGCGCGCGAGCACCAGGGCTTCATCGAGGGCCGCATCAAGGAGCTCGAAGGCAAGCTGTCGGCGCTGCAGGTGATCGATCCGGCCACGGTCGACGCCGGCGGCCGGATCGTGTTCGGCGCGACGGTCGAGCTGGAGGAGGTGGACTCCGGCACCCGGGTCAAGTATCAGATCGTCGGCGACGACGAAGCCGACATCAAGGCCGGATTGATCTCGGTATCCAGTCCGATCGCGCGGGCGCTGATCGGCAAGAGCGAAGGCGACGTGGCCGAAGTGGCCGCGCCGGCGGGCCCGCGCGAGTACGAGGTTCTGGACGTCCGCTACATTTGACGCCGCGTGAGGGCGCGCGGGTGAGCTTCCTCGGGCAGTGGCCGGAACAGCACCATCAGCCGGCCGATCAGCTGGATACGGGCCGCACCCAGGTGCGCGGCGGCTTCGGCAAAAAGCTGTTCGCGCTGTGGCCGCGGCGACGCGGGCAGGCGTACCTTGACGAGCTGGTGCGCGCTCAGGGCGCGGTCGATCTCGTGCAAGACGGCCTCGGTCAGGCCATTGGCTCCCAGCAGCACGACCGGCTCCAGGTGATGCGAATCGGACTTCAGGCGCAGCCTTTGGTCGCGCGACAGGGTGAGCTCGGCCATGAGCAGGAAGAATAGCCCGGCCACGAAACACCGCTCGAAGCGGGATTGGATCCTGCGCCACCTGGCCGACCCCTACGTGCAGGCGGCCACGCGCGAGGGCTACCGCTCGCGCGCGGCCTACAAGCTGATCGAGATCGACGATCGCGACCGGCTGATCCGGGCCCCGGCGACCGTGGTGGACCTGGGAGCGGCACCGGGCAGCTGGAGCCAGGTGATCGTGCAGCGCCTGTCGGACAAATCCGGTCACCTGCGCGGGCGCGTGATCGCGCTGGATCTGCTGCCGATCGAGGCGCTGGCGGGGATCGAGGCGATCGAGGGCGATTTTCGCGAGGAGGTCGTCGAGCGCAGGCTCGCCGAAGCGCTGGGCGGGCGGCCGGCCGACCTGATCGTTTCGGATATGTCGCCCAATCTGAGCGGAATTGACGTGGCCGATGCCGCGCGCAGCCAGGACCTGTGTGAACTGACGCTGCAGTTCGCGGCCATCCACCTCAAATCGGGCGGTGACCTGCTGGTAAAGGCCTTCCACGGCAGCGGCTTCGGCCAGTTCGTCCACGAACTTAAGAAACGGTTTGCAACCGTTTCGGTGCGCAAACCGGCCGCATCGCGCGCCGCCTCAGCCGAGGTTTACCTGCTGGCCAGGGGACTGAAGCGCGATCCCGGGACCGCGCCCTAAAAACACCTTGAAACCAGGCCACTTCCGCCCCAAATCGGGTTAGGCGGAATAGATAATGAATGACCCTTCCACCCTGGGCCCTTGGCGGCGCCTAGACTTGTCCGGGAACGACTGTCGGCAGCCTAGAATAGGTCTGTCGCACCTGCTCTTTGAAGTGCCTGTTCGGGGCGCCGGCCAGCGGCGGCCCTGTCGGAGTGACGCAACTTGAACAACAGCATGCTCGCCAAGGCCGCAATCTGGCTCGTGATCGCGATGGTCCTGTTCATGGTGTTCCGGCAGCTCGAGCGGGGCGCCGCCGGCGGCGTGCGGACGGTTGCCTACTCCGAGTTCCTCGATCAGGTGCATTCGGGCCACGTGAAGACCGCGAAAATGCAGGATTCGGCCGGCGGAAACCTGGAAATCACGGCAACCACCGACGAGGGCGCGCAGGTTCACACGACCGGTTCGATCTACGACCGCGGCCTGTTCAAGGACCTGTTCGACAACAAGGTGCGCGTCGAGATCGAGCCGCACGAGGCGCCGTCGCCGCTGCTGAGCTTTTTCTACGCATTCGGTCCGGTGATCCTGCTGATCGGGGTATGGATCTTCTTCATGCGGCAGATGCAGGGCGGCGGTCGCGGCGGGGCCTTCTCGTTCGGCAAGTCGCGCGCGCGCATGCTGGACGAGTCCAACAACAGCGTGACCTTCGCCGACGTGGCCGGTTGCGACGAGGCCAAGGAGGAAGTGCAGGAGCTGGTCGAGTTCCTGCGGGACCCGTCCAAGTTCCAGAAGCTGGGCGGGCGCATTCCGCGCGGCGTGCTGATGGTGGGATCGCCCGGGACCGGCAAGACGCTGCTGGCCAAGGCGATCGCCGGCGAGGCCAAGGTGCCGTTCTTCTCGATCTCGGGCTCCGACTTCGTCGAGATGTTCGTCGGCGTGGGCGCCGCGCGCGTGCGCGACATGTTCGAGACGGCCAAGAAGCATGCGCCCTGCATCATCTTCATCGATGAGATCGATGCGGTCGGCCGCCAGCGCGGAGCCGGCCTGGGCGGCGGCAACGACGAGCGCGAGCAGACGCTGAACCAGATGCTGGTCGAGATGGATGGATTCGAAACCGGCCAGGGCATCATCGTGATCGCGGCGACCAACCGGCCCGACGTGCTGGATCCGGCGCTGCTGCGGCCCGGTCGCTTCGACCGGCAGGTGGTGGTGCCGCTGCCCGATATCCGCGGGCGCGAGCAGATCCTGAACGTGCACATGCGCAAGGTGCCGATCGGCGCCGACGTGAAGGCCGACATTCTGGCGCGCGGCACCCCCGGCTTCTCGGGCGCCGACCTGGCGAACCTGGTCAACGAAGCGGCCCTGTTCGCGGCGCGCCGCAGCGCGCGCGTGGTCGAGATGCAGGACTTCGAGCAGGCCAAGGACAAGGTCATGATGGGCGCCGAGCGCAAGTCGATGGTGATGTCGGAGGAGGAGCGGCGCAATACCGCCTACCACGAGTCCGGCCACGCGCTCGTCGCCAAACTGCTGCCCAAGACCGACCCGGTGCACAAGGTGACGATCATTCCGCGCGGCCGCGCGCTCGGCGTCACGATGCAGTTGCCCGAGCAGGACCGGTACGCGCACGACCGCGAATTCCTGCTGAACCGGATCTGTGTGCTGTTCGGCGGTCGCGTGTCCGAAGAAATCTTCATGCACCAGATGACCACCGGCGCCAGCAACGATTTCGAGCGCGCCACGCAGATCGCGCGCGACATGGTGATGAAGTTCGGCATGACCGAGGCGCTCGGGCCGATGGTGTACGCGGAGGACGAAGGCGAGATCTTCCTCGGCCGCTCGATCACCCGCACCACCAACGTGTCGAACTCGACGCTGCTGAAGATCGAAAACGAGATCCGTCGCATCATCGACGAGCAGTACGCCCTGGCCCGGCGGCTGATCGAGGAAAACCGCGACAAAGTCGAAGCGCTCGCCCACGCGCTGCTCGAGCTGGAGACGATCGACGCCGAGCAGATCGACGACATCATGGCCGGACGGCCGCCGCGGCCGCCGCGCGCCGGCAGCTCCGGCGCCCAGGCAGGCGCCTCCGCCGCGCCGGGCTCGGGAGTGCAGGGCGCGGCCCAGCCCGCCTGACGCACGCGTAACGCGCTTTGCCCTCACCCCCCTGCTTCGCCGGGCGCAGCCCGGCTACGCAGGGCGAAGCCCGTCCCCTCTCGCTGCGCGGGCGAGGGGCGATACAACCTGCCCTTGGAACGACCTCGGATTTGCGACGACGGGTCGCCCCTCGCCCGCGCAGCGGGAGAGGGGAGGGGGTGAGGGTTGCGGTACAGTCCCTGTCGTGAACGCCCCAACCCACTGGCACTGCGGCCGCTTTCAGTTGCCGCTGAACCGTGCGCTGGTGATGGGCATCATCAACGTAACGCCCGATTCGTTCGCCGACGGCGGCCGTTACCTGGCGCTCGATCGCGCGCTGGAGCACGCCCGGCAGCTGATCGCCGAGGGCGCCGACATCCTGGACATCGGGGGCGAGTCGACCCGTCCCGGCGCCTCGCAGGTCAGCCCGGCCGCGCAGATCGAGCGGGTGCTGCCGCTCGTGCGGGCCCTGCGCGACGTGACGGTGCCGCTGTCGGTGGACACCAGCGAGCCGGAGGTGATGCGCGCGGCGCTGGACGAGGGTGTGGCGATCATCAACGACGTGCGTGCGCTCGCCGTGCCGGGCGCGCTGGGGCAGATGGCGCGCAGCGATTGCGGCCTGGTGCTGATGCACATGCAGGGCACGCCGCAGACGATGCAGGACAACCCGACCTACGGGAACGTGGTCGACGAGGTGCGCGATTTCCTGCGCGCGCGCCGTGACGAGGCCGTCCGTGCCGGGGTGGCGCCGGAGCGGATCGCGCTGGATCCGGGCTTCGGCTTCGGCAAGCGCAGCGAGCACAATCGGCAGCTGCTGGCCCGGCTGGACCGGCTCGGCGAGCTCGGCCAGCCGATACTGGTGGGGCTGTCGCGCAAGGCCTCGCTGGGGGAGATGACCGGGCGGCCGGTCGATCAGCGGCTGGTGGCCTCGGTCGCGGCGGCGCTGCTGGCGATCCAGGCCGGCGCACACATCGTGCGGGTGCATGATGTGGCCGCGACGCGCGACGCGATCGCGGTGTGGGAGGGCGTTCGGCAGGAGCGGCTATGACTAAGCGCTATTTCGGAACCGACGGCATCCGCGGCACGGTCGGTGCATTCCCGATAACCCCCGAGTTCATGTTGCGCCTCGGCCAGTCGGCCGGGCGCGTGCTCGCGCAAAAGTCGGCCGGGCGCCGCACCACGGTGCTGATCGGCAAGGACACGCGGGTGTCGGGCTACATGCTGGAGGCGGCGCTGGAGGCCGGCTTCTCCAGCGTCGGGGTCGACGTGGTGCTGTGCGGCCCGCTGCCGACACCGGCGGTGGCCTACCTGACACGGGCCCAGCGGCTGTCGGCCGGCGTGGTGATCAGCGCTTCGCACAATCCGTACGAGGACAACGGCATCAAGTTCTTCTCGGGCGACGGGCGCAAGCTCGATGACGCGATCGAACAGCAGATCGAGGATCTGCTCGATCAGCCGTCGGGCTGTGTCGCCTCCGCCGAGCTGGGCAAGGCGCGCCGCCTCGACGATGCCACTGGCCGCTACATCGAATTCTGCAAGAGCACGTTCCCCGGCGAGATCGACCTGAAGGGGCTCAAGCTCGTGGTGGACTGCGCCCACGGCGCCGCCTATCACGCCGCGCCCGACGTGTTCCACGAGCTGGGCGCGGAAGTGGTCGCGCTGGCCGTGTCGCCGAACGGCTTCAACATCAACGACGGGGTGGGGGCGGTGCACTCCGACCAGCTGGCCGGGCAGGTCCGCCGGCACGGCGCGCAGCTGGGCCTGGCGCTGGACGGCGATGGCGACCGGGTCGTGTTCGCCGACGGCGAAGGCCGGCAGTACAACGGCGACCAGCTGCTGTACGTGATTGTGCGCGACCGCATGCTGCATTCGATGGTGCAGGGCGTGGTGGGCACGCTGATGACCAATTTCGCGCTGGAAAGGCGCCTGGCGCAGCTGGGCGTGCAGTTCGAGCGCGCCCGGGTCGGCGATCGGTACGTGCTGGAGGGACTGGAAAAGAACGGCTGGCTGTACGGCGGCGAGGGCTCCGGCCACATCCTGTGCCTGGACAAGCACACCACGGGCGACGGCATCATCAGCGCGCTGCAGGTGCTGGGCGCGGTGCGGCGCGCCGGCCTCACCCTGGCCCAGTTGACCGAGGAATTGCGTCTTTTCCCGCAGCACCTGATCAATGTGCCGATCGAACCCGGATACAACTGGAATTCGAGCGAGCGGCTCAAACGCGAGCTGTCCGAGGTGCAGCGCGAGCTGCACGGCAGCGGGCGGGTGCTGATCCGGCCGTCCGGCACCGAGCCGGTGCTGCGGGTGATGGTCGAGGCCGAGGACGCGAGCGCCGCCTGCCGCTACGCCGAGCGGCTGGCGGCGTCGGTTCGATAAGACGATTATATTTCATGTCACGATTCAGTGACATCAGTGAAATACTCTGCGGTGATGCCGGAGTGGCGGAGTCGACGTGTCAAGCGAACCATTGGAGCAGCCGAGCGCGGTGCAGGACCCCCTCGTACTGAAAGCCGAGGTTCAGCAGTTGAGTTTCTACTACGGGGACTTCCAGAGCCTGAAGAGTCTTTCCCTGCCGATCTACGAGCAGCGCGTCACGGCGCTGATCGGCCCGTCCGGTTGCGGCAAGTCGACCCTGCTGCGCTGCTTCAACCGGATCCACGACCTGTACCCCGGCAACCGGTACGAAGGCAGCATCACGCTGCATCCGGAGCGCATCGATATCCTGGACCGCGCGATCGATCCGATGGACGTGCGGATGCGCATCGGCATGGTGTTCCAGAAGCCGAGCCCCTTTCCGACCACGGTGTTCGAGAACGTCGCCTACGGACTGCGCCTGCGCGGCGTGCGGGCCAAGGTGGTCCTGGCCGAGAAGGTCGAGTTCGCCTTGCGGGGCGCCGCGCTGTGGGACGAGGTCAAGGACCGCTTGAGCCAGGACGCCTCGAACCTGTCCGGGGGCCAGCAGCAGCGCCTGTGCATCGCGCGCGCGCTGGCAACCGATCCGGAGCTGTTGCTGTTCGACGAGCCGACCTCGGCGCTGGACCCGATTGCAACCGCCTCGATCGAGGAACTGGTCGACGAGCTGAAAAAGCGCGTATCGATCCTGATCGTGACGCATAACATGCAGCAGGCGGCGCGCTGTTCCGACTACACCGCCTTCATGTACCTGGGCGAGCTGGTCGAGTTCGGACCGACCGAGCAGATTTTCCTGAAACCCTCGAAGAAGCAGACCGAGGACTACATCACCGGGCGGTTCGGTTAGGCGGCGGAGAGCGACGGATGGCGAGCGGCGAGCACACGATCAAGCAGTACGACCAGGAACTGGAGTCGTTGCGGGGACGCATTCTGCAGATGGGTGGGCTGGTCGAGTCCCAGCTGCGGATGGCGATCGACTGCTTCGAGCAGGCCGATCTGAGCAAGGCCGAGCAGGTGATCGAGGCCGACGAACGGGTCGACGCCGAGGAAGTCGAGATGGCCCGTCTGATCCTGAACCTGATCGTGCGGCGCCAGCCGGCGGCCAACGACCTGCGCCTGATCATGGGCGTGTCGCGCGCGGTCACGGACCTGGAGCGGATCGGCGACGAAGCCACCAAGATCGCGCGCGCCGCGCGCTGGGTCCACGAAAAAGACGTGGTGGTGCGCACGCCCAGGATCCGGGACATCCGCGTGTCCGCCGAAGCAGCCCTGTCGATGCTGCGCGGCGCGCTGGATGCGTTCGCACGCCTCGATGTGGTCGCGGCGGTCGAGATCATCCGCGAAGACAAGGGCGTCGACGAGCAGTTCCGGCTGATCCTGCGGCAGCTGATCACCTTCATGATGGAGGATCCCCGCACGATCACCGGCTCGCTGGACACGGTCTGGGTGGCCAAGGCGATCGAACGCATCGGCGATCATTCCAAGAATATCGCGCAAGACGTGATCTTCATCGCTCAGGGCGACGACGTGCGGCATGCCACTCCGGAGCAGGTCGCACGCGCGGTTTCTCAATCCACCTAGGTGATCTGCATGTCCAACGCCTCAATTCTCGTTGTAGAGGACGAACCTTCGATCCAGGAGCTGATCGCCTTCTCCTGCAGCAGCAACGGCTACCGGGTGCGTCGCGCCGAATCGGCCGGCGCGGCCGAGTCGGCGATCCGCAGCGAGCTGCCGGACCTGGTGATCCTGGACTGGATGCTGCCGGATCGCCCGGGGATCGAACTGCTGCGCGACCTGCGCGTTGCCGACCGGACCCGTGCCGTTCCGGTGATCCTGCTGACCGCCAAGGGCTCCGAAAGCGACCGGGTGGCCGGGCTGGACGCCGGCGCCGACGATTACGTGGTCAAGCCTTTTTCTCCGCGTGAGCTGGTTTCGCGCGTGCGCGCGGTGTTCCGCCGGCGCGCGCCTCAGAAAAGCGGCGAGGCGATCGAGTACGGCCCGCTCAGGATCGATCCGGCCCGGCACGAGGTCGCCATCGGCGAGCGTTTGGTCAAAATGGGCCTGGCCGAATTCAAGCTGCTGCGATTCCTGGCGGGCCATCCGGAACGGGTCTTCTCTCGCAGCCAGCTGCTCGACAACGTGTGGGGCGATCACGTGTTCATCGAGGAGCGGACGGTGGACGTGCACGTGCTCAGGCTTCGCAAGGCGCTGATGCAGGCCGAGGCGCAGGACCTGGTGCAGACGGTGCGCGGACTGGGCTACCGGCTCTCGACCCGGCCCGACCGCTGAGAGGCGGCGCGCGCGCGTGCCCGCGGGCGGGGCGCCCGATCCGGAATATCGGGACTACACTCGCAGCGATGTCCAACGGTGCAGGCGGGCGCCATCGCTTCATCTGGCCGGCCATCGCGCGGCTGGCGGTTCTTGGCGTGGTATGCGCCGGCGCGGGATTGCTGTTTGGCTCACGAGTCGGCCTGTGGCTGGCCGTCTCCAGCCTGGGCTTGCTGTACGCGGGGCAACTGGTGTATCTGGCGGCCCTGGGCAACTGGCTCGAGCGGCCGTCGCTTTCCACGATACCCAACGGGATCGGCGCCTGGGGCGAGGTGTTCGCGCGCCTTTACCGGCAGCAGCGCGCCAGCGAAATCGCCCAGCAGCGGCTGATCGACAACGAGGAGCGCTTCCGGCGCACCATCAGCGCGCTGCCCGACGGCATCATCCTGATCGATGCGTCGCTGCAGATCGAATGGTGCAACCCGGTGGCCGAGCGGCACCTGGCCGTTTCGCTCAAAAGGGACCAGGGTCTGCGGCTGACCAACCTGGTGCGCGATCCACCGTTCGTCGCGTACATCAGCGCGGGGCGCTACGAGCAGCCCTTGCTGTTCTCGCCGCTCGCGCTGCCCAGCGCCACGCTGGCTCTGGCGGTGGTCGAATTCGAGCCGGCCCGCTCGATCGTGGTCACGCGCGACATCACGCAGAGCGAACGCGTGGACGCGATGCGGCGCGACTTCGTCGCCAATGTGTCGCATGAGCTGCGCACGCCCCTCACGGTGATCAAGGGTTTCCTGGAAGCGATGATCGACGGTGGCACCGACCTCGGTCCGACCCGGCAGCACCACTTGAACCTGATGCACGAGCAATCCGACCGGATGCACCGGCTGGTCGAGGACCTGCTGACACTGTCGCGCCTGGAATCGCAGCAGGGTCCTGACGTGGAAGAGAACGTCGACGCCGCGCAGCTGGTGGCGGAAGTCGCCGACGAGGCGCGCACTCTGTCGGCGGGCCGCCACCGGATCAGCGTCGAAGCGCAGCCGCTGAAGCTGCGCGGCGGCCGTGACGAGCTGCGCAGCGCCTACGGCAACCTGGTGTCCAACGCGGTGCGCTACACGCCGGTCGGCGGCCACATCACGTTGCGATGCGTCGAGCAGGAAGGCGGCATCGCGCTGCAGGTCGAGGACACCGGCATCGGCGTGGCTCCCGAGCACATTCCGCGCCTGACCGAGCGCTTCTACCGGGTCGACAAGAGCCGCTCGCGCGAGACCGGCGGCACCGGCCTGGGCCTGGCGATCGTCAAGCACGTGCTGATCCGGCACCAGGCGCGTCTGGACGTGCGCTCGGAAGTGGGGCGCGGCAGCCTCTTCTCGGCCTGGTTTCCACCGGCGCGCCGCATCGTCTCGGTGGGCGAGCGCGAGGCGGCCTGAAGGGCTCCCCGGCGGGCCGCCCCGGCCGCGTTGCCGCTGCCGGGACCGACCGGTATCATCGTTTCTTTCGGGGCGTGGCGCAGCCTGGTAGCGCACCTGCCTTGGGCGCAGGGGGTCGGAGGTTCGAATCCTCTCGCCCCGACCAGACCTCTGCCGGCGCCAGCTTCGCTCCCCTCTCCTTCAGGGAGAGGGGCGGGGGTGAGGGTGGTAGAGGATTTTTTCTATGTGCATAGTGCCTGACCGAAGACTTGCGGGCTGCCCGTAGCTCAGTCCGGATAGAGCATCAGCCTTCTAAGCTGAGGGTCACAGGTTCGAGTCCTGTCGGGCAGGCCAAAGAAGATATCTACGCGGTGGACGTAGCTCAACGGTAGAGTCCCGGATTGTGATTCCGGTTGTTGGGGGTTCGAATCCCCTCGTCCACCCCACTGATTGCATTCAAGTTGTCCTCAGCCTCCGGGTCGGTCGAAACCGGCACTGTAGGTAAAATTGTAGGAAGACGGATCGCGTTGGCGTGATCCAGAAGATCGATCGCCGCAAGGTGCGTGTAGGTCCGCACCATCCGCGCATCCTTCCATCCGCCGAGCGCCTGGAGCACGATGGCGGGCGTTCCGGCCTGAGCGTGCCACGTTGCCCAGGTGTGCCGAAGGTCGTGCCATCGCAATCAAAGGACAGTCAACAAAGATGGATCGAAGGCCGGCTCAGATTGGACCAAGCAATCCAGCCTCGACAGAGCCGGACGTTCGATAGATTCGCGAGATTGCGCGCGTCGGTCTGATAACAAACGATCCTAAGGTGCTGCATTCCTGATCGCGGGATGCGCCACGTGTGCGCGCTCACAGCATCCCCTACTGCATTTCTACTGCAAAAATACGGCAACTTTCATGCACATCTCATGCATCGCCCAATGCAATCACTGCAAAACTGCTGCAGAATTACTGCAAATCTTAGACACCGACACCCGTTTTTCTTGAGCGCAGGATAGGTGGCAAGACCGAAAATATAAGAAACCCGCGCGGACGCGGGGGACTTCAGCTCATTTCGAGCGTCGTTCGCAGCTCGGCGATGATGTCGGCGTTCGCCTGATCGTGGCGCGCGACGTCATCTGTTGAAGCCGTTCGAGCTCGGGGTTCCGGACCGTTGTCTCGTTTCGGACGGCGCCTAGCTCAATCGGGAATGACTGGTTAACGCGCCATGCATGCTGCATCGATCGCTCGTCCCCAGTTCCGGCGCCGCTTCTTCCAGCGCCGCGAGAGGTGTGCCGTGGCGCCTGCAGGCCAGGCTTTAGGGGCTCCCGGTTCCCGTACTCCAGTTGTATCGGGTCGTCGTGTCGCACGGCCCGTTATTGCGGGTCGCGAAAGACGCGGGCAGTGGCCAGTTTGCGAGCAGCGTCTGACCTCCGGAGATAGCACGAGCTCCGTCTGAGGCTCCACCCGACATTACGATGCGAGCGCGAATGGCGTCCGTCAGATCGGACGGCATTCCTGCGATCGGCTCTCCATCGCGGCCCGCCTCGCTTCGGCCGAGCACTTGGACCGAGAGCCGAATCTGACCTTGTTCCCGCGCGAGATCCCATGTCAATCGGCGCGCCCCGGACTCCTGGTCGGCCCAATCCAGGGCCATTCGGGCAATCCGCAAAATCACCGGCTTCAATTCCTCGGGGATGTCCGCCTCTTTGAGTTGCCTCCGCGCCACGATCTCGAGGCCAGGTCGGAGCATGACGCAATCCTCCCAGACCGAATCGAGCGTCCCGAGCAGTCCGGACTCCTGCATTCTCGGCGGGCGCAAGTCAACTGCGATTGCAAGGGTCTCGCGAATGGCAGCCTGCAGCGAGGGAATGATGGGCTCTACGTTCGACCGAAAGGAGGCATTTGCTCGGTCCGGAGCAAAGTGCTCTGCGCCTTTCAGCAGATACATGATGGCGCTGAGCGATTGGCACACCTTGTCGTGCAGCACGGAAAAA
>Ga0210401_10001946_pt1 | contig 23329 bp, 20 predicted proteins | sample IncBWH32MmetaG_FD_150866 | JGI IMG/M metagenome (GOLD analysis project Ga0210401, IMG submission 150866) | Forest soil microbial communities from Barre Woods Harvard Forest LTER site, Petersham, Massachusetts, United States - Inc-BW-H-32-M | ecosystem: Environmental > Terrestrial > Soil >... | reverse complement strand
TTCCTAATTTGTTCAAAAATTTCTCGAACTTCGCGTGGCGGTACGACGCACAAAGTTCGATAGGTGTCCAAAAAGGCCCGCCAGCCTTCGCTCGCTCAGCGAGCTACGGCTGCTGCCCCGCAAGCGCGCGCATCTTCTCAAGGCGTTCCATTGGCATGTTGCCGCCGCCGAGAATCGCCGCGTGTTGCCCGGGACGACTTTGTCCAGCCCTGACGGCGGCAGCGAAGCCCACCGCGCCGCAGGGCTCGACGATCATTTTCATCTCCTCCGCGGCAATAAGCACGGCGCGAGCGATCTCGGCCTCGTCACCCGGCTCGACCTTATCGACGAAGCGGCGGATCAGTGGAAAGGTCAGGTTGCCCAATTGCTGGACCTTGATGGCATCCGCAATGCAGTCGCTCGGGCCGGGCAGCGCAACGATGCGTCGTTCTCGCTCTCCGGCTCGACACCGACGACCCTAAGGGTACAGCTGCTCCAGCAGGCCCACCATGATTTCGCAATAGTTGAACGAGGTTTCGCCGACATTAAACGTGCTCAATGTCCTCGTTCCGAAGATCCGTCGCTTCGTAGCAATCTTCACCGCATTGTCGGATACCGTGATGCTGGCACAAAGCTTTTGCTCGCCATTTTCGAACAGACAAAGATCGATTTTTGCACCGACGCGCTTGAGGTCGCGCTCCCTGACCAGTTTAAATTCCAGATCTTGCTCCGCCAAAGTGCTGTTCATTTCCATGACGGCGATCTTTAGATGATCATTTTGAACAGACCATGCACGATATATTTCCTTCTGTCGCTTGGCTTCGGCTTCACATTTATTGTCTTGCGCGCGCTGCGTCTGCTTGGTCTTTGCTGCGGCAGCTTTATCCAGCACGTCTTTGCGCGCCAAGACGGCATCTAGACGGCCCCTCAGGTCATCAACCATGTTCAACCTCCGTGCGTGAGAGCGAGGTGAAGAACGGAGAAACGGGCGAAGGATAAGTCGACGTGATCTCGATATGATGGCGCATGGATTGCCCGGCGGAAAATCCACGAAGGTGAGCCGCGGGGACGCCGCAATGTCCGCGACGATCGCGAAGGCCGGTGCGGCAGCCCGCTGACAAACATCATAAGTTGTCTTCAATTGATGTTGCACCCGACACCAGCTTCGGGTCAATATGCTGCGCGCCGAGATGTCTTGTTCGAACATCCTGAGCTGGAGGGGGCGATGGGGGAATCCGCTGCAAAAGCTGAAGCCGCGCAGGTGCCGGACAACCGGTACGCCCAGGAGGTGCGTTTCGGCGTCGTCATGTATGGTGGTGTCTCGCTGGCCATCTACATCAACGGCGTGACCAACGAGTTGTACGAGATGGCGCTGGCGACGCCACGGGCCGGCGGCGGCACAAGGACCGGCCATACCCGCGACGTGTACCGCAAGGCATCTTACCTGTTGCGCGATCAGCAACTGCGCGAGCGCTATCTCGCATATGCGCGCGCTCGCGCGCGAGGCGAACAACAACCCGATCCGTTCGGCGACGGCGCGCAGCCAAGCGACGATCAGCGCACCAGGTTCGTGGTCGATACCATTTCCGGCACCTCAGCCGGCGGCATCAACGGGCTGTTTCTCGCCAAGGCGCTCGCCAACGGCCAGGAATTCGCACCGTTGAAGGAGCTCTGGATTACCGAGGGCGACATCGATGCCCTGCTCAACGACAAGGCCTCCTACAAGGACATCAAATTCGCCGAGACCGATACGCCTCCGCAATCACTGCTCAACAGCGACCGGATGTATGTCAAGCTCCTTGACGCGCTGCGGGGCATGGAGCCTGCGATTCCGCCGATGAAGGACGGCAAATCGGCGCTGGTCGACGAGATCGACCTGTACGTCACGACGACCGACATCCGCGGCGCCGTGGTGCCGCTGCGCCTGTTCGACAAGGTCGTCTATGAGAAGCGCTACAAGCAGGTTTATCATTTCCAGTATGCGCCGGCCGGCAGCACGCCGCGCAACGACCTCGCGGACGCCAACAGTCCCCTTCTCGCATTCGCCGCGCGCTGCACGTCCTCGTTCCCGTTCGCCTTCGAGCCGATGTGCGTGAACGATGCCGAGCGACTGTGCGACGCACATCCGAGCGAGGCCGGCGTCGAGGTCGAGAATTGGAAACGGTTCTTCACGGGGCTATCGACCTCCGACATGACGACGCAGAACTGGCGCAAGCGCGCATTCGGCGACGGCGGCTATCTCGACAACAAGCCATTCAGCTACGTCTGCGAAGCCCTGTCATGGCGCCTCGGCGAGCTGCCGATGGAGCGCAAGCTTATCTATGTCGAGCCGGCGCCGTCTCATCCGGAAGACGAACGTCAGAACTTCGACCAGAAGCCCGATGCGATCCAAAACGCTTTCGCCGCGATCTTCTCCATTCCGCAGGACGAGACGATCCGCGAGAATCTCCAAACAGTGCTGACCCGCAACCGGCGCATCGAGCGGATTGAACAGCTCGTGCGCCAGGTTGAGGCCGACGTCGACGCCGACATCGAAGAACGCGATGACGATCCGTTCGCCCGTATCATCCTCCAAGAGGGCAAGGTGCCGGAGTGGCAATCGCGCGGCATGCGAGACATGATCAAGTATTACGGTGCGGCATTCCTGCCCTACTGGCGGCTGCGGATCATGACCGTCACCGACGACATTGCCGACCGTCTGGCCGATTGGTGGGGCATCGATCGCCAGTCGGACCGGCTATATGCGTTGCGGGCCATGGTTCGCGCATGGCGCGAGGACAAGTACGACGAGAATCGGGATCCATCGGGCAAGAGCCGGAAGAAAACCGCCAACGCGTTCCTGTATTATTACGACGTGAAATACCGGCTGAGACGCGTCGGGTTCATCCTGCGAAAAGTGCATCAGTTGCTCGATCTCGCCGTAAAGCTCAAGCTGCCGCCGGAGCAACAACTTCTCTCTGATATCGAGAAACGCCTGAAGGAGCGATGCGGGCGCCGCAACCTGCCGCCAGCGAAGTTGACTTCCGATGCGGTCGCCGGCGCATTGCGTCGCCTCGCCGGCGGATTTGGCGAGGCGATGGGCGAGCTTCGCGACATCACGTGGCTGCCCGCGGACCCTGAACATGAGGCCGCGAGAAAGGCTGCCGCCGACGAGCTCGACCAGGTGCTTCGTCTTCTCCTTGGCGAGAAGTCCGATACCGTACTCAAGGAACTGAAGACGCCAGCCGGCGAACCGGTGCGGCTTCCCGAGCTTCGGCCTCCGAGTCCGCTTCGCACACTCCAGGAGAATGTTTTCGAGCGGGCAAAATTTCTGTATGTCAGCGCCGCGACGGCTTCAAGGACGAAGATTCAGGATCTGCTTGAGGCCGATGTCAAGTTGTTGAAGGACGAATATGCCGAAGTCATAAGCCCCAAACCCCTGGCGTTAGGCCGCGCTTTGCTCGGCAACCCCAGGCTGGATCTTGAAGAGCGCGCTGAGGGCGCGAGGAAGGTGGTCATCCGTCTCGATGACGTCGCTCTGGATGACTGCGCCGCGCTCAATACCGATGACGGGAGGACGGTGCGCAAGCTCATCGCCGAATATTATCTGCGGTTCGACGAGTATGATCAGATGAGCTTCCCGCTCTATTACGACACGGGCACCGGCGAACCGGCGACCGTCGAGGTGCTGCGGGTCAGTCCCGAGGACGCCACCAGCCTGATCGACGAGCGCGCCGGCGACAGCAGGCAGAAGCTGGCAGGGACGGCGCTGTTTCATTTCGGCGCCTTCCTCGACGAGAAGTGGCGGCGCAACGATATCATGTGGGGCCGGCTCGACGGCTGCGAACGCGTGCTGTCCGCACTGTTCTGTGCGGACTGCGACAAGGAGGTGAAAGAGGCGTTGCTTCAGGAGGCGCAGCTCATCATCGTCCGCGAGGAGATGCAGCCTGGGCAATTTGACCAGTTGATCGAGCACTTCGCGCAGGCGCTGGCACAGCAAAACAAATCGACGCTCGGCCAGGCCGTTGAAGGACTGCTGGCTCACCTTGGGCCGCCCGGAAGCACGGCGCGCCAAACGCAGATCGGCCGGATCCTGAAGGCCCTGCTGGGCGACGCCGGGACGATCGAGTATCTGAAGGAATATTATGAGATCAACCGCAAGCCCGACACCGAGAAAACGCTGAAGACAAGTGCGCGAGCGCTGACCATTACGGGCAAGATCCTTGAAGAAGCGGAGAAGAGTTACCACTCCCCGTTCTCCCGGATGGTGTGGGTCACCCGCGCCGGCCGCGCGGCGCAGGCGCTGCTTTCGGTCTCCATGCCCGGGAGCCTGTTCCAGGCCATATCTAGCCACTGGCTGATACTCATCTACGTGTTCGAGGCTCTGACCGTCGGTGGCGCCATATTGTTTTCCTCGCAGTCGGCACTCAACTTTGGCCTGAGCGCGCTTGGCCTTACGATCGCGCTGCACCTCGCAACTCTGCTGACCGGAGACCTAATCGGCCGCAAGCGCGGACGGATCATCATTTTGGCGGCGCTGGTCAGTATCATCGTGTTGGGCCTGGCAGCGGTGGGGGCATTCGCCCTTCTCAATCCGGGACCCCATGGCGTGATGTGCACGGGCGGCCCGCAGAAAGACTTTTGGGTCGTGAAGACATTGTGCGGACCGCGGTAGGGCGCACACCAACGTGCCTTTCCGCATATGCGGGGCGAGGGGTCATTCGCATCCCTTCCTGGCCGCACTTTTGCGAATGTTAGAATCACGGGGGTGGTGGAATACCCGAACGCTGAACACACATTGTCTACGAGAGGCCGAGGGTGATGAGCCAAGAACTCGAAGGGTTCTTTCAAGGCGCCACGCCGCATCGCGCCGGATCAGCGGCGACGCCTGGAGGCGATGATATATCGGCCTAGCTAAAGGGCCAAAAACTGGTCCAACTTGCGAAACTGGTCGGAAAGCACGTTTCCAATCTGTAGTGCGAGCAGCGATCTTAACCTCTGTTAGCGCAACCGCAGCGCAAGCACCGCACCAGTTTTGCACCAGAATGGACCTGATCAAAAACACAAAGAACGCGATCGAAATCGAACAAAAACCCAGCAAAATCAACAAAGCCGAGCGATATCCTTCCGCTCGTAATGGCCTGGTTGCAGGTTCGAATGGAAAATGAAAATCAATAGCTCGTCAGGGCCGGCTCGTCCTCGTAACGGAGTCGCCCCACTCTCCGAGAAGTGCCGAGGACCTTCATGACGGCGACGCTGTCTGAAGCCTGATCCGCCGCACTCAACATCAGTTAACACGTTGACTGCCCCTTTGCAGCCGACCGGAGCGTGAGCCCGTGAGGTGAACCGCGCAAAGCTTCCGAAATGTACGCCTGGCTAGCCGATTGTCGCACTCGCAAGACGGCGCTCTTGCCGAAGAGCTGCGGTTTCCTTGATATTGCACAGAGCGGCTGGACCAGACGAGAGCGCTCTGGCGGAGCCCATCGTCGACTGGTGCAAACCGAGTATGCCAAGGCGCAAAATTGACAAGCTCGCCCGGGCGAAAGCTCGGCCCGATCCAGCCCAATGGAGCGATGACGAAGCAATGACCTTGGTTGAAGCTGCTGCCGTGTTTTTTCCGCAGGGCCCGTTGACGCTGTCGTCATTGCGCAAAGCCGCGGCCGCTGGGACTCTTGAAATCGCCAAGGTTGTAGGCAAGGATCTGACCACGCCACGTGCTATCCGCAAATTGGTCAAGCCATCATGCCGGGCCGCAAAGCCAAGCCGCCACGACTCTGGTTCAGAGAGGACGACGAAACCTGGATCATCCTCGACCATGGCCGGCAAATCCGCACAGGTTGCGGCCGCGACAACATTGATGGCGCTGCGAAGGCGCTCGAAACCTACATCGGCGAAAGACACACAACGACGGTCGGCGCCACGGACCCCAGCAACCTCGCCATAGCCGATGTCCTCACAGCTTATGAGATTTTGAAGCGGCCCAAGGACAAGAACGACGAGCGCGCGTGCGCGCAGCACGAACTGCTGCTCATTCGCCTACTCGACCTGAACAGCTTTTTCGGTAATAGGACGGTAAGCGAGCTTAAGGCACAGCTCTGCCGCGATTTCGTTGACTGGTCTACCGGCACCTCGAATGAAAACAATCGTAAAGCCAGCATCAAGCCCCGCAACGGCACGGTGTCCGATCAAACCGCGCGACGCAGACTTGAGGACTTACGGGCTGCCGTGAACGCCTACCACGCGGAGCACACGCTCAGCGTCGTTCCGAAGATCACCCTACCTCCCAAAGCCGAAGGACGGCACCGTTGGCTGACGCGCAATGAGGCCGCTCGTCTGCTCGGTGCAGCCATTGGCTACGTGTGGGACAATGAGCGAGAGACCTGGAAGCGCAAGGAAGATGGCACGTTGTTGCGCCGTGAACGATGGATCATCCGTCGCCGTTGTCCCGCTGCCCGCTTTTGCCTTGTTGGTATCTACAGCGCTCGCCGCGAAGAAACGATCCGGCGCACACAGTGGCTGCCGACGACGACGCATCCCTGGATGAACCTCGACGCAATGGTCTATCAGGGCAAAGGCGCCCTGGAACGGTCAACCAAGAAGCGTCGCCCTCCAGCCAAGATCGCCGCCCGGCTCCGCCCTCACCTGGTCCGTTGGCGCAAAATCGACCAGGCGCGATCGGCGGAGCTACGCGCTGCCGGCATCATGAAGGATGGCGAGCAGATCCGGTTCGTCGTCAACCGGATACATGATGGCCTGCCGCTTGCCGGCAAGATATGCCTGGGAGGGCATTCTCGAGGATGCGGGGCTAGGTGACGACGTGGTCCGCCACTCATTGCGCCACACTGCAGCGACCTGGCTGATGCGAGGCGGCCGGATGGCTGGGAATGACTGTGGAACAGCTGGAAGCGAACTACGGCCACCACCACCCCGATTTCCAGGGAGAGGCCGCGGAAGCATTCGGGGGTAGGCGCTGACAAGCCTGGGGGATCTAAGTGGAGCTGGAAGTGAGGCCAGCAAGATTCTGCAACCGTCCCAGAAGCATAGAGCCATTGATCAGCTCCAGCCGCGCCGACATAAACGGAGTAATCAACGGATCCTGACGCAGACGAGGCGCGAAATCCGAAGTTGTTGTGAGAAAGCCCTTCGAAGCTGAATCTCCGTGCAGAACTCCCATGAGTGCCCTCACCTCGTCGGCCATTACTCGGTGGTTTGGATTGTAGGCCTTAACCTGATCAATGACGCAGATGCGGCCAAGTCCTCGCTTAACAGCAATGATATCGCGCCCACGGTGGCCACTGCACGGGGTAAGGGTGACTTCTTCAAACCCGGGCTTTCTTATACGCCCCGGCGATGATCTCCTCCCATTTCCGCGGAGGAATTTGAAACGCCGCGTTTGGGTTCGCCTGCAGCAGTTTGATGATTTCGAACCATGGCAAGGTGATCGCTCCAATCAGCCGTGGTCTTGTTGCTGGGAACAATTACCGCCTGCATCACCAAACTTGATGTCGCGGTCACCGCCTGCACCTCAGCAACTGTGACGTGTGCAGACGCTGTCACCGTCGTGGCGATGGTCATGTGTGCGGTCATTTGAACTGTTTCTCGCCGTCGACCCGCAGCGCGGGCAAGGCTGTCTAGCCGGATGATTGTGGTCGTCGGCTAAACCTTCGCCACAACTAGAACAGGTAACTGGGAACCCCGTGCGAGCGTGTGCCCCGAGGACCTTGCATCAGCAGGCCTATTTCATTGCGCATTTCATTGCGCCCAAAAAACGTTGAAAGTATAAGTCCTTGAAAGGATGGTCGGAGTGGCAGGATTCGAACCTGCGACCCCTGCGTCCCGAACGCAGTGCTCTACCGGGCTGAGCCACACTCCGACTAAGACGGCGGCTTATAGCCTTCGGTTTTGTTCACTGCAAGAACCCGATTTCAAGGATTTTGAACCAGGTGCAAACAGCCCTGACCACGACAATTCTGGCCACAGGGGCCCCGGGCGTGGACGCCGCCGCGCGCTGCCTTGCGGGGGGCGGGCTGGTCGCGTTCCCGACCGAGACCGTCTACGGCCTCGGCGCCGACGCCACCAATCCGGCCGCGGTCGCGCGGATCTACCAGGCCAAGGGCCGGCCCGCGTTCAATCCGCTGATCGCCCATGTCGAAAACCTCGATGCGGCGCAGGCGATCGGGCGCTTCAATGCCGATGCGATCAGGCTGGCGAACGCGTTCTGGCCGGGGCCGCTGACCCTGGTCCTGCCTAAGGCGCCGGGCTGCCGGGTCGCCGAGCTCGCCACCGCCGGGCTCGAAACCGTCGCGCTGCGGGTTCCCGCCGACCCGGTGGCGCAGGCGATCCTCCATGCGTTCGCCGGGCCGGTCGTCGCTCCCTCGGCCAACCTGTCGGGCCATGTCTCACCGACCACGGCCCAGCATGTGCAAAGCGACCTTGCCGGGCGGATCGACCTGATCATCGATGGCGGGCCGGTCCCGGTCGGCGTCGAATCCACCGTCGTCGGATGTTTTGGGCAGCCGCTGCTGCTGCGTCCGGGCGGCCTGCCGCGCGGCGAGATCGAAGCCGTGCTTGGCCGCGCTCTGGCGCAGCCACCCGCCGAAACCGAAGCGGATACCAGCCAGCCGCTCGCGCCGGGCATGCTGGCCTCGCATTATGCGCCGCGCACAAAGGTGCGTCTCAATGCGGTCAGCTGCGAGGCCGGCGAGGCCCTGCTCGCCTTCGGCCCGGACGCGATCCCGGGCGCCGATGCTGTCGCCGCATACCTCAATCTCTCGCCACGCGGCGACGTCAATGAAGCCGCCAGCAATCTTTTCGGCTATCTTCGCGAGCTCGACTTAAGGCGCGCCAAAACCATCGCCGTGATGCTCATTCCCGATGACGGGCTGGGTGAAGCGATCAATGACCGGCTGCGCCGCGCCGCGGTCGAAAGGGATTGAGCAAGCTCGAGGAACAAGAAACGCAATGAACATCGTGCCCACGGCCGTGCCGCCGCTATCCCCCGAACTGATCGAAAAATTCCGCGGCATCGTCGGCGACAAATATGCCGTCACGGATCAGGTCGAGATCACGCCCTATGTCACCGAGGAGCGCGACCTGTTCAAGGGACGCTCGCCGCTGGTGCTGCGGCCGGGGTCGACCGCGGAGGTCTCCGAGATCTGCAAGCTGGCGAGCGTGCATCGAATCGCGCTGGTGCCGCAGGGCGGCAACACCGGCCTGGTCGGCGGCCAGACCCCGCACAATGGCGAAGTGGTGGTCTCCCTGAAACGGATGGACAGGATCCGCGAGATCGATCCCGCCTCCAACACCATGACCTGCGAGGCCGGTGTGATCCTGCAGGTGGCGCAGCAGCAGGCCGCCGAGGTCGACCGGCTGTTCCCGCTGTCGCTCGGTGCCGAAGGCAGTTGCACCATCGGCGGCAATCTCTCGACCAATGCCGGCGGCACCGCGGCGCTCGCCTATGGCGTGGCGCGCGAGATGGCGCTGGGGCTCGAAGTGGTGCTGGCGGACGGGCGCGTGCTGAACGCGCTGTCGAAATTGAAGAAGGACAATACCGGCTACGACCTGCGCAATTTGTTCATCGGCGCCGAGGGCACGCTCGGCATCATCACGGCTGCGACCTTAAAACTGTTTCCGAAGCCGCGCGCGATCGAAACCGCCTTCATCGGCCTCGCCTCGCCGGCGCAGGCGCTGAAACTGTTGTCGCTGTCCCAGAACGAAGCCGCCGGCACGCTGACCAGTTTCGAGCTGTTGTCGGACATTGCGGTCGATTTCTCGATCCGCCATGGCATCGACATCCGCGATCCCCTGGCGAATAAATATCCCTGGTATGTGCTGATGGAGTTGTCGTCGCCGCGCGACGATGCCCGGGGCACGCTGGAGGCGATCCTGGCGACGGCGCTGGAAGACGGCATCGTCGACGACGCGGTGATCGCGGCGAATTTGAGCCAGCGCCAGGCCTTCTGGAAGCTGCGCGACGAGATGTCCGCGGCGCAGAAGCCCGAAGGCGGCTCGATCAAGCACGATATCTCGGTGCCAACAGCCGCCGTGCCGGATTTCATCGCTGACGCCAATGCCGCCGTGGTCAAGCTGATCCCGGGCGCACGCCCCGTGCCGTTCGGCCATCTCGGCGACGGCAACATCCACTACAATGTCAGCCAGCCAGTGGGCGCCGAGTCAGCCGATTTTCTGGGCCGCTGGCACGAGGTCAATGCCGTCGTGTTCGAGATCGTGCTGAAAATGGGCGGGTCGATCTCGGCCGAGCACGGCATTGGCGTGCTCAAGCGCGACAAACTGCCCGAGGTCAAGGACAAGGTCGCATTCGACCTGATGCAGCAGTTCAAGGCGCTGCTTGATCCGCTTCACATCATGAACCCCGGCAAGGTACTCTGAGCCGGCAATCCGCGACTGGCCCGCTCGAGCGGCACAAAACCGCTTGCGCAGTGCTTTCGTCTGCCGAATGATGCACCCTTAGATTGATCCGATAGCGTCGACCACCGGCGGTCGGCGGATCATTGCCGCGCAGCCGATCAACGAAGCGGACCGCGGCATCGCGCGCGTCGAGGGAGCAGTCGCCATGAGCAACATGCAGAACACGGTCCTGATCGCCACCGGTATCGTCGCAACATTGCCGCTGATCCCGACCGGGCACTTCCTGCTGTTCGGGTGGCCGGCACGGAAGGAGCAGATCGTGTCGCGATTTTCCGACGAGGCGATTGGCCGGTACCGGCAGATGTTCTACCCCGAGAGCGGGTTCAAGGACAGCGAAGGCTTCGCGGAGGAATATGACCTGCGCTACGGCCGCCGTCTGTTCGTGTTTCCGGTGTTGTTGTTCGCGGCGACGGTGATCGGCGCGACCTATTGGAGCGTGACCTGGGTGTTCTCACATGACTGGGCGAGCGCGAGTGAAGGCACCGCAAAAATTGCGATCTTCTCGCTGGCCGGCGCCTATGTCTGGGTCACCTTCGACCTGATCCTTCGCGCCCGGCAGAACGATGTCGTGACCTCCGACATCAACCGCGCCACGCTGCGCCTGCTGGTCTCCCTGCCCTTCGGTTTCGCGATCTCGGCCTTTGCCGGGGTGCTCAGCGACACGGCGATCACCTTGAGCACCGGGGCACTGGCCTTCTTCGTCGGCGCGTTCCCGACCGACACGGTGCTCAAATTCATGCGGCGGACCGCGGCGATCCCGCTCAAGCTCGACGGCAACACCGAAAGTGACAGTGTCCAGCAGCTGACGAAGATCGACGGGATCAGCGTGCCGATCGCCGAACGCCTGGTCGACGAGGGGGTGAAGACCAACCTGCAGCTTGCCTATGCCGACCCGATCACGCTCGCGATCAAGACCGGAATGGATTTCTCCTTCATCCTGGATTGCTGCGGCCAGGCCCTGGTGCGGATATATTTCGACGACGACCAGATCAAGGTGGTGCGCAGATTCGCGCTGCGAACCGGCGTCGAGGCCAGGTCGCTGAATGATGCGCTCGCGAGTTACGACGCAAAAGCCGCCGCCGCAATCGGGCGCGGCGCAGCGCCGCCGCCGCGCAATCCCATGGAGACCGCTGCCCAGACCCAGCTCGAAGCGCTGGCCGACAAGCTCGGGCTCGATCCGTTCTCGACGCACTTTATCATCGATCAGATCGCGGACGATCCCTACACCGATTTCGCATTCGAGATCTGGGCCTCGCAATATCCGAAACAAGCGCCTGATCCGACGGCAGCGCCGGCCGAAACGACCAGCGCGCCGGTCGCGAAATCAGCGTGACGGAACTCGTTGACCGAAAACCTCGTCCCGTGACAGAAACTTGTCAGAAAGCCGCGATACGTTGCGCCGTTCGATTCCAAAGCGCGACGGCTTGCGCCATCGCGCTTTAGATATTCTTGATCATGCTCTGTAGACGGGAAGGCCGCTCCACATGGACAGCGCAAGTCATCTCTCGTTCGCGCCGATCGTGGACGCGGACGTCGCCAAGGTCATTGCGCTGTGGGAGCGCTGCGGCCTGACGCGGCCGTGGAACGATCCGGCCACCGACATCGCGCTGGCGCGGCGCGATCAGAATGCCACCGTGCTGGTCGGCCGCGTCGCAGGCGAGATCGTGGGCTCGGTGATGGTCGGCCATGACGGTCATCGCGGTTGGGTCTATTACGTCAGCGTCGATCCGGACCACCACAGCAGGGGCTTTGGCCGCGCGATCATGATGGCCGCGGAAGACTGGCTGCGCGCGCGGGGCATCCCGAAGCTGCAGCTTCTGGTGCGGCGCACGAATGCAAAGGTGCAGGCCTTCTACAAGACCCTCGACTTTGCCGAGCAGGACACCATTGTCTACGGCAAGTGGCTCGATGGCCGCGATCCGACGCAATGAGACCGGCGGCCTCGCGCATGTCCCGGCAAAGCGGGATCCGGTTCGCCGAAGGACATGCGCCAACACGAGAATCTACGGCGCTTCCCGGTCATATTGGATTACGGAGTGATCCGATATGATTGTGAAGCGCTGTCGTCAGCATTCACAAGGAATTTCCAGATGACGGTTTCCGACCGCGTCCGCGTCAAGAACGAGCGCGTGCTTTCTGACAATTACGCCAGGCTGACGAGCACGACGTTCGAATGGCGGCGGTCCGACGGCTCCTGGCAGACGCAGACACGCGAGACGTTCGACCGCGGCAACGCGGCGGCGCTGCTTCCCTACAATCTGAAGCAGCGCACCGTCGTACTGATCCGCCAATTCCGCTATCCGGCCTATATCAACGATTATCACGACCTGATGATCGAGGCGATCGCGGGCCTGCTCGACGACGAGCAGCCGGAGGTCCGCATTCGCGCCGAGGCCGAAGAGGAGAGCGGCTATCGGCTGCACGACGTCCGCAAGATCTTCGAGGCCTTCATGAGCCCCGGCGCGGTGACCGAGAAGCTGCACTTCTTCGTCGGCGAGTACGAGCCGGAGATGCGGATCGGCGCCGGCGGCGGCCTCGCGTCCGAGGGCGAGGACATCGAGGTGCTGGAGCTTGCTTTCGATGAGGCGCTCGCGATGATCGGCGACGGCCGCGTCGTCGACGCCAAGACCATCATGCTGCTGCAATATGCCGCGCTGAGGATTTTCAAGTGACGAGCTTCACCCTCCCTTGGAGGGGGAGGGCCACTTCCGATGCAGCTCCGATTCAGCCTGATCTCCTCAAATCAAAACAAACTCCCCTGCCCGTCATCATCGCGCGCTGATGATGACGCCTTGCGCGGCGCGGGCTTCTTCACAGGCCTCGGCTCCTCCACAGCGCGCTGCTCCTCGGAGATCGGCAGCAGCAACTGCGCATCGTCATTGACGGCGCTGTTGACCCTGCTCGAGACCTCGTGCCAGGTGAACTCGCCCGCCTCGGGCGGCGCGAGCAGCGGCATGATCTCCTCCACATCGAACGCGCCGCAGTCGAGCCAGCGCGCGAAATCGGACACCGCGATCGACACCGGCACGCGATCATGCAGCGCGGCGAGGTCTTCGCTCGCAGGCGCGGTCACGATCGCGACCGTGTCGACTTCCTCGCCGTTCGGACCAATCCAAGTCTCGGCCAATCCTGCGAGGGCGAAGACGTGTCCGTCGCGGCGATAAATGAAAAAGGGATGTTTGCGGCCGCCGGCCGCCTGCCACTCGTAATAGCCATCGGCCGGGATCAGGCAGCGCCGGCGCTTCAACGCATTCTTGAAGGCCGGCTTGTCCTTGACGGTTTCCGAACGGGCGTTGATCAGGAGCGAAAACGTCCGGGGATCCTTGACCCAGGCCGGCACCAGGCCCCAGCGCATCAGGCGAAAGTGCCGCGCGCCGTTCTCGATGATGACGACAGGCACAGGTTGTGTTGGAGAAATATTATGCCTGGGCGGGAAATTTGGTTGCTCCAAATAACCAAAAATTAGCCGCAAGGCATCGGGAGGTGAGGTAATTACGAACCGTCCGCACATTATGTCGCCGTAATCAGCCCTTCATTCAGGGCGTTTTAACCCCAAGTGCCAAGACTGCCAGTGATGACGTCAACGGCCCCAACACCACCCGCGCCCGCGCATGGCGACCGCATGATGCCGATGGGCCTCGACGAGGACCGGGCGGCTGAGCTGCGCGCCGCTAATATCAACCCGCGCACCGGGCTTGCCACTGATTACCTCAACCATTTCAATGAAGCGATCATGCTTCTGGAAATGATCCCGGACATGCCGGAATGCTCGGGCGATTTCCTCGAGTGGCGGCCATTGTCCTATGCCGAACACTTCCACCTGTCGAATTTCAAGGCCCGGGACCTGGCGATCTCGGCCTATGAGACGGCCGATCCCGCGATCCGGGCCGAATTCGACCAGCTCGCCGGCACTATGACGTCGATCCTGACCGCCGTGAGCCAAGCCATGCGCGAGGCGAGCCAGGACAAGACCCGGGCGAGACTCGCCGAACAGGCCACCGCCTGGGTCAAGCCGCTGGTCATGGCCGCCGGCGGCGTCATCAATGGCGGCTCCGAGGGCGATATCGACTACATCATGACGCATTGATGCCCGCGCCATCGGACCCGGCATACCCCGCCCAGCCTTCGCGTCCCCAGCTCGCCGTCAGCGCCGCGATCTATCGCGACGGCAGGGTTTTGCTGGTAAGGCGGGCGCGTTCCCCGGCCAAGGGATTTTACTCATTGCCCGGCGGCCGGGTCGAATATGGCGAGTCCCTGACCACGGCCCTGCACCGCGAGGTCGACGAGGAAACCGGCTTGAGAATCGAGATCGTCGGCCTGGCCGGCTGGCGCGAGGTGCTGCCGCAGGCCGCGGCTACCGGGCACTATCTCATCATGTCGTTTGCGGCGCGGTGGCTGGACCGGGAACCGCGCCTGAACGAGGAACACGACGACTTCAAATGGCTCGCACCGGACGCGCTCGGTGGCCTCAAGCTGACCGGCGGACTGGAGGAGATCATCGCCGCAGCGCTGCGGCTGGTCTGAAGCCCGAGGGGTTAACGTCTTCAATCGTCTTGCTTCCAACGCCGCGGGGCGCCATATCACGACGGTCGTGAACCCATCCATTTCCAAGCGCGTCGCTGCCGCCCTGTTCCTGCTGCTCTCGGTCTGCTTCCAGATCCCCGCGCGGGCGCAGGATGCGGCCGCGCCGTTCGATGGCGACCTGCAGCGGCTGGCCGAAATCCTCGGAACCCTGCACTATTTGCGCGGCATTTGCGGCACCAATGAAGGCGGCAAATGGCGCAACGAGATGCAAGCGCTGATCGACGCCGAGACGCCCTCGGGCGACCGTCGCACCCGCATGATCGCGGGCTTCAATCGCGGCTATAACGGTTTCCAGCAGACCTACCGCACCTGCACGCCGGCTGCGCTGGTCGCAATCCGGCGCTACATCGACGAAGGCTCAAAGATCTCCAAGGACCTGACCGCACGCTACGCGAACTGATGCGGCACGGGATCCACTCGCCGCCAAATACCGTGGAACTACGGGCTCTAAGATACGACGCGAACGGCTTTCAGCAAATTTGGAAGACGTCGGATCTGGGCGCGCGAAGCGATCGCGGGATCCCAGGGAATTTCAGCCATGCAATCGTTCGCTCGAGGAATTATTCGTTGGTCCAGAACGACTTATGAGAATCGATTCACTCCGCACCCGGCCGTTAACCGTTCTTCAAGAAGTGGTTTAGCGCGCGGCGAAACGCGTGCTACATCTCGCTCGTTAACGCGGCCTGCCAGCGTCTCGTCTTCTGAGGTTCGTACCTCACAAATCCCGCTGCTTTGCGGAGTTCGGAAGACCAAGCGCCGGCGAATCCCGGGGGGATTGGGGGGCCGCAATCCGCGTCGATCTCAACGTCAAGAGCCAACCTGTGCCGTTTCGCCTTGCTCGCACCCCGCTGCCCGATCACGACCAGAAGAGGGCAGCGCTCAGCTATCTCAACGAGGCTTGGGCGGAAGCGCGCCATGATGGCGTCGATGGTGACTGCCTCGCCCAGGCGAGCCTGTTCGCCGCGCTTGCCGAACTGGTCAGCACCTACGGCGAGGACGCGGTGGCGGAATATCTGGAAGGCATTCCATCCCGCGTCCGCAACGGCGAATACTCCCTGACACGGGCAAGGCAGTAGCCTCGCGCCGCAGCTGGTGGAGCGGATTTGGCGTTCGTTCCCCTGCCTGCCGCAAGGTTGTGAGGCGAACGCCATCAGCATCAATAGATTCGCTCTGGGTCCTTTGACGCCTACATTCGCAAGAGTGCCTCGCAAACGGGAGGCGAATGTTGGCGTCGGATCACTCGCGGCGCTCTTGTCGTTTGGGGCCTCGCGGCTTACGTTTGGCCGTAAGATGAAAAACGAGAATATCGCATGAAAGCCGCGTTCCTTCCCGACCGCGGCGTCGTCAAGGTGTTCGGCGAAGACGCAGGCAACTTTCTCGGCGGCCTTGTCACGACCGACCTCGCGCGGCTGACGCCGGGGCTCGGGCGATTCGGCGCGCTGCTGACGCCGCAGGGCAAGATCGTCGTCGACTTCCTGATCACCGAAGCCCCCGGCGGCCATGGCGAGGGCTATCTGTTCGATTGTCCGCGCCCGCTTGCGCAAATGCTCACCGAAAAACTCCGCTTCTACAAATTGCGCGCCAAGGTTCTTGTGGAGAATCTCTCGGACGGTCTCGGCGCCATCGCCGCATGGGGCGGCGTTCCGGCCGCGCCAGGCGATCTTGCCTTCGCCGATCCAAGGCATCCGTCGCTGGGCTTGCGGATTCTCGCGGCCGAGGAACGTGCGCCTGAAATCGCCGGGTTGATCGGCGCCGACCTCGTCGACGCCAGCGCCTATGAGGCGCACCGCATCGCCTGCGGCGTGCCGCGTGGCGGGCTCGACTTCATCTATGGCGATGCGTTTCCGCACGAGACCAACATGGACCGCCTCCACGGCGTCGATTTCGACAAGGGCTGCTATGTCGGCCAGGAAGTGGTGTCGCGGATGCAGCATCGCGGCACCGCGCGCAGCAGGATCGTGCGCATCGCGCTCGACGGCCCGTCGCCGGAGGCCGGCGCCACGATTATGGCGGGCGACAAGGCCGTCGGCACCATGGGCTCGACCGCCGGCGGGCGTGGTCTCGCGCTGGTCCGTCTCGACCGCGTCACTGATGCGCTGGATGCAGGGCTCGCGCTGTCAGCGGGCGGCCTGCCGCTTCGCCTCGCAGACCCCGACGCGCTCAAATCGGCAGCAAAGCCGTCCGTCGCATGAGCCGGTCCCCCCGCCTGCATCCCGACGGCAAGACGCGCTGCCCCTGGCCGGGCGAGGATCCGTTCTACGTCGCCTATCACGACGACGAATGGGGCGTGCCGGACTATGACGACCGCGCGCTCTATGAAAAACTGATCCTCGACGGTTTTCAGGCCGGGCTCTCCTGGATCACGATCCTGCGCAAGCGCGACAATTTCCGCCGCGCCTTCGATGATTTCGAGCCCGCGAAGATCGCGCGCTACAACGAGAAGAAAGTCCACGCACTGATGAGCGATGTCGGCATCGTGCGCAACCGCGCCAAGATCGAGGGCACAGTCGCGAGCGCGAAAGCCTATCTGAAGATCATGGACGATGGTCCCGGCTTCTCGAAATTGTTGTGGGATTTCGTCGACGGCCAGCCCAAGGTCAACCGCTTCAAGACCACCGCGAGCGTGCCGGCCTCGACGCCGCTGTCCGTGAAAATCTCGAAGGATCTTTCGCAGCGCGGCTTCAAGTTCGTCGGCCCCACCATCGTCTATGCCTTCATGCAGGCGACCGGCATGGTCAACGATCATCTGGTCGACTGCTTCTGCCACGACAGCTGCGGCAAGTCGCGCCGGACGCCGCGCCTCAAGCTCGAATGAGCACGACCAGGACCGCGCCAACAGCCGCGCGCGCCTGGCAGCGCATGCTGTCGGGGCGACGGCTCGATCTGCTCGATCCGTCCCCGCTCGACATCGAGATCGCCGATATCGCCCATGGCCTGGCGCGGGTCGCGCGCTGGAACGGCCAGACCAGCGGCGCGAATATCTTCTCGGTGGCGCAGCATACGCTGCTGGTCGAAGCGGTGATGCGGGCCGCTTCGCCGCGCGTCGACGGTCGTGTGCAGCTCGCGGCGCTGCTGCACGATGCGCCGGAATACGTCATCGGCGACATGATCTCCCCCTTCAAGGCCGTGCTCGGCGGCGACTACAAGGTGGTCGAGCGGCGGTTGCTCGCCGCGATTCACATCCGCTTCGGGCTGCCGCCGGTGCTCAGCGCAGAGATCGAAAAGCAGATCAAGGCGGCCGACCGTGGCGCCGCGTTTCTCGAGGCGACCGAGCTCGCCGGCTTTTCCGCTGATGAGGCGCGGCGCCTGTTCGGCCGCGATCCGGACCTGCCGGAGACCGCGAAGCGCGACTACCTGACGCCGTGGAGCGCGGCCAAGGCCCAAAAGCGTTTTCTGGCGCGGTTTGCGGCGCTGGCGCCGAGCTGATCTCCGCTGCCACAACGGTGGGGCCCATCTCGTGACTCTCCGGGCTTGAACCCGCGCCTCTAACCTGCTTTCACGGTGCTGCCCGCGGGCCTATATTCAGCGCAAGACGAGATGACCATGATCCATGTTTGCTCGCTCGCAGCCCTGCCCGAAACCGTTCGCCTGACCGGCGCCAGCCACGTGCTGACGGTGATGGCCAATGTCGACCAGGTGCAGCGGCCGGTCTCGGTGCTTCCCGCCAACCACCTCAAGATTTCGATGGACGACATCACCGAGGAGATCGAAGGCTTTATGGCGCCGTCGCAGCATCACATCGCGCAGGTGCTGGACTTCGTCCGCGGCTGGGACCGCGGCGCGCCGCTTGTCGTGCACTGCTATGCCGGCATCAGCCGTTCGACGGCGAGCGCCTTCGCCGCCGCCTGTGCCCTCAACCCGCTCCGCGATGAAACCGCGATAGCGCTGCAGATCCGTGCCGCATCGCCGATCGCGGCCCCGAACCGGCTGATCGTCAGCCTCGCCGACAAGGCGCTCGGACGCGACGGGCGCATGCTGCATGCGCTCGACCAGATGGGTCCGGGCGCGATGTTGGCCGAAGGCCGTCCCTTCCGCATCGATCTCGAATGAGCGAGACGCCGCTGAAGCCGATCGAGATCGGCCTGACCGCGGCGATCGTCGCGATCGACGGCAACGAGCCAAAAATCCTCACCGCGCCCGGCGACGACACATTGACCGGCCTCCCGTTCGGTCCGTTCGATGCGGTCGCCCATCGCACCTTCGAGATCGGCCTGCGCGCCTGGGTGGAAGAGCAGACCGGATTGCGGCTGGGCTATGTTGAGCAGCTCTACACTTTCGGGGATCGCGGCCGGCATGCGCGGAAAGGCGACACCGAGGCGCATGTCGCCTCGATCGGCTACCTCGCGCTGACCAGGATCGTCGATAATGCAGCGCAGGCGAAGGGGGCAAGCTTCGAGCCCTGGTACCGGTTCTTCCCCTGGGAGGATTGGCGCACCGCGCGGCCTGACATCATCGAACGCGCGATTCTTCCCGAGCTCACGCGCTGGGCTGCTGAGGGTGAGGCGCCGGAGACGGCGCGCGCGCTGCCCCGCAAGGAGCGCGTCCGCTTCTATTTCGGTACCGAAGGCGCGTCCTGGGATGAGGAGCGCGTGCTTGACCGCTACGAACTGCTCTATGAAGCGGGCCTGGTCGAGGAGGCGCGGCGCGATGGGCGGCCCGCCGCATTGGCGCGCGCCGCGTTGCCGATGCTCGGCACCTCGATGCGCTTCGATCACCGCCGCATTCTCGCAACTGCGATTGCGCGGCTGCGTGCGAAGCTGAAATACCGCCCCGTGGTGTTTGAACTCCTGCCGGCGGAGTTCACACTCACCGAACTGCAGCGAACCGTGGAAGCGATCTCGGGACGGCATCTGCACAAGCAGAACTTCCGCAGGCTGGTCGAAGCCGGCACCCTGGTCGAACCGACCGGCGTGACGTCGACACAAACCGGTGGCCGGCCGGCCGCGCTGTTCCGCTTCCGCCGGGAAGTGCTGCAGGAACGTCCGGCACCCGGGCTGCGTGTGACCGGACGGAGATGACGGCGAATGACCGGAGACGAGTAGCAGATGTTCGATTCGCCGGCTGACGCCCTGACCCCGCTGACCTTGATCCTCGCGATCGCAGCGTTCGCTTTTGCCGTCAGAACGTCGAACGAAATGGCAAGGCTGCGGCACCGGCTGGAGGCCATCGAGCAACGGCCGGCGCCGGCTGCTGCGGCGGGCGCGATGCCGCCGCCGCTTCCCTGGCGCGACGAGGAGCCCGCCAGCGCATCGGCGGCCGCGCCGGACCAGACAACCGCCGAAGCAGCGGCTGAGACCGTGGCGAGCGAAGCGCCCGGGCACCTCGGTCCTCCCGAACCCGCCGAACCTCCTCCGAGCGAGACCGGCGCCACGCCGCCGCCGCTGGCGCCAGCCGAGCCCGGATTCGAGGAGCGCCTCGGCACCCGCTGGGTGGTGTGGATCGGCGGCCTGACGCTCGCACTCGGCGGCTTCTTCCTGGTGCGTTACTCAATCGAAGCGGGATTGCTGGGACCTGGCGTGCGCACCCTGCTTGGCGGCCTGTTTGCGCTGGCGCTGCTCGCAGCCGGCGAATGGAGCCGGCGCAAGGAGAGCATTTCGGCGATCGCCGCGCTGCCGATCGCCAACATTCCGGCCATCCTCACCGCTGCCGGGACCGCGGTGGCATTCGCCACCGTCTACGCGGCCTATGCGCTCTACGGCTTTGTTGCCCCGGCATCGGCCTTCCTGATGCTCGGACTGGTCGCGCTCGGCACGCTCGCCGCAGCGCTGTTGCATGGGCCGGCGCTGGCGGGCCTCGGCATTGCGGCCGCCTTCCTTACGCCGGTGCTGGTGTCGTCGAATGAGCCGGACTACTGGGCGCTCTACATCTATCTCGCGGTCGTCACCGCGGCGGCGTTCGCGCTCGCCCGCGCGCGGCGGTGGCGCTGGCTCGTGGTTACGACCATCGGCCTGGCTTTCATCTGGACACTTCCTTGCCTCGATTGCGGCCCTGACATGGTCGCACCCCACGACTTCCATGTCATCGCGGGCTTCGCGCTCGCCGCGCTCCTGGTGGTGTGCGGATTTGCCTTCGGCCCCGAGATCGGCGACGACCGGATCGAGCCGATCTCATCCATCGCGCTTGCCACCTCTCTGCTCGGCGCGATGCTGATCGTGCTGTTCAGCAACCACGCCGACACGGCGCTCGCAAGTTTCGCACTTCTCGTCGCCGGCACGTTGGTCGTGGCCTGGCGGGCGCCGGCCGCGACCGGTGCCGTAGGCGCCGCCGCCGTCCTCGTCTTCATCGTATTCGCCGAATGGGCGGTGCGGGCTAACGCGGACATGCTGGTGCTGCCCGGTGGACCGCTCCCCGGCATCGGGCCCGCTATCACCGACTCCTCGGTGACGCTGCACCTCGCCACAGCGGTGATCTTCGCCGCAGGATTCGGCGCCGCGGGATTCTTCGCCCAGGGACGCGCGTCCATCGCCGCCATCCCGGTGATCTGGTCGGCGGGGGCGACGTTCACGCCGCTTGCGCTGCTGGTCGCGCTCTATGCGCGCATTGCGCATCTCGATCGTTCGATCCCGTTTGCAATCCTGGCCGTGCTGCTCGCAGCGGCGTTCGGCGCAGCCACGGAAATTCTCAGCCGGCGGGAGCATCGGCCCGGGCTTGCAATCTCGATTGCGCTGTTTGCCACCGCGACGCTCGGCGCGCTGGCGCTGGCGCTCACCTTCGCACTCGAGAAAGGCTGGCTCACCATTGCGCTTTCGCTGACGTCGCTGGGCGCGGCCTATGTCTCGCTCACGCGGCCGATCCCGTTCCTGCGCACGCTTGCCGCCGGCCTTGCCGGCATCGTGGTCCTGCGGATCGGATACGAGCCGCGGATCGCGGGCAACGACGTCGGCTCCACGCCGATCTTCAACTGGCTGTTGTGGGGTTACGGCGTGCCCGCGCTGTCGTTCTGGAGCGCAAGCCATTTCCTGCGCCGCCGCGGCGACGACGCGCCGTTGCGCGCGGTGGAATCGGCCGCGATCCTGTTCACCGTGCTGCTCGCCTTCCTGGAAATCCGGCATGCCATCAATGGCGGCGACGTCTATGCCGCGGTGCCGTCGCTCGCGGAATTTGCGCTCCAGGTCTGCGTGACGCTCGCGATGGCGATCGGGCTGGAGCGCTTGCGGCTGCGCAGCCACAGCATCGTCCACAATGCCGGCGCGGTCGTGCTCACCGTCATTGCCGGTCTGACCAGCATCTTCGGCCTGCTGCTGTTCGAGAACCCGGGTCTTGTGCCGGTTCGGATCGAGGGCAACGTCGTCAACCTGCTGCTGCTCGGCTATGCGCTGCCATCCGTGTTGATGCTGATGCTGTCCTATGCCGTGGCGGGCCAGCGCAGGCCGGGCTACGGCAACACCATCGCGGCCGGCGCGCTCGTCTTCGCGCTCGCCTATGTGACGCTGGAAATCCGCAGGCTTTATCACGGCCCGCGCCTGACCGACGGCCCGACGACGGACATCGAACAATACACCTACTCGATCGCCTGGCTGCTTTTCGGCGTGGTGCTGCTCGGCATCGGGATCGTCGTCAACTCGCAGCGCGCGCGGCTGGCCTCGGCCGTCGTCATCGCGCTGACCATCCTGAAGGCGTTCGTGATCGACATGTCGGCGCTGACCGGCGTCTACCGCGCGCTGTCGTTCATCGGCCTCGGGCTGGTGCTGGTGGCGATCGGCTGGCTGTACCAGAAAATCCTGTTCCGGCGGCAGGTGCCGCCGGTCGCCACGCAGTCCGGCGGCTCGTGATGCCGCCATCAGGCCGGGTGCCGCCCGGCGCGCTGCGGGAGCAGCGATATCAGCGCCACGATCGCAATCGCCAGCGCAAGCGAGGCGGTATACCGGCTCAGCGCCAGCCCCCCATTGGCGTGGGGCTTGTCGATGAAGTCGCCGACGGTCGCTCCCAGCGGCCGTGTCAGGACAAAGGCGATCCAGAACAGGACGGTCCGGGAGATATTCGTCCAGCAATAGGCCGCAGCGACGACGACGAGCGCCGCCCCGAAGACCAGCGCGCCGCCGCGATAGCCGAGCCCAGCCGAATCCGCCATCCAGTCTCCAAGCGCGGTCCCAAGTGTCTGGGAGAACATGATCGTCGCCCAGTAGAAGACCTCGGCCAGTCTCGAGTTGATCGAGGCGATCGAAACCGTTCCCAGCGAGCGATGCCAGAGCGCCAGAGACAAGGCGAGCAGCGAGGCCAGCAGCAGGCAGCCGCCGGGATATCCGATGCCGAGTGAGCGATCGACGAAGTCCGCCATCGTCGTGCCGACCGTGGTGGTGGCGACGATGACGGCCCAATAGAGAAAGGGATGATAGCGCCTGGCGGCCATCTGACCGGA
>Ga0210401_10001945_pt1 | contig 23364 bp, 24 predicted proteins | sample IncBWH32MmetaG_FD_150866 | JGI IMG/M metagenome (GOLD analysis project Ga0210401, IMG submission 150866) | Forest soil microbial communities from Barre Woods Harvard Forest LTER site, Petersham, Massachusetts, United States - Inc-BW-H-32-M | ecosystem: Environmental > Terrestrial > Soil >... | reverse complement strand
ACCTGTTCAAATATGTTCTGGGTCTGTAGCTTCGGCCAGCGCCGTGAATTGATGGAAGGCATTTTCGATCAAATCGGGACGCTCGAACCCGGTTCCGCGCTGAAAAATTTCCAAGTCGAACTCCCGCCGATGTGAAAACTAGGGCGTCTGGAAACGCCCTGCTTCTGGCGGCGGATGGCGCCCCTAAACCTCGGGGATTCAAGGTATTGGCGTTCCATGGGGAGTGCCTATACTCAAATCGTGGCACGTTGTCCGCTCTGCCCGACACCGAGGACAGCCATTGCTCTCTTCCACCATCTCTGTTTTCGCGCAAGGCACGGCGAGCAGGCAACTGGTGCGCTGGCTCTACCGCCTCGGTGGCGTGGGCCTGATTCCGCTTGGCCTTCTGGATAATTCAATTATTCCTCTCACGGGCAGCATGGACGTCGTCACGATCCTGCTTTGTGCGAATCACCGCGACTTCTGGCCTTACTACGTGCTGATGGCGACGCTGGGCGCTCTGACTGGCGGCTACGTAACCTATCGACTCGCGAGTGGAGAAATGAAGGGCAAGCTCGGAAAACTTGTCACCACCAAGCGCATAAAATGGATGAAGTCGCATCTCGACAAGTGGGGCGTCGGATCGATCGCTGTTCCCGCGATTCTTCCGCCTCCATTTCCCATGGTGCCGTTTCTGATCGCAGCAGGAGCATCCCAATATCCGCGAGGCAAGTTTCTCGCGGCTCTAGCGATCGGGCGCGCGGTGCGCTACACAATCCTCGGCGTTCTCGGGTTCGTCTATGGCCGCTGGATCGTCACCGAGATGCGCAAACACTTCTACGTCGTCATCGGCGTCGGGTGCGCGATGGTTCTCATCAGCGCCACCGTCGCTTTCATCCGTCTGCGTCACCAACCCGCATACGCGCGCTAGCGTGATAAAGTCTTGCCCCATGGATAAGGGGCGTCTCGAAGCGTTCACCGACGGCGTCATCGCGATCATCATCACCATCATGGTGCTCGATCTGCGCCTGCCCAATGGCGCAAGCTTCGCAGCGCTTAGAGCCGAATTTCCGATTCTGGGCGTCTATGCGCTCAGTTACGTCAACGTAGGCGTTTTCTGGAACAACCATCACCACATGCTCCAGGCCAGCGAACGCGTCAACGGCCTTGTCCTGTGGATGAATATGTTGCTCCTTTTCTGGATATCTCTGGTGCCGCTCGAGATTCGTTGGATGGACCAGACGCACTTCGCGCCGGTGCCCACCGCATCGTACGGCGTCATACTCATCATGTCCGCAATCTCGTACGTACTGCTGGAATGGGCACTCGTCCGTTGCAACGGCCCCGACTCAAAACTTGCTCGCGCCGTCGGCAACGAAGCCAAGGGCTGGATGTCCCTCACGGTCTACATCCTTGCCGTTGGCCTTGCCTTCACGCGCCCCTGGATTTCGATCGCGCTCTACGTTCTGGTCGCAACGATCTGGTTCATCCCCGACCGCCGCATCGAATCTTTGATCTGATGTCTTTTTGTCGCTCCTGCCTAATTCTCTTTGCGCCGGGCGCCCCAAGAAAATTCAAACGAAAACGGCAACGTCATTTGCGGCTGATTCGCTCTGTCGAAAGCTTCCATCTCGCTCTCCGGTTGAAGCCTGCCGTCGCCGCGAATGTGCTCGACGTTGACTCCGCGTGCCTTCAGAACGGTCGTAATCAATAATCGGCGGTGGCAATGTGACGGATCTTCTTCCGCACAAAGCACGGCGACTCGGTAACGCGCGAGCCCCGATTCGAGTTGTGCCAACCCTCGTTGAAACGATTCCGACGCCGCAACGCGGCGATAGAGCACCCGGCCGTCGGAATCGTAATACTCGCTTTCTTCGGGCATTCCTCCAAGTTCGCGTCCCAGATACACATATTGAAATCCGGCATCAAGCAGGGCCTTCTTGAGCGGTTCTTGGGAGTATTGCGGAGCGAACTTCGAGTAAGGGCGCGACCTAGCATCAACGACCACTTCGATCGAATGCGAACCAAGCAATTTCAGAAAATGCTCGGTCGGATGCGCCGAATGCCCGATCGTAAATAGGTGTCGGCTTTTGGCGTGAAGTTTCTGCATATCGTGCGATCGAACTCCGCCGGTCGGCTAACCACGAAGCGGGGCCGCGCTAAAGGCCGCGGCCCTACGGTTCAATCTTAGCCTCAAGCGCGGCCAGGGCTTCGGACTCGAGCCTGGTGCGAGCTCGCTTGGCCCGGCATCTTCTGCTCACCCAAGGCGGCGTCGGTCTACGACAGCGGATTGGACTCAAACGACGAACACTTTCACCTACATGCGGAAGACGCCGAACTTTGTGTCGGCGATGGGGGCGTTGATGGCGGCGGAAAGGCCGAGGCCGAGGACATTCCGCGTCTGCGCCGGATCGATGATGCCGTCATCCCAGAGGCGCGCGGTGGCGTAATACGAGTCGCCCTGCTCTTCGTACTGTTTGCGGAGCGGAGCTTTAAACTGTTCTTCTTCGTCCTTGCTCCATTGCTTTCCCTGAGCCTCGAGATTGTCGCGCTTCACTGTCGCGAGCACGGACGCGGCCTGCTCGCCGCCCATCACCGAAATGCGGGCGTTGGGCCACATCCACAGGAACCGCGGCTGATACGCGCGCCCGCACATGGCGTAATTTCCGGCGCCAAAGCTGCCGCCAACGATCACGGTGAACTTCGGCACGGCTGTCGACGCGACAGCCGTGACCATTTTTGCGCCGTCTTTCGCGATGCCTCCCGCCTCGTATTTCCGCCCGACCATAAATCCGGAAATATTCTGCAGAAAGACGAGCGGAATCTTTCGTTGCGAGCATAACTGGATGAAATGCGCGCCCTTGAGAGCGCTCTCTGAAAACAGGATCCCGTTGTTGGCCACGAGTCCAACCGGATAGCCGTGAACGTGCGCGAAACCGGTCACAAGAGTGGGCCCATAGAGTTGCTTGAACTCGTCAAACTCGCTGTCGTCCACGATACGGGCGATCAGCTCGCGCACGTCGTACTGCTTGCGCAGATCGGGCGGCACGACGCCGTAGATCTCTTCGGGCGCAAATCGCGGCTCGCGCGACTTTTGCAGCTTCAGGCTCGACTTCTTCACGTAATTCAATCCGGCGGCTATTTCACGCGCGATCGCCAGCGCGTGGGAGTCGCTCTCGGCCATGTAATCGGTCACACCCGAAACTCGCGAGTGCACTTCGGCTCCGCCGAGCTCTTCGGACGTCGAAATCTCGCCGGTCGCGGCCTTCACCAGCTGCGGCCCGCCAAGAAAAATCGTGCCTTGGTTCTTTACGATGACCGATTGGTCCGACATCGCGGGGATATAAGCGCCGCCGGCGGTACAAGATCCCATCACCACGGCAATCTGCGGAATTCCCGCGGCGGACATGCGCGCCTGGTTGTAAAAAATCCTGCCAAAATGATCGCGGTCCGGAAAAATTTCGTCCTGGTTGGGAAGGTTGGCGCCGCCGCTATCGACCAGATAAATGCACGGCAGGCGGTTTTCGAAGGCAATCTCCTGCGCGCGGAGGTGCTTTTTCACGGTGATGGGATAGTAGGTGCCGCCCTTGATGGTCGCGTCATTTGCAACCACGATGCACTCGCGTCCCGAGACTCTTCCAACGCCGGTGATAATTCCGGCCGATGCGATGTTGTCGCCGTACATGCCTAGCGCCGCGAGCGGCGAAAGCTCAAGAAACGCAGAACCGGGATCGATCAATCCGAGTACACGGTCGCGCGGGAGCAACTTGCCCCTGCCGAGGTGCTTTTGGCGGGCGGCTTCTGATCCGCCCTGCTTTGCGGCGTCAATCTTGGCCCACAGCTCCTTGGTGAGCGCTCGGAGCGACGTCGAATTGGTCTTGAATTTGTCCGACTTGGGATCAAGGGAACTTGTGAGGATCGCCATTAAGTCTCGCTCGCTGAACCGCTTGCGCTCCTTCGGGCCACTTCAAGTGCGTTGTGAAGTGTCGGCGCGCCGACAAAACGCCGCCGCGCCCGAAGTTTCGCACTTGCTCGCCGCCGTTGCAACCAGAGCTCGCTCCAATCGCAAGTACAACCTGTTCGGAGGTAGTGACTCAGTTTGAAACTGCTCAATAGGCCAGCGTGAAGAGATTGTACCGTCCGTCGTAGCTAAAGTGGCAGTGCCTAAGGACATCGCGGCCAATCAGTACGTGGAATCCCTGCTGCGCCACCAATAGGGATTCAACCACTTCGAGGGTATCCACCGCGAAGGCCGTGTGTACACCGCAAGGAATGGTCAGGCTAACGTCGTAGGTTGATGCAGTCTGCGGTTGACTTCCGGTAGATGGGGTATTTACGAGCGTGCTTCCAGTGGGCGTAAGATTCAGGGCAGTAAGTACGCTGGGGTCAACGCATGTGCAACTAGCGCCAGTGTCCACCAGTGCACGGACCACCTGATGCTGTGGGATTGCTTGGCTTGCCAGATTTAGCGCAGCTCTCTTTGCGGCACTGACAGCAATAAATGCGTCAACGAGTGGCCCACCGGAAGCTACTTGGAGAGTGAAGTATGGCACGGATTCATGAGGCGCGAGATGAATTGAACCTGTTCTAGTGCCCTGATCTGCTTTACCAGAAAGGGCTTATCTAGACCGAATTTCACATAGCCTTCCTTCATAGCGTCTTCGTAGCTAGTAAAGGTGTCCACAATCGTATCGCCATGAACCAGGACAAACTTTCCCTCTTGTGCCTTCAACTCTGGCAGCTTGTTCTTGTACGTTTGTAGTTCTTTTTCGAGGGCCATTTTCGCACCAGTTGAACTGTTCATAGGTATACCTCGGATGCGGGGAAGGGACGCGGGGATGCTACAAAACCGTTTCTTCCATTGCAATAGTAGATTTCCGCTACGCAGCCACCTCCTTCCTCAGCTCCATACTAGCAATGATCTCCTCGATTGTCCAAACATGGTCCGCCACGCCAGCTTCCATCGCGGGTGTCACGCGCAACGTCTGATGCACGCGGCAGAAATTGTAGTGCATGAAATAGAGCGCGATTGCGTGCTTGTGATTTTCGAGCTTCTTTGAAAACGCATTCGTCAACCGTGTAAATCTCCGCATCTTCATGCGCATCGTCAGATTTTGCCGTTCTGCGTAGCTTGTCGAAATGTGCTTGGGATCAGGATTGCCAATCAAGCGGGTTTCTCTTGTTCCCATGCACGTTGCCGGACTGTAGCGCACTTCTCCCTCTCCGCGATCCGAGCTATATATTTTCACGAGCATCGCGTAGTCCACTTCCGTTCCAAACGCGAGTTCCACCGCTGTCAAATACACGCGGTGACCGTCTGTGGTTAGTTGCACGCGATTCGCGAGACGGGAGGCTACGTCATACATGAAATGCTGCGCGTGCCATGCGTTGCGATCCCCGACGCGCCATGCGGGGATTAGCTTCGTATCTGCGTCAATCGCTGTCCACGTCCAGACATCGCCGTAACCGTGCTTGCCCCTCAATTCGTCGGGTACGTTCTTTTCCTTCGCGTAGCAGAAAGACCAAATTTCATCACACTGGATGCGCTTACAGGGCAGATTGACCAGCACGCGCCGCTGATATTCCTCGCAAGCCTGTCCGATCTCCGGCAGGAGCTTTAGGACAGTGTTAAATGCCACGTCGCACATGCGGGCCGTGGAGCGAAGGGAATTGCCTTCGACCAGCGCATTGATGATTTGGACTCGCTTCTCATTTGTTAGTCGATTCATAATGCGAGGATTATATGCTTGAGCGGACAAGCTGTCAAGAAAATAGTGCTAATCCGCAGAACTATTTCTCACTTTTCCACAGATTTCGCCATATTTCCACAGGCATAGAGAAATCAACGCTTGCCAATACTGCGGATTCGCAGTATCTTAGGATTACAGGAGGACGTACAAATATGAACGCCACAAAGACCCAACCAGTAGTTGAGCCCGCCACCGAAGATGCACAAGCCAACGACGACGGCAGACGTGAAGTCTCTACCATCGCTTTTCCCTATGAAAACCTAGACGGCGCAATTGAGATCGCTCGTGCGATCCACGAGTTAAACGGTTCGGAATCCGAAGTCGATCAGATCGCGGCGCAACTGAGGATGTCCCCAAAAAGTAGCGGTCTCCGCACCCAAATCGCAAGCGCCAAGACGTTCGGTTTAACCACTAACAGCCAAGGAAAGGTTGCACTCACGCGCCTTGGCAGCCAAATTTGCGATCCGCACCAAGAGAAGGCCGCACGCGTGGAAGCGTTTCTGACTGTTCCTCTCTACAGGGCTATTTTCGACAAGTTCAGGGGTTCGGCCCTCCCGCCGGACAATGGCCTTGAGGCCGCAATCGTTTCCTTAGGGGTGGCCCAAAAGCAGAAGGAACGCGCTCGCCAAATTTTCAAGAAATCGGCACAGCAAGCAGGATTCTTTCAATTTGGCACGGATCGCCTAGTCTCGCCAGCCATTAAGAATAGTGCCGCAGCCCCGGCGATTGAAGAAGAGCCAAAGGAAAAAGACATTCGCGACGAACCAGACAGGCAGCGAAAAACCAAGGATTCCGGTGGCGGCGAATATCACCCGTTCATCGAAGGTCTTCTTCGGAAGCTGCCTCCTGCCGAAACTGACTGGCCTATGGAAGGCAGGGCCAAATGGCTGGAAGCTGCTATTAAGATTTTTGACTTGATGTACTCGGATTCAGAGGACAGCCGAAGATCAATCAGCATCGACCTGAAAAAGGATTCTGCCAAGTGATCGCGTCCGTTGGCAGTACGGTCGCGAGGAAAGACTGGCCCATGAAAATAATAGCCGTAGCTCGTTGAACCTTTCCACCGGACAACGAGCTTAAACAGAAAGCCCCAAACCATCTGACCCTCGCGAGGAAAATGGTTTGGGGCGTGGTGGTGCAACTACAAACTGTTGTTAAGACTCACTCTCTTTGGCCCAACGTGCTTGCGCGGCGCGTTGGGCTATTTCTTTTCTGCGCTCCTCAGAGAGTTTTGCGGCACGCGCCTTTCCGCCTTTTATTCCACCCAATTTTCCAAGAGCAACCGCCGCAGGGTTTTTCTTCTTGGGTTGCGATGGAAACTGAATCGGCTTGGTCGGTTCTGGCTTGGAAGCCAACTTATCCCCTATGGCCGCTTCGACAACGCGTAGAGCGTTTTGAGCTACATCGCCTTTGCTTGACCGCCTATGCATATCCTGATACTGGCACGATCCGCGAAACGTGGCAATACTAAAGACGCCTTGTACGCAAGGGCAAAATCAAACTGAGTCACTACCTGTTCGGAAGTACCATTGACGTTCGCTTTTAATTCGCCTATAGTGGCCCTCGTAAAATTGTATTCGAATCCGCTTGGGGGTTGCGATGGCATTAACGAAAAGGCAGAAGGAAGTTCTGAATTATCTTGTGGGCTTCCTCAACAAGAACGGCTATTCGCCGAGTTTCGAAGAGATCGCCCACGCACTGAAACTCACTTCGCTCGCGACCGTCCACAAGCATCTCTCGACTCTGGAGAAAAAGGGATTCATCCGCCGCGGCTACAACCAGAGCCGCTCGATCGAAGTCACTCAATTGCCCAAGCCGGTGCGCGAAGAGATTCTGGACCGGCACGTCGTCGAACTGCCGCTCGCGGGAAGAATCGCTGCCGGACACCCGCTTGAAGCCGTCGAAGACCGGGAGACGATTTCGCTTTCCGATTTCGCGCGCGGGCAGAACACATTCGTCCTGCAAGTGAAGGGCGAATCGATGCGCGACGATCACATCCTCGACGGAGATTTCATCGTCGTCGAGCAAACTCAGGTCGCCAACGCCGGTGAGATCGTCGTTGCGCTCGTCGGCGAAGACGACGCGACCGTGAAGCGTTTTTATCGCGAGCAGGGCGGCAAAATCCGGCTCCAACCGGCAAATTCCGCGATGGCGCCGATCATCGTTCCCGCCACGGACGTGAAGATCCAGGGCCGCGTCGTGGGGGTCCTTCGCAAGTACTAATGGCGCGGCTTTGACCCGGCTTGCCCCGCGCACCGAGCGGGGCAACTCCACCGTTCGCCTCATCATCTGTTAATTGCCCAGACACAACTGTTTCATTTTGGATTTGGTTCTGGTTTCCAGCCGGAATACATTGAGTGTCCCAGTCGGCGAAATCACAAACACTGGCAAGGTTTCAAGGCAACAGGGCCCGAAGGAGGGTATCGTTACATGTGGGGAGACAAGAAATCCGAAACTCCCGCTAGGACGCCGCTCCCGCAGCAGCCTAGACCAAACGCAGCACCCGCATCGACATCGGCAACATCTTTTCCTGGGGAGGCAAGAACAATGGCACCACTGGATTCAACGTACAACACGCCCAGCGTGAGCAATAGCGGCGTGGCACGGCTCGGCGCAAGCTTGCATGTAAAGGGTGAAATCACCGGCAACGAAGACCTGGCCATCGACGGCAGCGTTGAAGGGCTGGTTCACCTGGAAGATCGCAAGCTTACCGTGGGTGCGAGCGCCCGCCTGACGGCGGACGTCATCGCCCGCGAAGTCGTGGTTTATGGCAACGTGAAGGGCAATCTTCGTGCGCGCGACCGGATCGAAATCAAGAAGGACGGTTCGGTAGTGGGCGATTTGACGACGGCCCGGATCATGATCGAAGACGGCGCCTACTTCAAGGGCTCCATCGAGATCGACAAGGCCGGCGAGGGAGATAGCGACGACAAGTCGTTCTCTCGTTCCCGCAGTACGACGACCGCTTCGGTCTAAACGAACTCATCTTGCACCGGTTCGCGCCTCGGGCATGGCTTTCCCCGGCCCGACGCGCGTCCGTTGCCCGCACTAAGAGACACGCGCGGGCCAAACTCGGCCGAGCGAGGCCCGCCGCTGGCTCTTCCCTCCTGTTTTCCTCAACCCATAATCAGGTGCAGGACCACGGCCGCAAAAATCAGTCCGGCGACCAGAGTAGCGCCGAGGACCATCACGGTGATGGCGTTGCGGCGCAATATGCCGAGACTGTCATAGACGTCGTGGCGGAATGAAGGGCTCCGACTCCAAACCTGAAGCAGGGCGCCAAAACCAATCGCAACAGCCGAAGCGGGCAGAACCAGAAATATCATCGCAGCGCCAGATTGCGAGATGTGAGAGACAGTCCACTCAACTATCTCCCGGCACAGGTGCGCCGGCTGAAACTCGCGCGGTTGCAGCAGACGCAGCACGGCGGCAGCCAGGAAAACCGAAGCGGGTAACACCATCAACCATTCACTGAAGGCAAGGAGCGGCGAAGCACAAAGAGGCGTTTGTTGCCGGTCAGGCGAGCTCATAAATCTCCCTTCGAGTACTTTGTATTACAAAGTACATGTATCCGTCAAGCGGATTGTTGGGGATTGGAGCGTCGAGGTCCCCCGGAAAACCTAGGAGGTCTTGTTTGGACCGCCTCCCGGTCGCTTCTTTTCCTGCTGCGGCGGGTGCTGATCGGCGCCAGGCAAGGCGACGCGCGGGAGGGATTTGGCTTCATACTGCGCGAGTTTGAGGAGTCCGGTGGTATCGGGGAGCGTCGGCGCTCCGCCGGGCGTCTGCTTGAGGCGCAGGGCGGAGCTGAGGCTGCCAAACGTGCTTCGGCGCCAATCGCTGACGTTGGTTTCGCGCACGCCGGTGAACTCTTCGAGCAGCCGCAACACAGACGTGTGGTCGTACGTCTCGCTGCTTACCCAGCCGCCCGTGGTCCATGGCGAAATCAGGATGCAAGGCACACGGAACCCTCCGCCAATGGGCAGCCCGTTGATGTATTCGTGCGCGGTGCCCGGCGGAGGAGTTGGCGGCGCGACGTGGTCGAATATTCCGTCGTTCTCATCGTAGTTGAGGACGAAGAGCGTCTTGGCCCAGACGTCCGGATTCGCCGCGATTGCGTCGATCTTGCTCGCTACGAACGCAGCGCCATCGGCAGGCATGTAGTCGGGATGCTCGGATTGAAAGTCGGTGCAGATAATCCACGAAACAGCTGGAAGCTTGTCATTGATCGCGTCGTATTCGAACTGACCCTCCGCTCCGTAAGCCGCACCTTTCAGATAAAGCGATGAGCGACGGGGCGCGTCCATGAACACGGTGAAATTCTCGAGCATGTTGCAGCCGTAGTTGTTTTCCGTCTGGTAGATCTTCCAGCTGATCCCGGCTTCTTCGAGCCGCTCGGGATAGGTCTTCCAGCCGTAGCCTTCATCCGGCACAACGTTGCTGATGATCGGGCCGCGGCCTGCGCCGTCGGGATCGATCGTACCCGTCATGTAGTACATGCGATTCGGCCAGGTTGGGCCCATCATCGAGCAGTGGTAGTTGTCGCAGATCGTGAAAGCTTCGGCGAGTGCGAACTGGAAGGGAATGTCTTCGCGCGTGTAGTACCCCATGCAATAGGGGCCGTTGCGGCCGTCGGCTTTGCGGTGGGCCTGGAGCCACTGGTCCATCTTGCCGCCGTTCCATGCTTCGTGCTGTACGGCCCAAGCATGGCTCGTGGACGGTATCTTTTGCGCGCTGCTGGCGCGCGTATCCAAATGGAAGGGCAGCAGGTATCGGTTCGGATTCTCGACGTCAGGCTGATAAAAGACCGATTTGCCGTTGGAGAGCGCGAGTGCCTTGGGGTCATCAAAGCCGCGCACGCCGGCGAGCGTGCCGAAATAGTGATCGAAGGACCGATTCTCCTGCATGAGCAGCACGATGTGCTTGATATCCGAGAGGGAGCTATTTCTGGGCGCGCCCTGCGCCAGGACTTTGCGAACGTTGGGAGGCATCAGCGCGCCGGCCGCAGCCGCAGCGGCAACCTGCGCCGCGCCTTTTAGCAAACGACGGCGCGTCAGCATCACGGCCGAGCCAGTGCGATTTCCAGACCGGTCTTTCATGGGCCCTCCCGAAAGATGATTCACCGATTCGGCAAGATTGTAGTGCGATGCGGAGCGAAATTACAGCGCCCGACGTGCAATTTTACGGGCGAGTAACAAAGGGCAACGAACGATTCCCGCGCTACTCGTCGGCGCCGCCGCTCCAGGCATCGGGCGCAGCCTCTTCGAATCGCGTGTGGCGTGCGAGGAAGACGAAGTTCAGCGTGCCGGTCGGGCCGTTGCGCTGCTTGGCGATGATCACTTCGGATTTCGCACGCTCTTCGTCGGGAAGATCGCTCTTGTAGAAATTCGGGCGATTGATGAAGAGAACCACGTCCGCGTCCTGCTCGATCGCGCCCGATTCGCGCAAGTCCGACAGCTGCGGCTTGCGCTCTTCGCGCTCCGGCGCGCGCGTGAGCTGGCTGAGAACAAGAACCGGAACTTTCAATTCCTTCGCCAGTCCCTTCAAAGCGCGCGACATGCTGGACACTTCTTCCTGCCGGTTGGAGGCGCGGCGAGACGTGGCCGGAACCACCAGCTGCAAATAGTCGACGATCATGAGCGAAAGGCCGCGATCGCGCTTGAGGCGTCGCGCCTTCGCGCCCATTTCGAGCACAGTCGAAGAAGCCGAGTCGTCAATCCAGATCGGCGCCTCACCGAGTTCGCCAAGGGACGCCGTGATCCGTCCCCAATCGTCGCGATTCATGTGGCCCGTGCGGAACTTATGGGCGTCGACGCGCGCCTGCGAGGCGAGCATGCGCAGCAGCAGCGACTCCTTGGACATTTCCAGGCTGAAGATCGCGACCGGCTCGCGGTTGCGCACGGCCACATTCTCGGCAATGTTGAGCGCCAACGCCGTCTTGCCCATCGATGGGCGCGCGGCCAGAATCACGAGCTCAGAAGGCTGCAGGCCGGCCGTCTCGTTATCGAGAAACGAATAGCCTGTTGAAAGGCCGGTGATGCGCCGTCCTTCGCTGAAGATTTTTTCCAGGCGCTCGTAGCCATCGCGCACAAGTTCCTTGACGCCGATCAATCCAGCGCGAACGCGGTCCTCGGCCAATTGGAAAATCGCCGACTCGGCTTGATCAAGAATGATGTCGGCGTCGTCGCCCGCGGCCAAAGCGCGTTCCTGAATCGCGGAAGCCTGGTAGGCCAGGTTGCGGAGGACGGCCTTCTCTTTGACGATGCGCGCGTAATGCTCGACGTTGGAAACCCGCGGCATCCCTTCGGTGAGCTGCGACACGTAAGCGGCGCCGCCTGCCGCCTCCAGCTGGCCCATCCGCGTCAGGTCTTCGGTTACGGTGACGAAATCGATGCCTTGCTGGTGTTCGCCGAGGTCGATCATCCGCTCGAAGATGTGCCGGTGCTGGGGCAGGAAGAAATCATCGGCGCGCACGCGTTCGACCGCCGCATTGAGCGCGTGGTTATCGAGCAGGATCGCGCCGAGAATGCTGCGTTCGGCATCGAGATTGTGCGGAAGAGGACGTTCGAGCGTGACGTTGCTGGCCATGACTGATTCGCTTTATTTTCGCCTAGTATTTTTGCGCGCGCAAGAGGGATGTTTCACCCAGCCGTTTGACAGAATTGTTTCGCTGGAATTCCGGGCCGCCCGTTGTCGCTCGAAAATTTCCCCTGTGACGTTTGGAAGCGGTGGGCATTCTGAGCGTCACGCGTGCACGCGTCAATGACACGACCCTGTGGAGGGCTGTGGATTTTGTTGAAAACGAGGAAAACCTTGACCAGAAGGATTTCCGAGAGGAAGTTCTTGCGAGAGCACCGCGAACCAGCGCTCTCGCAAAAAATAATTATTCTTCTTTCTTCACAGTGAGCTTGACGCCGGCGCTGATGTCGCGATGCAACTTGATGGGGATCTGGTATTCGCCGATGATTTTGATGGGCTCGGCGAGCGTGATCTTCCTTTTGTCGATGGTGAAGCCCTTGGCGGCGAGTCCCTCGGAAATATCAGACGCCGTGACCGAACCAAAGAGCTGATCGTTTTCGCCAGATTTGCGCGCCACTTCGAGCTCGACACCGGCGAGCATCTCCGCGAGCTTCTGCGCGTCACCCTTTTCGACCGCTTCCTTCTTTGCAAACGTCGCGCGCATCTTCTCAAGGCGCTTCATGTTGCCCGAGGTGGCCTCCAAGGCCAGCTTGCGGGGCAAAAGATAGTTGCGTGCGTATCCTTCCGCGACATTCACGACCTCGCCGCGGTTTCCAAGCTTCTCGACGTCTTCCTGCAAGATGATCTGCATATGCGAATCCTCAATTTCCTTCCGGACGGAGCGCCGCAAGCAACGCCCCTGCGATAGAAAGCTAAGTTGTGCCAGTCGAAACCTAGAGCTCGGCCGCGAACGGCAGCAAAGCGATGTTCTGCGCTCGCTTGATCGCCACGGTCAGCCAGCGCTGATGACGCGCGCAGGTGCCGGTCATACGGCGTGGCAATACCCGCCCGCGATCCTGAATGAAGGGCGAAAGAATTTCGGCCTTCTTGTAATCGATCAGGTCGATCTTATCGACACAGAAACGGCAAACCTTCTTCTTGCGCACGAAGTTGCGCTTGCCGCGCTTGGGTCCGCCGGGCGGACGCGCGCCCTGTGGACGCGGACCTCCCGGGCGTCCGCCAAAACCGCCGGGCCCCTGGCTCTGCGGCGGCGCGCCGGCTGGTGCTCCGCCGCCCGAGGACGCCGCTTGTGTCGCGGCCGGAGCCGCGGGCGCTTGCTGCTGTGGTGCATTTGCATCTGTCATTCGAATTCTCCCTTACAAACTCTCAGGCAACCGGTGCAGCGGCTTGTTCGCCGGGCTGTCCGGGCACACCCGCCGGAACGGTTTTCTTCGGCCGGCGCGCGGCGCGCTTTTCGCGGTGCCGCTTGAACTTTTCCTGCCGCTTCAATTCCTCGTCGAGGCGCACGGTGAGGTACTTGATCACGGCGTCGGAAACCTTCAACCGGCGCTCAAGCTCCTTCACCACTTCGCCGTGCGACGAACGCACGACCATGTAGACATAGAATCCCTCGCGCAGCCGCTGCACGCGGTAAGCCATGCGCTTGCGCCCCCACTTTTCCGTCTTCTCGATTTTGCCGCCTTTTTCGGTCGCGGCGTGATCGAGCGTGGAGATCACTTTATCGATCTCGGTTTCCGGCGTATCGGGCCGGAGGATAAAAATCAGGTCGTACTGGCGCTCTTCCATAGGTCCTCGGTTTCTTGGCTTCTTTACGGCAACAGCAACTCCCCGCTACGAATTCTCTTCCTCGCCCGTGTTGCGGCGATTGAAGCGCGTCATTGCTTTCTCGACGTCCTCGGTCAAGATCAGCTCGACCGCGTCGACGGCTTCACCCGCCATCTGCTGTGCGACGCGCCGTTCATCCGGCCTCATCGGGCAGAGAACGTAATCCCTGCGGTCGCCCCACATCTGCTTGGGCTGAACGCCGAGCCGCACGCGAATAAATTCATCCGTGCCGAGCGATGAAATGATCGACTTCAGGCCGTTATGCGTACTGTTGCGGCCGCGTTCGCGAATCCGGATCATGCCCCAGGGCAGATCCACCTCGTCGATCAGCACGATCGTCTCGGACACCGTGCCTTCATAGCGCTCAAGCAGCATCCTTACAGCCACGCCGCTCAGATTCATCATCGTCTGCGGCTTGGCCAGAACGACTTCGTGTCCAGCGAGCACGCCACGTCCGACGTATGACTTTGACTCCGGCCGCGTGACCCGGATATTGGCCCGCTCAGCCAGCGCGTCGATCGCGAGGAAGCCCAGGTTGTGCGGCGTCCACTCGTACTCCTCACCGGGATTGCCGAGGCCGACGATCAGTCGCATGAACGCGTCTCACGCATGCGCCATTTCGGCGCGCAGCTGGCAGCTTACTTCTTCTTCTCGGACTTCTCGGCCTTGGGCGCAACTTCGCCTTCTGCCTCGCCCTCTTCTTCCTTCTTGCCCTTCTTGATGACCTCGGGCTCAGCTGGCGCTGTCTCTGCAGCCACCGCCGCCTCGGCCACCGGCTCTTCTTCCTTCTTGAGTGTTACGACGTGTGCCAGCACGCGGGTCGGATCAGTGATCAGCTTGATCTTCTCCGGATCAAGCGGCAGATCGGCGGCGCGCAGCTGCTTGCCGATCATCAGTTCGCTCACGTCCACTTTGAACTCTTCGGGAATGTCGCCCGGCAAGCATTCGACTTCGACTTCGCGCGTGACCATTTCGAAGATCCCACCTTGCATTTTCACGCCCTGCGGCTCGCCGAACGTGTGGACCGGTACGCGCACGCGCATCTTCACGTCCATCGCGATGCGCAACAGATCCACGTGAAGCAGCGCGCCCTTGAGCGGATCGACCTGCCAATCCTTCACCATGGCTCTTTCTTCGCTGCCGCCAGCTACGCTGACCGTGAAAATGGTGTTGTGTCCGGTTTCAGACCGCAGAATGCGTGCCACCTGCTTGGCGTTCACCGAAAGCGCCACGGCATCCTTGCGTCCGCCGTAAAGCGTGGCGGGCACCATGCCCGTGGTGCGCGTGCGCCGTGCGGCATTTTTTCCTCGGGTATCGCGAATCTTGCCTTCTACTGTGAATGTTTCCATTTGCTCGTCCTTGTTCTCAAATAATCTTCAGATGAAGAGCTCGCTGATCGAGGTTTCTTCGTGAATCGATTGAATGCCGCGCGCCAGAAGCGGCGCAACGCTCAACGTCTTGATCTTGGAAAGATTCTTGGCCGCTTCTCGCATGGGAATCGAATCGGTCACCACGACCTCTTCGATCTGCGATTCCGCGATGCGCTGTACGGCCGGGCCGGAAAGCACCGGATGCGTCGCCGCCGCAAATACTCGTGTCGCGCCATTCATCAGCAGCGCCTCGGCCGTTTTCACCAGTGTCCCGGCCGTGTCAATCATGTCATCGATCACGATGGCCGGCCGCCCGGAGACATCGCCGATCAGGTGCATCACTTCGCTGACGTTTACGTCGATGCGGCGCTTGTCCACGATCGCCAAGGGGGCATCGATGCGCTTTGCAAACAGCCGCGCCCGCTCGACGCCGCCTGCGTCGGGCGACACGACGGTCAGCGGGCCGAGCTTCTTGTTCTTGAAATATTCGACCAGCACCGGCGCGGCATAGAGATGGTCCACCGGGATGTTGAAATAGCCCTGAATCTGGGGCGCGTGCAAGTCGAGTGAAAGTACGCGGCTCGCCCCGGAAGTTTCAAGCAAATCCGCCACAAGTTTGGCCGAAATCGGCACACGCGGACGATCCTTGCGATCCTGCCTTGCGTAGGGGTAATAAGGAATCACGGCGGTAATGCGCCACGCCGACGCGCGCTTGAAGGCGTCAATCATCAGGAGCAGCTTCATCAGGTGGTCGTTGACCGGGCTCGAGCAAGGCTGCAGCAGAAACACATCCGCGCCACGCACGTTTTCGAGAATCTGGTAACGCGTCTCTCCGTCGGCAAATTGCGTATGCTCGGCCTTGCCGCGCGTCACTCCGAGTTGCGCGCAGATGGCATCGGTGAGCGCCGTGTTGGCAGCGCCGCAAAAGACCTTGAATTTGTCGTCGGTCAAACCAGTCCCTCAGAGGGCCACACGCCAACCGAGCGCACGCCCATACTTTTCCCTGGTCAGGGTTTCACAAACGAACGTGGTGTCTTCCGGAAACTTACGAGCGGTTCGGCGCGCCTGCGCTGGGTTTCGGAAGACTCCGAACACCGCCGAACCACTACCAGCCAGCGCGGCTGCTGCGGCTCCTCCCTGAAGCAATCCGTCCCGGATTTCCCGGAGTCGCGGATGGCGGCTGAAAACGGGCGCCTCGAAATCGTTGGAGATGCCTGTTTGCTGCCGGCTCCAGCACAGAGCGCAGAACTCCCAAATACTAGGGGGTTTAGGGCGATTTGTCAATTCCGCCGACACCCATTGATAGGCCTGTTTGGTGCTCACGCCGATGTCGCGCGGCGAAACCACCAGGATCGTCCTGGCTGGCATGTCCGGCAGCGGGTAGATTTCGTCTCCCCGGTTAACGGCCACCGCACGCCCGCCAAAGAGGAAAAATGGCACGTCGGCGCCAAGGCCAGCGGCGATTTCGGTGAGCCGTTCGAGCGGCACTTTTTTCTTTGTGAGCCGCAACATTGCGATGATCGCCGCGGCAGCGTCGCTTGAACCGCCGCCGAGGCCGCGAGCGACCGGCGTCTTCTTTTCGAGATGAGCCGTGATGCTTCCGCTGAAGCCGATCTCGTTAGAGACTGCCTCAATCGCGCGCATGACCAGATTTTCGCGGTCGACGGGCAGAGCCGGGTCGTTGGTCGACAGATAGACTTGCCGGTCGTTACCGCCGCTCGAGGCGATCTCGATCTCGAGCGTGTCATGCAGGGAAATCGACTGAAAGATGGTGCGTAGTTCGTGATAGCCGTCAGGACGGCGCCCTATCACGTGCAGACACAAATTTACTTTTGCAAACGCCGGAAGGCGTATCGATTTTTTCATGCGGGAGAGCTTACTGCGGTTTGTTCGAATCGACCGAGGATTTCTGCGCCATATGCTTCTTTAAGGCTTTGACCTGCGAGTCGACCTCGTTTGCCTTGTCGGCCTCGTAATCGGCAGGCAGCACCTTCTGCCACTCGGCGGCCGATTTCTCCAGTGTCTCGGCGGCCTTTTCGTCCTGTCCGAGTTTCAAATAGACGTTGCCGAGATGGCTGAGGATGGTCGGGTCGTCGCCGTCGAGCGCAATCGCTTTGCGCAAATAGGATTCGGCGTCGGTGAACTTGTTCTGCTTGTAATAAACCCAGCCCAGACTGTCCAGATACGCGCCGTTATTCGGATCCTGCGACACGGCCTTTTGAATCATCGCCGAGGCATCGTCCAGTCGCACGCCGCGGTCGGCCAGCATGTAGCCGTAATAGTTCAGCGTTGGAGCGTTGTTGGGATCGGCATCGAGAACCTTCTGGAATTCTTCGGCGGCCTGATCGTATTTCTTCTCGCGCTCGTAAATCGCGCCGAGCATGTACCAAGCCGACTGTTTGTCTTCGGCCTGGCGCGCCATCTGCTCGGCTTTTTGCGCCGACAGTTCGGCGTCGGAGTACTTCTTGCCGTGTTCCTGAACTTCGGCGATATCCAGGTAGACCTGTTGATCGCTGTCGGTGCCTTTGAGCAATCCCTGCAAAATCTTGGTCGCCGTCGAGGCGTCGCCCTTGTCGCCATAGAGGGTCGCAAGCGAACCGGTCAGGCTCGGATCGTTTGGCGAATCAACCAGCGCCTTCTTTGCTTCGGCGATGGCGCGGTCGATGTCGCGGCTGTCCCGGTAGGTATCGATGGTCAGCAATTCGGCGCGCTTTTGTGCTGCGTCACTCTGCTTGGCAAGATCGGCGTAGGCCTGAAGGGCCGCGGGATAGTTTTTGGCATGGCGGTATGCGTCGCCAAGCTGCTCGTACAAAATCGCCAGCGCTCCGGGACTGGGCGTTCCATTCGCAGAATCTTTCATTCCCGTGATGGCGTCGTTCAGAACCCGCACGGCGTCGTCGTAGCGGCCCTGATCTTCGTAGAGCAGCGCTTCGTTATCCAGAATTTCCAAATTGCCCGGAGCGAGCTGCTTTGCGCGCATCAGACTCGATTCGGCGTCCGAGAATTTCCCGAGTTGCCGATAAAGCTGGGACATGCGCAGATAGTTTTCCGAGGTACCGGGCTCAAGTTGCGCGAGCTTTTTGTATTGCTCAAGCGCGTCCGAGTACTTGTTTTCGGTCAGCAGCGTGTCGGCAAGACCGTGCCGGTGCCCGGGGTCTTCCGGGTCCATATCGACGGCCTTCTTGTAAGCATCTTCGGCCTTTGGATATTGCTTCGCCTGTGAATAGGCGTCTCCCAGCAGATCATAGACGGCGGGCGAGGAAAACTGGTCCGCCACCTGGGCGAGCAGAGCAATGGCCTCTTGCGAACGGCCCTCGTCGATCAAGAGCTGACTGAGCTGCTCGAGCGCGTCGCCATCATCGGGCGATTTCTGCAACACATTGCGCAACACCTTTTCAGCGTCATCGGGCCGGTTCTGTGCCCGATAGAGTCGCGAAAGCCAAAGGCCCGCCTCCGGATCGTCCGGAGCGATTTTCAAAATGGCTTGCCATTCGCTCGTTGCTTTCTGCACTTGCGAGGCCTGCGCGTTTGCGTCGGTGATGTCGCCGAGGGTGCGCACGTAAATGCGCGCAAGCAACCGATGGGCGTCGAGATTATCGGGATCGATCTTCAGAACTTCCTGCGCCTGAATTACCGCGTCGCGAATGCGTTGTGAAGCGGCTTCGACTTCGGCCAACCGCTCCATGATGGCCGGAGAGTTGGGTTCAAGAGCCAAGGCCTTCTTGTAGGAATCGATCGCGTCGCTTGAAAGGTCCACTTTGCCGGTCGCTTCGTATTGCTCTTCGAACTGAAGCTCCTGCATGTGTCCGAGCGTGAAGTAGTAAAGTGCTTGTGCGTGGTTGGCCGTGCTGGTCGCACCGGAAGCGGCCGGCGGCGGGGTTGTTGTGGAGGCCGGAGCCTGCCCGAACGCCTGCGCGCCGGAGATCAGAACCAAGCCCAAAATTCCTGCCGAAAGAGTTTTTCTCATGCGCCCCACACTGTTTATGATAGCAGTTGGCAGGGGCGCGTCAAACGTCCACCCCGACCAAGGTTCCACCGGCACCGGTGATCCTAAGTAATAGGACGCGTCAAACTCAAAACGGGGTGCACGCGATCGGTAAATTCGGCTCGCGTCAAACCAGTAGAGCAATCGCCCGAAATATGCGAAAAAGGAAACAATGTCTCGCAGGCCTCTGAATATGCTCGGCTTCCGCATCGGCGCGCTGATTGCCCTGGGCTGCGCGTTTCTGACAGCCGCATACGCAAATCAGGCAGACCCTGTATCTGCGCCAAGCGCCAAGGCCGTCGAAGGCGACCTGGGAGCTGCGGTCGCGCCGCAAATTACCCTCAGCGACTTGGCCTGGTTGCAGGGGCAATGGAGCGGCAGTTGGGGACCTCGCCTTGCGACGCAAACCTGGTCAGTGCCGCGCGCAGGCACGATGGTCGGCACGCTGCAGATCGTCGAAAACGATAAAACGCTGGTGGTCGAATTCGTGACGATCACCGAAACACCGGCGGGAATCGAATATCGTCTGTTGCATTTCACCCCGTCGCTTGCGCCCTGGGAAAAGTCAGGACCGGCGGTTCTGGCCCTGATGAGCATGGACTTGAAGAAATTCGTCTTTCAGAACCAATCCGACGGAGAGCCACAACAAATCGTCCTGACGCGCACCGACCCCGATACGTACGTGGATCATTCCGAAATTCTTCCCGAGAACGGCGATCCGCAATCGACCGAGATCACGTTCCATCGCCAGAAGCCTAGTGCCGGAAGTGCCGTACACCGGTAAGAACCATCGCCATCCCCAGTTTTTCAGCGGCAGCGATCGAATCGGCGTCGCGGACCGATCCGCCCGGCTGAATCACAGCCGTCGCTCCTGCCTGGCCGGCCACTTCAATGCTGTCCGGAAACGGGAAAAACGCGTCGGACGCGATCACGCTGCCGGCAAGGGAAAGTCCGGCCGTCGCTGCCTTCATTACGGCGATTTTCGCGGCATCCACGCGACTCATTTGTCCGGCGCCGACGCCGACCGTTTGCCCGTCGCGCGCGAAAACGATGGCATTTGATTTCACGTGCTTGCAGACTTTCCAGGCAAACAGCAGCGATTTCATTTCGGCTTCGCTGGGAGGGCGCTTGGTCACGACCTTCAGGCGCGCCGGATCGAGTCTGTGGCGGTCCGGTTCCTGCACCAGGACGCCGCCGGAAATGCGCTTCAGTTCTAGCCGGGTGCACGGCGCAGCCGCAGGCATTTCCAGCAGCCGCAGATTTTTCTTGGCTGCGAATTTCTCGCGCGCTTCGGCTTGGTAAGCGGGGGCGACGATGCACTCGACAAACAGCTTCGCCACTTCTTCGGCCGCTGCCCCATCGAGGGGTCGATTGAATGCCAGCACTCCTCCAAACGCAGATATCGGATCGCAAGCCAGGGCCTTCAAATAAGCCTCACGCAGCGACTCCTGCTCGGCCGCGCCGCAAGGATTGTTGTGCTTGATGATCGCCACGCCTGGCTGGTCGAATTCCTCAACCAGCGCCCAAGCCGCATCCAGATCGACCAGATTGTTGTAAGAAAGCTCCTTGCCCTGCAGCTGCGTCGCCCCTGCAAGTCCCGAGGGCGCGGCACCGGCGGGCGCGTAGAGCGCCGCGCTCTGGTGCGGATTTTCCCCGTACCGCATCACTTGGCGCCGTTCAAGCGCCACGTGAATCCGCAGCGGCAATTTCTCGGACTCGATCATGCTTACCGAGCCATTTGCCGACAGGCGCTCGAGCTCGGTCGCGATTTCGCCGTCGTAACCAGACGTCCGCGCAAAGGCTTTGCGCGCCAGGGCGAGCCGAGTGGCCAGAGCGAGCTCCTTTTTCTCGCGCAGCTCAGCAAGCACTGCTGCGTAGTCGGCCGGATCGGTCACGACACCCACGCTCTGGAAATTTTTCGCGGCCGAACGGATCATCGCCGGCCCACCGATATCGATATTTTCGATCAGTTCGTCCGGTGTCACCCCGGGCTTTGCGGCCGTAGCGGCAAAGGGATAGAGATTCACAACCACAAGATCGATTGCGCTGATTCGGTGCTCCGCCACGGTCTTGCGGTCTTCTTCTTTGGCGCGCTGAAACAGGATACCGCCGTGCACTTTGGGATGCAGCGTCTTCACGCGGCCGCCGAGCATCTCGGGCCATCCTGTCAGATCTGACACGTCGCGCACAGCAATTTTCGCGTCCCGCAGCAGCCGCGCCGTTCCTCCCGTGGATACGATCTCCACGCCCAGCGACGCCAGGCCGCGCGCGAAATCTTCTATGCCTGTCTTGTCAAAGACGCTGATCACCGCCCGCTCGATGGCCAAAGCAAAACCTCCTCGCCGAAATAAGAGCAGGTAGTGTATGTGTTTGCGAAATTTTTCGGAAGAGTGAAACCGGGAAGGTAAGGCGGGAAGAGTCTAGTTCGAAACGCGGGCCTTCAGCTTTACTTTGCCGCCTTCGATGCTTACCGTGTACTCGACTTCATGGCCGCCCTTTGATTTCAGGTCCTTGGTTTTATTGCGGACGAATTTCTCGAAATCCTGCAAGCTGGGCGCGCCGGATTTTTCGCCGGTTTCGGTTCGGGCTTCGATAAGCTTGTTATAGAGCGTCTCCAGCTTTTCGCGTTCCTTTTCCGGGTTCGAAAACGAGAGCACAAACGGATCGCGCCTTCCGGGCACCGCAATGTCTCCGGCCGCGAGTTCGTGATTTCCGTTCCCGTTTCCGCCCGTTTGTTCTGCTGCCAGCTTGCTTTGGCGTTCGGCTTCGATCGCTTTCGCCGCCACTCCGAAGTGACGCTGCGTCGTGCCGCTTTCGCGCTGCATCGTCTTCTTGCGCCAAAAATCCTGATATTTTGCGTAGGTCTGCGTGAGGTTGTTCAGCTTGAACCGTTGCCCGAAATTCAGGTCGCCGGACTTTTCGTTGCATCGGCGCACGAGGTTGTCGAGCCGCCATTGCGTATCTGCAGGCGGGCGTTTGCGTCCGCCGCCGAAGAACTGCTCGTACTCAATCTTAAGCGTGCGAATATCCCGCTCGATTTGGTTCAAGTCTTCGTCGATTGTGGACATAGGCTATCTTGTAGAACAGGTGAGATTTCAGGGTAAATTGCCCAGCCTCTCGCGTCAATCAACCCGTCGCCGCCTTTGTCGCAAATGGCAAGGCCAATCCCGCACTGGCAGGTGGTTGAAATCCACCAACCCGCCGCGCGAAAACCACCGAGCCCTGACTAATGGCCGCTTCTAGGAAAGCGCGAGATATCCCGTAACTAATAGACATAGAATGATTTATCGGCATTCAGAAGGAAAGGTCGGGTTTGGCACGCGCCCTGCCCTATACACAGACGAGAGCAAGGACGCCCGAGCAAGGCAGCAAGGCTCAAGCAGGTTGCGCGGCTCTCAGGAGGACTTCAATATGCGATATTTCAGAATTCTTGCGGTGCTCGGCGTTTTGCTGATTCCCGCTTCCTACGCCCAAGCGCAGAGAGTCGTGGTCGGCGTTGGAGTTGGCGCACCTGCCGTGGCAGTCGGCCCGGCGCCTGTCTGCGCCTATGGCTACTACGGCTACTACCCGTACGCTTGCGCACCCTACGGCTACTATGGACCGAGCTGGTTTGCGGGCGGATTCTTCATCGGAGCTGGCCCGTGGTATCACGGTTGGGGCCGCGTCGATTGGTATCACCCCGGCCTCTATTATGGCCCGCGGTTCTACGGTCGACCCGGATTCTATGGCCGCCCCGGCCCGGCTTTCCGCGGACCGGTTTATCACGGCCCGGTCTTCCATGGCCCGGCAGGCGGATTTCACGGAGGGGCTGAGTTTCACGGCGGTGGCAACTTCCACGGTGGCGGCAACTTCCATGGCGGTGGCAATTTCCACGGTGGCGGCGGGTTCCACGGCGGAGGCCGCAGGTAGGTTTCGTCCCTAGCTCGCGCGCGACGGCCGGCAGATCCCCCTCTGCCGGCCGTTTCGTTTTTCCGCGGAA
>Ga0210401_10001944_pt1 | contig 23369 bp, 16 predicted proteins | sample IncBWH32MmetaG_FD_150866 | JGI IMG/M metagenome (GOLD analysis project Ga0210401, IMG submission 150866) | Forest soil microbial communities from Barre Woods Harvard Forest LTER site, Petersham, Massachusetts, United States - Inc-BW-H-32-M | ecosystem: Environmental > Terrestrial > Soil >... | reverse complement strand
CCCACCCTCACCCCGGGAGGGGGGAAAAGGAAGCCAAGACTCCCCTCTGCCGCGCCAGTGGGAGAGGGGTCGGGGGTGAGGGCAGTTTCAACGAGCGACTTTCCCTGGAAAGGCTGCGCTGGCATCGACGGCTGGACCCAGGTGGCTCGAGTGCTCGAAGTCGACCAGACGCCGATCGGCAAGACTCCGCGCTCGTGTCCTGCGACCTACGTGGGCTTCTGGGACGCGATCCGCAAACGCTTTGCCGACACCAGTGAAGCGAGGATTCGAGGCTATGGCCCCGGCCGGTTCTCCTTCAACACGGCGGGCGGCCGCTGCGCGGCGTGCGAGGGCCAGGGCTTGCGCACGATCGAAATGAATTTTCTTCCGGACGTGAAGGTCGTGTGCGACGTGTGCGGGGGACGCCGCTTCGACCGCGCCACGCTGGAAGTACGTTGGCGCGACCGCAGCATCGGCGACGTATTGGCAATGCAGGTTGACGAGGCGGTCGATTTCTTCGCGGCAACGCCGGCGATCGCGCACCCATTGGCCCTGATGCGCGACGTCGGTCTGGGTTACCTGACGCTGGGTCAGCCTTCACCCACGCTTTCGGGCGGCGAGGCGCAACGCATCAAGCTCGTCACCGAGCTGGCGCGCGCGCGCCCCGCAGACGCGGTGGGAGGCGCGACCTTGTACGTGCTCGATGAGCCCACGGTCGGCCTCTCGATGGCGGATATCGAGAAGCTGCTGTCTGTAATCCACCGACTGGTTGATGCCGGTCACACGGTAGTCATCATTGAGCACAACCTGGACGTGATCGCCGATGCCGATTGGATCATCGATCTGGGCCCCGAAGGCGGATCGGGCGGCGGTCGGTTGATCGCGCAGGACCTCCCGAGCCGGATTGCGCGGTGCGACTCGCCGACCGGGGTGGCGCTGCGCACCTACCTCGGTCGCAAGAGCGAATCGCTCTCGCGACTCGGTACCGACTCCGCGCAATTGCAGCAAGCTTAGGGCCGCGTGCGTCATTAAGCTGGATTGGGGCCGGCCCGATCATCCGTTTGAGCGCGCAAGGGCGCGACTGCGTCGTGTCTGCGCTTGAACGTACGATGGGTTCCTCGCCCACGCGCAAACCTTTCTCCGAGCCAACTCCGTGACCAATGCCCTGATTCGACGCCTCAGCGCTCTCGCTCTGTCATCGGTATCGGTCGTGCTGTTGGGCGCTTGCGCCACCGTCACCGGCGATCCGACCCAGGTCGTCCACATCGAAACACTCGACGAGCACGGCCAACCCATCGAGGGCATGCGATGCCATTTGCACAACGCGTCGTCCGAGTACTTCGGCGATTCGCCGATGTTCGGCCTCGAAGTGCACCGGTCTTCGTCGGACCTGAAGATCAGCTGCCGCCTCGGTGACCGCGTCGCCGAAGGGACTGCGGTTTCCCGCAGCGGGCTGCGCGGCGGCATCACCGGCGCCGTCAATCTGATGATTCCGGGCGGATCGGGTCTGATGGTCATCGATCACCTGACCGGTTATCGCTACGCCTATCCGGCCTGGGTCCAGGTCCGGATCGGTCAGAAGCTCGTGTTCGACGCGAGCGATGACGTCGATGGCCAGCCGACTGCGAGCGTTCGCAAGAATTCTGAAGAGCCGGTGCCGTCGAAAGCACCGGTCATCGAACGCGGCCTGGCACGCGGTGGTGAGGACAAAGTCGTGCCGTCCGAGGCTGCGCCCGTCGGCGGACGCGTCCTAGTCCGTTCGGACTAATCGCCCGTCCAGGGCAATTCGCTTCAGTTGTCCGCCCCGGCTCCGAAGGATTGGAGATGGGGGGAGCCTGGGGATCAATCATGAAGCGCACCTTTACGGCGGCCGCCTGCTCGGCGCTCGCGCTTTGGCTCGGCGGCTGCTCCACTTTGCACGGAGATTTTCACCAGAGCCTGCAGGTCGACGCCCTGGATGCTCGCGACCGTCCGGTCGAGGGAATGCGGTGCCAAATCGGAACCGGAGCGTCGGCCAAGACGTTCGTGACGCCTGCCACCGACGTGAGGGTGCGTCGCGGCATGGAGCCGCTGAATGTCGAGTGCCATCTCGACAACCTGGTCGCCACCGCCACGGTCAAGTCGCGGCGCGAGAGGATGGAAGAAGCGCTGCTGCCGTTCGGATCGGTTGGTGTGTTCGTCGATCACCTGAGCGGCTCGCTGTACGCCTACCCGACCAAGCTTCACCTGCGCGTCGGCCAGCACCTCGTGCTGGAGCACAGCGGCGAAGCGCAGGTCGCGCAAGCGGAGCCGCTGCACGCCGCGACCCAAGCCGAAGCCGCTGCCCAAGCGCGCACTGAATTGGCAGCAGTGCAAACAACGACCGTGGCGACCAAGGCGAGCAGCGGGACGGCCGCTCCTGCGCCCCACAAGGCCGCGGCGCGACCACCGAAGGCGCAGCGCGCTGGCGCCAAGCCGGTCAAGCCGGCGAGCGTCGCCGCCAACACCGCAACCGCTAAACCCAAAGCCACGCCTTCGAAGTCCGCTGTCGCAAGCACGGCGGCGGCAGCAGGCGTCACGGCCGCCGTCGTCCACAGCGCGCCCGTCAACTGGTAGCCAGCATCCGAGCAAGGACGGCGTAGTCCGCGCGGTAAGATCGCTGATAGAGCGGTCTTCGGGAGGGGACGGCCGTGGAGCTCGGGTGGACGTGCGTCCGCGGCTGGGCGTGCGGATGTGCTGCAGTGCTCGTCGCGTGTTCGACGCCGGCACCCGAGCCGGTCGACTCGGCACGCGCTCTGAAGGAATTCCAAGCGCGCAGTCTGGATGATCCGCGCTTGCAGCGGTTCATCGAATCTGCTCGCCCGGAAGAGCCGGCACAAGCGCCCGCGCATTGGGATCTGGACCGCCTGACCGTGACGGCGCTGTACTTCCATCCGGACCTCTCGATCGCCCGGTCCCAGCTCAAACTCGCACAGGCCCAAGCGCTTACATCGCGACAGCGGCCGAACCCGGGCCTGGCGGCGACTCTTGGAAGAGGTGCTGGAGGAGAGCTCTTCTCTTCGCCGTGGATCGTCGGGGCCGCGATCGATCTTTTGCTGGAGTCCGGCAATCGGCGAGCTTTGCGGATCGCCGAGGCAGAGTTTTCGGTGCAAGCAGCTCGGGCCGCACTGCGGCAGGCGTCCTGGCTGGTGCGCGCGCGCGTGGCCTCGGCATTGTTGGATTTATGGAGCGCACAGGTCCGCATCGGGCCGCTGCGCGACCAACTCGAGCTGCAAAGACAGCGCGCTCAGTTGTATCAGCGACGGGTTGAGAACGGCCAGAACCCGCGTGACGACTGGCGCCGGGAGCTCGCCCAGCGCGACCAGCTGGCAGCGGCGCTGGCGCAGACCGAGTCCGACATGGCACGCGCCCAGGTGGACCTTGCCGAGGCGATTGGGGTACCGGCGCGCGCGCTCGATGGCGTTGCGCTCGCGATCGGGCCGCTCGACCAACCTGCGCTCGTGCCCGACAGCGCGCTTGGCGATGCCGCACGCACCCGTGCTTTGACCGAGCGTGCCGATGTGCGGGATGCACTGGCCCGCGTGGACGCCGCGCAAGCCGACCTGCAGCTGCAGATCTCGCACCGCTGGCCCGATGTCCGGCTGGGCCCCGCCTACCTGTTCGAGCAGGGCAACAACCGCTACGAAACCACGATCGGTCTGGAATGGCCGGCTTCGATCAGCGGCCCGATCGGCGAAGCGCGGGCGCGGCGCGACCTCGCGGCGAACCAGCTGCTCGCGCTGCAGGCGCGCGTGATCGCACAGATCGATCGGGCCGCCGCCGCATGGCGTACTTCCGCGCAGCAGGCGATCTCAGCCGAAGCGCTGCTGGCCGGTGCTCAGCAGCGCGAAAGCGCTGCGCGGGCGCAGTTCGATGCCGGCGCTCTCGACCGGCCCGCGCTGCTCGCCACCAGCATCGATCGGATCAGCGCCGACCTCTCGCTCCACGCCGTGCGCGAACGACAGCGTCGCGCCCTGGCGGACCTGGAAGATGCGTTGGAACAGGTGCTGGAGCCAGGTCAGAGCCTGCCGTTCGCTCCAGAAGACAGCCCTGCTGCGTCGGCGGCTGCGACGCCATGAAATGGTTGGCGGGATCCCCGCGGGCACGCAATGCGATCATCGGGGGAGCGCTGATCGCTGCGGTGGCGCTCGGCGCATCGGCCTGGGTCTGGCAAGGCGGCGCGCAGAGTGGATCCGGGTCAGGCGGTCAAGCCGACCGCGAGCACCCGATCGTGACCACGCCACGCATCGCGCGCGAGGATGGGCGCACGGTGGTCCGGCTGGACTCGATGGCGCTGCAACGGGCCGGGATCCGGACAGAAAAGATTCAACGCGCGGAGCAGCCCGACACGATCAGCGCATTCGCCACCGTCGCGGATCTTCAGTCGCTGGCCCGGCTGTCGGCCTCGATGCAGTCGGCGCAGGCCCAGCTTGCGATCGCACAGGCCAAGCTGGCCGCTTCGCGCGCCGAATACGACCGGGCACACCGGTTGTTCGAAGACCAGCAGAACGTCTCGGCCGCACAGGTTCAATCGGCGCAAGCCGCCTTCGCGGCCGACCAGGCGGCGTCGAGCGCAGCGCAGGCCCAGCTCGAGGCAAGCCGGGCCGGCGCGCGCCTTGACTGGGGTGTGGAGTTGGCCGACGCGCTTTCGGCGTCCGACCCCGATCGGCGGGCGCTGGTCGAGAATCTGCTCGAAGGGCGCGAGTTGCTGCTCGAGGTTGTGCTGCCACCCGACGTCGCTGGCGCGCGGGCGCCGGCGCGGGGGCAGGTGAAGCTGGACGACCGCAGGGCGCCGCCGATCCGGCTGGTCTCGCCGGCCGTGCGTGCCGACCCCCGGCTGACCGGACGAAGCTACTTTTACCGGACGCGGCCCGATCCAGCGCTGCTTCCGGGCGCGACGTTCGCGGTTCAACTGGAGACCGGGCGCCGCGTCGATATGGCCTCAGTGCCCGCCTCGGCGCTGGTGTGGTGGCAGGGCCGGGCCTGGATCTTCGTTCGCAACGCGGCAGGCGATTTCGAACGGCATGAAGTCCCGGTGGATCGCGCGGCCGATTCCACGACGCTACTGGCCGACCTCGCCAGCGGCACCGAGGTCGTCGTGCAGGGCGCTCAGGTGCTGCTGTCCGAGGAACTGCGCGCGGAGAATTTTTCCACCGACGTCGGCGGACGATGACGCCCGCCGGGTCCGGTCTGCAAGCCGCGCTGATCGCCTTCTCGCTGCGATTCCGCGGCGTGGTGATTGCGCTGGCGACACTGCTGATCGGGGCCGGCATCTATTCGCTCGAGCGCGCCACCTACGATGTGTTCCCGGAGTTCGCACCGCCCCAGGCCGTGATTCACACCGAGGCGCCCGGCCTGTCGCCCGACCAGGTCGAGGTGCTGGTCACGCAGCCGTTGGAGAATGCACTGACGGGCGCGCCAGGTCTGCTGTCGCTCAGGTCCTCCTCGATCCTCGGGCTGTCGATCATCACGGCCAATTTCGATCCGGCCAGCGACGTGTTCCGCGATCGACAGGTGGTCTCGGAACGCCTGGCTTCAACGGCGGGCCATCTCCCGCGCCAGGCTGAAACGCCGGCGCTGACGCCGTTCACCTCCTCGACCAGCACGGTGCTGGTCGCGGGGCTGACTTCCTCGCGCGCCTCGCTGATGGAGCTTCGAACGACCGCAGAATGGCTTATCAAGCCGACCTTGATGGCGGTACCGGGCGTGGCCAAGGTGGCCGTGTTCGGCGGCGGCCTTCGATCGTTGCAGGTTCAGGTCAACCCCGACCGGCTGGTGGAACTCGGCATCGGCTTGAATGAAGTGGTGGAAGCGGCAGGGCGCGCGGTCGGCGTACGCGGCGCCGGTTTCATCGACAGCGCCAACCAGCGCGTCGAGTTGAAGACCGAATATCCGCCGCTCAGCGTCGATGACCTGAGACGCGCCGTGCTGGGTTCGCAGCAAAATCCGCGCGCGACGCTGGGCGATCTGGCGACCGTGCGCTTTGCGCCCGAGGCGGCCACCGGAGGCGCCACTTCGGACGGGCGTCCGGCCGTACAGCTGGTCGTCTCGCAGCAATACGGAACCAGCACGGTCGAGGTAACGCACCGGATCGAGGCAGCGCTGGATGGGCTGCTGCCGCTGCTTTCGCGCGACGGCATCGATCTGGATGCGACGACGTTCCGACCCGCCGATTTCATCGACCTGGCCACCGGCAACGTGTGGTCGGCATTGCTGATCGGCGCGCTGCTGGTGGTGGCAGTGCTGGCGATCTTCATGGCCGACTGGCGCAATGCCGCAGTCTCCTGCACGGCGATTCCGCTGTCGCTGCTGGCTACGCAAATGCTGCTGCAGGCGGCCGGCATCAGTGTCAACACGATGACGTTGGGGGGCCTGGGGGTCGCGATCGGGGTGGTGGTCGACGATGCGGTGATCGACGTGGAGAACATCCTGCGGCGGATGCGCGCCAACCGGCTGCTGCCGCAGCCACTTGGCACGGCGCGCGTGATCCTGGACGCCTGCCTTGAAGTGCGCAGCGGCGTCGTCTACGCGACGTTCGCAGTGGTGCTGGTGGTGCTGCCGATCGTGTCGCTGTCAGGCGTTGCCGGGCGCCTGTTCGCCCCGCTCGGCTATGCGTACGCGCTGGCCATCGTGGCCTCGCTGCTGGTCAGTCTGACCGTGATTCCGGCGCTGTCGTCTTTGCTCTTCCGCGACGAGCGTTTGCGCGCGACCGAGCCACCGTTGCTGCGCTTCTGCCGAACACACTATCGACAGCTGCTCGCATCGGTCATGCGCCACCCGCTGCCCCTGATCGTGGCCACGTTGCTGCTGACCCTGGTCGGCTTGGCGACCGCGGCCAGCTTCGGCGTGAACTTCATTCCGGAGCTGAAGGAAGGCCACTTCATCGTTCACATGTCGGCGGCACCGGGCACGTCGATCGAAGAATCGATGCGGCTGGGTTCGCGCGTGTCGTCGGCGCTGCGCGAGTTGCCTGCGGTTCGCGCCGTCGCGCAGCGCGTTGGCCGCGCCGACAAGTCGGACGATATCCTGGGCTCTCACTATAGCGAGATGGATGTCGATCTGAAGCGCGCCGGCGGCGCGCAGCTCGAGGCGGCGCAGGCCGCGATCCGCGCGAAGCTGGCACAGTTTCCAGGCGTCAATTTCGCGATGCAGTCGTTCCTGACGGAACGGATCGAGGAAACCTTGTCCGGTTATACGGCCGCGGTGGCGGTCAACGTGATCGGACCGGACCTGGACGCCCTGGATCGCGCGGCGCGCGAGATCGCCCGCACGCTGCAATCGATCCCCGGGGCGGCTGACGTTCAGCTGCAGACGCTGCCGGCTACGCCACAGATGTCGATTCGCCTGATTCCGGCCGAGTTGCAGCGCTGGGGATTGCAGCAGCTCGAGGTGCTGGACACGATTCGCACCGCCTACGAAGGAGCCACGGTCGGACAGAGTTATGAAGGCAACCGCACCGTCAACGTGATCGTCGTTCTCGATCCGGAGCGCCGCAACACGGTTTCGCGCATCGGCGAATTGCCCCTGCGCGCGCCGGACGGCCACTTCGTGCGCCTGTCGCAAGTTGCCGAGATCCATCCCTCCGCCGGCCGCTACGAGGTGCCGCACCAGGGAGGACAGAGGCTGCAGACCGTCACCGCCAACGTGAGCGGGCGCGACGTCGGCGGTTTCGTCGACGACATGCAGCGGCGCCTGGCCGGGCTGAACCTTCCTCCGGGAACGCACCTGGAATTCGCCGGCGAAGCCCAGGAGCAGGCGCGTTCGCAGCGCGACCTGCTCGCTTACTCGGCGGTGGCTGCGCTTGGCATCGTGCTGCTGATCTCGATCATCGCGCGCAACGGGCGTAACCTGGCACTGGTGCTGGCGAATCTGCCGTTCGCGTTCGTTGGCGGCGTGGCTGCGGTCGCGGCCAGTGGCGGCGTGCTGTCGCTGGGATCAATGGTGGGGCTGGTGGCGCTGTTCGGAATCACGCTGCGCAACTCGATCCTGATCGTTGCGCACTACGATCGGTTGGTACGGGTCGAGGGGCGGGCCTGGGGCACGGACACTGCGATCGAGGGCGCGGCCGACCGGCTGGCGCCGATCCTGATGACCACCCTGGTGACCGCTCTGGGATTGCTCCCCTTGGCGCTGGGCATCAGCGAGCCGGGACGCGAGATCGAAGGGGCGATGGCGGTGGTGATCCTTGGAGGGCTGCTCACTTCGATGGCGCTGAACCTGCTGGTGCTGCCGACGTTAGCATTGCGTTTCGGACGCTTCGAAGGTGAACGGACACCAATGTGACGCTTGACGATGCCGGATGGCGGCAACGCCTGACTCCCGATCAATATCGGGTGCTGCGTCGGGAAGGCACCGAGCCGCCGTTCACCAGCGCGCTGAATGACGAGAAGCGCCGCGGAACGTTCCGCTGCGCCGGATGCGGGCAGCCGCTGTTCACCAGCGATGCCAAGTTCGACAGCGGCACCGGTTGGCCCAGCTTCTTCGAAGCGATATCCGGCGCAATCGAGACCAAGCGCGACTGGCACCTCGTCCTGCCACGCACCGAGTACCACTGCTCCCGTTGCGGAGGCCATCAGGGCCACGTGTTCGACGATGGGCCGAAGCCGACCGGCAAGCGCTTCTGCAACAATGGGGTGGCGCTGAGCTTCGAGGCCGCTGCGGATTAAGCACCCTCACCCCCGCCCCTCTCCCGCAAGCGGGAGAGGGGCGAAGAGAGAGGTTCGCCTCTCCCGCTTGCGAGACGGAGCTTCGCCTCTCCCGCTTGCGAGACGGAGGTTCGCCTCTCTCGCTTGCGAGACAGAGGTTCCCCTCTCCCGCTTGCGAGACAGAGGTTCCCCTCTCCCGCTTGCGAGACAGAGGTTCCCCTCTCCCGCTTGCGGGAGAGGGGCTAGGGGTGAGGGTAATTTACTTCTGACGCGCAGCGGCGGCCGGACGTTCCTTCGGCGGCTGGCACAAGCGGACCAGCCGGGGATCGCGCTGACGCCAGGCAACACGAAACAACCGATGGGCCTGCGTGTTGCGCGCATCGACGTCGCGCGCGGCATCGATCCACGGGCGCGGGTGCGACATCAGCTCGAAGCCGAACTCGATCATCGAATCGGGGGCCGCCGCACCGATTCGGCCGGCGCCGCGCAATTGCGAGTGAGCCGCGACCTCGGCCATGCTGTCGAAGGTATCGGTCAAGCGCTTCGGCTGCTGCGCCAGCCGATCGAGCGCAACCCGATCCTCCACCGGCTGCAGTTCGCGCACCACGAACGGCCGGCCATTGATCGACATCGCGGTCAAATAGGCCGGACACGCGGCTTGACAGATATCCTGCACGGTGACGACGCGTTGGGCTTCGTCACCCCAAGCCGGCTGTTCGAAAGCCGCCAGCGCGCCTGAAGCGGAGGAAGGCGCCGCCAATTTGAAGTCGATCAGCGCATTGCGGTCCGGATCGCCCCGCCCGCGCACCAAGGCCACATAACGCGGCAGTCCGAGGCTGCCCATACCCGCGATGCGCCGCGCGAAATCGCGGGGTTGAAAGAATTCAGGGCTCTCATACAGCTGCCCGAGTGATTTCAGTGCATCGGTCAGTTGATCCCGCACCTCGCTGGTCGGTGGCAGCAGCAGACAGTGCACATCGTCGATCAGCAGCGTGCGGCGCCCGCGCTGTAACTGCGTGCGACGCGCCAACAGGTCGCGTCGGCGTCGCGTTGAAACCTGCTCGAGCAGCGCTCGGATCGGCCCTCGGGCGGTCTCGGGCTCGAGCCAGAATGCCTTGCCGCGCGCCAGTGCCTCGGCATAGCAACTCAGCGCCTGGGCCGCGACCGTTTCGGCTTCCTCGCGCATCAGGCCAAAGCCCGGTGCCGCCGTCAAGATACTGCCTAGGAAGCGCAACAGATCGACTGCCAGCGGAAGCCGCGCCGCTTCGTCGAAATCGTTCAGATCGAAATAGACGACGCGGTTCAGGCCACGAAAGCAGCCGAAGTTGTTCAGATGCAGGTCGCCGCAGACCCAGCTGACGGGCGAAGGCGGCAACGCAGCCAGGTCGAGCCCTGCGTGCGCCCATCCGGCCGAAGCCCGCAGGAAAGCAAAGCGGTCGGCCGCCATCGCTTCGAACTTGCGCGCCAACAGCTGCGGATCGCGGTCTCGATTGACGGCCACGACCGCGTCGATCGGATCCTGCGCAGCTTTGAGCGGCGTCATCGGACAGGGGGCTTCAGTGTCAAGGTCAGCGCCGTACCGGCCGGCAGACCGATCAGACGATATCGCACTTTGCTCCAGGGCTCGAGCAAATCCCCAAACTCGGGAGAAAGCGGGTTGCCCGACTCTCCCGGTGCGAACATCCAGACGCCCGCTGAAGCACCCGAAAGGTCGTAAATCGCCCGCAGGGTGGGCCCCGCGCGCGCTTCGAACGGCCGCTCGCCGGTCAGCCGGAGCGCCCCAACATTCACCGTGTCGGCGTCGCCCGGGTCCGGTACGCGCTGCTCGAACCATTTGCGCAGCGGCGCTACCTTGGACAGCGGGCGATGCTCGAATACCGCCGGGTGGCGACGACCCCAGCGAAGGCGGTCCAGATCGCGTGGCTCGTGAGCCAGTTCACCGGCCGCCTGATCGAGCGCCTGCGCCGCCAGGGTGAGGCAGTCGACCGGATGCCCCCCGCCAGCCGGGTTGTCACACCAGTTGCGCGCGTGCGCCCGCCCGGTCAGCACGCCCAGCAGCGCGGTGGTCAGGGTCGCCGGTTCGACCAGATCCGGTGCCAGCGGACCGAGGTCGTCGTTGAAGATCAGCTCTTTCAGCCTGCGAAGCCAGGCCTGGTAGATCAGGGGCTCGGGCGTCTCGGCGCGCATCGCACCGTCCCAGGCGCGCAGACGCTGCATGGCGGCACGCCCGACCGGCGTGGTCGGCTCGGCGCCGGACAGCGCCTGCATCATCTCGCGCGCGGCCAGCGAGGTGACGTCGGCCTGGATGCGCTCGAACGACGCGATGTCATGGCGAGGCGTGGCCTGCAATAGCTGTTCAATCCGGTGAGCGCGAAACGGCGGCTTCCACTCCATCGTGATGTAGCCGCGATAACCGGGCGGCGTGATCTTCTGGTTCGCGGTCACAATCGATGCCTGGGGCGGATCCAGGCTGCGCGGCAGTTCGTCCGGGCCGATCCAGCCCTGCCAGTCGTAGCGCGCTTCCCAACCCGGCGACGGCACCAGCCCGCGCAGGTCGTTGTCGCTACGACGCACCGGCACCCGGCCGGCGACCCTGAATCCGATGTGACCGTCGTCGCCGGCGAACACGACGTTCTGTACGACCGCCGTCATCTCGCGCAGGGCGCGCTCGAATTGCGGCGTGTCGGCTGCGCGATTCATCGCCTCGAACGCGCGCAGCGTCGTGTCGTCCGCCTCCAGCGAAGCCCAGTGCAGCGCCAGCACATAGTTGATTGCCATGGCGCCCGGTGCCAGCGCAGCATCGGCCGCGGCCAGCGCGCCCGTGATCACCGGCCCGTGGCGCGTGCCGCGCACGACCATCGTGACCGGATCGGCGCCGCGCACCTGGATTGTTTCGACCCGCGTTTCGAACGCGGCATAACCGCCCGACGTCTGATATTGGTCCGGGTGTTCCGGATCGATCCGCTCCAGGTACAGGTCGATGGTGTCGGCGTTGGTTGTCGTGAATCCCCACGCAACGTGGGCGTTGCGGCCGAGCACAACGAACGGCACACCCGGCAGCGTCGCACCGAACACGTCGAGGCCGGGAGCCTTCAGGCGCGCGAAGTACCACACGGATGGGCTCGAAAACCCCAGATGCGGATCATTGGCCAGCAGCGGCTTGCCGCTGATGGTTCGCGATCCCCCAACCACCCAGCTGTTGGAGCCGATCGCCTGCGCGGCACCGAAACCGGCTTCTGGGGCCACGCGTGCGAGCTGCCGCGCCTGTTCGGCCAGCACCGGGCCCGGCAGGCCCAGGCTTCGGTACAGCTCGACGTAATCGGCGGTCGGTGCAGCGGAATCGTCCTGCAGCGGCATGAAGTCGTCGATCTCGGCCTTGCTGAAGCGGCCCGCGAGTCGCAGTCGCGCCAGCTCGTTGCGCATCGCGTCGGCCGACACATCCCACGACATCATCAGCGTCCAGGCCGCCACATCGGCAGGCACCCAGTGCTGCGGGCGCGGCGCCCGCAGCAGCAGGAACTCGAGCGGCAGAATGTCGTGACGACCATCCAGGTACGCGTTGATCCCGGCGCAGTAGGCGTCGACCAGCGCACGAGTCTGCGGATCGAGCTCGCGTGCGATCGCCTGGGCTCGCCGGTATACCCCGAGGGTTCGCAGAAAGCGGTCGGTCTCGACGCCGGCCGGCCCCACCAGCTCGGAGATCCGCCCCTGCCCGATCCGTCGATTGAACTCGATCTGCCACAGCCGGTCCTGCGCGTGCGCGTATCCCAGCGCGAACAGCGCGTCGGTTTCAGTCTGCGCCGTGATCGTCGGAACGCCCGCCTCGTCGCGCACGATCTGCACCGGCCTCGAGATCGATGGCACGATCAGAGTGCCTTCGTGCTCCGGCAGGCTGGCTTGCCGGTACCACAGCCACAAGCCGACCGCCGCCACCAGCACGACCGACAGGGCAGCCAATATCCAGCGTACGACCCGCATCTGCGCCCCGCACCGGGATCCGTCCCGGGTCCGTCCTGACTGACCGCCGCGATTATGTTCGAATGCAGTATGCTGCGCAGCGCCCGCTGGGTGCCCGCTCCGGGTCCCGCGCGCCGCGCCGACCGAGCCGATGAACGATCCGACTCCTGCAACGAAGCTGTGCCCGTGGAACGTGCAGCGCGTCGCGGCGTTGTTCGACCAGCCTTTCAATGACCTGCTGTATCAGGCACAGTCGGTGCACCGGCATCATTTCGACCCTAACGCGGTGCAGGTCAGCACGCTGCTGTCGATCAAGACCGGCGGTTGCCCTGAAAACTGCGGCTACTGCTCGCAGTCGGCGCATCACCAGAGCGGGGTGGCGCGCGAAGCCTTGATGTCCGTCGAGCGCGTGCTGGAGGCGGCCAACCGGGCCAAGCAGGCCGGGGCGACCCGCTTTTGCATGGGGGCCGCCTGGCGCGGGCCTAACTCAAAAGAGCTGGCCGGTGTGATCGAACTGGTCAAGGGCGTGCGCGGACTCGGCATGGAAACCTGCGTCACGCTGGGCATGTTGCGCCCGGGACAGGCGGAGCAGCTGAAGGAAGCCGGCCTGGACTACTACAACCACAATCTGGACACGTCGCCGGATTTTTACGGCTCGATCGTCACGACCCACAGTTACCAGGATCGGCTCGACACGCTCGAGCAGGTGCGCCGCGCGGGCATCAAGGTGTGCTGCGGCGGCATCATCGGGATGGGTGAGAGCCGAGCGCAGCGCGCCGCGCTAATCGCCGAGCTCGCAGCGCTCGATCCGCCGCCGGAGTCGGTTCCGATCAACATGCTGGTGCCGATTGCGGGTACGCCGCTGGCCGATACGCAGCGGCTTGATCCGCTCGAATTTGTGCGCACGATCGCCGTGGCACGGATCGCGCTGCCCACCAGCATGGTCCGCCTGTCGGCCGGGCGCTCTCAAATGCCCGATGCGGTGCAGGCGCTCTGCTTCCTCGCCGGAGCCAATTCGATCTTCTACGGCGACAAGCTGCTGACCACCGGGAACCCGAGCACGGATTCCGACCGTGCACTTTTTGATCGTCTCGGGTTGCATACCCTCACCCCGGCCCCCTCCCACTACGTGGGAGAGGGAGAACAGCCCGCCTAGTTTCCCCTTTCCCGCCTGCGGGAGAGGGGTCAAGGGGTGAGGGTGGTCAAAAATCCGACGGCAACAACAGTCGGATCGCAGCGGGATCGGGCGTCGCGCAGTACGGGATGACGCCCAGCAGCGGCGCAGCGAGTCGCTCCCGCAGCGCTTGAAGGTTCTCATCAAAGCGTGCCATCGCCGGGTCGATCGAGTTGGCGATCCAGCCCGCCATCGGCAGTGAGCGCGCGGCGATGGCGTGCTGCGTCAACAGCGCGTGGTTCAGGCACCCCAACCGCATGCCGACCACCAGCACCACCGGAAGGCTCAACGCGACCGCCAGATCGCCCGCATCGTCACGATCATTCAGCGGCACCAGGAATCCGCCCACGCCCTCGACCACGATCGCATCGGCACCCGTGCGCAGCGCAGCGAACGCTTGCTTGATCGGCGCGATTTCGATCCGTATGCCGACGGCTGCCGCCGCCAGATGCGGCGCGACCGGCAGCTCGAAACAATAAGGGTTCACCTGGTCGAGCGGGGCAGCCCACGAGCTCGCGTTGCGCAGCGCGACCACATCCCCGTTCACCAGGCCCTGCGGCGTCCGCTCGACCCCCGCCGCGACCGGCTTCATACCGACCGCGCGCAACCCTCTCGCCCTCAAACGGTGCAGCAGCGCACAAGCCGCCAGCGTCTTGCCAACCCCCGTGTCGGTCCCGGTGACGAATAGCCCAAAAGCCATGCCAAGCTTGTGAATTGCCGAAACATGTCGTGCCGTTTCCTATCATCGCAGCTTTCGTCGAACGAGACCGGGGCGACGCTCGAAAAAATGCGAAAGAAGCGTGACGCGATCCTGTGGGGTTTGGCGCTCGTCGCATCGGCCGCCACGTGCCGCGCCGAGGTCGTCGCGCCGCAGCCGTCGTCGGAGGCAGTGCGGACCGGGGACAATTCCGTGATGTTTTTTGGCGGCCGCCTTTCGACCACGGATTTCGCGAGCACGGTGCTGTTCAACCTGAATTACGGGCCGCAGGACGGCTACGGCAAACAAGGCTTCGACAACTATATTGCCGGCATCGACTACGAGCGCAACGCGCTGGAACTCGCGCGCGACCTGCGCCTGCGCGCCGAGGTCGGCGTCGACGATCGGTTCGGTCATTACCTGGTGTGCTGTCTGATCTTGAAACGGCACGACCCGCGTTACCTCGACCACACGGTGTGGAGCAGCAGCTTGATTCATTCCGCTGAACTGCGGATCGGCGGCAAAGTGCGCTGGGAAAACTTCAGGCTCGGGCGCGCACGATTCGAGATCGCGGGCACCGTCGGGCTCAGCGGGGTGACCCGCACGCTCGGCCGTGAGCGTCAGCGCGAGATCGACTATCGCGCCAACGCCCATCTACTCGGTTATGTTGCCCCCGAGGTCGGCGTATCGCTTGACAATGCGCCCCGGTTCGAATTCGTCGTACGAGTAATGCACCGGTCGGGTGCGGGCGGAACATTCGGAGGAATGAAAGAGGGGTACAACGCCGATGTGGTGGGCCTGCGGTATACCTTCTGAGCAGCCAGCGCTCACCGGCCCCGATAGACATCCGTGCCCAGGTACTTCAATCCGGGGTCAACCATCAATGTGACCACCTGGGCGCCCGCCCCGAGCAGCCTGGCGACCTCGACGGCGGCGAGCACGTTGGCTTCTGAGGGTTGGCCCCCTGATCCGGCGGAAATCGTTCGGGTGTTGCCTACCGTTCGCCATTCGCGTCCTACCCCGGAGCACGCCCCTTTTCCTACATGGATTCGGGAATCGTCCGACATCCGACGCCCGATTAGAGACGCATAGTTCCTTAGCTCGCGTCAAGGTAGCTGGGCTCGGCGCAACGCAACTTCGCTCAACCCATCCACCCCTCAGCGATCGGGCAGGACACCATGTATTTGTTTCACAAGAAGTCGGATTCGACGCGCAAGCGCGCCACCGATGGCAATCAAGCCGATCAGAAGCCCATGTCGGCTCGCATTGTGCGAGCGTTCGTGCTCGTTTGCGCAACGCTTTTCCTGACCGGGCCGGCCTGGGCCGTGCCGAGTTATGCGCGCCAGACAGGTTACGCCTGTGTGAAGTGTCACATCGGCGGATATGGTCCCCAGCTGACGCCTTACGGCATCAAATTCAAGATCAACGGCTACACGGAGAGCGACCACAAGGGCTTCAAACTTCCCCTCGCGGCGATGATCATGGCTGGATTCACGCATACCGAAACCGGCCAGAACCCGCCGCCGACTCCGCATGACAACGCCAACGACAACTTCGACGTCAACCAGATTTCCGCGTTCTTCGCCGGGCGCCTCACCGACGACCTTGGGGTCTTCTCTCAAGTTACTTACGACGGCGTCGGCAAAGGGACGGCAATCGACAACGTCGATATCCGACTCGCACACGATTTCGTGATCGCCAAGACCGACGCGATTCTCGGTCTGGACGTGAACAACAATCCCACCGTTTCGGACCCTGGCAACACGCAGCCTGCGTGGTACTTCCCATATATTGGAACGGCGCTCGTGTCGGGCACGGGCGACGCGGCTACGCAAATCAACGGCGGACTTTCAACCGCCGTCACCGGAGTGTCGGGCTACGCATTCGTCAACGACTCGATCTACGCTGAAGTCGGGACGTACCGCTCCCTGTCGCCTGCGATGCAGATCAAGTTCGGAGAGGGGGTCGGCAACGACATCGGAAAAGTCGACGATTCGATCTACTGGCGGCTCAATTACATCAAGGACATGAATACGCAGGCGTTTTCTGCCGGATTGGTTGGATTCAATTTCAGCATCAACCCGACCCGGATGGACGGCAGCCCTGTCAACCGATACCGCGATATCGGCGTGGACGCTTCATACCTGTGGCTGGGCGACGGAGTGCACAACTTCACCGCGTACGCCAGTTTCATTCGCGAGGACCAGACGCACACCCTCGATCTTGCCAGCGGCGGAGCCGACAATCTGAACGACCGACTGTACGAGTTCCGCTTCAACACCTCGTACTACTACCAGCAGACCTACGGCTTGACGCTGTCGCGCTTCTCGACCCACGGCACCCGGGACGCAACGCTGTACTCCGGGTTCTCGGCAAACGGCAGCCCCGATACAGCCGGGACCATTTTGCAGGTCGACTGGACGCCCTGGGGCAAGGAGCAGTCGTGGGCGCGCCCGTTCGCGAATGTTCGGGTCGGGCTGCAGTACACGATCTACGACAAATTCGACGGCGCCAGCAGCAACTACGACGGCAACGGACGCAACGCCAGCGACAACAACACGCTCTTTCTGTTCGTTTGGGCGGCGATCTAGAAGCTCCGGAGGTCGGCGTACCGCTTGACAATGCGCCCCGATTCGAAGTGGGCGTACGAGTGATGCACCGGTCGGGTGCCAGAACGCTCATCCGTGGACTCTCGCAATGCGGCTAGCGGACGCGCTCGACCAGGTCGAGCGTACGGGTGGCCAGCAGTTGCGATTGCTCCTCATCGATCACGTACGGCGGCATGAAGTAGACCGTATTGCCGATGGGCCTCAGCAGCAGCTCGCGCTCAAGCGCCGCCTGGGAGAAACGGCGCGCGAACAGCGGTTCGACCCCATCGACCTCGAAGGCCCAGATCATCCCCGTACGGCGAAAATTGCGCACGCGCCGGTGCCCGGCGATCGGTCGTGCCAGCTCGTCGATGCGTGCCGCGCGACCGCGGTTGGCTTCGATCACCGAATCGTCCTCGAAGATCGATAGCGTAGCGAGCGCCGCGGCGCAGGCGAGCGGGTTGCCTGTGTACGAGTGTGAGTGCAGGAAGCCGCGCGAGACCTCCTCGTCGTAGAACGCGTCATAGATCGCCTGGTTTGACAGCACGACCGACAGCGGCAGGTAGCCGCCGGTGATGCCCTTGGACAGGCACAGCAGGTCCGGCACGATGCCGGCCTGCTCGCAGGCGAGGAACGTGCCGGTGCGGCCAAAGCCGACCGCGATCTCATCTGCCATCAGGTGCACGTGGTACTGATCGCACAGCGCGCGTGCACGGCGCAGGTATTCGGCGTCGTACATGCCCATGCCGCCGGCGCACTGCACCAGCGGCTCGACGATCAGCGCGGCGATCTCGCGGTGGTGTTCGCGCAGCGTCTGCTCGAGCGCGCTCGCGCAGCGCTTGGCATAGTCCGCTGGCGATTCGCCCGATTCGGCGTGGCGCCAGTCGGGGCTGGGAACCGGGAAGCCGCCCCTCAGCAAGGGGGCATAGGCGTCGCGGAACAGCGCCACGTCCCCGACCGACAGCGCCCCGACCGTTTCGCCGTGGTAGGCGCCGGTCAGGTAGGCAAAGCGGGCTTTATCCGGTTGGCCGCGGTTGCGCCAGAAATGGTGGCTCATCTTGAGCGCGATCTCGACCGCGGAAGAGCCGTCGGACGCGAAGAAGCAGTGACCCAGCCGGCGCTCGGTCAACGCCGACAGACGCTCGGACAATGCGACGGCGGGCTCGTGCGTAAAGCCAGCCAGCATCACGTGCTCGAGGCGCTCGAGCTGCGCGACCACGGCCGCGTTGATCCGTTCGTTGGCGTGACCGAACAGGTTGACCCACCAGGAGCTGATCGCATCCAGGTAGCGTTGACCCTCGAAGTCGTACAGCCAGGCACCCCGGCCGTGCGATACGGCCACCATCGGCAGCCGTTCGTGCAGCTTCATCTGCGTGCACGGGTGCCAGACCGCGCGCAGCGTGCGGGCGACCAGGTCGCTGTTGGCGGCGGTCATGCCATCCCCTCGAAAATCACCCGCGCGTCGCGGTGCGAAAAACGGAGCCGACCCGGAGTTTGCCACGAGCCGCGCCGGCGTCGGATGCGCGGCACGCAATGCGCGAGCATCCCGTGCTCGCGTTTGCAAAACATCGCCAGGCTCCTCGTTGACAGTGCGGCTCGGACCGACGTAAGGTGCACGCGCGGTTGGGACGCTGTCGAGTGACGCCCTTTCGCTGTTCGGGGTTTCAAGAGCAGCCCCCTCCCGTGCAAATCGATTTCAAACTAGCCAGGTCCACGGGACGCTTTCTCGCCTCGGTGCGCGGCTTCGATGAGGCCGGGCAAGGACGTGGAGAAGCGACTCCCCGCGAAGAAGATCGCCATGCGCCTTGTTGGGCATGGGTACAAGCACACCATGTCGGGAGAGAACATCATGGAATTCAATCACCAGACCTATCAGCGGACCCTCTCGAAACGCCCCTGGCCGCTCTGGACCAGCCGCGTTGCGGCCGTCGCACTGATCACCCTCGGTGTGGCGCCCTTCAGTGGCCGAGCCGATGATGGAGGCGCTCCGAACGACGCTGTCAGCATCCGGACCCTGTCTTCGCGACCGAATCTGGTCAGCGGCGGCAGCTCGCTGGTGCAGATCGAGTTATCCGATCAGGCGGCGATGCAAGCGGTGCGGATATTCTTGAATGCTCAAGACGTTACCTCGAGCTTCCGCAGCGAAGCCAACGGAACCCGGCTGACCGGGCTCGTCACCGGTCTGAACCCGGGCAACAACGCCCTCCGGGTGGTTGCCAATGGCGCTTCGCTGGGGCAGCTGCAGCTGACCGACTACTCCATCAAGGGTCCTATCGTCTCCGGCCCGCAGATCCAGCCCTTCATCTGCCAGACGCAGACATTCAAGCTGCCGGACGGCACTTTCCTCGGTGCGCCGCTGGATTCGGACTGCTCCGCGCCGACCGTCGTGACCTACGTGTACCTGTCGACCACCAGCGGGACGTTCCAGCCGTTGCCGAGTACGGCCACTCTGCCAGGCGACGTCGCGATGACGACAACTTCGGCCGGGGCCACGGTACCTTATGTTGTGCGCGTCGAGACCGGCACGATCAATCGTGGGATCTATCAGAACGCGATTCTGTTCGACCCGACGTCCGATCCGGTGCCGAGTCCGTTCTCTGCGCCCAAAGGATGGAACCACCGGCTGATCGCGATCCACGGCGCAGGATGCCCCGGCGGTTGGTACACCCAGGGCACCGCCGAGGGCGTCAATGTGCTGCAGACCATGTATCTGTCGCTCGGCTACGCGCTGTTCATCAATACGCTTCAGAACCCTTCGAACAGTTGCAACCCCTTTGTAGCCGGTGAAAGCGCGATGATGGGCAAGGAACACTTCATCAAGACCTTCGGCGTCCCGGATTTCACGCTGAGCACCGGAGGCTCGGGCGGGGCCTACACCAGCCTGCAGGTCGCGGATGCGTTCCCGGGTCTGATCGACGGCATTTTCATCAACGCCACATTCCCCGACGCAGCCGAAATTGCCTACAGCGGGCTTGATGGGCACCTTCTGACCCACTACTTTACGGTGACCAACCCGGCCGGCTTCACCGATGCGCAACAGGTTGCGGTCAGCGGATATGCCGGCCACCAGGCCTGGTACGACGCGGCCAACCAGTCCCAGCGGACCGACCCGGTTCCGAACCGACCCGACGTGGTCGGTTATTCCTCGGCGGTCTGGAACGCGGTGGTCCCTGTGGCGCTCCGTTATGACCCGATCGCCAACCCGCATGGCGCCCGCCCGACCATTTTCGACGTCTCCAGAAACATCTATGGGGTCGACTCGGATACCGGGTTCGCGTTGCGTGCGTTCGACAACGTCGGGGTGCAGTACGGGCTGGGAGCGCTCAACCGCGGGCTGATCACCAAAGCGCAGTTTCTCGATCTGAACCAGAACATCGGCGGCTACGACCAGGACGCCAACTATGTCTCCGATAGGGCTGCGGGCAATCTCGACGCGATCAAGCACGCCTATCAAGCTGGAGTCAATCTAGGCGGCGGGGGCGGGCTTCGTTCGATTCCCATCATCGATTTCGGCTATTACAACGAAGCGGGCGGCTACCACTACCAGTGGCACCACTTCGCGGTTCGCGAACGGTTGATCGATGCCAACGGCGACGCCGACAATCACGTGCTATGGCGCGGCAATGACGCGACCAACGTTCCGCTGACCCAGGCCTTCGCGGTGATGAGTCAGTGGGTCGAAGCGATCAAGGCCGATCACTCCGAAGCCTCGTTGCGCGCAAAGCTGATCCGCAACAAGCCATCTGCGGCCGTGGACGGGTGCTACAACGCCGCGACCCCTCCGCAGTTCATCGCCGAGACGCAGACCTTCAGCAGCCTGCCCGACTCGCAGTGCAACACCCTGTGGCCGTCCTACGCTTTTCCGCGTTACGTCGCGGGCGGGCCGCTTTCGGCTGACATCTTGAAGTGCCAGTTGAAGCCCATTGATGCGGCCGACTACGCGGTCTCGTTCACGCCTGCGGAGCTCGCGCAGCTGGAGGCCATCTTCCCGCACGGCGTGTGCGATTGGTCCAAAGCGGGGGTGAGGCACGTCGGTGTGGTGGTCGGCACATCGTTCGGTCCCGCTCCGCCGTATGCGAACGCGGCGCGCGACGCCAGCGGTGACGCGGCCGAGCACTCGGATTAGGCGATAGGGAGGGCGTGTCGCCAACCATCGTGGTATTGCGCTCACGCCTGCCTGATGGCGGTCGCGGCCGACCGGCCACGACCGCCAGGCCCCCGTACAAGCGCCCTTTCCGCGAATAGGGCATCCGGCATCGCCGTCCGTCGGAGGAACTCCGCGGCGCGTTCGGATGGCTTGCGTCCGGATGGCTTGTCGGATTCTTCCTGTTCTGACACTGCCCGAGAAGAATTTCATAAATTCGGACGATTCCACAAGACGCTCAGGAGGGCGGAGCTTATACACGTTGCGTTTACATCCCCACAACCACATCAAACGGAGGGCCTGTATGCAACGTCATCGTCTTCTAGCGCGAAGCATCTCGATCATCTCCGCAGCGGCGGCCGTTTCGTTCGCGACGAGCGCTACAGCGTGGGTTAACCCGTTGAAGCATCGTTACGTGAATGGCGAGCTGAACATCTGTGATCAGGGAAGCTTCTTCGTGGGCGGCGTGCCCAAGGTCACTGCCTACGCTTCGTCTTCGACCGCCAGCGCGCCACAACAAATCATCATCGGGCAGATGTACGTCGAGTTCGAGATCCCGGTGAAGCGCCACCAATGGCCGCTGGTCGTGATGCATGGCTCGTCGCACACCGGCGCCTGCCTCGAAGCGACTCCGGACGGACGCGAAGGCTGGCTGCCGTACGCGGTTCGCCGCTACAACATGGCCATGTTCGTGGTCGATCAGCCCGGCCGCGGTCGCTCCGGCTTTGACCAGAGCGTGATCCAGGAAGCCTTGGGCACCGGCAATGTCTCGATGATTCCAACGAATTGGGGTCGAATCACCGACAACGGCGCCTGGACCAGCTGGTTCGGTCACATCATCAATGGCACCGACATCGTGACGGGAACGATGATCCGCCACGGAGATCCCGGCGACCCGGATCCACCGGAGAATTTTTCGAACCCATCCGAGGCGCATGGCAAGTATCCGCCGGCCTTCCCGATTCCGCCGATCCCGAATTCGACCGACCCCAGCCAGGTGGCACGCCTCGGGGCGCTGGGGGCGACGCCGAATCCAGCCAACTTCAACTATCTCGGCCTGGACTACTACAAGCAGCTCGTACCCAACGCGGAGGTCACGCTTCCGACCGAGTACTGCGCCAGCTGCAATCCAACCACCGTGCCGTCGGTCAACGTGTGGGGCGCCCGCGCGCTCGCCGATCTGATCGAAGGACTCGGGGGGGCCATCCTGTCGGGACACTCGCAGGCGGCCACGCCATTGCTGCACACGATCCGATACTTGAAGCAGGATGATGCCGCCGGCAAGTGCGGTGCCCCGGGCGCGTGCCTGGCGATGCTGAAGGGGATGATCATTCCCGAAGGCGCGGGCTTCAACCCGGCGGGGCTGGCGAGCGCCGGGCTGGTCGGCTCCGACTTCGACAAGATCCCCTTCCTGCTGGTGAACGGCGACTATCGGCCGCTCGCAACCCGGATCGGGAACCGCCAGGCTCGCGACATCCTGAACGCCAGCCCGACTCGCTCGGTCGGTCCGGCCCTGGTGCTGGATACGGAGCTGATCGGGCCTCAGTTCAACGGTCAGACCCACATGAACATGATCGGCACGACCAATCTGATCATGTTCGACCTGCTGATGAATTGGGCCGGCAAGAACATCGAGAACCCGATGGTGCACAGCCAATGCGGCGAGAACGAGGACGATTGACTAAAGGGCTGCGAGGCCAACTGCCCTGTTCGAAAGCAAAGCGCCCCGCCGGAAACCGGCGGGGCGCTTTCGGATAGTTAGCCTGACGATGTCCTACTTTCACGGGAAATACATCCCACTATCATCGGCGCTGAGGCGTTTCACGGTCCTGTTCGGGATGGGAAGGGGTGGTTCCACCTCGCTATGGTCGTCAGGCTGAAGACGGACGACCTCTCGGAAGCAGCGCACTGTGTGAGCGCTGAATCCAAAAAGATTCAACTCGGAAGAAGCTCGCCACAGCCGGCGCCACAACGCGCCGGATGCGCGGTTTGATGATTGCTTGAGTTCTCAACCTCGAGAACGAGGCGGCACGGTTATAGGATCAAGCCGCACGGGCAATTAGTACTGGTTAGCTCAAGACCTTACGGCCCTTCCACATCCAGCCTATCAACGTCCTGGTCTTGGACGACCCTTCAGGGAGGTCAAGCCTCCGGGAAGACTAATCTT
>Ga0210401_10001939_pt1 | contig 23406 bp, 20 predicted proteins | sample IncBWH32MmetaG_FD_150866 | JGI IMG/M metagenome (GOLD analysis project Ga0210401, IMG submission 150866) | Forest soil microbial communities from Barre Woods Harvard Forest LTER site, Petersham, Massachusetts, United States - Inc-BW-H-32-M | ecosystem: Environmental > Terrestrial > Soil >... | reverse complement strand
ATCAATCGGACTCCCTCCGGCACTGGATTCTCCGCGGGCATCTGATTCGAACGGTCCTTCCATTTTCACCGCTTTACAGGAGCAGCTCGGCTTGCGGTTAGATGCGCAAAAAGGCCCCGTCGATGTAATTGTGATTGATCGCGCCGAAAAACCCGATGAGAATTAGAAGGCTTCTGAAAGCTGTTGCGGTCGTCAAATTCGTCAGGAGTGAGGCTTGAGTGCAAGCGGGGTTTGCCCCTGCCGGCCCGAAACCACCACACGTCACGCCTGGCCCCCGGGCCGCGACAGAGCCGCCTGCGTCGGGATCATAAATCAAAAAAACTTTGCGATGCTTTGACCGCGACGCCGGTCCGGTTGGGCCGTCAGGACATACGCTGACTCCTTCGCGAAAAAGGAGGCGTCCGCCCTTGCCTCCGTTGGCGCCCGGAACTGGAGCGCTTTCCGTTTGACCGTGATTGAAAGAATTACTTGTTGCCCTTCTTGTTCGAGTTTGCTGAACCTGATGAAGGCATCCACTTTTCAAGCGCCGTCCAGCTGTTGCCCTTGTCGCAGACTGCGGCCGTCGTGCTGCTGCAGACATCAAACGCTGTTATGGGATGAACCTCCCAGATAGTGGCCCGTGGCCCCCCACTGCGGCTGACATGCTCGCTGTCAAACAGAAGGTATCCAGTGACACGCACGTATGGTCTGCGCCCGTTGGCGGTCAATTGATCGAAAACGTCCTGAGCCCTATCCCATCCAGAATGCGAAGCGCGAGTGCGCGGCGTCATTTCTGTAACGATGGAATCAGTGATCTTATCGGTTCTGTTCTGAACGATGTTGATATGGATGTCATTGTTCTCCGCGCCCGAAAGTTTGCAGTTGCAGGTTTCCGCGCCGCCGGCATGAGCGCCGAGCAGGTAGCCGCTTAGCATAATCGGCGTGTCTTCACCTAATTCCTCTACTTCCGTGCGATCTTGCCCCTCACTCCACTGACTGGGCCGCTCTGCTTCCAAGTGGAGAATTTCGTCGAAGGTCCAAGATTCGGGAGTTTCAGCCGGCGCATCGGTGCGGTTCTTCTTGACGTTAAGCTTGGGATCACCACCACCGCATCCCTCCGGTGGACAAGAGTTCAAACTCGCCGCGCAGGCTGCGGCCGGATGGGCGACCCTGTGAGTATGCGCAGGCGCGGCGAGAAGCATCACACCGAGGCAGCAGCAGCAAACGGAGAAGAAGAACTTGATGGCATTCATCGTAGAAGGATCATGCCATAGAAAGAGTGTGGCGGCAAGAAATATTCAGAGCAGAATGCCGAACTGGTTTCGAAAGGATATGTCGACCATTGCGCGTTAATTCCGCTTCTCATTAACTCGGTCCCAGGGACTTCACCAGTCTGTTGGAGAAGATACTATCTAAAAGGATAGAGTCGATATGCCATGTTCTGGTTTCAGAACAGGAAGCCTCCTCAGCAAATCGAATCTGTAGATGTTTCCACTTATTAAACTCAACTGAATCGACTGTCTTGTTCTGAAAGCCGAACAACTTCCGCTGTATGTTACTTACTACCAGAAATACGGCAAACTTACTACAAAAATATTCTTGACATAATATTCAAATCGAGATTATTATCGCCCATCATGTCACGGTTAGGAGGATGCGCGATGATTCGAAAGTTCTCTCCTGCGGTTCTGTTGTTGTCATTCCTTTGCGTACAACTGAGAGCGCAGCCGCGAGTGGATGCGCGGAGTACCTACGAACGCGTGAGGGCCGTCGTCCCCGTGATCATCGGGCAGGGCACCTTCGACGATCCCAAACGTCCGATGTACGCCCCTTCACCCGCCGAGGTTCAAGCCGCAATGGTGACTCGGCAGGGCATACTTGGCTTCAGCTATGTCGCGAGCGATGACGGCCATTTCGCCCTGGTTGAGTTCGTCGCCAGAGACCGCTCGGCATTCCAGGCCATCCTCGCTGATACGAGCGTAAAGTCATTCCTCAAAGGCCGTGATAAACGCGAAGACATGGAAGCAGAGTTCCTCAAGCACAAGAAAAACTTCGACTTCGCGCATTTCGGGGTGAGGATGCCATGACTAATTCGCTGCGCACGCTCTTCTTCGCCACCCTGGCGCTTCCTTGTGTAGTTTACGGACAGAGCTATGAAGGCAGCCTCGATGCCGCCAACTGCAGCATTATCGGAGGCTGGGCCGCGGACGGCAGTCAGCCCAATACGCCGATCAATGTCGATATTTACGATGGAAACACAAAGATAACGACCGTTCTGGCGAACACCTACCGCTCCGATCTTGGGTTCGTGAACTACTACCACGCCTTCACCATCAACACTCCCGCCAGTCTCAAGAACAACGCCTATCACTACATCATCGCTAAATATGGCGGGACGCAGCTCCAGTTGGGTAATTCTGACATACCTCTCTATTGCACGGCAGGTTCGACCGGATACCAATACTACTACTCGGACACATTCGGCAGTATTAACTCCACCGCCTGGTATCAGAACGGTTCCATCACCACGGGCAGCGGCGGCTTGACGTCCTCAAGCAGTAGCGGAGGTTCAGTAATTTCGAAGGCGGCGGTTCCCGACGGTACCAGCCAGTATGAGGTGAAGGCGACTCTTACCCTGAATGCCCCAACGCAATCGGGCGAAACCTACGCGTTATATCTGCGCGGTACGTCCAACGCTCTTTCCGGCCCAGCAGCATCCGGCACCTTCTATGCATTTGAACTTCAGAACCCCACTTTCAGCGGCAGTTCCTGCTCCGCCGCGTGGACCTTGTATAGGACGGTAAATGGTTCGGCAAGCACCATAGGCACCGGGTCATATTCGTGCCACAACGGGATGGTTGTGAGGCTGGTCTATACCATTAACTCCTGGATTATCGCGTACATCGATAACGTAGGTCTTATTTGGGTGAGCGACGGCAGCATTGGCACCGGCCAGCCTGGCGTCGGAGTGCGCAACTCACCCGCCGGCCATGGCATCCAGCGCGTTGACCTCGGACCGCTGGACCGCATCGCGCCCACCGTCATCCAGAACCCAATCACCAGTTCTGGCTTTCCCGACCATATCGACATGAAGTGGGGCGGATCGGTTGACGACCCGAACGGAATCGGGCTGTGGACCGGCGAGCTTTATCGCAATCTTGCCAACCAAACTCCTCCACAACCACCAGCCAGCGTTAGTCAGCTTGAGACATGGGATACGTCGTTCTCAGATTGGGGTATTCCGGTTAATGGGTCGACTACTAATACAAACGTCTACACGTACACAGTTACCATGTACGACTTTCACCTTAATTCCACGACCTTTGCGTTCAACGCCTCCTCGCCTCCTGCCGGCTCCATCGACCCTCGTGAAGTTGGAGTCCGGCCGCTTGGATCCTACTGGGGCGGCGACGGCGAACAGATCGATATGCGCTCTGGGAATCTGAACTACAGCATCCCGCTCGTCAAAGCTCAGGGCCGCGGCGGCTGGGGCGTCGGTTTTAATCTCAGTTACAATTCTCAGAACTGGCGGCAGGACCCTGCTGGTATCTGGCAACTTGGCCGCGACACCGGTTACGGCTATGGCTGGCGTCTGCAGGCCGGCTCGCTTACCCCGGTTTATGAAAATTATTGGACCATCCTCTATTGGCTGTTCATCGACTCTACTGGCGCTGAATACAAGCTGAACCAGTGGAACGGCAGCGTCTGGACCTCGGTTGAAGGCATCTATCTCAGTTTCAATCCCAACGTTACCGGTAGCCCCGGGTCAACACATCTCTATTTCCCGGATGGAAGCTTCTGGGAACTCAACGCCCTCTCGGCAGGAACCGAGCAGGATGCCGGAACTTATTACCCATCGCTCATGGAGGACACCAACGGAAATCAGATTCTGATTACATACAAGCCCGGCCTGAACGTGTCCTACCCGAACTCCAGCGCTCGCATCGCGACCATCGAAGACGTACGTGGCAAAGGTGTCACCAACTACAGCTTCACTTACAACACCGACCTGATTCCGCATTTGACCGGAATCACAAACAGTATCGGCACGCCGGAGAACTATAGCTTCTGCTACAGTCCAAGCTCGTCTTTGATCTCTCCGTTCAACAGTCAAAACTTCGCGACAGTCAGATTCTTGCAATCGGCAACTGTAACAGGGCCGAATCTGATCACCAATTTCGCCTATGACACATCTGGCGGAGGAACAAATCACCTAGGGTGTGACAACAACGGCGCCGGTCCAAGCGGCTCTGGTGAACTGACTCAGATGACCACACCATACGGCGGCCATCTGCACTGGACATACACCCAATACACGCTTTCAGGCGCCCGGACGTTCCGCGAAGTCCAGAACCGTTATCTTCTGATGTGTGCCTCCTCGATGGCGGCTTATTGCAGTGCCAACGGCGGCACCGAAACGCAGTACCAAATTGTGCGCGATTCGAACGACTCAGGTCGAAGTGTGCACTATTGGGCTTGGCTCATTGACAATGCCGCCCCAGCCGCGAAGGTGTGGTATTTCCAGACTGACACCACGCAATTCAATAAAGGTCTGCAGACGATATACCAGGAGCGGACCTATCCGGCCAACTTAACCATATTCGAACAGGACTTCACGTGGGCCCAAACCCCCACGTCATTGAACGCCTATATCAGCAGTACGCTCACTACGCTCGATCCCGGTCAATCTTACCAGGCTCAAAAGAAAACCACTCAGGCCCTCGATCAATACGGCAACCTACTCAACATGCAGCAGTACGATTTCGGTAATCTTTCCACACCCGTTCGTTACTACGTCAACACCTACCTTGCTGATTCCAACTACATCAGCCGCTTCATTACGAACCGTTTGGTCAAAAGCACCGTCGCAAATGCAGCCAACTGCGCGACCGCGCCTTTATGCACCACGCTGGTCTCGAATACATATGACAGCCCGCCGTCCGATCTCCCTGGCGTGCACGAGCATGATGCAACGTACAACACGACCTTCCTTTACCGGGGGAACCTGGTTAGCACCGTCACACCCGCTGGCACCAAGGGCTTTGCCTACGACATTGGCGGCAACGTCACCACCACCAATCTTAACGGTGTCCTCAGCACGGTCACCACTAGCTCCTCGACCAACTACGCCGCACCGTATCAGATCACCACGAACACGCTCGCCCCTTCCACTATGAACTGGAACGCCGCCCTCGGTCTCAGTTCCGCCGCCGGACCCAACGGCGACACGGCTTCGTTCGGCTACGACACCAACGGCCGGCCCACTTCCACCACTTCGCCTACTGGCGCGGTCACCAACTACACCTACGCCGATACCGCCTCGCCGCCCAATAAGACCGCCACCACCAACACGCACTGGGTCCAAACCAGCATGGACGGTTTCGGGCGCACGATTATGATCTGGAACAACTCCACTGCCGGGGGAGGTTCCATCGTCCAAACGTTCTACGATCCTTGCGGCTGCTCGCCGCTCGGCAAAATGAGCCAGGTCTCGCAACCTTTCGCGCCCAACGGAACGGTCTATTGGACCAAGTACACCTACGACGCGTCAGGCCGGACAACGAAAATCGCTCTGCCCGACAGCAGCGCAACGACGTACGCTTATCAAGGCAACACGGTCACCGTCACCGACCCGGCTCACAACGCAAAGACCTTCACCATGGACGCCTTCGGCAATCTCACCAAGGTTGTCGAGACTGATCCGACACTGGGCCAGGTCTCGACCAACTACACCTACGACATGTTGAATCACCTCATCACTGTAAGCATGCCGCGCGGCTCCAACACCCAAACCCGCACCTTTAACTACATCCCCTCCGGCACCACCACCGTCGGTGCCTACTTGCTCAGTGCCACTAATCCGGAAAACGGCGCGGTCAGCTACGCCTACAATTCCAATGGCACCCTCGCCTCCAAAACCGATGCCAAGGGCCAGGTTTTCACGTATTCGTACGACAGCTACAACCGCCTCCACCAGGTCTTCGTTGGGGGCGTCCTGCTCCGCACGTTTATGTACGACACCAACACGCTCGATGGCTCCTTCAGCGGACCATATACGAACGGCCGCCTAGTGGCCGTGCAGAACGCCCAGTTCACGCCCGGATCGAGCCTTCCAACCGAGTTCACGGAAATGTACAGCTACACTCTGGCCGGGCAGCCTAACAAGAAACGCTTGCAGATCAATGTGACCTCGACTACCTACCCCTACCCGGTCTTCACCAACAACCTGGACGCCGTCTATTCGTACGATACTGAAGGAAAGATGACCTCAGTGCAGTATCCCAGCACTTCCTCGGGAGCCGGCCCCACCTACACCTATTCGTTCGACACCATGAGCCGGCCCATCGGGCTCACCGATCAGAATAACTACGCCGCCGTGAGCGGAGTGCAGTACGGGGGCGCCAATGCTCCACCCACCGCCATGTCATCGATCAGCTACTTCGGTGAAACGGAAACGCGGCAGTACAACACTCTTATGCAGTTGACCGACTTGAATATCGCCGGAACTGTCAATGGACTGCACTACAACTATAGATTTCCCAGTGGCACGAACAACGGCAAGATCTCTTCGCAATATGACTATGTCTCGGGCGAGACAATAACCTATGCCTACGATTCTCTGAACCGCCTGCTTTCAGCTTCTGGTAGCGGCTGGAACCAATCGTTCGGGTTCGACGGTTTCGGGAATCTGACGTCCAAGTCTGGTTCGAATTCGCCGCCGTTGTCGGTAGTCGTAAATGCGGCGACAAATCAGATCCAAGGCGTCAGCGGCCTGAGTTACGATTTCAACGGGAACGAACTCTATGGCGGCGTGGCCTACGACGCCGAGAATCGCTTGCTCAGCGCTCCCGGCGTGCAATATGCTTACGATTCAAAGAATAAGCGGGTTTGGAAAGGCACATTCTCTGGCAGCACCCTGACCGCGCAAGAAGCTTACTTCTACGGCATCGACGGCCAGAAACTGGGCACCTATTCTCTTGTGGTAAGCGGTTCCCAGGTCATCGCCACTAACACCTACCTGGCCGTGTTCTTTGGCAGTAAACTCGTGGCCATGACGCAAGGCCCCGCACTGGCGCCAGTCATTCAAGACCGGTTGGGTTCGAACGGAAAATACTTCCCCTATGGCGAGGACCGCAGCGCGCCCGCTAACGACCAAGTCAAATTCGCGACCTACACGCGCGACTCCGCCACCTTGCTTGATTACGCTGACCAGCGCTACTACTCCAACCAGTTCGGCAGGTTCATGAGCCCAGATCCGTACAAGGGAAATGGTGGGGGCCCAGGCGATCCGACCAATCCACAAAGTTGGAATCGATACGCTTATGTTCTGAGTGACCCGATCAATTTTAAAGACCCTACTGGTCGCTTTGAATGTGGTGACGACGAAGATTTCGAGGATTGCAACGATGGAGGGGGCGGAGGTGGGGGAGGTTTTTGCGGCATTGGCTTTCACTTTGATGCCGTCATGGGGGACTGTGAACCGAACGGTGGACCGCCACCATCGGATCCAAAAACGCCACAGCCGGAGTGCTTCGCGCAACTGAAGAATAGGCCGGTAAACGATCCAAAGGCCAAATTGGTCAACGCGCAACACTCGTTCTGGTGGGTTCAGGACAGCACTGGCGCCAACTACATAATCTCAGGCGGCCCACAGGCAGTAAAAGGTTCCCCGGATCAGTACCTCGATGTCTGGGCCGTGCCAGGTCAAAGCAACGGACAGGACAATGCGAGCCAACATACGCAGTGGTCGAGCGGCCTATCAAGTACTATATGCGACCTGGTCGCCAAAATGTTGGCCGCAGCCCTGGGGTTTCCTAAGGATAAAATTTACTATGACCCGGTCTTGGGACCAAACAGCAACAGCGCTGCACACTATCTCGCCGAGGCAGCCGGGTTCAACCCCGCAGTACCGTCTAATTTTTACGGATGGGATACGGAAATCCTTGTGCCTTGAAGATTCTGAATATGCGTCGAAACTTGCCTCTGTGGCTTACGATTGTCGGGGTTCTGCTCTTGATACCGCTGATCTGGCTGTACAGCACGCAATCCCTTCGTGCAGGCGACCTGGGCCTTGCTCTAGCCCCTATACATGAACTCCCACTCGAGGGTCTGAGCAATGGTGGTTCTGCCACTTTCACCTTTTCCATTCCGAATGACCGGAGATGGATGCGGATCTGGCGCGCGTGGGGAGATCCCGGATACGCAGTTGTGGCTGTGACGCCTGATCGAAGGACGACCTACTGTTTCGAGAAATTAGGCATTGATGTGCAAGTAACAGTAGGTTCAGATCCGACGCGAACTGAAGCCGCACTGGAGCCTTTGTACGGCCACTCAGCACAATGTATGCCCATTGGAATCAAGTTCAAAGCTGGCCCCGGGGACCAGGTGACCATCCGAACAACGACGAAGGCTGAATCTACACCGCGCGGCTATCTGCTGGTCGTAGCAAGTTGGCCCCCGGAATTGAAGGACCGGATTGTAGGACTGGACATCAACGATGAACTAAGAAGACCCATTTGGGTAATCGGGGTGGCGGGACTGTTCTGCTTTGGCCTTGCCTCTGTATGGGCGCTGAAGCATCGCGCACCGCGCCCTTCGTAATCGCCCCCATTCGCGCCTGGTTTTGTCGGGTACATAAAAAAGGACCGCGTCCGCCAAATCGCCTCATCCCAAGCCGGCATATTCGCCCGATAGACCCAATCGCCCGCAGATTTGCCTTCCTAAACTGATTTTGTCGCCCCTATAAAAAAAGGGCCCGCACCCGCCAATTGCCCGTAGCCATAATCTATTTTCGCCTCATCGACCTAATCGCCTGCAGATTTGACTTGATGTTTCTCCGGACCAGAGCGATCAATGTGACGACCGCAACCCGGTCAGGAGAAACCAATGAGCGAAAACGTAATCGATAACACCAGTAAGCCGGCGCCCGACACGGGGAAGCCGAAGCGCGAGCGCAAGCCGGGCAAGAAGGCCAAACCCGCGAAGAAGGTGGGGCGGGCGAAGCAGGCCAGCCAGGCGAAGGACGACCGCACCAACAAGAAGGCCGAGGTCATCGCCATGATGAAGCGGGCGAAGGGCGCCACGCTTCCCGAGATCATGAAAGCAACTGGCTGGCAGGCGCACACCGTGCGCGGCTTCGTCAGCATCCTGGGCAGCAAGGGAGGGGAGAAGATCGAGTCGTCCAAGAACGCCACGGGCGAACGGACGTACAAGATCGGGAAATAGCTCAGGCAACTCGTCGTCCAAACGCCGTCTCGGCCATGCGCCAGAGGCGGCGTTCTCGCTTCTGGGCGCAAGTAAGTGACGTCACGGACCCGTCACGGCACTGCCAGGGCGTCTTTTCCCCTCCCAAATCAATCCGAGGCGAATTGTTTCGGCGGCTCAGTGGCACGAAACGCCGTTTCTTGCCGGGCGTCCTCCCCTCAGTAGCGTCGCTGGCTGCCGGGAGGCCCTATTCCCCCACCCAGCCAACGGCGGCGCGTCCTAGCGCGTGAAGTCGGGGAGCCCTTCCGCATGCGCACTCGCGTCCCCAGGAGCCTACGGGGAGGTCGCGGCGGTGGCGCAGTTTTCGATGCGTTTGCGCTGAAAACGTACCGAAAAGGTACATGTTCGGTACACATTTCGCCGTAAATATTTGATTCTTCGCCAGTTTTCGACGCGCTAAAACGAATAGGCTTTGGCAAAACTCGGTCACGGGTGATTTTGTCGCCCCTAATAAAAAAGTGGCTGCGCCCCTAAAATAGCCTCATTGCGTAATCACTGCTGGTCCTGCGAATGACGGATGTGCGTAAGGGCAACTGGCTATAGCCATTGCCGAACAGCTCGCTGTTATTTCCCTGCCAGGCGTGCAGGTCGTTGCTTGCGGCAATCGTAAAATTGCAATCGGCAGGCTGGACAGCGGTACAGTTTTCCGCCGAAGAATCGTTGCAAGGTGCTCCATAACAGTTTGGAAACCGGCTCAATCTGGTCTTCGCGCTTGAGTCTATCGACCCGATCTCTTCCACAAGAGGGACATGTTGCGTACGAAGCCTCTGGTCGAACAGCACCGAATATTGTTGCGACGCTAGCCAGCATAGGCCAATTAGTTATCCGATCGCGTACATAGATGCGCACTTTACCTCTATGAGAAGTTCAGTTCTAACAAGAACCAAACGAAACAGAAGAGATCTGGAAGTACTAGCAAGTACCTCAGCGAACTAGGCCCTGCTGCCTAACGGCCCGCCGTAGGGGAACACGCGGCGCATTCCGTTCCCAGCCACTCGCTGCTATGTCCAAAGTGCCATTCCAATTCTCGGGAACTGCATGGCAAGGTCGTGTGGACTCGGGAGAGTTCACATGCAAACCCTTGCACTGATTTCCTTTTATGCGCCGGCAGTGATTATCGTTCTCGCCATTCTCGCGGTCGTCTTTTCGGTCTTCTGGGTTTTCCTACCGCTGCCGCGCTGGATGTCGAACACGATGGGCCGGCTATTGGTTCGATTCTGGCGTTGGCGCGAAGGGCGGCGACGGCGTTAAGCCCAATCGCCGCTTTAAGTATTCAGGATGGTTATCGGCGCGCCACCACGCGGCCAGGGGGCGGCGGATGGCTCCGCGCTCAGCTCCCAGCGTCACCATTCCGAATACGGTGTCCCTTCCAGACTAGTCTTGTCCGAGCTGCTACGCACGTCGGAGATTCCGGGCTCACTCTGGTTCACCGTGTTGCTGGCGTCCTCCATAATGATCCTCCGGCGGATGGCTCCGCGCTCAGCTCCCAGCGTCACCATTCCGAATACGGTGTCCCTTCCAGACTAGTCTTGTCCGAGCTGCTACGCACGTCGGAGATTCCGGGCTCACTCTGGTTCACCGTGTTGCTGGCGTCCTCCATAATGATCCTCCAATCGGCCGTGCCGGTTATAGGGTCCATCGGGATCTGACGCATGTAGCCGTCGCTCACCAGGTCGTTCAACATCTTCGGTGCTTTCTGCTTGTCGTAGGTGTACTCGTGAATCACCGTACGCATCGTAAACAGATTGTTCTTGAGCACGCTCTCCTTGGCGCGGGTGATCGACCGGCTGTAAATCGGAATCGCCACCGACATCACCACCGCGATGATCGCCATCACGATCATCAGCTCGACCAGCGTGAAGGTCATCATCTCGACCAGCGTGAATCCGAATCTCCGTCTGCTCATGAACTCACGACTCCCGGAAGGGCGTTCCGTCGCGCGTTGGTCATGCTCTTGGTGCAAGCAATCATCGTGTTATCAGCTTGACGCCTTGTCGAAGGATGAACCTGCGCTCGGCTGTAATCCACTACGTAAACGGTTGACGCAGCGTGCTTTCTGAGCGTGGAGTACAAAACCAGCACTAAACGGGCGAGGCGCGAGTCATTTCTCGCACTGATTTCCTTTTACGCGCCAGTGGAGATTATCATCCTCGCTGTTGTCGCGGTCCTGTTCTCGTTCTTCTGGGTCTTCCTAACACTGCCGAGCTGGCTCTCGGGAGCGATGGGGCGGCTGCTGATCCGATTCTGGCGCTGGCGCGAGCGGCGGCGACGCACGCGACCGTAATCGCCAGGGTCGCCAGGCGGCGCCAGCGCGAGGTACCTGTAATTCGGCCCCCTAGGGATTGCCGCGCGGATCTGATTCGGCTACACTCCTGGCAGAGGTAGTTATGAATCGTTGTCTTGCGGTGTTCGCTATTGCCGTGCTGTTCGCTGTGGGGGCGTTCGCGCAAACCTCAATTTCGGCGACAGCCACAGCCGTGGGTCCGAGCGGCACTATGCATTTTGGTGGGCCGCCGCCGTTCGTCATGCGGCCGATTACGGGAGCTCCTTACTCAGGGGAGCAGGTCAACGAAATCGTGCAGACCCTAGTAGATGGAACCCATATCACCCGAACGATGCCGGCAAGGAAAGTTTATCGCGATTCGTTGGGTCGAACCCGGGCGGAGCGCCCGATGTTCGTGGGTCCAGTAGGTCTTGGGCCAAACGTTGCGGATGCGCCAATCATTATTGAAATCACCGACCCCGTTGCACAGTCCAGATACACACTCGACACCCAACACAAGGTTGCGCACCGCCAGGAGTTAGGGGCAGAGAGACCAGCTAACATCACAGCAACCACCGTGGGAGGCGGGGGAGGTGGCGGCTCGACAGGCACCATCGTTCTTGGTAGTGGCGGCGGTTTCGCCAACCGCCAGGTAGCCCTTCCGACTCCGAATGCAACTGGTCAGGTGACCGATGCAGCGCGTCCGCAGATGACTACCGAAAAGCTGGCAAGCCAGACCATCGAAGGAGTATTGGTGGAAGGAACGCGGCAGACTACAACATGGCCAGTAGGCGCTCAAGGAAATGATCGCGCGATTACGACAACGAGAGAAACGTGGACATCGGAGGAACTGAAGGTGGTCATCCTTAGCCACATGAACGACCCACGCAACGGGGAACAGACTCTTAAGCTGATTAATATTAATCGGAGCGAGCCTGACCCAAGCCTGTTTCAACCGCCACCCGATTACACGATCGTGGATGAGAAGGCGGACTTCACGATCAAGTGGGGCTCTCAGCAGCAATAAAGCGGTAGGAGCCGAAAAGAGCTGGGCGTGGAACGTAGCTCTTCAGCCCCTTTTTCTGTTCTAAGTCTTTTATGCCAACATCGTCAATGCCTGAACGCCGTCTCGCGCGATCCTGAGTTTCACCGGGAGCATCGCTTCGGCCAGAATCTCCCCGTGAGCAGTGCGTCGCTTGGTGAATCTTCGACGAACAATACTTCGGTTGCCTTGCGCATTGGCGTTGTACTCTAGAACGGCGACGATGTTTCACATCACCTCGGACGTGGGCAGAGTTTTAGGAAGCGCCGACGAACGCGATGGGTAGGCCGCTCATTCGATTTTGGCGCTGGGTCGCTCCACATGATCGATGACGACCACGTCGATCGCCTCCTTGGCGGGTTCCAATTTCAAGCCGAGTTGCTGAACGGCGGTGAAGATATCCGGTTTGTCGCTAGGCTGGGCGTTCGCGGAGGCAGGCCGTAGATCAAATTGCGTGCCGTCAATTCTCCACTCGATGTCAAAGTCGTATCGTCCCGAAAGACCGGTTCTATCGAACACGGGCCGGTCGAGCACGCTGCGTTGGAGTAATGAAGCAAAACCCGCCATGCTCGCGTTGCGAGCGGGCAGAACCATCGTCCGGGCATCGGACTGTCGGAATTTGAAAAGGAGCGCACCCTGCTCTGTGTGGGAGGTGTTTTCCTTAAGTTTGAACTCACTCTCTCCGAGGACCAGATTGTAAACCAATTCTTCCTTTTGCGCGCGATGCACAGAAAGCTTCAAGCGATCCGCTAAGAGCGCCTGGAACATGAGCAGAAGCTGGCTAGTGGGAGGGCGAGTCTCTCCAGGTATCACGCCGGCGATGTCATACCGTTCGGAATCAAGCCAGGGAGGTCCACCGGTAATCAAGGTAGGGCTTGCGTCGTAAGCAAAGCCGACGCATTCCCGAAGTGTGTGGTTATTGGCGGTAAATTGACGGGGGCCCGTGTACTTAAACGAAAAGCCTTTTGTCGCGGCAGGACTCGGTTTGATGGTGGAAACCTCAAACGTTTGAGACTGTGCCCGGAACTGGGCAAGGATCGCCGAGCAAATTCCGAAAGCTGCCATCGCGGCTGGCCGGATCATATCATCCTCCGCTCGCTTCGATAAAGCTTTCCACAGTTTACTACGGGCAGAGCTCTGCTGGCGCCAAATAGGATCTCTACCGAGTGGCGCTAATGATCAAGCGAGCAGATTGGTTTCCTGTCTAAGCCCGCTAATGCCGTAGATTCCTGCGCGCCGTGGAACATTCGATCCGGCAGACCCTCGTTGCTCGACGTGTTTTCGCGTCAGCATATAGGTTCGAGGCGGGCCTAATCGCCCGCACGTTTAAGTTTGTATCCCATTCTGTCGATTGAGATTACAGGCAATGAGTCACATCGATCCCCGCATCTTGAACTCTCTGCACGGAGGCCCGCGATGAGACGCGGACGTTTCGGAGGCTTGCGGTTTCAGCGACGCATCCGCGTGCTGCCGGGCGTGCACGTCAATCTCAGCCTGAGCGGTATCGGCGTGTCGGTGGGCCCCCGTGGCCTGCATGCCGGCGTGACAGCACGAGGGCAGCGATACGTGAGCGCGGGCCTGCCCGGCACAGGTTTGAGCGTGCGACAATACAGCCCGGTGAACAGCACGCCGAGGCTTAGCTTTTGGCCGCTCGCCTTCGCGCTTGCGGTCCTCGCGGTGCTCTTTGCCATCGCGACGATGCACTAGACGATTCAGCGGACGACTGTACCCCTACTTCGTGATCCTGGTGGGGTTCGTACAAACAGACCCGGGGTTTAATTCTCCGACGGCACTCTCCCAGAATCTCAATCGGCGCTCTGCGCGTTTCGAGCTTCAGACCCAGTTGCTCCTGCAGCGCCACCAGGAGCGTCGGCCCTGACGGGCTATCGGCAATCACGGAGGCGTCGCCTTTGCTTTCGACCGATTGCCGGAGCTCCGGTACCCAATCCAACGTCAGATTATAGAACCCCTTAAGGCCAGTCATATCGAGCACGGGCAGGTCTTGGGGCAGGTCCCTGCGTAGTGCCAGAAATTCCGCGAACGCTTCCATTGAAACGCACGTGCCTAGGTAGTGGGTGTTGTTGCTGTCCTCGTTGTGTGAATCGCTATCCGGCACTTCCTTGAATTTGATGCCGCCTTTGGCGACAGTCAGCTCGTAAACTGAAAGCATCTTCTTATCCCGGTGGACGGCCAGTTTGAACCGGTCCACCAACATGTTTTGCATCATGGCGTGCAGTCCCGCATTGTACTTTTCCCTGTCAGTGGGAAGCGCCTCGGGAAACTTCGCGGCCACATCGAATCGTTCGGATCTGAACCAGTCCGGACCCTCCACCTGGTAATCTTTCATCCCGTACGCCCTCACGATCAAGCTCCTGAGACTAACGTTGGTCGCCGTGAGCCTGCCCTGATTAGTTCTAGAGCTCGAACTGTTAGACATGGATTTATTCGGCTTCACAGAAACGACTTCGAATTCCTGACACAATGCGGTACAAGCAAGCGCCGTCATCACAATGCACACGGAGATCCCTTGCATACGTCCATTATTGACGGTTTTCCCCAAAGTGTTGAAGCCTCGCTCCCAGCGGCATACCGGGAGGCAGGTTCGGGCGGCGTGGGCGCTCGGAAGATGCGCCACCTCCTTCTGATTGGCGGGTGGCTGCACTTTTGAGCAAGGAAACGCAGTTGGCAGATTCCGGCCGTTAGTGGACCACCCTGCACTGCTTGGTGATTCTGGCCACGTGCTCCAGTCGCCAAGCCGAGCCACGGCGTGTCCGATGCCCTCGGTGATTCAGCGCCGCCGCGATCCCGCGCAAGGTCTTACCGCTTTGGCGCATGCCGCGGATCTCATCCAGCACTGCTTGTTCGGCAGGATCGGGTTCGACGTGCTTTCCGTCGGCGCACAGCCGGTATCCGAACTGGATGTTGCCCACGCGCTCCCCGTTGCTCCGCTTGTGGCTCATGGCGTCCCGAGTGCGTTCGCCGATCGCCTCGCGCTCCCACTGGCTCACTGCCGTCATGATGTTCAGCACCAAACGCCCGGCGGCCGAGCCGGTATCGAGCGACTCGGCAACCGATATCAAAGCTACGCCGCGCCGTTCGAACCGCTCCAGCAGCGTACACAGATCCTTCACGCTGCGGGTGAGCCGGTCGAGCTTCGCAATGATGACCGCCTGCACTTCGCCGGCGTCAACGAGCGCCAGCAGTCGCGCCATGCCTGGGCGATTCAGGCTCTTGGCGGACTCTCCGCCATCGACGATGATGTCCACCAACTCGGCGTTGTGGACCACGGCCATGGCCCGAATCTTCTCCGCTTGGGCCTCGAGGGAAACGCCTCGATCCGCCTGCTTGTCCGTGGAAACGCGAACGTAGCCAATTGTTTTCATCGGTCACATGATGGGCTATGAGCGCCGAGGATTACAAGATCAATCTGACGCATCAAATTCGGTATTTAGCCTTAGGCTCGATGCCTATTGCCTTCCGGGTCGCAACGCGCGACGTTGCGCTTCAATGCCGGATTGCGTTATAGGCTTGGCCGATGCCGTGTATGGAGACTTCGAGTTCCGGGCGGAACGCGGGCGACGAGATCGGGAGCTTTCCGGTAACCCCGTTTACCAGCCGCGATTGGCTTACACTCGGAGTGAGCTGGGCACATGACACAGGCTTCGTGCCGGAGAATCCTTCTTTGTTGGGCCGTTTTGGTTGGCCTGAAGGTATGGGGCCAGCCGTTGAAAGACTCGGCGACGATTCCCAATGGCGACAATTGGTTCGATCATCCAGATATCTTGTGTGCTGCCCTCCAGCCGCTCGGATATCGTGCTGGAAGCTGGGAGCAGATCCGGGGATCGCCAGTTCATATTTGCGTGTATCCGCCGGTCGTACGCAGCTCCGACCCTCCTGCTGCGATCGATGCAATGCTGGCAACAGCGCAGCCACCGGCGCCATTGAGCCTGGGTTTCGAAGTCTCCGGTCTCAACTCGAAACGGGCGGATAGCATTCGGATCGCTATCACTGTTCCCACCTGGCTGCAGCCAGAGAGCGCGCAAGAGGCGACAGTCAAGGCAAAAGAACAGGTGCTCAAATGCATAGATTCTCTATACCGAGTAATCGGGCAGAAGGTCCCTGCCGCACTACCGCTGTTTGTTCAACGAGAACAGCATTACCTCTCCCGCCAGCGGTACGGCACCGTTTCGTTCCTCACAACGTCGAAGCCCGGAAAGCAGGTGTTCTGGTTTTATTTGCATATGAATCTTTAGCGGCGCGGTTGGGCAACGCTCTTCCCGCGGGGGTCGGCCTACGTTCAAACCCGCACCACCCGCTTGCCGGGAGAGGAAGTGCTGGAGTTGCGGGGCCAGGGCTTCAGTTTCCAGCTAACCCCGTTTCACAGCCACGACGGGTTTCGGGCGGGAACCGGTCACTTCTCAGCAACGGCGACAACCCGTCAGAGTGGATACTTAACGTGGTTGAGAATCGCGTGGTGAGCAGCTAACGCGGCTTTGAAGTTGCTGTGCCGCAATCTGCGGCAACCCATTTAGCGTTGGTGGTTGTGCGACGGGTCGAAGTGACAATGCCGTGCGTCATCGTCGTGTTTTGTTCTGAGACAGTAAAGTTGTCCGAGCCCCTTACCTCGAAATAGAGGCGTCCTTCGAACGTGCCTCCGTCCTCTGCGCACTGGAGAGTCATCTCACGCTGGGTCGAAGTAGACTTCGTGATCGTTTTTTTGCAAGAAGCGCGGTTGGGATCGTGAAAGTAGTATCGGCTGTTCAGGGCCTCCGTCGTCAGACAGGATACGCGGACGTTTGTGGTCGTTTTCGTTTTTCCATCCGACAATTCGTCGAGCTTGGCTTTCTGTTCCAGGGTGAGTTTTTCACCGCCCCATATATCTAAATCGCTCAGTTTGACCGGGAATACTGACTCGATTGTCGTTGTGAGCTCGTATTTGCCTGGCGCTGCATCAAGCCACGTGACATCAGATGGGCGCCAGCCCGCATTTGGTATGTCTCTCCGCGGCGTCCCTTGCCGCGCGTATTGATCGACTTGGACTACTTGTCCTGGAGCTGGCAGCTGGAAATTCATCGTAACCATGGAGATAACGGGTACCGGCTGTCCGTTTTTCTCCCCGGGATTAAACCGCCATTGCCGAACTGCCTGCACCGCGTTTTCGTCGAGACCGTGTCCGAGAGGCCGCATCACACGGATGTCTGTAGGTACGCCATCTCTTCCCACAACCAATCTGAGCGCAACTTCTCCTTGAACCCCACTATTCAAGGCGTCTTGTGTGTATGATGGCTCTACTTTATATGTGACCGTTGGGGCGCTGACACCGCCTCCAATTCTAAACGGACCTTCGGGCGCAGAAGGTTGTCCTTCTAGCGTAGTCGCAGCGAGAAGAGCAATGACTAGCGGCCGTATGCGCATCTGATGATAGACTATCAGGGTTTTGGCTCGACACGGCATCAGCCAAAGGCCTTAAATCGTTCTGCGTCTTTCTACGAATGCCAAATGCCGTACCTGAACACGCGATACACGATTTCGCGATACCCCACGATGAAATCAATAAGGCATCCAGCTTGACGGAAAACGCCCGTTGCTGATATTTGCTGGGCATAGCGCGATAGATCTTCACTGACGCTGAAGGGGGCGATCGAATCCGGCGGCTTCATTCGAGAGGAGCGCCGAACGTGGTATTCAACGGCTACCGCAGGCTGGTAAGAAAAGCACGCATTTCACGCAGCACGTCGACCTCGTTTGACAAGAAGACGTAATGATGCGCACCCGGCAGCCTGATCACACGCACTGTGGGCACACCAGTCTCAAACGCCTTCGCCTGCTTTTCTGTTAAAGAATCTAACGCTGCGGAGTAGGCTTTGGCCGCCTCCCGGACTGCGGGATCTATACTGTTGTTGACCCAGGTCCCTTGATCGTGCGGAGTCGCAAAGACGACAAGCGCAGGCACCGAGATGTCCGTGAATTTCTTCATGCCCATCAATAGCAACGCCGAGCCTGGAAAATTACGGCGCTTTCGCACTCGTCCATCCGGAGTCGAATCCCATTGTCGGCGCAGCTCCGATTCGGGAAATCGGAATCCATTCACCCGCTCAAGATACTTTTGTAGCGCGCTAAAGGTAGCCAAATCGGGTTCGCCTGGCGGCGGAGGTTGAGGTCCAAGGAGATCTTGAAATTCCTTGAAGGTCGGCCCCTTACCGTTGTCGAATGCATAAGGATATCCGGCATCGAGGTAGACCAGCCCTGCAACCCGGTCTGAGTGCCTAGTTCCAATGGAACTCAATTCCTCGCCACCAAGAGAATGCCCCACCAACGCCGGTTTATCGAGTTTGAGGACGTCAAGAACGGCCAGCACGTCGTCACCGAGGCGATCAGCGCCATACTCCGATGCGGAAAACCCAGAGGCCCCGAATCCGCGACGCGTAATACCGAGGACATGGTAGTTGGATGTGAGCTTGGGCGCGAACTCGTCGAATACGTGCGCCGTATCCCCGCCCCCGGCGAGGAGGACAATAGGTCTGCCCGAGCCACCCCAATCGAGCACTTCGAGTCGAACGTTCCGATCCACGGTCACAAGTTGCGAGGTGTGAGGGGATGGGTCCCGCCAAGAGGCGGACTGCTGTGAATAAAGTGGAGCTAGCAGTGAAAAAAGCAGGAGAGTAAGGGCGAACGGACCGTATTGACGCATCGAGTTCCCTATCTCCTTGATGCGGGTACGCTGTCCAGGCCCGTTGTGTTCCCATATTCTTGCGCGCGATTTCAGCAGGACGTTCAGAACCTACGCGCCCGTGCTCATACCTCATCGGTCGACCTAACTTCGTACTAGTTGTCGATCCTGCGCACCGTGCGGTCGGCGATCGCGCGGCCGGATTACCCGCCACATGTCGACTAGGGAGGCTCTACTTCTCCCGGCACCCTTTCGACACCACGAATGGCCCGAGTCCTCAATGCAGACAACTCAGACGCGTGCCAGAACTGAGAACAGGGTAATGGTTGCATTGTGCCAATATCTTCAGGATACTGGAATATATGGACAAGGGCACATACCTTCGAGACTTCGAACTGATGATCCTACTTGTCGTACTGCGCTTAGGAGACGATGCGTACGGAGTCCCGATCGCTCGGGAAATCAAGGTGCACGGCCGCCGCGAAGTGTCGCTCGCAAAAGTATACGCCACGCTGGAGAGGCTTCAAGAGAAAGGGTATATCTCGTCGAAATTGGCTGATCCGACACCGGAACGCGGAGGCAGAGCGAAACGGTACTTCAGCGTCACGGCCCGAGGATTGAAGAAGGTTCGGGAGACGCAACGCATTCTCGTCAGATTGTGGCGCGGGGTTTCCGAACTTCAAGGAGATTCTGTATGAAGATGACGCCCCAAATGCCGGCAGCAGCCATTTGGCTTCTGAAGGTTTTCAAAGTCCCAGAGAGCAATCCGGCCCTCGCTGGTGACCTGAGCGAGGAATATTCAGGCGGCCAACGAGCTGCATGGCTATGGAGACAAGTACTAGCGGTGATTGCTTTCACCATTGCCAAAGAAATCTACAGTCACAAATTACTGACGATCAGGGCCGTCATTGCAGGGGAGGCATGGGTCTTGCTTAGCTATTTTGCGCTCATCAGAGCGCTAAGTTCGCACTGGTTTGCCATGTTCAGGATTTCGGTGTTTCCGCCCTCGGGGTTGCCTTTCTTGAGCGTATTTTGGATTTTATTGCTGCCTGAATCGATGATCGTTTTCATGTTCGGCGGATGGATCGTAGGCCGGCTCCATCGCGACCACTGGGCGACTTTCGTGGTCCTCTTCGCCACGCTGCAGTCTATTTTTATATTGGTACAGGTGTTTCCAAACCTGCTTCTTCATTTGATCAACTCAATTGACCAGCCTAGGTTCCGCCCTTATCTGGCAATGGACTTGGGAATCCTTCTCCTGTTTCCGATTGCCGTGCTGCTCGGTGGATACATTGCGGGCAGTCGCGCCGACGATCGATGCCCGAGGCCTCGGCCTCTAAACGGGTAAGCGAAGTTCATCGGTATGGAAGACTCTCTTCGAGACCTCAAGCAGTCTCTTCGGGTGCTCCTAATTAACCCAGCCTTCACTGTTGCGGCGGTGGCCGCCCTGGCGCTCGGCATCGGAGCAAACACTGCCGTCTTTTCGCTGCTCAACACTGTCCTACTGAAACCGCTAAACGCGCCCGGTCGTGATCGCATGGTGGAACTCCAGCTAAGTTTCCGGGGACGTTCAGGTTCTGGCGGCTCAGCGCACCAGTTCTATTACCGGAAACAGCAAACTGGAATCTTCCAGGACGTTTCGGCGCTCCGCGTTGAGCTGTTGAATTTGACTGGAAGTGGTGAGCCGCAGCAGGTCACTGCTGCCCGAGTCAGCGCTGAATTCTTTCACCTTTTCGGCGCTCCAATCGTGAGAGGGCGCGCGTTTAATTCGGATGAAGACCGGTTCGGCGGTCAGCACGTAGTTGTTCTGAGCTATGGCTTGTGGACCACTAGGTTCGGCAGGAACCCGGGTGTAATCGGACAGACCATATCTCTGAGCGGAGAACCCTACGTCGTGGTCGGTATCATTGGGCCCCGATTCAACTCCGAGCAATTTGAACAGCCTCCCGAGCTATATATTCCATTTCAAATGGACCCGAACAGCACCGAAGGCGGTTGCTATTGTCGTGTCGTTGGGAGCCTTCGATCCGGTCTCTCGCTCGCAATGGCGAACGCCCAACTTAAGCTGATCTCCGAGAACTTCCGCCGGGCATTTCCCAGTCTAGGCCCTTTCCAGACGGAGTTTGTCGTCGAGCCACTGAGGGATGCGATGGTAGGCGACGTGCGCCCACTGTTGATGATTCTCGCTGGCGCTGTGATCTTTGTGCTTCTCATCGCGTGCACCAACGTAGCCAGTCTTCTGCTTGTCCGTGCAACCGGCAGGGAACGTGAGATTGCCGTACGAGCCGCCTTGGGTGCTAGCCGAGGCCGCATTGTCCGCCTTTTGCTCGCCGAAAGCGTGATCCTCTCTCTGCTGGGCGGTACTTCAGGCATGCTAATCGGGCTCACGGGTATTCGGTCGATTCTCAGATCGTACCCGAGCAACCCTATGGATGCGCCCTTGAATATCGTCAATATTCCGCGAATCGGGGAAGGTGGAACTGCTGTAGCGCTGGATTGGCGAGTCCTAGCATTCACGTTTCTTGTTTCTCTGATCACCGGCGTATTGTTCGGGCTGATCCCCGCGCTACAGGCGTCTCGCACCGATCTCAGTACCACCCTCAAAGAAAGCGGCGGGCGCTCCGGCTCAGGGATGCGCCAGAACAAGACGCGTTCGCTGCTAGTGATCGGCGAAATCGCTCTGGCGTCGATCCTGCTCGTTGGAGCTGCACTACTTATTCGTTCGTCCCTCGCGTTGCAAGCCGTCAATCCTGGATTCGAGTCCCACAATGTACTAGTCATGCAAATGTCTTTGGCGGGCGGTCATTTCGAAAAGACTTCCGAAATCGACCGGTTGGTTCGAGATGGAGTCCAGAGCATCCACTCCCTGCCAGGTGTTACAGCCGCCGCTATGTCCTGCTGCTTGCCCTTGGAAACGGTTTGGCAGAATTTCTTCATTGTGGTTGGACGGCCGCTGAACGGCCGCTTTCATGGCATCTCCGGCTGGACATTTGTGTCGCCGGAATACTTCGACGCGCTTCGAATTCCGGTATTACGAGGCCGTGCGTTCACCGAACGCGACGACGCTGCAGCGCCGGGAGTGGCCATCATCAACGAGACCATGGCGCGTCTGGAATGGCCAAACAGCAATCCGCTCAAAGATCGTCTGCTTCTTGGCAGGGGTATGCGTCCCGAGTATGAACAAGATCCCATCCGTCAAATCATCGGTATCGTCGGCGATGTTCGCGCTAGAGGCCTGAATCGCGAACCGCGGCCCGAGATTTATATCCCGACTGCCCAACTCCCCGACGGAATTAACGCGCTCAATCTCAAGCTTCTGCCCATTGCCTGGATCGTCCGCACAGCTTTAGAGCCTCATTCGCTCAGCTCGGGCATCCAGGAGCAGTTGCGCAGGGCCACTGGGCAGCCTGTGGCTCGCGTTCGCTCCATGGAGGAAGTCGCGGCACAATCAACCGCTCGTGCACAGTTGAACACGCTGCTTATGACAATCTTCGGATGCTCCGCACTCCTGCTCGCAGCCATCGGAATTTACGGAATTATCGCTTATTCGGTCCAGCAGCGCACACGGGAAATAGGAATTCGGTTGGCATTGGGCGCCGAAGCGCACAACGTGCGCAATATGGTAGTGTTCCAAGGCATGCGGTTGGCGTCAATTGGCGTCGTGATCGGCATCGCTGCGGCATTTGGACTCACCCGTCTCATGACCACCTTCCTGTTTGGCGTTAAGCCGTGGGATCTGGTGGTCTTCGCATCCGTGCCTGTGCTCTTGAGTGCTGTGGCGTTGTTCGCTGTTTGGATACCCGCACGCCGTGCGACACGCGTTGATCCAATCGTGGCGCTGCGCCATGAATGAGGCACGCCGCAGTGCTTTGTCAGCGTGCTGTAGCCACTTCCGGTAGAACTCAGTTAAGGGGCAGATGCCGCGATATTACTAAACAGGACATAGGTCTACCCTGACGCAGAAGCATAGATCTATCCTTGCCGACAAGTCGGGAGTTTAAAGATGGCGCGCTTGCCTGGAGCGGCTAACCGACACCGCCGCGCCTCGTCTAACCTTCGGAGGTTTCTGCCAAATGTTCCGGCAAGATGTGCGTTATGGCCTGCGCAGGCTCGCCAAATCCCCTGGGTTCACCGTAGTGGCCATTCTGACACTCGCGCTCGGCATCGGCGCGAACACCGCCATTTTCT
>Ga0210401_10001938_pt1 | contig 23424 bp, 16 predicted proteins | sample IncBWH32MmetaG_FD_150866 | JGI IMG/M metagenome (GOLD analysis project Ga0210401, IMG submission 150866) | Forest soil microbial communities from Barre Woods Harvard Forest LTER site, Petersham, Massachusetts, United States - Inc-BW-H-32-M | ecosystem: Environmental > Terrestrial > Soil >... | reverse complement strand
GCTTGAGTCAGTACTAACGCAATTCGGCGCCTTGGCATCGGAGAAGGGCCTGCGCCTAGAATTCGCCGGCGAGGCCGAAATCACGGCTGACCGCGACTTGCTGCAACTAGTCCTGGGAAACTTGTTGGCGAATGCCTGTGCCTACACGCTATCCGGTGGATCCATAAAGTTGGCGGCGCGTACAGGCCATGGGTCCGTCATCATTTCCGTGACCGATAGCGGCGCTGGCATTTCGAAAGAGCTCCAGGACCAGGTGTTCGATCGGTTCTTCCGGGCGGATCCGGCTCGAGTCCACAGTGGCGGAGCTGGTCTAGGGTTAGCGATCGTCAAGGCTGTCATGGACCTTCACGGCGGGGCGGTCCGTCTGAACAGTGAAGTCGGCAAAGGCACACAGGTTGACCTGATTTTTCCGGGCTGAATGGATCGGTCCCATCGCGTGGCATTGGCGGAACCTGAATCCGGCAAGAAACTTTGCATAAATTCAATGGTGGCAGATGAAGCTCGACCGACAAGTGACGAGAGACAGCGTTTGGCTGAGATGGGTTGCGGCATTGTTCCTGCTGCAGTTTGGTGCGCGGCTGGCCGCCTCCCCCATCACCCTCGGTGATTGTGTCGCTGCGGCCCAAAAGAACAGTTTGGCTGTGGCGGCCTTGGCGGCCAAAACCCGGGCCGCAGGTGCCGCCGTGGACAAGGACCGCCGGGGGATCTGGCCGGCCCTGACGCTCTCCGATCAAGGAAGCTATTCCTCCTACAAGCCTGAGGCCAATTTCACCGACGGCACGGAAAACATGGCAAACGCCGAGCTATCGATGGACCTGCAGCAGTGGATTGCCCCCCCGGACGGCCCGAGTCGGGTCGAGCTGCGCAGGGATTTATTGCTGCTGACTCAGGCCCGAGTCCAGGTGGCTCGGGACGTGGCCGCGGCCTATGACCGGGTGATGGTGCTGCGCCGCCAGGCCGCCGAGCGTCAGCAGGCGGTGGCATACGTGGACGCGCATCTCCAAGACATCCAACGGCTCCGGGCGCTGGGCATGGACGTAGAGCTCGACCTGCTGCGCGCGGGTAGCCAGCGCAAATCACTGGACCTGTCCGCTTTGTCGCAGGACGCGGAGCTGCGGAATTCTTTGGCGGTCCTGGGCTCGCTGACCGGACTGGAATTGCGCCCGGACGATGTGGCGCCGGATCAGGCTTGGCTGGACTCCGTCACCACTGATCCGGGGGCCGGGGACGACGCTATGGTTGGGAAGGCGGAGGATACGCTGCAGGCCCAGCTGGACGGGCTGGACCTCGAAACCGCCCGCCTGGCCACGCTCGGGACTGGCCCCGTCGCCGCCCCGCTGCTGAAGGTAGGCGTCAATCACGCCTTCAAGGCCATCGACCCTGCCACGCCCATTGACCAGACCTACGCCTCCCTCACGCTAAATGCCTTTGACTGGGGCCAGCGAGCCGCTGAAGGCCATCAACGGGCCCAGGAGCTGGCGGCCCAGGATTCAGGTACCCAAGAGCAGTTAAGGCAGCTTCGGCTTCAGGTGGGGAAGCTGGCTGTGGACATGGCCGCAGCCAGCAAGGCCTACGCGGTCAGCGCGGACCTCTTGGTGAACGCCCAAAAAGGCATGGAGATCGCCGAGAAATACTATCGCCAGGGAAAGATCAAGGAGACCGACCTACTGAGCGTCTTTTCCGACTTCTTGGCCGCCCAGGGCCAGCAGGACCAAGCCCTCCAGGACCTTCTTGACCGGCGCGCAGATTGGGACGCCCTGTGGGCGGGGGTGCGCCCATGAAGCGCTTCGTGGAATGGCTGGTCAAGAATCAGGTGCCTCTGCTGTTCAGCTTGGCGGTGCTGTTGGCCGGCAGTGTCTGGTCTTTCTATCGCCTGCCTAAGGACGTGTTCCCAAATGCCGCGTTCCCCCGCTTTCGGGTCGTGGCCGACAACGGTTTTGCATCCCTGGAGAACACGGATATTGGGATGACCAGGCCGCTGGAAGAGGCGCTCAAAAGCGTCCCTGATGTGCAGGAGCTGCGTTCCGTCACCGAGCGGGGAACTTCGACCATTGACCTGTACTTGCGCTGGGGCGCCGACCTAGACAAGGACTATCAGGCGGTCCAGGCCAGGGTGGACCAGGCGCGGTCCGAATTGCCTGCCATGGTGTCCATCGAGATTACCCGCATGACGACCAGCGCCTATCCCATGTCCGAATACGGGCTTTGGTCCGAGACCCTGGACCCCAAACAGCTCTACGGCCTGGCCAGGTATAGCGTGGTTCCCAGGCTGCTCGGCATCGAGGGCGTGGCCGGCATCAGTCTTATCGGAGGGGAGAAGCCCGAAATCTGGGTCAAGCTAGACCCGCGCAAGCTGGTGGACTTCAACCTGGACGCCACAGCCATTGAAACGGCCTTGGACAATGCCAACCGGATCAGTTTCATCGGCAAGGTCGATCAGGGGTCCCAGTCCTTGTTCGTGGTGGGGGGCCGTAAGTTGGCCGACGCCGCAGCCCTTCGGGGCATCGTCGTGGCCTCCCGCATGGGCAGGCCCATCCTGCTCAGCGACATCGCCGAGGTCGACGAAGCGAGCGCTGAGCTTCGCCGCATCATCACCGTGAACGGCCACCCGGGCCTGATCTTGGACGTACGAAAGCAGCCGGCTGCCGACGGGCTGAGCGTGTCCACCGCCATGGACGAGCGGATGGCCGAGATCACCCACGCTACGGCTGGGCTGCATTTCTCCCGTTGGGACTTATCCGATTTCGTACGCCAGTCCCTCAAGGGCATCCTTCTGGACATCCTGATGGGTGTGGCAGTGATTCTGGGCATCGTGCTGCTCATCCTGCGCCGTTTCCGCTACGCAGTGCCCATCATCCTGGTCATGCCCCTGGTGCTTGTGGCGGAGTTTCTACTCATGCGCCTGCTCGGACAGACCGTCAACATTATGACCCTGGGCGGGCTATCAGCCGCGATCGGCGTGATCGCCGACAACGCCATTGTGCTGACCGAGCACCACGTCCACTTCCGCATGCAGGGGAGCCACAAGGACGCTTTGGCCGCGGCCATGGGGGACATCGTTCCCATCACGCTGTGGGCCACGCTCGTGACCCTGGTGGTTTTTGTACCGTTAGCCTTGCTCAGCGGGGTGCCGGGCCTGTTCTTCGGTCCCTTGGCGGTCACCCTGGGGTCCACCATTTTGCTGTCACTTGCAGTCGCCATCATCCTGTTGCCGGTCTTCCTCAAACATTTCGTCGAGGACGCGCCCTTGGCGGCCCACAACGCCGAGAAGGAAGGGCTTTTCAGCCGGGCCAAGCGGCTTTACGGGCGGGCGCTGACGGGGATATTGGCCCATCCCAAGGCCCTGAGTTTGGGCGTGGCGTTGGTGGCGGGGATGGCGGTACTGGTTTTCACCCACATCCCCAGCGGTTTCCTCCCGGAGTGGGACGAAGGGGACATCGTCTTGGATGTAAAGCAGCCGTATGGCATCAGCATCCAGGAATCCGATCGTTTGAGCCAAGGGATGGAGAAGCTGGTGATGGCCGTGCCCGAGGTCCTGATGCATATCCGGAAGACAGGAACGGCGGACTCGGAGCCCTTCCTGCCGGCCAACATCTCGGAGTTCCAGATCCAGCTGCGGCCCGACCGCAAGCGCAGTACCTTCCAGGTCATGGATGCGCTGCGGGAAACGCTTGAAAAGGCCTATCCGGACGCGGATGTGGATCTACACCAACGTTTGCCGGATCGGTTGGGTGACTTGACTGGCGAGGCAAAGCCGATCGTGGTGGTGGTGTCGGCCACCAAACCGGAGGCCCTGTGGCAGGCGGCCAACGATGTCCACGACGCCCTGGAAAAGGTCGCAGGGCTGAACGGCGTGGAGTTGGACATGCCGCCGTCCCAGCAGGAGCTGAAGGTCATCCCTAATGAACGCCACCTGGCGCTGTTGGGCCTGAACGCTAGCGACGCCTATCACTACTCCCAGCTGGCCCTTTTCGGGGAGGAGGCGACCCAACTCCAGCAGGGGGTCCAGGCCACCCCAGTGCGCGTCTTCTACGGGGGCGACTACCGCAGCAACCCGGCCAGCATCCCTTCCATCCCGGTCTACACCGCCAACGGCGGGGTGCTGCCCTTGGGCAAGCTGGCTGACTACCGCCAGGAGGCGCAGTTCCCGGAGATTCACCACACCAACGGCGCGCTAACCATCAACGTGAATGCCGAGATCTCCGGACGGGCGCTTAGCGACGTGGTCCGAGACGTGCAAACGGCCCTGGCCGGCCTCAAACGCGAGGGGGTCACTTACGAGCTGGCCGGGAACTACAAGAACCAGCAGACCTCCTTTAGGGAGCTGTTGATGGTCCTGGCCTTCTCCGTGGTGCTGATCTTGGCGGCCCTGCTCTTTGTCTTCGATTCCTGGCGCACGGCCATGGCCGTGTTCCTGGGCACGCTGGCCTCCGGCACTTTCGTCATCTTCGGCCTAGCCCTGACCCGCACCGAGTTCGACGTGTCCTCCTTCACCGGAATGATCACCGTGATGGGCATCGTGGTGAACAACGGAATCCTGGTCATCGATTTTGTCGAACGGGAGCGCCGGGGCGGGATGCGGATTCTCGAGGCGCTCAATGCGGCCTGTGGTCTCCGTTTCCGGCCGGTTCTGATCACCAATCTGGCCGCTATCGCGGGGTTCCTGCCGATGGCACTGAACCTGGGCCAGGGCGGCGAGGTGCTGCGACCCTTTTCCATCGCCATGATCAGCGGGCTGGTCGGTTCGATGGCCTTTTCGTTGCTGGTCATGCCAGCGTTCTACCTACTATTCAACCGAGGCGGCGACACGGCGCCCGGAAAGACCCGGGCCGGGCAGGTCCAAACCATCCAAAGGAGAACACGATGAAACGTCCAGGTCGTTCCTTCAAGGTACAGGGTATTACATTGGTCGGGGCGTTAGGGCTGCTGCTTTCGGCGCGTGTTTCGGCCCAGGGAGCCGGATACGAGATACTGAAGTCGGCACCCCTGGCTGGCGACGGCGGCTGGGATTTCCTGTCGGTCGACCCGGTCCAACGCCGCGTTTATGTCACGCACGCAGACAGTGTGCAGGTGCTTGACGCTGACTCACTCCATCTCCTCGGTACGATTTCGGACGTTCCCCGGCCCCACGGAGTGGTGGCGCTCTCGGAGCTCGGACTGGGTTTCGTCAGCAGTGGCGACCCCGGCAGCGTGGTGGTCTTTGATCTGAAGACCCTCAAAAAGACTGTATCTCTGTCTTCCAGCAAAGATACCGATGTGATCCTTTACGAGCCCGCTACAGCGCACATCTTTACCTTCAACGGTGACAGCGGCGATGCCACGGTGATCGACCCGTCAACGCAGAAGGTGATTACGAAGATCAGTCTGGGCGGAGAACCTGAAGTGGCCGTGGCCGACGGCAAAGGAACCCTTTACGACAATTTGGCCAACAAGAACCAGCTGATCAAAATCAACGCCAAAACCTTGAAAATCGAGCAGCGCTGGAGCACCGCGCCTGGCACCGAACCGACTGGCTTGGCCATGGACTCTGCCCACGGGCTCCTGTTCATCGGCTGCCGCAACAAGTTGCTGGTGGTGATGGACTCCGCCACAGGCAAGGTACTTCAAACATTGCCCATCGGCGAACACGTCGATTCCACGGTTTTTGACGCGGCTACCGGCAATATCTTTAACTCTTGCGGAGACGGTACCCTGGCGGTCGCCCACGAGGACACACCTACCAGCTTTTCGGTGGTGGAGGACGCCAAGACGGAAGCAGGCGCTCGGACCATGGCCTTGGACGCCAAGACCGGTGTGGTCTTCACCGACACCGCCCAGATGGAGCCGGCGCCTGTGGGCGCAGAAAAGGGTCATCGCAAACCGATTCCAGGTACATTTCACGTGCTCGTGATCGGGCGCTAACCTCTGTAATCGGTGGGCTCGGCCGCGGCCGGGCCCGCCGATTGCTCTACGCAAATCCACCCCACCCCTGACGGCGGAAGCTTGTCTCTCCCAGAACTCTCGATCAAACGCCCGGTCCTGGCCTGGATGCTCATGGCCGGCCTGATCGTCTTCGGCGGCATTGCCTTCATGCGCATGGGCATTAGCCAGCTGCCGGACGTCGACTATCCCGTGGTGTCGGTAAATATCCGGCTGGAGGGGGCCGCGCCCGAGGTGATCGAGACCAGCATTGTCGACATTGTCGAAGACGCTGTGATGGGTATCCAGGGTATCCGCACGGTGACGTCGGAGTCCGAGAACAGTGAAGGCACCATCACCTTAGAATTTGACCTGGACCGCAACATTGATTTGGCCGTCCAGGATGTGCAGTCCAAGGTGGATTCGGTGTTGCAGAGGCTGCCCCGCGACATCACCTCCCCCACCATCAGCAAGAGCAACCCCGAAGACCTGCCCATCATGGCTTTGAGCCTGGAGAGCGATAAGGTCCCATTGCCCGTGTTGATGGCCTATGCCAACGACCGGGTGAAGGACCACTTCTCCACGGTGGCCGGGGTGGGCGACATCACTCTGGGTGGCTACAGCGCCCCCAATATGCGTATCTGGGTCAAACGGGACCGCCTCAACCACTTTGGCCTCTCGGTCGATGACGTCATTGCCACGGTGCAAAACGAGCACCTGGAGGCTCCGGCAGGCCAACTTGTTGCGGACAAAACCCAGTTGAACGTGAGAACACTTGGCGAAGCGGGGGATGCCGCGGCCTTCGCCAACCTGCCCATTAATCAACGGGGTGGAAAGCCCAATTACCGCAGCATCCGGTTGGGTGAGGTTGCTCGAGTGGAAGAGGGGCTGGCGGATCAGCTTCGCAAGAGCCGGGCCATGGGCCGGCCGGGCGTGGTGTTCAACATCGTGAAGCAGCGCGGCTCCAACGCGGTGGCCGTGGCCAAGGCCGTGCGGGCCCGGGTGGCGGAGATCCAGCAGGGCCTGCCGCCGGGCATGACCCTGTCCGTCAACTTCGACAGCACCCGCTATATTGAGCAAGCGGTACATGAGCTGATCTTCACCCTCGTTCTTTCGGCCCTGCTTACGGCCGTCGTATGCTGGCTTTTCCTGGGCTCCTGGTCCTCCACCGTGAACGTCCTGTTCTCCATCCCCACCTCGGTGGTGGGCAGCTTCATCGTGCTCAGCTTCGCCGGCTTCACGCTCAACACCTTCACCCTGCTGGGGCTGAGCCTCTCCATCGGCATCGTGGTGGACGACGCCATCATGGTGCTGGAGAACATCATCCGCCACCAGGAGAAGGGGCGTTCCCGCTACCTGGCGGCCCTGGCCGGCTCCCGCGAGATCACTTTCGCGGCCGTGGCCGCCACCGTGTCCATTGTGGCTATCTTCCTGCCGGTGGCGTTCATGAGCGGGGTCATCGGCAAGTTCTTCTTCCAGTTTGGCGTCACCATCACCGTGGCCGTGCTGCTGTCCTTGCTTGAGGCGCTGACCCTGACCCCCATGCGCTGCTCCCAGTTCGTGGACGCGGGGGAGCGCCGCAGCCGCCTGGGCCGTCTGGTGGAAGCCTTGATGGAGCGGCTGGCCCGTGGCTACGCCCGCAGCCTGGCCTGGTCCCTGCGCCACCGCGGCGCGGTCCTGGCCGGGGCCCTCGCGGTCTTCGGCCTGAGTTTTTCGTCGCTGTGGGTGATCAACAAGGAGTTCATCCCATCCGAAGACCAGAGCCGTTTCAATGTGCGCTTGAAGACGCCGGTGGGCTCCTCCCTGGACTATTCCGACTCCAAATTTTCGGCCGTGGAACGCTTCCTGGCGAGCCGGCCCGAGGTGGACCGCTACGTGCTGCAGGTGGGCGGCGGCTCGCCTGGCGACTCCAACGGCGGCCAGGTGCTGGTAACCATGAAGGACCGCGGCCACCGCGGAGTGGACCCCCAGTCGGGGCACGAGCTCAGCCAGCAGGAGTTCATGGCGGTCTGCCGCAAGGCCTTCAACGCAATTCCAGACGTGCGTGCGGTGATCCAGGACCTTTCGACCAAGTCCTTCACCGCGTCGCGTGGCTTCCCAGTGGAGTTTCTCATTCGCGGGCCGGACTGGGACAAGCTGGGAGCCTATTCCAAGCAAATCATGGCCGAGTTGGAGAAGACCGGCTTGGTCACCGATCTGGACAGCAACTACGAGCTGGGCCAGCCTGAGCTACACGTGGTGCCGAACCGTCAAAAGGCTGCCTTGCACGGCGTCAGCGTGGCCAGCATCGCCGAGACCGTCAACGCCATGATCGGTGGGGTGCTGGTGGGATCCTACGACAAGGGCGGCCACCGCTACGACATCCGCCTGAAGGTGGAGGACAGCAAAGAGGACCCGGACGCCAAGATCCGCAGCCTCAACGTGCGCAACAACCGTGGCGAGCTGGTGTCGCTGGCCGACCTCGTTGACATGGATCGTGGGGCGGGCATGGTGAGCATCTGGCGTAGCGAACGCGAACGGGCCATCACGGTTTACGCCAACGTCACCGCTGGGGCCTCGCAAGAGAAGGCACTGCAGGCGGTCCGGGATACGGCCAAGCGAATCCTTCCGTCGGACTACTACGTCACTCTGACAGGCAGCTCGGAGACATTTACGAATTCACTAATCAGCCTGCTATGGGTGTTGGTGCTGGGCATTTTCGTGGCTTACATGGTGCTGGCAAGCCAGTTCAACAGCTTCATCGATCCGCTTAGCGTGCTGATGGCGTTGCCCTTCAGCGTGTCCGGCGCCCTTCTGGCCCTTTTCGCCTTCCACCGCAGCATCAATATCTACAGCGTCATTGGCCTGATCCTGCTGATGGGCATCGTGAAAAAGAACTCCATTCTACTGGTGGATTTCACCAATCAGGTGCGGTCCAAGACCAAACAGCCGGTGGACCAGTCCCTGCTGGAAGCCTGCCCGGTGCGCCTGCGGCCCATCCTGATGACCTCGGTGGCGACTGTGGCCGGGGCGGTGCCCGCGGCCCTGGCCTTGGGTCCGGGCGCGGAAAGTCGGGTGCCCATGGCCATCGCCGTGATCGGCGGTGTCTGTTTCTCGACCCTGCTGACCCTCTACGTGGTGCCCTGCTTCTACAGCCTGATGTCCCGCTTTGAGAAGCGGAAGGGCCATGAAATTCTACTGGCAGCGGCCTTGAAGGAAGACGCCAAGTTGGCGAGCCGCCTCTGAGGAGGGGATTTGATCTGAAGCAACATCGTGTTTACGGGTTCTGCTGCCCACAAAAAATCGATTTGTTGAAACAAAAATCGCGGCTTTTGAGTCCTATATCTCCGAAATCGATTTGGAGCAAGTTCCGAGAGTAAGCCCGGAAAACCACTACTATTGCTTCGTTTTCGAGAAACAGCAGATTCGCAGAATGCCCGGCAATTGCAATGGATTTTGTCCCATGTCGTCGATATTGGGCAAGCGATGACACATGTCTGGCACAGCTTTAGCACAGGGAGGGAAAGGTATGGCGCAGTGTATGAAACGGTGAGAATCGACGGGTCGTCCAGAATGTGATTATTCCTTTGTTTTCATGCGAGTTCGATTGAGTTCGACCTCGGCCATGCCCCCAATCATGCTCTCAAATGGATCCCGGAAATGGGATAATTCACGGATTAGGTGCCCGCTTGATCATCCAACGAATGAGCGGACGGATATCTGTCGAATAGTCCGTCAGTCTAAGTTAAACGACAAAATTGGATAAATAGGCCTAAGGCAGGCATCAACGTCATCGATTCATAATGCGGGACACCGCTGAAGTCGGTTTGGAGAGTTAAGCCCGAAGTGCTTTGACAGCGGCAAGAATTTGGTGAAGATTATGACGTTAATTTCCGCATAAGTGCTGTGTTGGGGAGGGGGGCACCATGAATAGAATTATTCGTGTTTTGGGCTTGTTGGTCTTAGTTTGTTCCGCTGCACAAGGCTGGGCGGCAGACCCGTTCATCGGTACCGTCAATTTTCATGTTAGTTCTAAGGCCGGCAATGCCGATGTCACCTGGTTAGTTGGGGTGAATCGTATCCGAGTGGAAAGTCCTCAGCTATTTCCCAAGGGAACCTCGGCCATTGTGGATGGCGCGAACCAAACGATCTTTACGCTTCATTCCGGCGACAAGTCCTATTCCGAAGAGTCCATGGCAGCGACGCAATTGCTTGGCACTGGGGACGGTTGGACCCTCAAAAAGACCGGGCGCACCGAGAAGATCGCCGGTTTCTTGGCTGACGAATGGTTGATCCAGTATTCCGGGAAAACGCTCGAGACGCTTTGGGGCACGCCGGCGCTTGGTGCGGGCTCACAAAGCTTGCTGGCGGACTGGGCCACTGGAGTGTCTTCAACCAGCCCCATGGGTCAATCTCTGAAACAGGCCAATATTTTCCCTTTGCGGTGGTCCGCCAGCGTGGGTGCCCTGCAGTTTGAAGCCGTCAGCGTGACCCCGTCTGTGGTCGATGAAGCGGCTTTGAAGGTGCCGAAGGCCTACAAGAATGCCCTGCTGGCCGCCTCTGGCAAGCCCGGAAAGAGCTCCGCCAAACAGCCTTTCCAGGTGGGTGCGGACGCCAGGGCAAAGATGGAAGTTGCCCTTGATAACCTGGATCCCATGGAAAAAGCGCAGTTGGAGCATTGGTTGGCAGCTGCCGCGCCGAAGCACCAATAGGTTTGGATATGGATTCAAAAGCCAGCAAATCAAATAGCCGCCGAGCGGCGGCGAAGCAGTTAAGGGCGTCGGAGAATAAGGACAAGATTTCCGATGTCCGGCCTCCCGCATCCGGCCTTTTTGAGAGGCTCCAGTCAGCCGGCCTTGGCGAGGAAATGGCGTATTTGGCCTCGGAACTGGCTCTGCTTTTTGGGGCTGGCTTGACCGTTCCCGAAGGGCTGGCTTTCGCGGCGGACCGTCCGGAGCAGGGACGTTTGTATTTGGCCTTGGCCCGGGTGCGCCAGGGGATCATTGAGGGCAGTTCGTTTTCCGACGCCTGCGCCGCCGACGCCTCGGTATTTGAAGGCGCATGGGTGGCCGCGGTCCGGCTCGGGGAATCCAGCGGCGATTTGTCAGGGGCGTTGCGGTCGTATTCGGAGCAAAAAAAACGCCAGGTGGAGCTTTGGAAGAAGATGGTTCAGGCCGCGGCCTATCCGCTATTTTTGATGGTGGTTCTGGGGGCCATCGCCCTCTTGCTCGGCCTGTTTGTGCTTCCGCGATTCGCCAAAATGTACAGTGATTTTGGTGCGGCCCTGCCGTTGCCCACCCAGTGGCTATTGAAAGGTGTGGCTTGGTTCCCAGGTCTGGTGGGAGTGGCGGCTGTCCTGGTCGCCTGCTTGGTTGCGCTATGGCATCGTTCCGGCCGGGATGACGAGGCTCGGATACGCCGGGATGGTTTCCTGTTGGAACTGCCGATCGTCGGGAAGGTGCTCCTCGAGGCGGGATATACCCGTGCCGCCCAGGCGCTCCGCGCCCTCCTGGATTCTGGTGCAACGGTCCCGCGGGCCATGCTGGAAACCGCCGCCTGGACGGGCAACGCCAAGATCCAGGCCGACCTGCGCGGAGCCGCGGCCCGGATCGCCGCTGGGGCATCCATGTCAGAATCTTTGCGAGCCTGCGCAGCGCCGCCGGCGCTGGTCAATTTCGTTGCCGCAGGGGAACGAAGCGGGACGCTGGCGGCCCTGCTTGGACAGGCGGCGGATCTCCTGGGAGCGCGTCTCGAAAGGCGGATGGCACGGTTGGGGAGCGTGGCTGAGCCGGCGCTGGTCCTGGTCGCCGGCCTGCTGGTTGGACTGGTGGTGGTGGCCCTTTACCTACCGATCTTCAAGCTTGGATCCGTGATCCGATGAAAAAAGGGCAGCTCACCCTCTCTCCTTTCGCCAAGCGCTTGGCCGACTCGGGCGCACTGCCGGCCGAGAAGCTCGGAACGCTGGCAGGACTGGCCGCCAGCGCCGTACTGGAACGGGCGTCCTCGTGGATGGATTCCGAGATTTTGGCGCGAGCGGCCGCGGCACAGGCCGAATTGGCCTTCGTGGATTTGGAAGAGGCCAAGGCGAACAAGGCGGCACTGAAATTTCTGCCCCTTGAATTTGCCCTGCGCCTGGGCTGCGCGCCTTTGCTTCGCGGGAAAAGCAAGGCCGTCGCCGTCTCAAACCCGTTCGACCTGCTCCTGCGCCGGGAACTGGAGCAGCGACTGGGCCAGGGCGTCGCATTGGTGGTCGCCACCGCCGGGGGGATCGCCCTTTATCTGGACCGGCTCCAGGACGCCGGGGCGGAATTGCGCGGGTTGGAGGCGGGCCTGCGGGCCAGGAACGCGGGGGCGTCCACGGGAAGCAAGGAAGAGGCGGACGGCCCCGTCGTCCATTTGGTGCTGGTCGTCTTGCGCAGCGCCATCGAAAGAAGGGCCAGCGACATCCACTTCGAAAGCCATCGGGACGGCACGTCCGTGAAGTTCCGTATCGACGGGGTCTTGTACCCGGCCACCGGTTTGCTGGACGCTCAGCACCGCAACCCCATGATCTCACGGCTCAAGGTCATGGCCGGCCTGGACATCGCTGAGAACCGCATCCCACAGGACGGGCGTTTCAGCCAGCGCCTGGGAGATTCGGACATCGATTTCCGCGTGTCCGTGCTGCCGACCAATTTTGGCGAAGATGTGGTGATCCGCATTCTCGACCACAGGGGCTGGGCCGGCCGGGGCGAGGCGCCGTCCCTGCAGGCCTTGGGCCTGGGTCCGCGGGTCTTGGGCCAGCTCCGGCGAGCCGCCAGGGAGCCCTATGGGATGCTGCTTGTCACCGGGCCCACCGGCAGCGGGAAAACCACCACCCTTTACGCCGCCATCCACGAGCTGGACCGCGGATCCGAGAAAATCATCACCATCGAGGATCCGGTGGAGTATCAGCTCCCCGGCGTCGTTCAGGTGCCAGTCAACGACCGAAAGCAGCTGACCTTCGCCCGGGGCCTGCGGTCCATCCTGAGGCATGACCCCGACAAGATCATGGTCGGCGAGATCCGCGACGCCGAGACCGCACAGATCGCCGTGCAGTCGGCGCTGACGGGGCATCTGGTGTTCAGCACGGTGCACGCCAACAACGCCGTGGACGTGCTGGGGCGGCTGAGCCACATGGGCATCAACACCTACGGTTTCGTGTCAGCGTTGAAGTCCGTGATGGCCCAACGCCTTGTCAGATTGGCCTGTGAGCACTGCAAAAAGAAGGCCGCTCCACCCAAGGGGAGCCGCGGCAGGGGACGATGGATCAGCGTCAAAGGCTGCAGGAGTTGCCATGGCACGGGCTACCATGGACGCACTGCCGTGGCGGAATTCATGCGCCTGACCCCGAAAGTGAGGGCATTGATCCTGGAGCAGGCCAGCGTGGACCAAATCCAGGAACAGGCGGTTCGGGAGGGCATGGTGACCCTCAGGGAAGCGGCCCTGGAACTCGCGTCACGGGGTTTGACCACTATGGAAGAAGTGAACCGTGTCACCTTTGTCGATTGAGTCGGCGACCCGGGCCTTGCGCTCCGGCGGGACGGGCTTGGCCGTGATGGTCGGCCGGCGGACAAGTATTTTCTGCCTGAGGACGCCTGAAAGCCAAAGGACGGAGGTACAGGCCGTCTCCTGGCCCTCGTCGCAGAAGGTTCCTTCCATCGGCGAGGCGCTGCGTCCATGGGTGGGTTCCGCATGGGAGCGCCTTGGTTGGTTCCATGTCGTGCTTCCGGACCACCTATTCACGGGTGGCTTTGAGATGTTGGAGCCTGAAAATCTTGGGAGGTTGGCGGATTCGGCGGGCTTGGTCTGGCCGGGCCTGGAGTCCTGCTTTCGATGCCAGTTGGATGGCCCTGTGGGGGACGGGCGGATCCGGATCAGGGCGGACGAGGACGGGTGCACCCTGGCGCTTGGTGAAGACGGCCGTCTGGCTCTTTTGAGGCACCGACCTTGGCCCGGACCGAGCCGTCCAACCAAGATGCAGGTTGAGCGGCAACTGGACGGGCTTTACCGGGATTTGGACCTTTGGCTGAACGCGCACCCGGCCTGGAGCTGCGCCGGCTTGGAGCTCAAGGGTTGGGATATCCTGGGGGATTTCGCCGCGGGCACCGCGGAGCGCCTCGGGCTTCCTTCGGCGGATGGCACCGGCCTGAGGGCCGGGCGGACTTTGGCCAAGGTTGAAACCGCCATCGCGTTGGATCTGGCATGAAGCAAGGCAGCGGCGGCCGCGGATCCCTTCCGGTGTTGGCAGGCGCCCTGGCGATGGCCGCCTTGGGCGGCTTAGCCTGTGGAGTGGCCGCGTTCCACGAAGCGGCGGAGCTCCGGGCTCTAAGGCCGGAGCTGGAGAAACGGGTCGCGGCCTTGCCGCAGATGAAAATGCCTGAGCAGGGCGTCGACTTCGCGCCCAGGTCGGCGGGCCTAAGCAAGCTCCTGGCCATAGGTTTGAGGCAAAGCCCGGCACCCCTGGTAACATTGGCGAAAGTCGAGGAGCTTCTGCCGCATCGGTGCCGCGTCCTGACCGTGGATCTAGATTTGCGGACCCAAGAGGACCGCTTGGGTGTTGAGGGGTTGGAAACCGAGGCGCTGGATGATTTCTCCACCGCATTGGACCGCAGCGGCATCTACCAGGGGGTCGCGATGAGCCAGCAGCCCCGACCCAATGGGCGTTGGGTCGCCTACTATCGGCTTAGCCGATGAAGGCATCATTCATCTCGGTCATCGCTGTGCGCATTAGACTGCCATGGCTGCGGCGCATGGCGTGGGCCGCGGGCCTGGGACTGGCCGTGGGCGCGGCCGGCATCGCCGTTTGGATCCACCCCTGGCTCCAGGTGCGTAGGCTGCGCCTGGACCTGGACTCGGCCGCACAAAGGAACGCCCAGGCGGAGTTTGCGCGCGAGGCCGGAGACCGCCAGCGCCGTGTGGGGGAACGAATGGCCGTCCTAGACGCGAAGGCCGGGGTCCAGCTCACGGGCGGCGCAGCCCTGGCCAAGATACACGCCTTGGCCTTGTCCAGCGGGTTGGTGTCGGGGCCGCGTTCCGTGGAAACGGATTCAGCTGGCCAAAGCCTGACCATGGTTTTGGAGGGGAATTACGCCAACCTACGACGTTTTTTGGTCGGCCTCGACCACCTTCCCTTTGTGGCGCTGGTCGAGGCGCTGCATTGGCAACTGAACCCGAACGGAAGCCTGCATGTGACCCTGGACCTGCTGTTGCCTGGGCCCGGCGGGGGTGGCGCATGACCCCCAGAATGCGCATCCTGCTGGGCATCGTCACGCTCCTGGCGGTCCTCAATGCCTGGCGCTGGTGGGTGAAGGCGCCGGCGAAACGGCCGGCGGCGCGATTCGAGATCGCGGAGATCCTGCAGGCTCCTGCCGAAACATTTTCAAGACCGGGCCGGGACGTGAGCCGCTATGGTAGCGGCGACGGATTGGCGAAGCCCCGGAGGGTCCCGCGGCCCACCCCGACCCCCCAGACCTTTGCGGTGGGCCCGACTCCGGTGCCCGTGGTCGCCGACATGCCGTTTGTCCAGCTGCAAGCCATCGTCGTGGACAAAAATGAACGCCGGGCGCTGGTCGTGACGGGCCAGGGCGCCATCCAGGTCGAGGCGGGCAGCGCATTGGACGACGGCTGGACAGTCTCGGAGATCTCCGAAGACAAAGTCACGCTCGTCCAGCCGGCGAGTGGCCGGTCCAGGATCCTATCCATGAGGAATGAGTGATGATCAGTATTAAAAAATGTCTGATACCGATCCTGTTTCTCGCGTTGGCGGGTTGCGCCGGGGTGGACACCAGGGCCCATTCCTTCGCCAAAAATGGCGATTGGGAGCGGGGGCTGGAGGAATACCGCAAGGCCCTGGTGGATGATCCGGACAACATGGAGCTCAAAGCGGGCTTCTATCGCATGGAACAGGAAGCCTCGGCCGTGTATTACCAACGGTACCTAAAATTCATGGCGGCGGGAGATCCGGACGCGGCGCTCCTGGAAATCGAGGCGGCCGCCAAGTCGGTACCGAACGACGAAAAAATAGCGCAGCTTTTGGCTGAAGCTCAAGCTGAAAAGGCGGCGCGGGACAAAACTCGGGAGGGCGGCCTGCTTGCGGCGGCGGGCAAGACCGATGATGCCCGCGACGCATTCAACGAGTCGCTGCAATTGGATTCCAAGAACGAAGCTGCCGGCAAAGGCCTGGCCGCCCTGGACGAGAGCGAGGGCGTCGAGAACGACATCAAACTAAAATCGAAGGAACCCATTACGCTTAATTTCAGGGGGACCGACGCCAGGGCCGCCTTCGACTTTATCGGCCGTTCCTTCGGCGTGAACATGATCTTTGACGAGGGGTTGAAGGATACGCCGGTCACGATATTCGCCAAGGATGTCACGTTCAGCCAGGGCCTCAACCTGCTGCTGAGGGCGACCCAGACTTTCTCCAGGCGGATCGGACCCAATACCATCCTCTTGGCGTCGGACACCCCCGCCAAAAAGGCCCAGTATGAGGACTACATCATCCGCACCTTTCCCATTTCCAACCTAAAGGCCGCGGACATGAACACGATCCTGAAGGGGGTGCTGACCCTGAAGCGGGTCACCATCAACGAGTCCCTGAACGCGCTGGTGATCAGGGATACTCCGGATATACTGGCCCTGGTCCAAAAGGTTATAGAGGCCGAAGACCGGCGTCCGCCAGAGGTGCTGTTTGAGGTTGAGATCCTCGAGGTCAACAAAAATAAGGCGGATCAGTTGGGGCTGGATTATGGTTCGCAGGTGTCAGCCAGCTTCGCCAACCAAGTGGTTTCGAGCATGATCCAGTCCTCTTTTGCCGACGTGGTCGGCACGGGTACCATTACCTTTCCGGCCCTCAGCTTCAACGCCTTGAAGCAAGATGTGGACGCCAAGATGCTGGCCAATCCGCAAGTACGGGTCATGGACGGGAGCCTGGCTAAAATCCACATCGGCGACCGGGTTCCGCTGCGGTCGTCGACCATCCAGGACACCACCGGGCAGATCCGGTACACCTATGACTATCATGATATCGGGATCCTGGTGTCGGTCGAGCCCAAGGTGCACCTCGAGAATTCGGTGACCGTCAAATTGGGCCTGGAGATCAGCTCTTTGGGGGCGAACATCGGGACCGCCATCGACCCCGCCTACAGCATCGGAACGCGAACTGTGGACTCCGTGATGCTTCTACAGGACGGGGAAACGGCAGTGCTTGGCGGGTTGATCCGGGACGACGAAACCAAGACCTTCAATAAAATCCCGGGATTGGGCAACATTCCGGTGCTGGGCTGGCTCTTCACCACATCTTACGACGGCAGCTCGGCGCGCACAGACATCCTTTTCACCATTACCCCCCACCTGATTCGCGGCTGGGAGCTGCCCAAGAAGGAAGTCCGCGAAATCTATTCCGGCAGCGAGGACAGCTATTCGACGAAACCGTTGTTTGACGATTTGAGCCGAACGGCCAAGGGGAAGCTGCCGGTTATCCTGATGCCTTCGGACGCGGCGGGCCAGGGCACTCATGGCGGCATGGGGGTTTCGGAAACTGTCGGCGTTTCGCCCACGGCGGCTTCCTCCGTGCCCGTTTCTTTGACTAACAGCGGCAACGTCCCCATCCCATTTTTCTCGTTCTCCTCCAGCTCCTACGACTCCGGTATCGGAAACATGGTGGAGGTCCTGCCGCAGGCTGCGGGACTGAGCGGCAATGCCCCATTGACCCTGACCCTTGTCTATAACCCAGACGTCTTGGCGTTCCAGGAGGCGCTGAATGGCAGCCAGTCCCAGGCCACGGTGGACGTCTCCGACGATCCCAAGGTTGGCCGACTGACCCTGCACCTTTCACCCAGCCCATACGGGTGGCAGCCCGCCTTCGAGCTCGCCAGGCTGCACTTCCAGGCCAAGAAGGCCGGCCCGTCCTACCTGATTTTTCAGGCCCCGGAGCTGAAGGGCCCGTCCGGTGAAAGCGTCCAATGCCAGGTGCAGGCGTCCCGTGTCCTCATCAAGTAGGGGCCAGGGGGGCTTTACCCTTCTTGAACTGATCGTAGCGCTGGCGATACTTGCGATCCTGAGCGCGCTCGCCGCGCCCTCCATCGGAGTGGCCGTCAGGACCGACAAGGAGCGGGAGCTGCGCCAGGATCTCCGGGAGATCCGCGGTGCCATTGACGCGTTCCATGACGATTGGCAGAGCGGCCGCACCGCCAAAGAAGGCGCGGCCAGCCAGGATGGATATCCCATCAGCCTTGATGTGCTGGTCGCCGGGGTCCAACTGAACACCGCCGCCGGGGGGATCCGGCGCTACCTCCGCCGTATCCCCGTGGATCCGTTCACGGATGGCCCTTGGGAACTCCGGTCCTACCAGGACGCGCCGGACGCCGACCGTTGGGGCGGGCAGGACGTCTACGATGTGCGCTCAACAAGCCATGAAGAGGCGGCAGATGGAAGCCAATATTCGGCATGGTGAAGGGCAGCGCGGCTTCACGTTGGTGGAGCTCATCATTGTTCTGGCCATCCTGACCCTGCTGACCAGCCTCGCCATGCCTGCGCTGATGGAATCCTTTCATCAGAAGCAGGCGGACCTCCGGGATCAGGAAGTGGCGTCTTGGGACCGGGCAGCGGAGCTCTATGAGCGGGACAAGGGCCAGCCGCCCGGCGGCCCCGGCGACCTTTTCGCAGAAGGCTATCTCGCGGGGCCGGTCGATAGCCGGGTGCCAGAATGGATGACTGAGGAGGACAACGGTGCGGAAAATGACGACAGCCAAGCGCGATGAGCGGGGATTTACCTTGGTGGAACTGCTGGTGGTTCTGGCCATTCTGGCCCTTTTGACCGCGTTGGCGGGTCCGGCCCTGTTCAACCAGATCAAGCCCGCCCGGCGGGAAGCAGCCGCCGTGCAGATAGAGCACTTTGGCTCAGCCCTGGATGCCTATTTTCTGGATATGGGCAGCTATCCGAGCACCGCCGACGGCCTGGAAGCGCTCCGGACGGCCCCTGGAGACTCCAAGCGATGGCGGGGCCCCTACCTAAAGAAGGAGATACCCATGGATCCCTGGGGAAATCCCTACCACTACAAGTCGCCGGGGCGGAGCGGGCCCTACGAGATCAGCAGCTATGGCGCGGACGGAAGGGAGGGCGGAGAGGGTGAGGACGCGGACATCAACAGCTGGCAAGCCCACTGATCCGCAGTCAGGGTTCGCATACCTGGGCCTTTTGCTCGCGCTGTTCATGCTGGCGGCCATCGCGGAATCCGTGCGCGTGCCCCGGCTTTTGCTGGCGCGCAGGGACCGGGAGGAGGAACTGCTTTTCCGGGGGCAGGCCTATGTCCGGGCGATTCGCTCCTATGTCCGTGGCCCCGGAGGCACGGGCAGCTATCCTATGCACTTAGAGGATTTGGTCCTGGATCCGCGTTCAGTGCATCGCCGGCACCTGAGGGCGCTTTATTCCGACCCCATCACAGGCGGCGATTGGGTTCTTATCCGCGCCCGTGATGGCGGAATTGCCGGCGTGGTCAGCTCATCGACCGAAGAACCATTGAAAATGAGCAATTTTCCTATAGGGTTGGAGAAATTCGAGAAAGCGATGAGCTATTCGGAATGGGTCTTCGTCGATCCCCTCGCAAAATAACTACAAAAAGAAGCTGGATTTTTGTGCATCTTTAGATATTATTTAGCAAATTAATTTCCACAGGATAGATAAACAGGGGCGGGGGGATCCGTGCTGAATGCAAATGGACGTTTGAGGGCTATTGGCCCGTGGTGTGTGTTAGTCGGATTTTTGACCACTATCAGTTCACCCCTGCCTGCCGCATTGATCCCGGTACCACAAGTCCGGCTGAATCCCATTAGCCTGACGGACAGTCCTGATCCCGCACTTTCTGCTGTTCAACAGGCCCAAGAGCAGGCCTCGGCTGCCGCAGCCATGGATGGCGATACGACCACCCAATATATCGCCTTGGGACAAAGCAGCTTGGTGGCGGATCTGGGTACGGCCAGGACCATTTCGAAATTCAAAATTTTCGGCCCCGCTGCGGACCTGCTCAGCGTATCGGCGTGGCGAGGCGGCGTTTGGGTTCCGGTTTCCAATCTGCAAAAGCTGAATCTAAGCGCCTTGCCGCAGAGCTGGAATACTTTTTCATTGGGCGCTTCGGTCTCCGCCAGCCAGGTCCAGTTCCAGTTTTCACCTTTGAGCGGCTCGGCCGCCGGCGGCCTGAACGAAATCGAAATCTGGGGCCAAGCCGACCACGCAGCTGAGGCGGACGGCCCTGGATGGGCCCATGCCTTGGCGGCGACGCCGTCGAACGGCCCTTCAATTTGGGGCACGAAGACCCCGGCCGCGGCTTCCTCATCTGCTGAAGGCCAGACGCACAGTTACGCATCCACCGACGCGAATGGGGCCTGGGGTGTGACCCAAACCGTGGACGCGAACGACGCTGGCGTATTTATCGCGACGCTGGACCTGTCGGCGGCCAGGATCAAATCCGCGTGGCTGGAATACCAGGTGATGGGCCTCAGCCATTGGATCGCCGCCGAGCGCAGCATCAACGGCCGGGCCGCCTTGGGCGGTTATCCGATGCCGGGAAGCAGCGTCTGGACCACGCAGGTTGAGCCCATTGATCCGGCCTCGCTGGTCACCGGGGCCAACACCATCCGTTTTACCAAGCCCGCATCAATCAGCACGTCCTACCAGGTGGCGGGTGTCCAACTGGTGGTGATGATGGATGACGGAGCCAGCTATGGCGCCGATCTCGCGGTGTCAGGGACTGCCTGCGGGATGCTTTTTGACGGAGACCTCACCCAGGGCTGGGGTCCGTATTCCGGAATTCCGCCGTCGCAATTGGAGGTCCCTCTTGAAAAAACCGTGTCCCTGGATTCGGTCCGTTACTTCATCAAGGGTGTGTTGAGCGGCAACCTGACCATCCAGGAGCAGCAAAACGGCTCGTGGAACCCGATTGCCGGTCCCCTGACCCTGGTTGGAGTGGGCGGATGGCAGGCGGCCCCGGTGTCGGCCAGTCCCACCGCGCGTTTGCGTTTTGATTTCTCCGCTGGCTCGGGGTCCGGAGTATTGGCGGAAGTGGTGGCCTGTGGTTCGGGGGTGGGAAGCACCTTCGCCGATGGCGCCGTGGTGGATTTCCCGGACCGCGGCCAATATTACGGCCGCCAAGCCTATGTGCGCGGCCATCTCTCCCGGCCCGACAATGGCTCCGGCCCTGCCCAGGTGATGCTCGGATCGAAGGCCGTGCCCCTGCAGGACGGGTCCTTTGAAATGATCATCAGCAAGGAAGACGTCGGATTGGAGAACCAGCTGGACGGCGATCCTTGGAGCCTGGATCTGGTGGTGCTCTATCCTGACGGAGAACGGCTGGTCCAGACCATCCAATTGAACGCCCCTCAGCAGACGCCGTCCACGGCGGACGATTTCGGCCCTGGCTCCACCTATGGCTTTGGGTTGGTCGGCGGCAAGAGCCGCATTGTTCATGCGGGCGGCTGCGAGATGGACGTGCCCTCCGACGCCCTGGACCGCAGCCTGAACATGCAGATGCTGCCGGTGGATGACACGGACATGCCGGCGCTGGCGCCGGGCTTGTCCAACCTGACCAAAGATCCCCACCGCGGCTACCGATTCCTGCCCCACGGAAAGCACTTCAAGAAGAAGATCACCATACGAATCCCGTACGACAAGGACATGCTGCCGGCGGGAAGCACCGAGCAGGACGTCCGGGCCTTCTACTTCGACCAAGAGACAGGCCGTTGGACGGTCCTGGACTACGTCGGTTACGATTCGACGACCGGAATGGTGACATGCCTGACCGACCACTTCACCGACATCATCGCAGGCACCATCACCGCCCCGGAGCATCCCGACGCGGCCAATTTCAACCCCACCCAGATCAAGGACATCAAGGCGGCGGACCCTGGCGCCGGGATTACCCTGATCGGGCCGCCCCAGGCCAACCAAAAGGGCAGCGCCAACCTCAGCTATCCGTTGGACGTCCCCCCGGGACGCAATGGTTTGCAGCCCCAGCTGGCCATCACCTACAACAGCGATTCGGTCAACAATGACGGCTGGCTTGGCATCGGCTGGGACCTTTCCGTCGAGTCCATCACCGTGGAGACACGCTGGGGAGTCCCGCGCTTTGACGCCGGCCGGGAGACCGAATCCTATCTGTTGAACGGGGAGATGCTCGTCCCCAGCGACCCCAATTTCAGCAACAAACTGGCCCATCGGGAGAACCTGGACAAGCTGCCCGCCCGCGGGACCCTGTCCGACCCCCTTCTGTTCCACACCCGGGTGGAGGGGCGTTTCCGCAAGATCCTGCGCCACGGCACCGCCCCAAACAACTATTGGTGGGAAGTGGTCGACAAGGACGGGCTGCGCCACTTCTTTGGCAAGAACCCCGAAGAACCCAACTTGGTGGCCGCCATTGGTTCGGCCAACGGCACGGGCATTTGGTACTGCCGCGAGGTCCGCGACCTGAACGGAAACTTTATCCGCTACAACTATGCCCAGGAAAACGACCTCAGCGGTTCGGCGCTCTACCCTGCTTCAGTCAATTACACGGGCTCCAACGGGGCGGACGGCCCCTACACGGTGAAGTTCAACCACGATGTGACGGTGGTCCGGGCCGACGCCAAGGTGGACGGGCGGCTGGGCTTCAAGCAGGTGATCGACCGGCTCCTGAATTCGGTGGAGGTCGACTATGGGTCGACCCTCGTGCGCCGCTATGATCTGCGCTATGAAAAAGGGCCCTTTGAAAAGACCCGCCTGGCCGGCATCAAGCAGGTGGGCGCCAGCGGCGATCCGACCACGGCCCCCGAGCACACCTTCGAGTACTTCAACGACATCGGCTGGGACGGGGCGGACAACTACAACGGCTTCGACCCCAACACGATCTCCTGGGACAGTCCAGGCGACAACGTGCAGCCTGGGCCGCAGATTGGGACGCTGCTGGACGGCCGGGCCAGCGCCTTGAACGGCACCTTTGGGACCTCCTTCAGCGGCCACTTATATGTGGGCGTGGGCGTCCTGTCGCCGGGGAAGAGCTTCAGTGGCGGTTTCAAGGTGGGCGGCAGCTACAGCGACCACAAAGGGGTCCTCAGCCTCATCGATCTTGACGGCGACGGGCTTCCGGACAAGGTCTTCTTTGACGGTGGCCAGCTTAAATACCGCAAGAATTTGGGGGGGCCCAACGGCACCAATGGGTTCGACCACAATCTTTACAATGTCGGCGGCGGTGTCGGAAATTTCTCGCATGAATCGGATCTGGGCTTCAATTTGGGCGGGGAAGGCTATGTCTACGTCGTTGGTGGCGGCATCAACGAGGCTTTTGACTGGGGGACGGCGGACGTCTTCTTCACCGACGCCAATGGAGACGGACTTCCGGACATCATGAACGGCGGGCCGATTCTGTTCAATCGCCTAGACGCCAACGGACACCCTACGTTCCAGGGCGACAGCAGCAACACGCCCATACCCCTCGGGGCAGGTGCGGCTCTTTCAAGCGCCGGGCTTGTCGCCGACAACACCGCCCAGATGGCCGAGCA
>Ga0210401_10001933_pt1 | contig 23445 bp, 30 predicted proteins | sample IncBWH32MmetaG_FD_150866 | JGI IMG/M metagenome (GOLD analysis project Ga0210401, IMG submission 150866) | Forest soil microbial communities from Barre Woods Harvard Forest LTER site, Petersham, Massachusetts, United States - Inc-BW-H-32-M | ecosystem: Environmental > Terrestrial > Soil >... | reverse complement strand
TGCATTATGCAGCGCAAGCGTTCTGCCAGGGTGAGGCCGGTGCAATAGGTTTGTCTCGGATGCCCATGGCACGCAGTCGGCGTGTAACGACCGCACCGTAGATGCGATCACGGTCCCGGATCATGTAGCGCGGAGTCTCGTTCCAGGGGAATGCCTCCGCTATTTGACGCGCGACCCATTCGTCGGTCGGATGTGCCGTGACGTTAATCCAGACCAGCTCTCGGCGATCTAGCCGCACTATGATGTAGGCGTGGAGCAGGTCGAAGCCGATGGTCGGGACAACGAACAGGTCCATAGCGGCAATATCTGGCGCGTGGTTATGCAAGAAGGTTCGCCATCCCTGGCTAGGTGGAAGCCGCCGCTTGACCATGTACTTAGCGACGCTCGACTGCGCGACCTCAAACCCCAGCTTGAGCAGTTCGCCGTGGATGCGTGGCGCGCCCCAAAGTGGGTTCTGGGTACTCATCCGCCGGATCAGCGCGCGCAGCTCCGTCTCGACTGGCGGCCGCCCTCCCCGTCGACGCGATTTCCGACGCCAGTAGCGCCGAAAGCCGTCCCTGTGCCAACGCACGAGTGTCTCAGGCCGCATGATCGTGAGAACTTTCAGGATTGAAGGATACCAACGATACAGCTGGATGAAGAACCATCGATCATGGTTCGTCAGCCCGACGCGACCATGCAGCCTACGCCTCAAGATGATCAACTGATGTCTAAGCACCGCGTTCTCGGCTTCAAGCCGCAACTTCGACTTGAATGGCGAGGCCAGGACGGCCAGGATGAAACAGAGCAGCCGATCATTCCGCCAACTTAGGCAATTCCGCCACGGCATCAACTCGGATGAGGTTTTCGGTACACACAGGGTTTTTGCTGCACCTGCTCAGGGCAGGTTCTGGCCCGACTCGGACCTTCCCGTGAACCAGCGCGTATGTCGGCTGCTTGAGGGCATGCGGACTCGTTATGCTCGCCGCGACATTTTCCGAGTCTGACCCGGAACAGACACGGGGCGGTTTGAAAACCCGCAGTGCAACACGGCCTGCCGTAGCGAGATTCTCACCACTGGCTGCAGGATCTGGCATCGCCACCGCGCTCTGGCGAGGTGCCACAGGTGATGCTAACTTCGCTGTCAGAATCTGTCACCTTTGTCATTTGAAATCGCCGGAGAGGTTGGATCGTTCGGGATGATCCGCGCCCTTCTGGTGTTTGTTACCGGCAACTACGTCCCACCAGCGGACGATCAAATAAATACGCTGGAACTCAGAACTGTCACTCAGCGCACCCTTTCCAATGCGCAGTAGTCTTCAAAGGAGTGCACAGATGAAACACGTGGTAGGTTCTCTAACCATCGGCGCGTGCCTGCTACTTTCCTCAGCGGGAGTGGTCTTCGCCGCGAATCCCCATGGGGGTCCGGCCATGGGTGCGGGCCAGTTGGGTACAGGCGGTACCGGTGCTGCGGCGTGCGGTCCCTCTGCTACTGGGGGCCCCGCGCAACCTAGTCCTCCGGGTCAGGTCGGCAACCTCAACACCAACTCCCCGTTCCCTACTTCAGCAGCTGGACCAAACTCACCACCAAACTACGCTGGAGCCGGCACAGGAAACTACGGCGCCGGAACCACAGGGGTGCCCAATCCGCACGCCAACTCCCAGTACGACAACGCTTGCTTGCGGCAAGTGCCGTAAGCGCGGCACGCTCCGGTCCAAGCCGCTGTTCGGCATTGAGTGCCGGGGCCCCGCCGGGCTCCATTGGTCGCCGGGTCCCTGCTGTCCGGCTTCGAGAAATAAGTGTTGCTGTTTCCCGGGACCGACCGGCGTCGAGAGGGCAGCAGCTTTCTACCCGCTGTCTAGCGGACATGTTCGGCTTGAATGAAGCAATCCGCTTACTTGGAATTGCTTCAAGCGGGAACGGTTAGTGATCAGGATGGCAGCCACATGCGCTTCCTTGTGGCAATTCTGCTTGGCGCATTCATTCTCGGGCTCGGCTACACGTATAGCCAGGAGAACGCGGCGCCGATATATCTCACCGCGCCCGTGGAACGCGGCACCGTCTCAACCCTCGTGAAGGCGAACGGGACCGTCGAGGCCGTTATCAGCGTCGATGTAAGTTCGCAGCTATCAGGGCGAATTGCAGCGGTGTTTGTCGGTTTCAACGACGCCATTAAGGCCGGACAGCCGATCGCACAACTCGATCAGGAGATCTTTTCCGCACGCGTCAGCGAAGCGAAGGCTGCACTGCGGGTAGCGAACGCGGCCGCGCAGGTGGAGAAGGCCGCGCTGGAACGCGCGAAGATCGCGGTTGCAAACGCGCAAACGGCCAAGAAACAGGCGGAGGCGCAGTCAGCAGCGATCAGGGCACGACAAGATGAATTGGAGCGGGATTTCCAACGTAAATTCGAATTGAAACGCACCGGCAGCGGCACCGAGCGCGATTTGAGCCAGGCGCGCGCCCAGCGCGACGCTGGGGCTGCCGATCTGAGTGGATCCCTTGAGCAGATCGAGATGAAGGCGCAGGCCATTGCGATTGCCGACGCCGAAAGAAACATGGCCGAAGCCAATCTGGAAAATGCTCAGGCGGTCGTCGAGCAGAGGCAGGCGACTCTTGACCAGGCGCGAGTTGATCTGGATCGCACTGTGCTCCGCGCGCCGATCGACGGAATCATCATCAAGCGGGACGTCAACCCGGGTCAAACCGTCGCCGTCAGCCTGGAGGCCAAGACACTTTTCAAGATCGCGAACGATCTGCGACAGATGGAGGTCCACGGCAAAATCGACGAGGCCGATGTCGGGCAGCTAAAAGCGGGCCAGGCAGCCCGGTTCACGGTGGACGCTTATCCGGACCGAACCTTCAGCGGACAGGTTCTACAGATCCGCAAGGCTCCCGAAGTCGTGCAAAATGTTGTCACCTACACGACAATCGTCTCCGCGCCGAATCCGGACCTCTTGTTGTTGCCGGGAATGACTGCACAACTTCGGATCGTGGTGAGCGATACGGGTGAGGTGCTCAAAATTCCCGCCCAGGGGCTGCGGTTCCGGCCGACCGAGGCCGGTTCTCGATCCGCTCGCCAGGGTCAGGCGGAAGCGGCTTCCTCAAAGGCATTCGCGACGGTGTGGCTAGTGGGCGACGACGGACAACCCAAACCGATCGCTGTCAAGCTGGGCGCGACCGACGACAATGGAGCCGAACTCCTGGACGGCCAGCTCGCCGAGGGCCAGCAGCTGATCATCGGGGTCGCAAATACGCAGACCTCGAGGCGCTATTTGGGGGTTCGCCTCGGGTTCTGAGATTGGATCTTTGAGATGCCGCCGCTGGTCCGAACCGTTGATGTCTCGAAGCGATATTCATCGGGAGAAACTGTCATTGCTGCGGTATCCAACGTATCGCTCTCGATTGCGGTCGGCGAGTTCGTTGCAATCCGCGGCCGCTCGGGTTCGGGGAAGTCTACCCTCATGAATCTGCTCGGTCTGTTGGATCAACCTGATTCGGGCGAGTATGCCTTGAAAGGACGGGACGTCGCGCAACTGAGCGAGGCCGCGCGCGCGACTATCAGGAGCCGAGACATTGGCTTCGTGTTCCAATTGCCGGCGCTTCTCCCGCGAGCGACCGCGCTGGAAAATGTCGAGTTGCCGCTCGTCTACGCTTCCGTGCCGCGCCTGAGACGCCGCCGTAGGGCGATGGACGCACTCGCGCGTGTGGGTTTGGCCGACCGTAGTCATCATTGGCCGAACCAACTTTCAGGGGGAGAACAGCAGAGGGTTGTGATCGCCCGCGCGATGGTCAATGATCCGGCTGTTATCCTCGCTGACGAGCCGACGGGTTCACTGGACAGCAGCACGAGCGAGGAAATCCTGTCCCTGTTCGACAACCTGCACCGCGACGGTTGCACCCTTATCGTGGTAACGCACGCCACTGAGGTTGCCGGTCGTGCGCAGCGACGGATCACCTTGCATGATGGACGAATTATCGACGACGATGGAGCAGCGTGCGAACGCGCGCCGTCGAGCGTCATCGGCTTGGGTTCTCCTTCATGAGCCCCGTGGAAGATCTACGAATTGCGGCACGCGCGCTTCGGGCGAACAAGCTGCGCAGCGCCTTGACCACACTTGGAATCATCGTTGGCGTCGCGGCGGTGGTTTGCATGGTGTCGGTGGGGGCGGGCGCACAAGCGGAGGTCTCGGAAAAGATCCGCACCTTGGGAGCCAACCTCCTGCTGGTCTTGCCCGGAGCGCGCAATGCTGGCGGAGCAAGACTCGAGTCAGGAACACAGCCTACCCTGACGGAAGAGGACGCCGCGGCGATCCGCCGCGAACTGGCAGAGGTGCAGGTTGCCGCCCCCCTGCTGTCGCGGTCGATGCCGCTCGTCGCCCTCAATAAGAATTGGGTGACGCTGGTGGCCGGAATTAATACCGATTATCTGGTCGCCCGCGAATGGCAAGTGACGGAGGGGCGATCATTTACGGGCGACGAGACCGCCGCCGGCGCCAAAGTCGCCATCGTGGGGTCGGTGATCATCGACGAGCTATTTGATGGGCGCGCGAGGGTCGGGGAAGTGTTTCGAATTGGCAACGTGCCTTTCACGGTCATCGGCGTTCTCGACAAAAAGGGATTGGGCGCAGCCGGACGCAGTCAGGACGACGTCGTATTCATTCCGCTTTCGACCGCAAAAAGTCGCGTACTGGGTGCCGTGCATGGCACCACCCGCGAAGCCCTGGATTTCATCTCGATCAAGATGTCCGATGCGAGCGAAAGGTCCGAAATCGAACGCGACATCGAGGACCTACTCCGACAGCGCCACCATATTCGCGGCGATGCTCCCAGTGATTTCAGGATCGAGAATCCAGCGGATGTACTCACCGCACGTGGTGCCGCGGTGCGGACCCTGGGGATTCTGTTGATCGCAGTGGCAGCGGTTTCGCTGGTCGTCGGCGGCATCAGCATCATGAACATCATGCTGGTCTCGGTGACCGAACGGACCCGCGAAATCGGCTTACGCATGGCGGTTGGTGCCAGTCGCCGCGATATCCGATGGCAGTTCCTGATCGAAGCCTTGATACTTTCGTTGATCGGAGGGATCGCAGGAGCAGTGCTGGGAGCCGTCGCCGCCGTCGCGATCGCATGGAATGCCGGCTGGCCCGTTCTCATCAGCCCGTGGGCCATCATGCTGGCTTGTGGATTCGCAGGGTTTGTCGGCATTTCGTTCGGACTCTATCCGGCGCAGAAGGCTGCGCGGCTCGATCCAATTGCAGCATTGCGCTTTGAATAGCCGGGATCGAATAAGGTTCGCCTTAAGTCAAAGCCGCAGTACTGTGATCGAGCAGAAGATCTTGCCGGCGGGATCCTCAAAGGCGCGCAGCCGGCCGACCTCCCGATCGTCCAGTCGACAAAGCTCGAACTGGTGATGCGAAATCGCTCGGCATTACAGTGTCGGACAGATTGCTCGCCCTCGCCGATGAGGTCATCGAGTAGTGCGCAGTTGCTCAGCCGCTAACATGAGTCTGGAATTGGCCCGAATGAGAAATCTTCGCGGCTGGAATCGATGTCGGTTGTCTGAGGTACACCGGACTCGCCTCGCGCGGTCCGCGATCTCCGCTTGTGACCCGACGGAGAAAGTCGTCACGGGTGCAGCCATGCCGGCTGTCTGAGGTAGTGCCGACCAGATTTGCTCCACATGAGGCTTTCGGCTCGTGACCCAAAGCGGTCCTTTCGCCTTTGGAGGTTTTCACTTGAGCCACCGATAGAGTGAACGAAACGTCTCCCTCATTCCCATCCCCCATCCTCCATTTTGTCTGAGGATGCCCCCTGGCCGCGGTTCGGCAATCTCAACCTAACAATGAATTTTTCATCGAAATTCAAAGTCGCACCGCAGCAGAGCGCACGGTCCGCCGTGAACGTTTTGTCCCCTTTTTCGATGACCCACGCTTCGATTTTGGCGAACAGGGGTCTTTGAATATTGGCTGCATCTCGTGTGCTGATGACTTCGCCGCTCATGGCGTGGCGGCCATCAGGAAGATGCGGGAGACCGACAACACGGCTTATGTGAAGGTCGTTTCCAACGTCCTGCCTCGCGAAGCTCTTGTTAAAGCGCTTTCAGTGAACGTCGATGTAGATGCCGGGGATTTCCCGGAAGATGCGTCCATTGAAAGTATTTTGGAGACAGTGGCCAGCGAGGCAGGCGTTGATGCGGCCATGACATTGGCCTCGATGTTTGGTCTAGAGGTGCCTGAATCGATTTCGCCTCCTATGCTTGAATTGAATCCCGAGGCGGACGAAATTGACGCCATGCCCCAAGACCCCAAATTCCGATGACCGCTACAAGCTCCATGGATGACCGTGAATGGCTGGCTGATTACCTCGGTCGACTAGAGGCATCACGTCAGGAATGGCGCATCAACGAAACCGGCAGGCTCAAGGCCGCCATAAGTCAAAGGCAAGCACCCCAAGACGTTCCAGACGAGCAACCCGAGAGATTGATTAATCTCGGGGAGCACCCTTACCCTCCATCGACGCGAGAATGAAACTAAAGCCGATGTCGATCAGCTTCCAGCGTGAAACGGGAATGGCTATCTTCACCCCCTGACCGTGATCCCAAACATATAGGACACCGCCCTCGTAACCCATCCGCTTGCGAGGTCCGCCGTAGTTACGCATTTCGTTCGTCGGGGGATCGTAACGCCAATCATCCGGCTTATCCTGATAGATATTCATCATGGCTTCAAAATCCTGATTCGACCCCCCGGCGATGGTACTTTACGACCGCCCGAATTTGGCTATAATTTTCGCGTATCAGTTGAACATTCCTTAGAATCAATCCGTTTTCGAGAGCGTGGCTATGGACGAGAGCGTCTCCCGTTTGCGTACCCACCTGCGTAATATCGATCGCTACCAGAACCTCCTCAAAACCCATCTGACCGAACTCGAACTCCAATTCCTTGAGAGGCGTCTCATCGAAGAGCGGTCCGCTGTAGCTACGCTACACTTCAGTCGCCCCGGAGCAGTGCAATAGTCCCGAAAGGACCTGGTTTGCCTCGGTGCCTGCCTCCAATTTCGATTTCAGCCCCTTTAAGGCCCCTTGGCCCGCTGGCCCTAGGGGGGATAGCCGCCAGCGGTTTTGACTCGCCACGAGTCATTTCTGAGTCATGCAGGGCCTATCTAGAGCCTGCCGATGGTTTGATGACTCACACCGAACAGGCGGGCGATTTCTGACTGGCTTTCGCCGTTTTCCAGCCTGCGCTTGGCTTCAGCGATCTGAAACCGCGTCAGTTTCACCGGACGACCCATATGCACGCCTGCGGCCTTGGCTCTCACCCTGCCCTCGGTGGTTCTAGCCAAGATCAAGCTCCGTTCAAATTCGGCAACGCCGGCGAGGATCACAAGCAGGAGCTCTCCATGTGGAGACGTGGTGTCGCCCATGTCTCGGTTAGGCTCTTGAAGCCCGCCCCTGCCTTGGTGACCTTGTCCATGGTGTTGAGCAAATCGAGGGTGGATCGTGCGAGCCTGTCGAGGCGGGTCACCATGAGAACATCGCCCGGCCCCAAGGCCGCTAGAGCCTTGGCAAGCGCCTTTCTGTCTGTCTTGGCCCCGGATTCCTTTTCCGCAAAAATCTTCCTGGCACCGACCGCTGTGAGCGCAGAGCGTTGTGCGTCGAGGGTTTGACCAGCGGTCGAAACTCTGGCGTAGCCGACAATCATGATGATCCTCCATTTTTGGACGGTCTGGACACCGCAACCCATTGGGATTGCTGGCATTTCACGATCGACCGAAAGGTACAACTTTTGGACAGCATATTGCACAGAAAAGGGCCGCCATTTGCGACGGCCCTCTGTCGTTATTGCAGCCGCCAATTCGCGGCGGCTTCGACCCATCGCGGGAAGCTGATCTCGCGGCAAAGGCCCCGCTCCGCCGCTTCAGCCTTGACGGCCTCAACTAGCAACAGGTCGGCATGCAGGAAGGTCCCGAGTTGCCTGATCAGAGCGAGATCGTTCACGTCGGCTTTCGCGATATCTTCCGCATGCTGCATGATCTGCCGGACATGGTCGACCATGATCTGATCGACGAGGCCCCAATCGTTCGGCAGGCTGGCAATGCTCGTTGCCATGTTGTGCGGCATGGTCAGCTTCACAAGATCGGCGACCAAGTTGTTTCGCCGTTGTTCGGATAAAAAATACATGGCTTAAGCCCGAGCCTGAGCAGTCTCGCTTGCCGCCTTGGCGTTACGGCGGTTAGCGGCTTCCTGGACCTTCTTCCAAGCCGCCTTGCGTTCCTCAGCCGTCATGATTTCGGTCTGGCTCTTGTGGAACAGACGGAGGTGATATCCCCTGACCTTGAGAGATTTTTCCCCTGTCTTGACCTTGCGACCGAGTTCAATCTATGTAAGTTAAGTTAGGACAGTGCAATCTGGCTGCTGAGATAACAGCTTGGTTCGATCAAATAACGTTATGTTTTTGTAACCTGCCTTCTCAAAGGCCTTCACGAGCGCTATGTCGGTCTTGGCAGTATACGGTGCGCTTTTGGGATTGCTTCTGCGCCGGTGCCGCAGCTACGGCTTGAGCGATAATCTGCTGAAGAACGGGGTCATTCAGATCGAACGTGGGAGCACGAGGGGCTTCAGCGGACGTGCTGGTGGTGTTCGCTTTGCGAGTAGCCATGATGCGATCTCCTGATGCGATGGGTTGACGAGGGCAGCCGGTTCGGTCGGCGGCCTCTCCCTCTCGCGTCACAGCGGGATCACGTGTGCGGCTCCTGCGCGCCTGCGACTGCTCGACCGAAGGTCGAGAAAACGCGTGATGGCCGCCTTTTGCGGGAGGCGATGCAGGCAGGCAAGCGCAAGCCAGGGGGCTGGGGGCGGCTACCTGATCAAAGCTTGCAACCGAGCCAAGGCGAGCGTGATCAACTGATTGCTGTTCGATCTCTGCGAGATCGCAGGTTTATGCTTGCTTGCGTGCGGTTTTAGGTACTGGGTTTTTGCTTTCTTGAGTACCGTAACGCCCGGGCCGGGGCGCTCCATCGCCTATGCGGGGCGCGGCTTAGAATTTTCTCGGTATTTCACCGCCTACGCCGCCAAAACCAAATTGGCCAAAAAACTGTGCAAAAAAAATTCTGCCGATGTTGTTTGGAAATTATTCTCGGGAGAGGAATAGCGGTTTTGATCGCTTAGGTCGTGGGGGACATGATGCGACTGCGAGTATCAGAGCTGGTGTTGGGATTTCTGCTCGGCTTCGCGTCTTTGCTGATAATTTTCCTCTTAAGCTCCGACGTCGCCCTGCATGATTTGGTGATCGCACTCGACACTCACAACGGTATAATTACGGCGATAGCGACCGGCTTTATCGCTTGGTTTACGCTCTCTTTGCGGCAATCCACCGACAAGCTCTGGGACGCTGGCGAGCGTCAACTGAAGCTGACGGCCGACAATTTCGCTGACCAGTCTCGCGACATGCAGGCCTCCATCGCTGCCGCTAATCGATCTGCCACTGCCGCTGAACGGGCGCTGTTCGAGTTGGAGAGACCTTGGATTTTCGTCGCCCAAACGCGTGCGCAACTTGATTCCGAAACGCACGAGTTCTTCATCGAATACACTGTCGCCAACTACGGCAAATTACCCGCCATCATCGAGTACCCCACACTGGGGTTCGTCCTCAATGACGCTCACGGCAATCCACAGCCTCCCTTCTATCCCGACGAAACCCACAGTCTTGTCTCCGCCCCAATTCTCGCGGCTGGCGAGCACCGTAGGCTGAAGGAATATTTTCCCGCATCAGAAGACGGGACTATTAAGTTCAGAGAAACTGTAGACGAACATATGGAGCGAGTGCCAGACCTCGGATTGGGTCCAAATCAAGACATGTTCTTCCGAGCCGTCATCCGCTATCGAGGCCCAACCAGCATAGGACACGAGACTGGAGTTAGCTGGTTGTACCGCGAACCGTTCTTCGACTTTGTCGCCCGCAGCGGCGTGCAATTTAACTACAATCGCTAATACGACCAAAATCACCTCGCGCGTAGCAGAAATGAAAACGGCACCGCGAACCATGCGATGCCGTCCCCACCATAACCGCGCCGGCGGCCTAATCATGAATGCAATTCTTCAAGTCTTTCATATTCGACCGCTGACTTTACCAGAGCCTCGCGAAGCTCGTTATCGTCGCGCAACCGTTCCGACAGATAAGCGACAGCGTCATCGGCATTGTTGCCGCACCGCTCCAGAGCCTCACGCGCCAACATAAGCATCGTCACTGATCTTACAAACGCCATGGGATATCTTTCCCGATTAGAGCCCCCAGGCTTGGTTACGCTCCAGCTAAGCGTTTTCCCCTTGCGCTGAGCGGTCAAATCACCTTCGCGAGAGACGGCCGCTCCAGCTTCAAAGGGTTGGCAGAATCTACAGGGCCAAGAAACTGCGCAACGTTGAGCCGTTGCATAGGAATATCCGAGGCCGATAAGTTGAAAGACATAGCGCAGTTGCTGACTAGCTTATGGGAAGCCGCGCTACGACTTCCTGAGGGATCAGAGCGGCAGGACGCATTCAGAGAGATCGGTAACTTCCAAAGGCGGGTAGCGGTATTGGTTACACGCGCTCCTTAAGACATGTTTTCTCAGGCTGTGCCGTGGCTACCGATCCAACTCGCGCCGGAAGATTGCGATTTGGAAGTTGGCGAACTTGATAAGACCGGCATTGTGTCATTGCGTTTCACCTGCTGCCGAAAATCGGGGGTTTGGTACAATGCTTGGGCCGATGAGCCGATGTTGATTTTTCCGACGCACTGGAGGATCTGGCGGGCACCAACAAGTTGGTCATTCGCACCCCCCGCGCGTCATCAAAACCTAACCAAGCCATGCCAACCGCCAAAGCGCGCGCATCCACAATCCTTGTCGAATTCGATCGGGCTCAAGCCGAGCTTGTAGGCAAGGCGGTCATCCTGACCGACAGCAAGGCCGGCACGGTGGAAGGTATTTGGCTCGACGAATTCCACGGCCTGCGAATTTCGGTCAGAGGCCGTGAAGGCAAGTGGCCGGTCTCAACCATAAGATTAGCGCAGACCGATTGACCTTACCTAGCGCCTCGGCGTCCGCCTGCCCGGATGCCTCGGCCGTTGTCGGTTGTGTGATCGTAAATGTTCGTCCACTCGCGACTCCGCCGATGCGAGAGGGTCGTTTGGTTGGCGCCTTCCCGCGCCAAGGAGGCATCCTTGTCCACGCCCTCGATCATTTCGATCGTCGATGACGACGCATCGGTCCGCGCTTCGATGAATAATTTTTTGCGGTCGCTCGGCTACGGCGTGCATACGTTCGGGTCGGCCGAGGAGTTTCTCGGGTCAGCTCGTTTGAATGACACGTCGTGCGTAATCTCGGACGTGCAGATGTCACCCATGAACGGCCTTGAGCTGCTGGCCAACATGCGTGTGCGGGGCTACGCCGTGCCCTTCATCTTCATCACGGCATTCCCCGATGAAAGCATCCGCGCGCGGGCACCGAAGGCCGGTGCGGCCTGTTTCCTCGCCAAGCCGTTTGCAATGCCGAACCTGATCACTTGTCTTGAGGCCGCGCTGCCCCAGCGCGGCGGCGTCGCGACTGATCGTTCGGTCTAAGGGCGTTCTGGATGCCCACCAGATGGTCGCCCTCGTGCCGCGTGGAGCGCTACATGCGTTGCCGCGATTGCCGCCAGCTTCGCGGCCATCCGTATAAGCGCAGCCATCTGGTCGCGCTGCGGACGACCAGGATTTCGGCGAGCGATCCGCCATCGACGTGGCGGCCGGGCGACCGCTGAAAAAACGGGCAGACTGTTGCAACCGCGCAACCCCTCTTTCTCCTTACAGTTGTATGCTCTCATCATTTGAGAGGCTTCACAATGTTCGACGTATATTTAAACAACGGGCGCGATTTGCTGGTCGTGCGCAGAGGATGGCCGATCCCTCTTGGCGGCAGATCAGGCAGGTGGCGCAAGAGCAAGAAGAGAGTAGTGATGGTCAGCGAGGAGATTAGGCTGGCCATTCAGAAGCAAGGCTACTACATGCGCAAACTGAAGGCTTTGAAGAAGAGCTAGTCTTCCAAGCGCATGGGCAACCTCTACAGCATGACCGACCAAGCCGCGATCGTCCTCGAGATCGAAGTCGATCCCGAATCCATGAGCATGCGTTGCCAGGACTGCTCGCAACTGCGCGGCTATCCTTACAAGCGCAGCCATCTGGTCGCGCAGGATTTCGGCGAGCGATCCGCCATCGACGTGGTGGACCGGGGGAGCGATGAGGCCCAAACAGGAGATCCACATGAATGACGTCAGCCGTTGGCTCAAGGCATGTCTCCTGCTGAGTACCCTGGCAACAGCAGTTTGCGCCAACGCCCGCGCTTCCTCGGCTGATGAATTGGTAAAATTCGACAGCGCGCCGTATATCCTTGGACAACTCCAGCAGCGTCGCGCAATCGAGCGCGGCGAGATGGCCATGCCGACTACCAATGCCATCGAAGGCTACCTTTCGAAGCCCGATGGAGAGGGTCCGTTCCCTGCAGTCGTCTATCTTCACGGCTGTGGTGGACTGGGTAAAGCTGCTCACACGCGCTTCTCCGACCTGTTGACGGGCTGGGGTTACGTCTCCCTGGCCGTTGATAGCTTTGCAACCAGGGGCATTGAGGAGGCATGCAACCGCCCGATGCCCGACCGGCAGGCGGATGCTTGGGGGGCGTTGCTCTATCTGTCGAAACTCCCCTTCGTCGATCGAGAACGCATTGCCGTCGTTGGATCATCGCAGGGCGGTTTCGTTGCGCTGATCCTGGCTTCGACACACGACGCAAGACTATTCGATATTCCAGACCAATTGAGTTTCAAGGCTGCGGTCGCCTTCTACCCGTTATGCAGCGTTGCCTCAGAACAGCTTGCGATGCCCACGATCATAATGATCGGCGAATTGGACGACTGGTCGCCGGCGAAGAGCTGCGAACGATGGATGGAGCGGCGCCACGGACTCGGGGCGCCCGTCAAGTTGGTCGTGTATCCCGGCGCGTATCATGACTTCGACGTCCCCGGGGCAGGCGACGGAATGCGCCGGTTCGGACACTGGTTGAAATACGACTCCGAAGCGGCGCGGAAGTCCGCGACGGAGATGCATGACTTTCTCGCGGCCCAATTATCGAAATAAATTCGTGTGCAACCTCTATTCCATAATCACCAACCAAGCCGCGATCATCGGGCTCTTCCGTGTGATCAACCGCTACGTGGGCAATCCACCGCCGAGGCCGGCGTTCCCGGACTGTCCGGCCCCGGTGATCCGCGCGATGTAGCGCGTGACCGACGCCGCGACCATCTGTTTGCCGTTTGCGTCTATCTGCCCCCTGCCCGAGAACGCGCCGTAGACCGCGTCGAATGCGAATGGCTTAAGGACCTCCGCGATGCGCTGAACCTTGGCGGCGAAGAGCGGGATCAGGTTCGGGTAGGACCACATGAAGCTGACATGGCCGCTCGGGACGACCTGGAGGATGTCGCCCGAAAGCACTGCGCCGCGACCATCGCTCCAGTCCGCCCAATGCAAGACGGTGCCACCGTCGAAGTGTCCTCCTAGCCGAGTCGGCCCGATTGGCTTGGTATCGCCGTCCCAGAACTGCACTGCGGGGTCCGCCCGCATTACCCACTGACGATCATCCGCGTGCAGGTGGATCGGCACTCCCCCAAGCGCGCGGCTCCACTCCACCATCGTGGTGTAGTAGTGCGGGTGAGAGATCGCGATCGCCATGACGCCGCCCAGACCCTGCAGGAGATCGACTGTGGCGTCGTCGATCAGAGCGATGCAGTCCCACAGCACGTTGCCGGTCGGTGTGCGCGCAAGGATCGCTCGCTGCCCGATGCCGAACCCTGGGGTGGTCTCGATGGTCATAAGACCAGTCGCCAGGCGGCGGAACTTGTTGCTGTGCAGGTTCCGCAGCCCCTCCAGCGTGGTCCACGACTGGCCGGATGCTGGGACGAACCTGCCGCTCGTCGGTGCAAATCAGACACGGCCGGGCGGAGCCTCGGAGGGCGCATACTGCGTGCCGCAGGCGGTACAAATGAAGGCTGGCATGAGAGCAGGATACCCCAGGGTCGTCGCGACGGCCACTTCCGGTCCTGCCTCCTCTACGGCTTCTTGACGACTGCGGCCAACGTGGTGCTCGCGCCAATCCATGAGAAAGCCATGCCGGTGATCGCGACCACCTATGAAGAGCCCGACATCTGAATGCGCTCGCCCTCGGATGAAGCGAAGGCGCTGCAGCGGCCGTTGCCGGAAGAGGCGTTCAGGATCGTGATGCGAGTCGAGGAGAAGGAAGATCGGACGGCGGCCTAGAGGCCACGTCTGCGGTTGTACGGAGAGCCTGGCAGTTTCTGCCGCCCTTGCAGAGTCTAGCGAAAAGCCATTTGAGATGATACCTTGAGCGTTCTGCATCCTGAGAGGACCTGACGGTCCCGCCAACCAGCCTTAGACCGGCAACGGTGGCACGACGATGTGGCCCGCATGGGCAACAATTGGTCGGCAACCCTCCAGATGCTCGTGAGATTTCGGAGGGTTTTCTATGCTGCAATCACGACGTGGTTTTTTGATCGGAGCAGGAAGCCTGCTGACAGCGGCGTTCGCCAAGGATGCGCGCTCGTTCGTTCGACGAAACAGCCGCCCCCTCCTGGCGTCGCCTGCTCAGATCGTACAGACGTTGCACTTTTATCCGAGCGCCGAGCTGGCCTCGGTCGGGGAAGTCGCGCAACCGGGTTGGTTTGGCTGCGCTGATGACCAGGGCTGTCGCCTGACACTGGGACGGTGGGAGTTGGAGCCGCCACCAGCACCGACATGGCGAGAGTTCCTGGTCGGCGAGGGCTTCGCCCTGGAGACCGAGGCCGACGCCGAATACGTCTATTCGATCCATGGCATCGAGCCGGACGAGTACGACAAGCGCGTCTGGGATTGGTATTGGTTTGATCGGTGGATGCTGGAGGACGGCCCCTTCGCGAAAGCATTTCGCCTGCTCCGTGGCATCGATGTCGGCCCCGATGTCAATTCGGCTCTTGCACTCCAACTCCAATTTCACCAGGGCGCCCATCCAGGCGACAATAGCTGCTGGGTCAATGCTACCGACAAACTCTCGCTTTCCCTGCTGCAGGCGCGGCTCATCGATCTCAACATAGCGATCAAGATAGTGGCAGGCGAATAGAAGCCCCCTCACCGATGTCGACTATCGCCTCACTCCCGCCGGGCCCGAGAAGGCCGCACAAAAGCGTTCGCTCGCGGCAGCATTTCCGAGCAACGGTATGGGAAACGAAATGCCGGACACCAGTTGAGGTTCCGGCGATCACGCAGGTGATCGGCCTGGACGACGGTAACGTGTGCAATGACATTGCGGAAAATTCCGCGCGCACCGTGACTTCAATACGCATGAGATGGGACTAGGTATTGATCCGTCTGTCGAACTGGGGACGGCAGGTTCCAGGCGGACTTCTGGCCGACGACCTGAAGTCGGGAGAATGCGAAGATCGCCAGGATCGGCTCAGAGTCGGATGCGCCCGAGCTGGCGACAAGGCCCCCTCTCAAGCCGCCGCCTTGAAACGCTCGAAGCGCAAAGCAAGGCGGTCGCGATCTGGTCGATCCTTGTCACGCTTTGGCAGATAGATCGCTTCCCCATTTAGCCGCTTCAGGGCTTCCAGCATCGGACCATCCCTCTGCATCAGCAGCCGTTTCGATACATGCAGTCGATAGTTCGGGTCGATGCCGATCAGATGCGCATCGAATGCAGCATGATGGATCTTCGACAATGGGATGCCGTTGGGCACGACCGGCTGGCCCAGCCGCTCGTCCCTGTCCGCAACGATATGAGCAGCATCCAGAAGCAGCGGCTCGGGCAAGCCCGACAATGCACAGCGACCGTTATAAGCCGTGATAACGGCCTCTCGGAACGAGGCCTGATGGAGCCGCTGCTTGACTGCGCGCAGGGCGTAACGGCGTTCAGCGGCGTTCTGCGGTGCCTCCAGCGCCTCTTGATCGGGAATACTGAACGCGACGCTTGCCTTCAACGTTGTGGCGTCCCACCCCAAGATGAACACCGGCAACATGGCTTGGTACCGACCTGGCGCGATACCCAAAAAATAGATGATCGGGATCCGGTTTTCGTAGGCCTCGCGGAGCCAGCGGTTATCAGCCGCGTCCGGGTCGTTGCCCATGAAAGCATAATCGATTGTCTCGTCTCCATCGAATATCTGCCGATGCACCTCACGCTGGTCGTCGTACCAAACCTTGCCACCCGGCTTCGGGAAAACGGTCTTGATTGAGAGCAGGTAGCGCATCTGCACGGGCTTGAAGATGCCGCGCTGCGGATTGACGAGCGGGATGCGATCACCCCCGAACACAAAGCCCGGCTTCAACTCGGCCCCGGTCAGGTGATCGTGGATTTCACCCAGCATTCGCACGTGCTCGAAAGCCGCCATGCGCATTTGGGTGTCGACGTCGGCATCAACCATCGGCGTCGCCTCTCATCCCCTGAAACAGTGCTCATTGTGCCAGGTCAAAGCATGGGGATCGGGGCGCAGCACTACATCTGTCGGCGGGTCGATTGTGCGACCATGAAGCGCGTAGTAGTGCTTGCCGTTGTCAAACTCCTCCCGGATCCGTCGACTGACTTCGAAGCGCAGGTCGGGCGCGACCGTCACGTAGCCTGCGTCAAACAGGCTATGAATGTCCCTCCGCAATAACAGTCCATTCCGCGCCTCGTGCTCGCCCCCGTCGCCATAGGGCCGGATATGGGCAGCCTCCAAGGCAGGTAGCGTCCGCTCCTGCGTTACCGCACAGCGCCTTCGATAGATGTCCGTGACAAGTACCCGGAATGCCCCCTGCCCCAGGCGGGGACGAATGAGCTGCGGCTCCCCAAATCGTGCCGGCTCGCCCTCCATGCTCGCCTTCGTCTGTCCGAGACGGTCGTTCACGGCTTCCCACAACGCCAGTCCCTCGGCATTTCTCGTATTGTAGGTCTTGAACGACACGATGTTCGGCGACCAGTTCATCGGAACAGGAAACCAATCGCGCTCGCCGAAAAAGAAAGGTTGGGTCAGGACACGGCAGCCGACCGGGAAGTCGCTCCGATCGCCTGGGTCGACGCGCCGGTAACGAGCGATGCGAGCACGCATCTCTTGCGCCGAGCGGGCTCCATTAGCTTCTCCGAACGCTTCCCAGGCCAGTGAGCACGGCAACGAATTGGCGTAGGCGAAGATACCGCCGCCAACGATCACATTACGGGGCGCATGCAACTTGAATAGAAGCAACTCCCCCTGCTGCAACGCGCGGAAACTTGTTGCCGAAGGTGCCCAGAAATTGACTTCGCCGAGGTTTGATTGTCGACGCAGCGACTCAAACCAGTCTCCGTCGCTAACCGCCACTACGAGATTGACTCCTATCATCAGCCGCCGTCCCATCGATAGGAGAAGGCGCGGCCATGGCAAACCGAAGACCCGAGACCGCTTCCTGACTTATCAGCTCGGTCGCACATCAGAGCTCAACTAGGTCGATGGACCGATGACGCCCTTCCGTTGCAGGTCATCGAATATCGCGGCAACCGAACTGGAGGCATTGGCCCCGTCACCGACAAAGAGAAGCCCGCCGGAGTTCACCTGCCCGTTTCCAACCCACAAGTTACGTCCAGTTGCTGGCTCGAGCAGCCGCGCGGTGAACGAGGTCTGACGTCGATACCTGTAGACAGGTGTCGCGGTCGCAACCATCGTCCCAGATGATGTACCGTTGAGCGACACGTTCGATACGTTACCGAAGGTATTCATAGTGCCGCTCGCACTTGACGACCCGGAATATTGCCCCGACAAAATCGTGCCGGCGTACTGCTGCAATACCCCCGTGTCGCCTACATTGATCACAAGAACTCCATCAATTCCGTCACCCGCGAGGCTCTGCTGGATTTCGGCATTCGCGTATATGCGGGTGGGGGGAAACAACAGGAGGGCATCTTCGGCGACCAGACCCCGTTTCTTAGCTTCGTCGCTAACGCTGCCTTGAATGCTCGCAACCAGTGGGCCGGGTCCAGCGACGTATGCAATGATCCGGCTGACCGGCTTGGCGGGGAGCTGTCGATCAGCATATCCTTGCATCGACGTAGTTATGCAGCCTGACAGGCTGATCGCCGCTGCTGCGACGCAAACAAAGCGCGTTGCTGAAAACATCAGATGCCCCCTAGCCCAGCCGCTGGACATCTTACACCTGCGGCTTTGCGAAAAAGAAGTGCCAGAAGCCCCCCGACCAATTCGTGGAATGTGTCGCCGATCTGCACAATGTCCGTCACGGTACTGGGCTGCCGCCGTTCCCCAGATCGCCTGACTAACGGCATCAGCTCCGAAGTACGCGCCGCGATAGCATCGTTACTCGCGATGGCCATTGGCCATCATGCTCAATAGCAGCCTCTGGAATTGGAGCCCATCGGTGCAGCGATGGAGCATCCCGGCGACAGGATGGGCCCGCTCACGTGAGCGCGGCAGGATGCGAGAGGGAGGGCATCAGCCGATGGCGGTGCGCCTTCACGGTGCGGTCTGTAATTCCAAGTTGCCGCGCGATCTGTTTGTTGATTTTGCCGCGCGCCACCATTCAAGCACCTGCCGTTCCCGAGGCGTCAATCTACCGAGACGCGCGCGGAGCGGCTCCCCGTCAACTTTGGACGCGAGTAAACTCGTCTGTCGCGCAAAAGCCTTTTCGACCGCAATCAGCAATTCTTGTGATCCGATCGGCTTAATTAGAACATCCTCAGCGCCGGCCTTGATCGCCCGCACCGTACTGGCGATGTTGGGGTAGGCGGTGACAAACACGATGGAAAGGGCGGAGCCGTTCTCGACCGGCCCATGCCCAAATTATGCGATCACGAGCGCGCTTCATCCCGGGCGAGCAGCCCGGGATGCACAACGGGCCTTGGCGCAGCCGTGGCGATGGGGTTCGCAAGCCGCGTGGCGACCATGATGGCGACGCAGACGACGTAACAGCAGACGCCAAGCGCATAGGTCCTGGCGATGCCGAATTCGATCGACAGTGCCATGCCCAAGACGGAGGCGAGCATCGAGGTGATGCCGTTAGTGCTCCAGAAGAAGGGCAGCAGTTCCCGATGCTGACGCCAGACGCTCAGCCCGAGCGGAAACATCATGCCCATGCAGAAAGCCGGCGGCGCGAGCAGCAGCACCGAAGCCAGAATGCGCATATCGGTCGCGGCCGACCGGGCTGAGGTCGTGACCCAGGGGGTTAGCAGGCCTGCGGCCGCCAGGCCGGCGAGCAAGGCAATCACCCTGAGGATCACGGAGGCCCGTCCGGGTGCATGCGCACCGACGGTGGCGCTGCCAAGGCCGCTGAAGAGCAGGATCGCGAACAGCACGACCGCGAGCCCATAAACGGGGTGGCCGAGAAAAACCATCAGGCGCTGCATCTGCGAAATTTCGATCAGCATGAATCCCATGCCGATGGCGCTGAAGTAGGTTACCGGCGGGGCGAGCGTGGCGAGCCTGGTCCGCCGTGCGAGACGCACGAAGGGGACCACGATGTAATAGACGCAGGCCGCGAGCGCGATGACGACGAGCCATCGCGTTATGCCGATGGCGGCGTTGTTGTTCATCGCGTGCGTCGTCGCAAGCGCGAACAGGTCGCCGAAGCGCGCGGTATAGAAGAAGAACGGGTTGTCGTCGGTCGAAGGCGCAATGTTCTCGGGCAGCGAGTCCAGGAAAGCCTGGTCGGCCTTGCCCGACATCAGGGTCGAGGTGAGTGCATCGAAGGTCGTGTCCGGCCCGAGCAGGACCTTGAAGCCCTGCGCCACCAGCCGCGCGTGGGCCGCATGCCACTGCGCGTCGGTAAAGGCATCCGGGCGGGTGATGACGTTCACGATGTCGCCGACGTTCACCGCAATGACATGGCGGACCAGCTCGTCGTCCGGCACGCCGCGACGCTGCAGCGCGCTCGCGGCAATCGCCACCAGGCGATAGAACTCGGCGCGATGATCCTTTGCATCGTACCAGCGCGAGACCGCGAGCATGCCGCCGGGCTTCAGCACCCGGTAGAAATCATCCCAGGCGTCTACGGTGTAGAGGCGGTTTTCGGTGAGCGTCAGGCCGCCCGCCGCCGTGGCAGCCCAGGTGTCGATCAGCGAGATCTGGACGAGGTCGTAGCGATCGGATGAATGGTTGAGATAGCTCCGCGCCTCGGCATTGACGAGCGACACGCCGGGCTGGCGATCGAGGTGCCCGGAGAAATCGGCGAACTTGTCGGTGAGCACCTCGAAGATCGCCGGGTTGATCTCGATGCCGCGGATGCGCTTGGCGCCGAAATAGAGGCCGGACAGGATGTCGCGGCCGCCGCCGACGCCGATCACGGCAACGTCGGCGGGCGGCTGCACCAAATAGGCGGCGTTGATGACGTCATCGGCGAGGAAGGAGAGTTTAGCAAGATCGCCGGTGAAGCGGGTAATGGCCGTTCCCGCATCCGCATCGATATCGAGATAGCGCTGCTCGATCTTGCTTTTGGGCGTGCGCGCAAAACCCCAGCCGAACGGCGTGGTCTCGCCGACATCCTTCACCCTGATGCGCGAGAAGGTGTTCCAGCGCTCGAACAGCGTGCCGGTCTGCTCCAGGCCCTTGGCCCAGACCACGCCGACATGGGGTTTGCCGGACAGCGCGAGGCCGGTATGTAGGACAGCGATTGCGGCGAGCGCCAGCGCGACCGATCGGCTCAAATTGAGACTTCGCGCATCGTCGCTGCCGCGGGCCATCATCCACCCGGCAGCGGCCGCGAAGGCGCCGAGCCAGAAGGTGGCGCTGACCGGATCCATCGCGAGCAGGATGAAGATGACACCGAGACATCCGACGGCTGCGCCGAGAAGGTCGGCCGCATAGAGCCATCCGCCGCTATAGGGCAGGCGCGTCAACAGAAGTGTGATGCAGATGCCGCCTTCGGTGAACGGGCTGACGAAGCCGACGGCGGCCACGGCCAGGATCGCAGGCGCGAAGGTTTGAGGGACCAGAAGCGGTCCGCACAGGAAGGCGATCATGGCGCCGACGCCGGTCAGCGCGAACCGGGCGGCGTGGCGGGCGAATTCCGCTCCAACCCGCTCAGGCGCGTAACGCTCGCTCTTGGTGTAGACATCCATCGCGCCCCGCGTCAGGCCGAGCATGGCGAGCGAAATGGCGGCGAAGGCGAAATGATAATACAGCATCACGCTGAAGAAGCGCGTGATCAGGATCTGATAGGACAACGTGGCCGACGCCAGCACGAAGATCGCGATGGCGTGGCGACCTTGAACGTTTGCGGTGATCTGCAAGACGCGAGCCCCCCGGGTAGAGCCGTTACGGATGCGCCTCGACAGTCGCGCATCACGTTTCGCTAGCTTAGCTAAGTCCGCAATCTCCTAAGGATCTGTTGAGGGGGGCCGCAATATTGGCCGGCAGGGCGCCACCGGCGATCCGGATCGTGACCGCCCGCTTAACGCCGCGGGGACAAATTCTCGGACGATCTTTTGGGTGGGCCGGCCGCCGGCGCAATCGGCGGCAGATCACCGGTTGAAGGCGCCGAGCAGTGATCCGCTCGCCCGTCCGGCCGCGACGGCGCCGTGAAGCTCACCGCGGGTGCGTCGTTGCCGTTGCCGCGCCAGATTGTCGGCGCTGGCCATGCCGCGATCGCTGATCCACGCGCGGCCCAGTATGCCATGCCAGGATTCCGTATTGACCACGATCGTCTGCAAGGTTCTCGAGTCGTGGGTCTGCTTGTAATCGGGCCGATGATCCCGTGAGTAGCCCGCGCCGCCAGCGGTTTTGCTTTGGCCTGCTGTGCCTACCGTAAATCACATCCGGCCATATTGATGGTGCAGTCCGCCCAGGATCGGACCACAGATAATGCGTCCGGCTTTTTCGGCGGCGCGCGATATCGGCGCGTCCTTGTTCAATGACAGGTGAGTGCGCATGCCATTGTATTAATCTTTGTACGACAGCAGCACGTGGCGCAGGTGGCGTTCGCCAAATATCACGACATGATCAGTGCATTCCCTGCGGATCGACCCGATCAGCCGTTCCGCGCAGGCTTCTGCCAGGGTGAGCGGAAAGACGTCGGGCGGCCTCGAATGCCGATCGACCGAACCCGGCGGACGAAGATCTCGCCATAGGCCCGATCTCGGTCCTGATTAAGTAACGAGGGATTTGCTCCCAGCCACAGGCTTCAGTGAGCTGATTGGCGATCCATTCGGCCGTCGGGTGCGCGGTCACCCCAAACCACAGGATCTGCCGCCGGCCATGGCCCATGATCAGCAGACCATAGAGCAGCCGGAACGAGATTGTCGGCACGACGAAGAGGTCCATTGCGGCAATGCCCTCAGCATGGTTGCGAAGGAACGTCTTCCATCCCTGCGAGGGAGGGGCCCTTCTCCGCGCCACATACTTGGCCACGCTGGTCTGGCCGATCTCGATGCCGAGCTTGAGAAGCTCTCCATGGATGCGCGGCGCTCCCCACAACGGGTTGGCGATGCTCATCTCGCCGACCAGCCGGCGAATTTCTAACGATACGGTCGGTCGACCGCAGCGGTGCCGCGATTTCCAGCGCCAATACAATCTGAAACCGGTACGGTGCCAACGGATCACGGTGTCCGGCTTCACAATCGTCAGCGCCTTGATGGTATTCGGCGCCAAACGATACAGCCCCACAAAGATGAGGCGATCCATGGACCTGAAGGCTAGTCTCTTCGGCAGGTGCCGTCGCTGGATGTTAAGTTGATGACGAAGGATCAGGATCTCGGCTTCCAACGAGACCCGCGACCGGAACAAAAAGACCAGCACCGACCAGACCAGGCTGTAACCTTCTCTCATGACGCAGAAGCATTGCGCGATTCGGCCTCACGTAGCAGCCGGATTAGGTTTCCGACAGGGACAGGCAATTAAGCCACCAGCGAAGGAGACTAAAGATGGGATACGGACGGAAGCCCGAGCAAACCAGGTGGAGGGTTCAGGTCGGGCGACAATAAGCCCGCGAACGAGGTGCCGGCGGGCACCATCGTTCGCAACCCCGCCACGGGCCAGACGGGTAATGCCGATGGCTACGGCGGAGTGCACTACGACAGCACGAAGAAGTAACAAACTTCGACATAGACGGAGGCGGCGCCTCTCCGTTCTTTGTCTTATGGTGAGGCACGCAGAAAACAAAGGTTTTCCCCACGTATCCCTGCATGCCTATCCCTCTTGAGCTAGTGCCTGGTCGGTTGTTAACTCACCGCCATGTCGGCCCCTCAGGCCGATTGCAACGACACATCCCTGCCCTGCACCGACATCCGTTTCGTCTGACCGGCATCTCAGGAGGATTCTCAAGACCCAACTTAACTTCAGAGCTCCTGACATAGCCAGCTTCTGCAATTGATTTGACTCGATTTTCGGCACGCTGGGGTGCCGGCTGGTGCGCACCAATACCTGTCCGGTTTTTGCGGCTCCAAGGCGGAAGTTTCTG